>Ga0105048_10019056_pt1 | contig 10532 bp, 7 predicted proteins | sample MAT05_FD_78382 | JGI IMG/M metagenome (GOLD analysis project Ga0105048, IMG submission 78382) | Freshwater microbial communities from Lake Fryxell liftoff mats and glacier meltwater in Antarctica - MAT-05 | ecosystem: Environmental > Aquatic > Freshwater > Ice > Liftoff microbial mat | place...
CAGCTCAGCTCAGCCGCCTGCTGAGCGAATCCGGCGTTGTCGGAAATCTAACCATCCAGACTCTCGAACGCCTCGCGGCCGCGTGTGACAAACGAGTCGTTCTGTCGCTTCAGGATGCCTTGTAAGCGTCGCTGCCGGTTGACTCAACTGTGACCGGGTACACTGAGAACTCAGCAATCTCAGCATCGACCACGATGATGTAGCGACCTCAAGTGCATACCGGGTATTACGGCTGTGGTTTCTGAGCGATGACACAGCGGAAGCCGATAGCGTCGCTCGAGACGTGGTCGGGGATCGGAAGGCGGGAGCCAGAGGTGAGGCGTGAAGCGTGGTCGCGCCAGGAGCCGCCGCGGATGATGCGCAGAGTGGGACCAGGCACTGCTTTATCGGGGACAGGGGAGTTGGCGGCATTTGGAACGGTGTAACTGTCGGAGACGTATTCCCATAAATAGCCGTGCATGTCGAACAGGCCCCAAGGATTGGCTTTCAGCATTCCGACGGCAGGATCGTTTCCAGCAGCGTTGCCCGTGTGCCAGGCGTATTCGTCCAGGATCGAAGTGGCATCAGCACCATCCTCTTTTGCACTCGTGGAATCACCAAAACTGTAAAGCGTGTCCGTTCCCGCGCGGCAGCAGTATTCCCATTCTGCTTCCGTCGGCAGACGCACACCATCGTTCGCTGCAATCAGTTCGGCGGCGCGTAACTGCACTGCGAGTTTCGTGCAGAACATTTCGGCATCCAGGAATGACATAGATTCGGCGGAGTTGCGTGGTCCCTTCCATCGACTGGGGTTGACACCCGTGATTGCAGCGTAAAGTTCCTGAGTCATTTCAAACTTACTGATGCGAAACGACTGTGACATTGCGACCGTGCGTTCAGGCAGCATGAACGCACTGTCAAAATGACGCCCCATCTGAAATTGCTGAGCGAATTTTTCTGTCCCCGGTTCAATCAGAATACAGTTGTCCACGAAATCCTTGAGTAAGTCGATTCGAGTCTTGCTGGCCACTGTATCCTGTGCCGTGGCGTACGGGGGGGCGGACAGCGAATAAGCAACAATCACGGCGATGATTGCGAACATACAAATACGAGAACGGGCCGTTGTTTGTGTTTTCATTTGGAAAATCTCAGCTCGGGAAAGGAAAGAGGAGCTATGTATTGCACGGTTTTTGGGTCTCCAACGTGGCGGACTCATGTCGTCGTGAGTCTCGACTGGAGTGGCAGATTCCTGGACTTGCGTCAGTTTTCCCAATGAATCACAGTCGCGGAGCGACTGTGCTACGTAGGCGATGTCGCTCCGCGACTCGCATTTCTGTCATTGAACTCACAAAAAACAACGCCTCCTGCTGATATGTAAAAGCATTCCTCATAACTCCCAAATGCGCACCTTGTAAAAATGCGAATTTCCGCAAATGCGGTGATTCGTTATCGTTCCCAACTTACGCCGCTGTGAATTGACGCGGAAAACTGGAAATCCAAAATCTCAGTCGCCCTTCGACTGACTGATGTATTATGCCACACCGCAATTCTCACGACGACTCATTTGACCTGCGTTGGTTGCGAAGTGCAATCGATCTGGCAATTGGTTTCGTGATTGCGGTGATCCTGTTGCGGACCTTTATTCTGGAAGGGTATCTTATTTCCACCGGTTCAATGGCACCGGGACTGCTCGGATTTCATCGTCGAATCGCGTGTCCATCCTGTCGTTATGACTTCGCGTTCGGCGTCGCCTTTGATGATTCCGTGGATTCAAATTCTCCATTCATCACGGAACCGGAAGGTTCGCGTCGATATGCGACCTGTCCGAACTGTGGGCAGATCAATATCGATGTTTCGGGCGTGCCAAACAGTCATGGCGATCAGTTGCTGGTGCAGAAACATGTGTACGATTTTCGTCAGCCTCGACGCTGGGAAGTAGTGGTTTTTCGAAATCCAGCGTCGCCGGGCGAAGCGTATGTGAAACGAGTGACCGGGCTGCCTGGTGACAGGATTCAGATTATCAACGGCGATGTATTTATTAACGGTCAGATCGCCCGCAAAGATTTTCAGCAACAGTTGGCAACGCGAATTCCAGTTTGCAATGTACACTATCTGTCGGATGATGAGGACTGGCTCCTTCCCTGGGAACTGGACGAAGGTTGGTCATCTGACGAAGGTCTGCTGGTGACCGCAGCGTTTGCTCAGGATGCAGCGACTGTTGAAAACGCGGAAACACAATGGCTTCGTTTTCGCAACTGGCGCTGGTTTGGCGGTCATCATCTGGCCGAAACGCCGCTGATGGACGAAGAGGCCCTTGTGGACTGGTCGGCGTTGAAAGAGCGTCACAACTCGATGCCAGTCGCCTGGAGCAGTCGGCTGGATTTTGATGACGAGCGCCGAGTGCTTCGCTGCGAAGGCGTCATGCCCGATGATCTGCAGAAGGACTTACTGCGGCAGGCGACGAGTGCATCCTTTAAGAAGGCCATCTATCGGTTGGCGGCGTTGTCGCATTTGTCGCCGGTCACCGATCGCTATGGCTACAACGCGATGGTCGAGTCTCCGGAATACATCGTCAGTGATTTGATGCTGCGCAGCAAAATTGCCTGGACGTCACAGCCGGACACGATTCAGGCTCAGGTTCCCATGGGAAATCAGATCTTCGGTGTTGTGGTTCATCCAAAGACGACTCAGGTGGAACTTATTGATGTTGATGAACACACCGTGGTCAGATCAGGACAATTTGTGCCGGACAAGGCATCACAGACACAGAGTGATGCGGACAGCGGTCAATTGCTGATAGAAGTGTCGAATTTCGATCAGCAGGTCATCGTCGCGATTAACGGGAAAACCTGTTTTGACGCATTCGAAATCCACGATGTCGATACTTCAACGGACGCATTGGAAGCCACTATGGCTGCCGGACCGGGACAGAAGCTGGATGCCGGGAAAGTTGCTGAGATTGCGATCAAAGTGGAACAGCAGCGACGCTGGGCCTTGGGTGTGAAGGGCGGCAGCGTGCGAATCGAGGATCTGGAAATGTTTCGTGATGTTTTTTACACCCCGGGACGCCGTCGCAATGCGGTGGAATCGGAATTCACAGTGCCGCCGAACTGTTACTTTGTCCAGGGAGACAACAGTCCAGCGTCATCCGACAGCCGAAACTGGCCGGATGCGTGCGTGCCGCATCGATTGCTCGTCGGGCGTCCTTTTCTGGTACATTTGCCTTCGCGACCTGCGGTTCTGGAGTTCGGCGGGTCTCGCCGAACGATCCGAGTACCCGAGTGGTCAAGAATTCGCTATATTCGGTAGCAGCGGATTAAGGCTTGGTGTTTCCCGGCGAATCACAACCAATTGTAGGACAGCGCCAGTTTTTCCAAAATAATAGCCCGAAGCGTAAGCGAGGGAACGAGTTGGGGATAATCCCTCGCTTACGCTTCGGGTTGCAACAACGCTCGGTTTCCGCCAAAACTGGCGCTGTTCAATGAGGCGGGTCACGTACAACGCCTCGCCGTTAGCTCGGGTCACACGACCTCGAGCCGTTGGTGAAGAAGATTGCAAGCTAAAAAAACACTGCCTATGAATATCAGCCGACCAAAAAAGAATCCTGAATCTGCCGTCGCTGGCAAAGCGAAGCCCAAGCGTCAGGAAGGTATGCGCGAAACCATCGAAGCGGTGGCGATTGCATTCATTCTGGCGTTTGTGTTCAAGACTTTCGAAGCCGAAGCATTTGTGATTCCCACGGGATCGATGGCGCCGACTCTGTACGGTCGGCATAAAGAAGTGACGTGTTCAGGATGCAGCTTGCCATACACGATCGGAGCCAGTCAGGAAGTTTCTCAGGATTCCGGAATCATTATTCCTGCGGGTCGCATCCTGGGTTCGACCTGCCCTAACTGCCGCTTTCCAAACGACGTTGAAGACGATCCTGTGTTCAACGGGGATCGCATCGTCGTTAACAAACAGGTCAGCGAATTCAAACGATTTGATGTTGTGGTCTTCAAAAATCCTGAAGAGCCGTACGTCAATTATATCAAGCGGCTGGTCGGATTGCCGTCTGAGACAATTCAGTTTCGACAGGGAGACGTTTACGCCAAAGCCGAAGGTGAGCAGGAAGCAACCATTCGGCGTAAGGCAGACCCCGCCACACAGCAGGACATTCAGCTTCTTGTTTACGATGACCGTCATGCACCGAAACTTCTGCTGGACAGTGGCACGGAAGAACGTTGGGTGCCGTCGGTCTATACTTCGTCTGACAGGACGATGGGTGGTTGGCCGAAGCGCGAGAACGGCTGGAAATCGAATCCTGCCGAGAGATCTTATAGTCTGACAAATCCCCAAAATGAACTTCAGTGGCTGCGATATCGGCATCTGGTTCCCAGCCCCGCGCAATGGGACCATGTGACAAAGGACGCACCCCGATCGCCGCGTGCATTGGAACCAATGCTTGTCACGGATTTCTGTGGCTTCAATTCTATCGATTTCCGCGGCATGCGTAACGATCCTTTGGATGAGGGCGATCTGTACTGGACCAACGACTTGACTCTGGATGCGACGCTTGAGATTCAGAATTCCTCTTTGGAGGCAGTCATCGTCCTTGAGCTGATCGAAGGCGTGCGTGCGGTGCAGGCACGGTTTCACCCAGCGTCAGGCAAGGTCGAAATCGTCCGACGCGATCGCGATGGCAACGGTGAATACTCTGAAGGCGATGTGGTCGCGACAGCGGATTCAGGTGAATCTGGAGATGGTTCGTATCAATTTTCGTTGGCCAATGTGGATGATCGCGCCCTGTTGTGGATCAATGGTTCGGTCGTGCCCTTCGACAAAGAAGTGACCTTCGTCACAGAGGGATTCAATTTGCCCGGCGATCAGGATCTGGCTCCGGCGGGCATCGCAGCCAAAGGCGCGGATGTGACGGCATCGGAAATGCGGATTCGCCGGGACATCTATTATCGAGCCGACGTCCTGGAGTACTCGGACGATATGGGACGCAGCAGGGATCCGTCATTGGGTCCTGCCCGTGCCTGCGAAGTGGATAGCCGCGAATTTAACAATCTGGCGTCAAACCTCAGATCGCCCGGGAGTTACGGTCAACTGTACGCTCGCCTTGTGACGGAACAGCGATCTCGCTACAACGGTCTGTTCGACCTGCAACTCGCTGCAGATGAATACCTGATGTGCGGTGATAACTCTCCGGCAAGCAAGGACAGCCGGCTGTTCGATTACTGGAGTCGCCCACTGCGAGGTATCCAGAGCCATCGCTATGCCGTACGCGAAATTGATCTGATCGGAAAGGCGATGTTTATTTTCTGGCCTCACGGCGTGCCCTTCCTGAATGACGGCAAAGGATTCTCCGTAAAAGGCCATTCTGTCTCCCAAGCAAACTACGGACGTCGTTTCGGTCAGCAGGAAATTGACAAGAACATGCAGTCCGACGCAGACTACCCGCTTTACCGGGCTCCGTTTTATCCCAATATATTCAGGATGAAGAAGATTCGATAACATGTGCAGCCGCGCGCGGTATATTTGATATTCGTTTGCAGACGCGAGAGAAGGATTCTCCGATGGCGTTGCTGTCATGTGATGGACTTGTAAAAGATTATCCCGGCAAACGGGCAGTTGACGGCGTCAGCTTTTACGTCAACAAGGGCGAAATTGTCGGACTGCTGGGGCCGAACGGAGCTGGCAAGAGCACAAGTTTCCGCATGGCCTGCGGACTCATCGCCCCCACGGAAGGACGAGTCATGCTTCGCGGCGAGGATGTCACGCGATGGCCGATGTTTCGCAGGGCTCAGAATGGCTTGGGCTATCTGCCACAGGACACCAGTATTTTTGCTAAGCTGTCGGTCGCTGAAAACATTCTGGCAATTCTGGAATATCGAGCACTCAGCCGCAAACAGTGCAATGATCGGATCGAGCAGCTTCTCACAGAATTCGGCCTGTGGGAAAAGCGGGCGCAGCGATCCGGATCTTTGTCCGGGGGCGAACGCCGCCGCCTGGAAATTGCTCGTGCCCTCGCCAGCGACCCGCAGATCATACTGCTGGACGAACCTTTCACCGGCATCGATCCCGTTACGATTCACAGCATTCAGGACATCATCAAGGGACTCAAGGATCGCGGCATTTCAATTCTGCTCACCGACCATCGTGAACGTGAAACTCTGACAATTACTGATCGCAGTTACATCATATGTGATGGACAGGTGCTCGTCTCCGGCAGTGCCGAAAAGGTGCTCAGCGATCCACTGGCCATTTCGCGATATTTCGGAAAACGCTTCGATGCCAGTTCGATCATTGACGGACGCGAATCGTTTCGCAAGAGTGCCTGATAGAGTCGCTTTAAAAAGGGGTCAGGAACCAATAGCCAACGATTGCTCGATAAATAACTGTACGATACGAATTGAGCGGCAAGGCGCTAGCCGCCGGTATTGTGCAGCGAAATTCACCGGCGGCTAGCGCCTTGCCGCTCACTTATTGATCGGGGGCTCCTAAATGGCCCGAAGGGTGCTCCGCACTATTGATTCCTGACCCCTTTTTTAAAACCCCGTGACACGTTCCAACGGAGTCCTTTCATAATGAGTTCAGGATTTGGAGATGATTCCCTGATCCAGCCAGCGACCTCGCGAGGTCGCGATTGGCCCTGCCTGCGGCAGTTTATCGTGTTCCTCGAAAATCGCGTGGGCTCGCTGCACCAGCTGCTCCGGGTGATCGAACGCGATGACCTGCGGATTATGGCACTCAGCATTCTGGATACAGCCGATTTTGCCGTCGCCCGCGTGATCGTGAATCACTATGAACGCGCCCATGAACTGCTGACGTTTGCAAATTTTACGATGTTCGAAACCGACGTCATCGGTGTCCTGTTGCCAAACGCTGACCAGCCACACACAGCGATCATGGGCAGCCTGATGTCTGCCGAACTCAACGTGCAGTACGTTTATCCACTTATGTACCGCAAGAATGGCCGCGGTGCCGTGGCGATTTTCGTCAGCGAAATGGATGAAGCACTCCGCGTGCTGAAGGAACGCCAATACGAACTGGTCACCGAAGACGATCTCATGAATTACGACGAGATGTTTTGAAGTCCCCCCAAAAAAAGGCGAGCGGCTGGGCGTCAGCCCTCCGTGTACCTCGTTCACATGTCCCTTCTCCCCCGAGATCGGGGGGAGAAGGTGGCCGGAGGCCGGATGAGGGGGCTGACCGGTTTATTGTCAAACGAAGCTGAAGGACAAACGTAAAATTCCCCCTCACCCTGGCCCTCTCCCCCCGTGGAAAAATTGTACAGTTGGAAAATCGATCGCGGGGGGAGAGGGGACAATCGCAAGACACTTGCAGCCTCATTCCTGACCGCGTGAAGTATATGATGCGCCTTTGAGCTTCCGATATCGGCGAATCAAATTATTTGTCGAGCTGTCATGTGCGAGCGCTGGCTCCGTTTTAACATCCAGCTCCGGCACGATCCGTTGAGCCAGTGCCTTCCCCAGTTCCACTCCCCACTGGTCGAAGCAGTTGATGTTCCAGAGAGCGCCTTGTACGAAAACCGAATGTTCATAGAGAGAAACGAACTTGCCGAGAATCTCGGGTGTTAATTTCCGGGCCAGAATTGTGTTTGACGGGCGGTTTCCGTCGAAGACACGATGAGGCACGAGCCAATCGGGTGTCCCCTCAGCTTTGACCTGTTCGGCGGTCTTGCCGAAGGCCAGCGCTTCGGACTGGGCAAAGACGTTGGCCATGAGAATGTCATGGTGCTGCCCACGCGGATTGAGCGATTCTGCGAACGCAATAAAGTCACACGGGATCAATCGGCTCCCCTGATGGATCAACTGGTAAAAGGAGTGCTGTCCATTGGTTCCCGGTTCGCCCCAGTAGATCGGACCGGTATCGCACGTGACTCTGCTTCCGTCGAGCGTCACTTGTTTGCCATTGCTCTCCATTGTCAACTGCTGGAGGTAGGCCGGAAATCGCTTCAGGTACTGGTCGTAAGGTAACACGGCGATCGTGTGGGCACCGAGAAAATTATTGTTCCACAAGGCCAGCAGTCCCATCAGCACCGGCAGGTTTCGCTCGAAAGGAGCTGTGCGAAAATGTTCGTCCATCTGATGAAAACCGTCCAGCATTGCCCGAAAGTTTTCCGAACCGATGGCCAGCATCGTGGAGAGGCCGATCGCCGATTCCATTGAGTATCGTCCTCCAACCCAATCCCAGAAGCCAAACATGTTGGCCGTGTCGATTCCGAACGCAGACACCTTTGCCGCATTGGTTGAGACCGCGACAAAATGGCGAGCCACGGCCTTCGAATCACCGCCGAGGCCTGTCAGAGCCCAGTCCCGAGCACTGATGGCGTTCGTCATAGTCTCCTGAGTTGTGAAGGTCTTGGAAGCGACGATGAACAGCGTCTCGGCTGGATCGAGGTCATGTGTCGCCTCTGCGAAGTCGGTGCCATCGATGTTGGACACGAACCGGAACGTCATCGACCGATCGCTGTAGTGCCGGAGCGACTCATAGGCCATCACCGGCCCGAGGTCTGAACCACCAATTCCGATGTTCACGATGTTTCGAATGCGTTGACCGGTGTGGCCCTTCCATGCACCGCAGCGCACGCGGTCAGTGAAGTCCGTCATCTTGTGCAGCACTGCATGAACCTGGGGAACAACGTCTTCACCTTCGACCATGATGGAAGCCGTTCGCGGGGCGCGAAGGGCCACATGCAGCACTGCGCGGTCTTCGGTAATGTTGATCCTGTCACCCCGAAACATCGCATCGATTCGCGAGCGCAAGCCACATTGCTCGGCGAGTTGCACGAGGAGCTGGAGGGTTTCGTCCGTGATGCGATTCTTTGAGTAATCGAGGAACAGGCCGCCCACTTCGACCGTCATGCGTTCGCCGCGATTTGGATCATTGAGGAAAAGCTGCCGAAGATGTGTCTCCTGAATCGTCCGATGCTGAGCCTTGAGGTCGTGCCACGCGGGACTCGCTGTCAGTGGCAGGTTTGTGTCATTCATTGGTTCTCTCCGTTTCATCCATTGTGAGGATTTTGCAGGAGTATACATGCCTGGAAGCAATCACAACCATCAGTTCATTCCAGGATTCTGCAAATGAGTTCAGGGTTCATGCCAGATGAGCCTCCACCGTTCGCGTGGAGTTCTTTCAGCGAGGCTCCTTTTGCCTGGCTGCCATGTCGGTTACAAAACTTCAGACTCGTTTTGAGATCTTTGAAACAGTGGACGATGATTTTCGCCGCAGCGTTGTTTGTACACCACCTGTTCGAGTATCATCTGTGTTGCCTGTATCCACTTTTTCCATGATCAGAGGAGAATGATATGTCTTCCAGCAACCGAAAATCGAATGCGTGCCCGGACTGCAATTCTGTCAATCGACGTTCATTTGTGAAGTCAGTGGCAGGCGCTTCGGCGTTGGCGCTGCTTTCCACACGTTCACTGAGTGCCGGGTTGTTTTCCGGCCCCTCACTGAACAGTGCTTCGGAAACGGCGGTGAGCGAGTTCTTTAAGTCACTGACCGACGTCCAGAAGAAGACTCTCTGTTTTCCTTTTGAGCATGAACTGCGACATCGCATCAGTGCGAACTGGCATGTAACCGAACCGACGCTGGGAGAAACCTTCTACACGTCACCACAGCGTGAAATGATCAGCCGCATCGTAAAGGGTCTGTGCAGCGAAGAGGGCCACACACGCATGCAAAAGCAGATGAATGACGACGCCGGCGGACTGCACGAATTCAGTGTTGCGATGTTTGGCGAACCAGGTGCCGGTGCCTTCGAATTTATGCTCACGGGTCGTCATCTGACGTTGCGTGCCGACGGTAACAGCGTGGACAAAGCGGCGTTCGGCGGGCCCATAGTGTACGGCCATGACCAGGTCGAACAGGATGCGTCGAAGAATATCTACTTCTACCAGACACAGCAGACGGACAAGGTCTTCAGGTCACTGACGGAAGATCAGGCGGCAAAGGCTCTGTTGACCGCGGCACCGAAAGAAACTCAAGTGCAGCTTCAGGGCGATTCCGGGAAATTCCTGGGGATCAAAGTGGCGGACCTGAAATCGGAGCAGAAGGCCGAAGTAGAGAAGACGCTTGGCATCCTGCTGGCACCTTACCGCAAAGAGGACGTCGAAGAAGTGATGGAGATTCTCAAGGAATCGGGCGGAGTCGATCATCTGCACATGGCATTCTTCCAGCAGGAAGACATCGGTGGCGACAAGACGTGGGACATCTGGCGCGTGGAAGGGCCTTCATTTGTGTGGCACTTCCGTGGTGCACCTCACGTTCATGCTTACATCAACATTGGTCATGCGAAAAAAGCCTGAGGCCACGGCCAACGGCGAGGTACGACCGGGCAGCCTCGCTGTTGGCTCGGGTTAAACGCAAAACCAGGGATCCCTCGTTCAATAAGGCGAGCGGCAGATTAGAGTCTTACTCTGTATTTTAAGCGCACGGTGCGCGCATGTTTCATAGTCGTGGATCGCTCCGCGATCCAACGCTGGATCGCGGAGCGATCCACGACTATGGGGTGCGGGCGGAGCCCGCGTTAGGAACTACCA
>Ga0105048_10019057_pt1 | contig 10532 bp, 6 predicted proteins | sample MAT05_FD_78382 | JGI IMG/M metagenome (GOLD analysis project Ga0105048, IMG submission 78382) | Freshwater microbial communities from Lake Fryxell liftoff mats and glacier meltwater in Antarctica - MAT-05 | ecosystem: Environmental > Aquatic > Freshwater > Ice > Liftoff microbial mat | place...
AAACTTGTATCACTAACCATAGCCGATCCTATCACTACAGAACCCGACTGAAAGTTGAGCTGTAATTTTCTGAGCGGATATTTTTTAGATAATTCTTGTTCTGTTAAAAGGCTATCGACTTTAACCGTGGAATCACCGTAAACCAACTGGATAGAATCTTTTTGAACCTGCGTAAGCGATGTATCTTGGAAAGCAACATTCATCAACGAATCTTTCTGAGTTCTAAGCGGATCTTTTGAATAGAATTCTGGAGCCGTAGTTTTCCCAATAGTGGAATAAACTTCCATTACTTTATTCAACACTTCATCAGTGCGATAAGTATCCCAAAATTCTAAATTAGCAGTTGACTTTAGGTTTTTGCGAACACGTTCTCTATCATCGATACCCGGTAGTTCAACAATAATACGACCTGTAAGGGCTTGCTTTTGAACGTTAGGTTGAGTGACACCAAATTGATCAATCCTCTTTTTGATAATGTTCTCAGTGTTATTGATTGCATCGTCTGCCTCTGCGCGAAGAATTTTAATTACTTCATCATCAGAAGATTTTGCAGGGAATTTTCCTTTGTTTTCGATTGTATCAAATATTCTCCAAAGTTCTATTCCACCTCCATTATTCTTCTTCCAAGCATCTGCAAACAATGAAACGAAGTCAGCCGAAGAGTTTTTCCGCGCCTCTTTTGCGTCGGTAATTGCCTTGGTAAAAGCCGGGTTTGTGTTATTGTCACTCAGTGAAAGCAACAAATCTGGTATAGAAACTTCGAGCGTCACACTCATTCCACCTTTGAGGTCAAGACCGAGATTTAGCTCGTGCTGCTTCAAATAATTGTAGCTGTGACCAAACACAGGATATGCATCTGCATCGGAGCTGTCACGAAGAATTTTTTTGTGAAGAGCAGTCAATGCTGCGTCATATTCGACGCCTGACAAGCCTGTTGTACTGAGTGAATCGGTAGCGATGGCTAACGCCTTTTTCTCATAACCTTTGGCTACAAAACCAAATGATAATACGTAAAGGACTGATACGGAAAGGAGGATTACAAAAATCCACAAGATCGATTTATTCTGCATGAAGCAAGCTTAATTGATTAAATGGGTATAGTCTGTCTTTTTTTCAAAAGGCCGGCAAATATAGTAAGTCATGGCCTTGTTGATACAGTGGGTGATTAAATGACGCGTAAAGATTTTAAAAATTCAGCTTTTTACACCTAGCCGAGGGAATAGTTACATTACCTTATTAAAGAATGCGTTGCAGCTATTTTTAAACAAACGAAAAGCACCGTCAATACGGTGCTCTCGGTGCTTATATATCAATTCGAAATTGATTAATCGATCAAACCCAAAGCCTGGCCGCGCTTTAATGCGGCAGCCAAACCAATTTTATTGATGGTTCTCATAGCGTTCGGTGTAACACGCAACTCAATCCATTTTTGCTCTTGCTCATGCCAAAAACGCTTGTACTGAAGATTTGGATAAAATTTTCTGCGCGTCTTGGTATTCGAGTGAGAAACATTGTTTCCGGAAATTGTTTTCTTTCCTGTTATTTGACAAACACGTGGCATGGCTATAATTTTTTAATCCCGTTCGTAAAAATGGGGTGCAAAGAAAGCACATTTATTTGATTTAACAAGCAATACTACCTAAAATTTCTTTTCTTAGCATATTCAAGGCGGTATTGGAGCTCATTTCGATGTTTCTGTGACGATTAATTCCAAACTTAAAAGTAGCTGATTCTACTCCTGAAGGCCCAGCCACTGCTATACAAACTGTCCCTATCGGGGCTTCCGGCGAGCCTCCTTCCGGTCCGGCTATTCCTGTAGTGGCTAAAGCAAAGTCTGCGTTCATCAAGCTTCGAACTCCCATCGCCATTTGCTCGGCTACTTCACGACTAACAACTCCTTTTTCAGCAATTAACGCAGATTTAACACCGAGTAAATTCGTTTTTATCTCATTTTGATAAGAGGTAACTGAACCAAGGTAATACTGGCTGCTTCCAGGAATTGAAGTAATGAGTTTTGAAAGATTTCCTCCTGTACAACTCTCTGCAATAGATAATGTTTTATTGTTTTTGCTGAGCAATCTCCCGACAATTTCTTCCAGTGTTTCCTTACCATGACCAAATATATAAGACCCAACAAGTTGAATCAACTCTGCCTCTTTGGTGTCCAAAACTGCATTGAGTTTCTCGCCTGACTCAACTTCATAACCCGACATGCGAAGTTTTACCATACCGGGAGATGGTAAATAAGCTAGCCTAATATTGTGTTCAGCCAAGGAATCTTCCCAATCAATGATTTTATCAGCGAGCATAGACTCACCAATTCCCATAGTCAGAATGGTCCTATGAACAATATCCGGCTGGTTGAAATGCAGTTTTAATTTATCCAGCAAACCATCGTCCATTATGCCTTTCATTTCGTATGGTACTCCGGGCATCGAGATTATGACAACTCCGCTTTTCTCTATCCACATTCCCGGCGCAGTGCCTCTTGTGTTATCCACCACAGTGCAATTGGCAGGAACAAGCGCTTGTTGTTTGTTCATCTCTAAAAGTGGAATGTTTTTGGATGCGAAAAATTCTGTTACCCTATCAAGCGTGGGTTGATGCACAACAAGCGTTGACTCAAAATATTCGCAAAGTGTTTTTTTAGTTATATCATCCTTGGTAGGGCCGAGGCCTCCGGTTATTATAATGAGTTGCGACCTTGCCGAAAGTTCGTCCAAAGCTGCCCGAATCTCATGTTTGTCGTCAGCAATTACCGTTGTGCGTGCAACACGAATTCCAATAGAATTGAGCTGCTGTCCAAGCCAGCCAGCATTGGTGTTGATCGTTTGACCAATCAGTAATTCATCCCCGATACACAATATTTCTGCCTGCATTTTTTTGTCGTTTTAGGATCAATTACTTGATTTTCTTTGCAATATTGATGATTTGAAATGTAAAATTATTCCAAGAAACATCATAGAATAGTTTTTGTTGTCAACGATTTTGAATTTATCATTGCAAATACTCAAATAATAAAAAATAATCTTAATAGATCAGGAATGAAGAAAATTTATTTAGTTGCCATGGCATTTGGCTTTAGTTTCTCTCTAGCTGCGCAAATGAAACAAAAACCTGCTCTTCCGAAAAATGCGGTAGCAGTTAAGGAATCTGTAATGCCTAATCTCAGCGGTTCAGTGAATGTCGAGAACCACAAGGCAGATAAGACACAAAAACAAGTGACTCAGCCTCAAGGGAATTTAAAAAATATGACTCTTTGGGAGCAGATTATCGGCTATAGTTCATACGATAATCAAAGCAATAACTCTGTGCAGGACAGAATAATTCTAGACGATAACAACGGGGTGCATGCAACTTGGACGATGAGTTTTGCCGGTACGAATACCTTCGCCGATCGAGGCACCGGTTATAACAGTGGTGAGGGACTTGTTTGGGGTGAAGAACCTTATGAAAGAATTGAGGATGTAAGAACAGGCTGGCCCGGTTTGTTGAAAACGGGCGATAATAAGGAATTGATCATTTGCCACTCAGGTGAAGGTCCGTTAGTTCAGTTAAAAAGAAATACAATTGGCAGCGGAGCATGGGAGCAGTCTACCGTTCCATCCTCGCTAAATCGCGATATTTTATGGCCCCGCGCATGTGTCGATGGTAATACAATTCACTTAATCGCTCTCACTTCTGGAACTGGTTTAGATGGTTCTTTGCTCAACGGCGTAAACGGCAACATGGTTTATTACCGTTCACTTGATAATGGCCTCACTTGGGACATCCAGGATTATGTTTTCGAAGAAATATCAAGCAATGAGTTTAGCAGAATTGATCCAGACTCCTATGCAATCCATGCGCGAGATGGACAAGTGAGTATTGGTGTTTTTAGCGAATTTCATGATGCTTTTTTGCTTACATCTGCCAACGATGGATCAACTTGGAATTACACGTTGGTAAGTGATTTTGCAATTCCTGGATATCAGGTCGACTCGTTGTCTGATTCCAATAATGACGGAGCCGCAGACACTCTTTTTACCACAGACGGCACAGGTGCAATACACATTGATGTGATGGGCGAAACTCACCTGTTTTTTGGGTCGAATTTTATTTTGGATGATACTCCGGGCGATAGCATGTATAGTTACTTTAACACATACGATTTGTTGTATTGGAATACGACCTATGAAACTGATGAAATCTACATCGTTGCATCGGCTGAAGAAGATCCGGACGACAACGATGAATTAATCACATTAACCATTGATGAGATACCTAATTATGGTTGCAGCTTGGCTTCAATGGCAAGTGTTGGTGAGGATGAAGATGGTTACATCTATGTAGTATACTCTGCTGCCGACGAACAATTTATTGATCAACAGATTTTTAGGCATTTGTACGTAATTAAAACTGAGGACTTGGGTGTGAATTGGCTTGCTCCGGTTGAAATCACCCCTGATCTTGATTATAATGGATATGAATATATCTTTCCATCATTAATCCGATCTATCACGGATCAGTTACACATTACTGTTCAAAGAGATTACGAGCCTGGATTAAGCGTTAGAGGTGACTTGGACGATATCGAAGAAAATGAAATCATTTATTTGGCAGTTACTACTGACTTTGATCTAACACTCAATACGAATGATGCTGTGGTTATCGGAGAAAATGTTTTACTTTATCCCAACCCGACCACAGGCATTCTCAATTTACAAGGAGAGAATCTGCAACGCAGGAACATTCGAGTGTTTGACGCCGCTGGTAAACAAGTTATTCAGATGATGCCGAATGCAGATGGTTTTAAAGCAAATAATATTCAGTTGAATTTTGGATTTCTTGCAGCCGGAAATTATACACTAGTTATGGGCGATAGCGATAACAAAGTTGTAAAAGACTTTATCATCAAAAAATAAGATTGGTATTAGTGAGATCAAAAGCCGCTCTGTATCAAGGAGCGGCTTTTTTCATGTCCGGTTTTTTAACATCCATTTTTGATAGATCTCATAGAGTTGCACTCTGATGGATGTGCAAAATCTCCAATTGGAATTCATATTCAGCTATTTGGAAAAAACCACTAAAACGTTATGAATTATCTTTTGAACTTACACAAAGGAGTAAATATGGAAAATTTGTATTTTCTGAATACAGTTCTCATAGCATCTTTGCGCGCATATTTGTTACCTGAAAAGTGATTCTTTTTGGTTTGATATTAAACAACGATAGAAATGGCTCAACAAGAAATTAAAATTCCTTCTCCAGGAGAATCAATTAGTGAGGTAGTTATTGCCAATTGGCTAGTGAAAGATGGGGACTATGTCACAAATGGACAGGTAATCGCCGAAATCGATTCAGATAAAGCAACGCTTGAATTGTCTGCAGAAGCAGATGGTGCAATTAAACTAATGGCCGCCGTAGGTGATACCGTAGCAGTCGGTTCCATTGCTTGTACCATAGATACGAGTGCTGCCAAACCTGCCAGTGCAGAGCCCGAAAAGGAAACGGTAACGGTGGAGAAAGTGGCTCCTGCAAAGGAAGCGGCATCCGTAAAGGAAGCCGCGACAGCGCCAAATCCAACGCCTGCAAAATCGTATGCGGCAGGATTTCCTTCTCCATCTGCTGCAAAGTTGATGACGGAAAATGGTGTTGCCGCAGCTCAAATTAATGCAACCGGAATCGGAGGAAGAATTACAAAAGGTGATGTTCTTTCTACAATGGCCGGTGGATTTGACAAAACGGTTATTCCTCAGCATCCAGCCGGAACTCGTGATGTGCGTCGAGAAAAAATGACTTCACTTCGCAAGAAAATTGCCGAGAGATTGGTGTCCGTGAAAAATACGACCGCCATGCTCACCACATTCAACGAGGTGAACATGAAACCAATTATGGATTTGAGAGCGAAACATAAAGATCTATTCAAAGAGAAACATGGTGTTGGTCTTGGTTTTATGAGCTTCTTCACAAAAGCTGTCTGCGAAGCATTGTATCATTTCCCCGCAGTTAATGCACAGATTGATGGAACGGATATTATATTCCATGATTATTGCGATATAGGTGTTGCCGTTTCTAGTCCAAAAGGATTGATGGTTCCTGTACTTCGCAATGCTGAGACTAAAAGTCTTGCAGATATTGAGAAAGGAATTGGTGAATTGGCAAAAAAGGTTAGAGATGGTAAAATAACAGTTGATGAAATGCAGGGCGGGACATTTACTATCACCAATGGTGGCGTATTTGGTTCGATGCTTTCAACTCCAATTATCAATCCTCCACAAAGTGCAATTTTGGGAATGCACAACATCGTTGAGCGTCCTGTGGCTGTCAATGGTCAGGTCGTCATCAGACCAATCATGTACGTGGCTCTCAGTTACGATCACCGTATCATCGATGGCAAGGAGAGCGTGAGCTTCTTAGTGAAAGTAAAAGATATGCTTGAGAATCCTGAGCGTCTTTTATTCAGCGGCAAGAGCGCCGAAGAAGTGCTTCTTGGATTGTAATTTACAAAAGGGCCTTTGCACTACTGTGTCGATATCAATCATTGTAATACTGAATTGACAAGCGTAACAGACCAATCGTCGTTTCTCTCGATTGTAATGAACACTTATGATCTTCGAAATTACACCAAAATAATCAACCTCGCTTTTGAGCTAAAGTATCTTTCATTTTAGTGTAAAATTATCAAAATCTTTGGACCAGTTGATAATTACAATTGATATAATACCGTTTGGATTTATGTGTTGGACAACTTCCGTTTCTCCTACCTAGTTCTAAACATCAATCACAATGGCATTTAACACTGTAACTCATAAAATGGTTAGGACCATTTTATAAGAAACGTTGGTTTAACTCATGAAATCATATTTTACAAAAAAGCCGTCCCTTCAATGAGGACGGCTTTTTTGATTTTGTGAGTTTGAAGTATTGCTTACTTCTTTACAGGCGAAATCGTTCTTGTTCCCTCTGCTTTCTTTTTAGCTTCTTCGCGCATTCTCATGCCTTCTTCTTTGGCTTGTTTGATAGACTCTTCCTTTGTCATTGCAGGAGTAAGTTTGACATCCGTAGCTTGATTCATTCGAGTACCAGTCGATACATTTTCTGGAACTGCAGCCGGGGTAACAACCTTCAGTTTGCGTTTAGCAAATTTCAACTCATTGATAATGTTTTTGCCATCCATCAATTTTTCTACAGTAAAGAGCACATAACGGATATCAACAGAGATCGTTCTCTGTAGCTCTTCTTCGAACGCAATGTCACCGCTCATTGCTTCCCAGTTGCCATCGAATGCAATACCAACCAAATTTCCATCAGCATCCATTACCGGACTTCCCGAGTTACCTCCTGTAATATCGAGGTTGTGAATAAAGCACGTAACCAATTCACCTTTTTCATTCGCGTATTGACCGAAATCTTTTTTGGTGATCAGATCAGCAAGTTTATCAGGTACAACAAATTCTGGATTTGTATTGTCGCGTTTTTCCATGATTCCGGCTGCGGTAGTGTAGTAGTCGTAATGCACAGCATCTGCGGCCTTGTAGTCATCAACGATTCCATAAGTGATACGCATAGTGCTATTGGCATCTGGTGCATACACTTTATTTGGATTCATCTCACGAAGTCCCGCTGTGAATTCACGGTATCCTTTGCTAGTTTTCTCACGTGGATTTTTTGCGTTGAAGCTCATCGCATGCTCGTAACCGCTCATTGCCGTGATCAATCCAAGATCTTTGTCAAGCGCTTTGACGTTGGGTTTTTCAAGGAATCTGATCATCTTCTCTTGACTAACAAAAATTGAAGTAGCAAATAACTTGTCTGTGTAGAGATCAACATTGCCCTTGTACTTTTTATTCAAATCAGCGTGCCATGTTGGCAATTCAGCAGCAGGCATATTCTTGCGGTGAAGTTTTGTCAAATCAGCAAATACTCCTTTATCAACGGTAGAATTGTATTCTTTAAAATGTGCATTCGACTCTTCTTTTAATGCCACAAGAATTTCATTTCTTTTAGTAAGATCCTTTTCAGCCATTGCTTGTTTGATACCTTCACCAAATTCAACTGCGAAGTATAAAAACTCTGCACCGCCTACTCCGGCAAGACTTGAATATGTTGCCGCTTTCACTTGTGGGTCCCATGCTTTGTGATACTCTTCGATCATTGAAAGAGCGTTGCCATATGCACCTTTGCGTTTTGTATCTCCATTTACCCATCTGGTAAAGTCAGTTTCAATATCCTTCTTCTTGCCCTTTACATCAAGTCTTTTGAGACCATTTGTTTGACCGATGTAGTACTTCCAACCATTTGCAGTACTTGCATATTTAGCGGCATACATCAGATCTACTGCTGCATCATTATCCATTACTTTTTTCCACGCTTCTAGTTTCGTTCCAAGGCACTCAATCAATATCGGATTGCGTATATCAACTGCTTGTTCAATGCCAAATGAAGTTAGGTATCTATTTGTGCGGCCAGGAAATCCCATAATCATTGTGAAATCACCTTCATTTACACCTTCAATATTTACAGGAAGAAAATGCTTTGGTTTGTATGGAACATTCTCTTTGCTATAATCTGCTGGTTCATTGCTTCCGTCGGCATAAATTCGCAACATAGAAAAGTCTCCAGTGTGCCTTGGCCACATCCAATTGTCAGTGTCTCCACCAAATTTACCAACACTTTCGGGCGGATTGCCTACAAGTCGGATGTCTCTGTATGTCTGATAAGTCATCATGTAAAACTCATTGCCATAGTAGAATGATTTTACTTCGATTTCGTAGTTGCCATCGGTATTATTTGCAGCCATAAGTTCCTTGCTCTTAATGGCGATAGCTTTTTCGCGCTCTGCTTCGCTCATTCCTTCGGTCACAACACTCAATACTTCTTTTGTGACGTCGTCAATTCTCACTAAGAATGATATTTTGAAATCAGGAATTGGCAAATCTTCGCTGAAATTTTTTGCGCAGTAACCATTTGCCAAAATATTATTTTGCACAGTACTCAAAGTTTGTATTGCATCATAACCACAATGGTGATTGGTGAAAATAAGTCCTTTGTCACTCACCACTTCGCCAGTGCATTGTCCGTAGTTGAGACGAACAATTGCGTCTTTAATGGAAGCGTTGTTGATGCTGTATATTTCTTCTGCTGTGAGATTAAGGCCAAGTCCTTTCATCTCGGCCTCATTCATTTTGTTGAGGAGGCTCACGAGCCACATGCCCTCATTGGCCTGCACCAGTTGTGGAATCATTGCCACAACGAGCGCAATTGATGTTATCCATTTTTTCATGCTGTTCATGCTTGTATTATTGATTTTGATTTGATTATTTCACTGCTTCCCATTGCGCCTCTGCGATTACCTTATCTAGATTTGCGTAAAGCGCTTTTAATTCTTTTGGACCATTATATCTGTTTTTGACCCACTTCAATTTGTTATCCTTTTTTAGTGCCGTGTAAATGGAGGGTAAGTCCGTTACTCCTTCGTTGTCATAACTATCCAACATTCGAAAATAACCTATTTCCTCTGCCGTGACCGTCATGTTTTGAAGAATGGTCTTATCCAACTGTGTTCGGTATTCCCCGATGAGATTTGTGAAGTTTTTACCTGAATATTCTACTTCACCATTTGAGAAAACTGTCATTGTAAAAATCGCACACATTCCAAAACAAGGTGTTCTTTTATAGTAAAGAAAAGTGTCAGGCACCAATGTTTTTGTTGGTTCCACTGTGTGAGTGCTAGTCGAACTTTCAGTGGATTCTACCTTTACCTCATTATTAATCGGCTCTGTTGTAGACGATTTCTGTTTACAAGCTACGCCAAACAATGCACTCAAGAGCAGGAACAGTCCCGAGCAAATCAGTCGTTTACTTCTGCCAAAAATCAATTGTTGTCCTTTCATGTGTGTCCGTTATTTTGAGTAATTCACAAATAATTGAGATAATGTATAAAGGCAAATCAGTTGATTTATTTTCTTCTATTGTTCTCTACAAGTTTAGCCTTCTGCATTTTTTGTGCATCTTCTAAACGTTGCATAAAGCCACTCTTGGTTTTTGGCTTCGCTTTGTTCGATTCTATCTTGGCTCGAATGGCGTTTTCATCAATAAAATATTTTTTGATTGCCCACATCTGTCCAATACTAACCATGTTAGCGATGAAATAATACATGCTGAGTCCCGATGGTTGATTGTTGAAGAAGAATAACATCATTATGGTAAATAAATTCATCATCACCTTCATGTTTGGCATGCCGGGTTGCTGCGTCATTTGGGGCTGAGCGCTCATACTCATACGAGTATACAAGAAAGTTGAAACACACATTAGCAATGTAAATCCACTGACGTGATTGCCATAAATATCGCTTAGAATTGGCACGTGTTGTGTCCAGCTAAAGATGCTATCGTAAGCTGCAAGATCATCTGCCCACAGGAAACTTTTGCCCCGCAAAACAATCTCCGCGGGAAAAAATCTGAACATCGCATATAGGATAGGCATTTGCAATAAGACCGGAATACAGCCTGCAAATGGATTAACTCCTGTTTGTCGATACAAAGCCATT
>Ga0105048_10019058_pt1 | contig 10532 bp, 7 predicted proteins | sample MAT05_FD_78382 | JGI IMG/M metagenome (GOLD analysis project Ga0105048, IMG submission 78382) | Freshwater microbial communities from Lake Fryxell liftoff mats and glacier meltwater in Antarctica - MAT-05 | ecosystem: Environmental > Aquatic > Freshwater > Ice > Liftoff microbial mat | place...
CAAGGCGAAGCCCGCCACGGCTCGACGCATGCGGAAGTTCCGACCTGGACGGACAACGACAATATCGCCAGCAAGCAGATGCAGGGACACATCGGAAAGCTCGGAGAATGCACCGCCTGCCACGCTACGATGCCAAACACGGTGACGGGAGGCCCGCACGGATTGCATCCGCTCGGGCAGGCTTGGGCCAGCGGGCATGGTGACCTCGCGGGGTATGGGCGGGGCCGTCGGTTGCCAGACGTGATACGGCGTCGATTCTCGCGGCACGCGGCTCTCCCGCGCGCAGAGCGATCGCGCGCTCGCTTTGGAGGAAGGTGGGGTGAAACGCTTTTGGCGCGGGCAGACTATCGGCTGCTACGACTGCCACAATGGGCCTAACGGGGAAGATGGTCCTGGTCGGCGCCCGCCGGTGGTGCGTAGTGCATCGCTCCTCACGAATCGAGATCAGTCGAAATCTCTCTCGCTCGCCGGCACCGGAGCATCCTCGTGGCGGGTGGTGAGCCAGCCGCTGCATGGCACGGTCGGCCTTCAGGGTGCGGTGGCGACTTACTTCCCCGATCCCGGTTACGTCGGCGCCGATTCGTTCACCTTTGCCGGGTCGAATGGATTCGTGGAATCAAATCTCGGCACGACCAAGGTGCGCGTGGCCGGGGCCGTGAATGGCGTGGCGGACTTGGTCCCGCCGCGCACCACTCCGCGTCTGCCGGCAAACCGGGCTCGCGTGGCTGGCCCGCAGTTCACCGTGACGGGCATCGCCACCGACAAGAATGGCATTGCGGCCGTGGAGTTCCGGATCGGAGCCGGTCCGTGGCAACCAGCCGCTGGCACCACCAAATGGAGCGCGACGATCAATGGCGTCGCCGCCGGCCGTCTCATGCTCAGCTTCCGGGCAACGGACGCCGCGGGCAATTCCTCCCCCTTGATCAAACGCATCTACACGGTCTTGTAGGACACGCCTTGCGTGAGTGGCGGTGGAGCGGCATATTGCGCGCCTTTTTGCTCTATGCCTCACGACCCCGCCCTGCTCCGTTCGCTCGCCGAAAAAGTCGGCACTCCTTTTTGGATCTACGATGCGAGGGTGATCCGGAAACGGATCGGCGACGTGCAGTTCATGTCGGCTTCCCCCGGAGTGCAGGCGCGCTTTGCGATGAAGGCGTGCCCGGCGACGAAGGTGCTGCGCGAGATGCAGCAGGCGGGGATCTGGATCGATGCGGTGTCGGGCAATGAGGTGCTGCGGGCGCTGCATGCTGGATATCCGTCCGGTCACCAGCCGCCGGCGATCGCGCTGACCTGCGACGTGTTCCGCGATAACGCGCTGGACGTAGTGCTAAAACACGGGGTGCTGCCGAACATCGGGTCGCCCGGGCAGGTGGCCGACCTCCAGCGCGCTGGCTATCGCGGGCCGATCTCGCTGCGGGTGAATCCGGGGTTCGGTCACGGGCACGTGAATGCCTGCGACACCGGCGGGCCGAGCTCGAAGCACGGCATCTGGTCGGAAGATCTGCTGGAAACCAACGCCGCTGCGGAGCGGGCGGGCCTGAGCGTGACAATGCTGCACGCGCACATCGGGAGCGGGCCGCAGTATGCGGAACTCCATGACAATCTCACGCGCCTCGCGGCGGACTTTGTGCAATTGAGCAAAAAGTTTCCCAACCTCACCGCCGTGAGTCTCGGCGGCGGCATCCCGCACAATTACAAAGCGCACGGCGCGCAGATCCCGATCGAACCGTTGCGCGATCTCTTCAACTCGTGTCACCAGCGCCTCGCGGCCGCGGTGCGGCACGACCTGCGCCTCGAGATCGAACCCGGCCGCTACTATGTGGCGCCGGGCTGCACGCTGGTCGCGCGCGTCACCGATGTGAAGCGGACGCGGAGCAACGAAAAGGGCAGCGGGGCGACCTTTGCGATGGTGGATGCCGGCTTTGTCGATCTGGTGCGGCCGGCGATGTATGGAAGCTTCCATCGGATCGAGATCGTGGGCCGCGACCACGAGGACCCGAACACCCCGCGCGAGCCGATCGTGGTCGCGGGTCCGCTCTGCGAGAGCGGCGACATCTTCACCCGTGACGATCGCGAACTCCTCGCCCCACGCCTGCTCCCGCGGCCGGAGGCGGGCGATCTGTTGACCCTCGCCGACGCCGGTGCCTACGGATACGCGATGTCTTCAAACTACAACTCGATCGGCCGCTCCCCACAGCTCTGGCTGGAGGAAGACGGCAGCGTGGAAATGATCTCGCGTCGGGAGACGATCGACGACCTGCTCAACGCCGAGACGGCGGCACGGATAATCTGAGCGATTGACCCGACCACCTCGGGAAGCCGATGCGTAATAAGGGAAAACGTGCCGTGCATTTACGGCACCGACCGGCTCAGCATCCATCCTCGCTCATGAAGAAACTTATTCTCGCCTCACTCACCGCCGCTTCGCTCTGTGCCTGCTCCTCGGTGAGCGTAAAGGACTACCAGAAGATAGGCGAAGTAAAGCGACCGGCGCGGATCTATGTTTCCGCGTTTGAAACGAAGGGGGCGAGTTACAAGGTGGCTTGGGACAAGGATGGGAAGAAAGAGCCGGCCTTTGCTCAGGACACCGCCACACTCCTCGCGGACTACACGGTGGAAAACATCACAAAGCATGTGGCACCGGCAACGAAAGTGGTGCCGCCCGCCGGGGTGCCGCGCAGCGGCTGGCTCGTGACCGGCCGCTTTACCCGGGTGAACTCGGGGAATCGCGGCATGCGGATGCTCATCGGGCTGGGCGCTGGCGGGTCGAAGATGGAAACCGAGGTGGAGGTATTCGACTTGGCATCACGCCAGGCTAGACCGTTCCTGAAGTTCAAGACGACTGGAGGGAGCAATGCGATGCCGGGGTTGATCACCAGCGGCGGACCGGGCGTGGGTGCGGTGTACAATATGATCTATGCGGCGTCAAACGGCACGACCGACGATGCGGCGCGCACTTCCCGGATGATCGCTGGCGGGCTCAGTGAATACTTCGGCGAGCGCGGCTGGATTGCCAAGGACAAGGTCTTCAAAATAAAGCGACCCGGCGAATACCAGATCGTGCACGGCATGTGAGCCACGCCGCATAGAACCCGCTTCAACTTGTTAACCCCTGCATTTTTGAAAAAACTGTTTCTGCTCCTCCTTGTCTCTTTGGGCGCACTCTCTCTCGGAGGCTGCGTTTACGGAGAAGGTTTTAACGGCGTCGGCATCGGCCGCCGCGGCTTCAACCGCGGCTATATTAACAATGGTTTCCTGCCGCCCGGTTTGGCGTCCTTCAACAACAACCCCTACCAATTCAACGGCAACCGGGGCAATTTTAACACGGGTGGCCGCTACCGCCAATTCCAAGGCAACCAGCCGATCTTCTTCAACAACCTGCCTTTCGGATCTCGTTTCATCAATCCGCAGCAGCGGTTCCGCAACGACGTGGCGGTGAACAACTACCGCTACCGGGAGGATCAAACGAACCGAAACTACGACCGTCAAAGCAACCAGAATCGCTACAACGACCAACGGCAGCAGTGGCAGAATTCGCAGAGGATTGCCCAGTATCAAAACCAGCAAAAAGATCAGCGGAACCGGTCGAAGTATTCGAATCGGGCGAGGAGCAACCAAGTCCAGCAAAAGACCAATCAATATAAGTACCAGAAGGCTGCGGCTTCAGGTAAGGATAAGAAAAAGAAATAAGAGGACTAGAGAAGGGATGCCGGCTCTCGGGGAAGTAATCGGTGCAGGGAAAATCGAACGTGTTCCCCAACGCCCCGTCGGAACGCAAACCGCTACTTCGCCAAAGCGGTGTTTCTCGATCCTGAGAACGGACGAGCTATGGAAATGAAAACTAATGCACCTGACATGGACCGAGGGCTCCTGCCCGGGCAAATCCACGCGAGTCGCGACCCCGCACTTTCTGGTGGAGGGGAGAAAATCTCCTCCAATCGCCAAATCGCCATCGTCCAAGCCGACTACCTCGCGCTGGCCAACGACCTCGAGCAGGCGCAGGCGCTAGCTTCCGCCTTGGAAATGGAACTCTCGGGCAAGAGCAACGAACTCGCGCGGTTCAAGCTCGTGTGGGAACGGACGCAGGCCGACCTCGCCAAATTTGCCCGCGATATTGAAGCCATGCGCCAAGAGCGGCATACGCTGGCCAACGAGGCGCAGCGGGCGCAGGCCTTCGAGTTCAAGATTCAGAAAGTGCAAAAAGCCCACGATGCACTCGCCGCGCGGGTGGAGGAACTCGAAGCGGAGCTGACCCGCGAGCGCGAAGCGCACCGGCAAACGCGCGCCCACGTTTCCGCAGACCCCAAAGACGATCCCCGGCTCCGCCAGACTCTCCAAAAACTGCGCGAGCAAATCGATCAAGCCCTCGCGCGGACGGCGGTGCGGGCTCCAGCCGAACCGACCAAGACGGGGCACATCGAGATCGAATTCAGCACGTAGTGGGGTGGCGCCTGACTCCGGGACGGCCCATTTGTTTGGGCGGTACCTGTGGACAGACGCGCCGTTGCCCGGCGCTATTTACACTTTGGCTCCTATGCTGCAAAAACCTTCGTGAGTTAAAAAGCAAAACGGCGGTTGTCGCCATGACAACCGCCGTTCGCAATTTTCAAGTTTGCCCAGGTTACTGTCCCTGGCCGAGCGAGTAGCCGGGCTTGCCGTCGAAGTTGTAGAGCAGTTCCATCTTCACAAACTCAAGGCCTCCGCTTGTGATGCGTTCGAGCAGCGAGATGATTGCTTTGTGCGCGAGGGGCTTGGGCGCGTCGTCTGGCAGGTTGAACCGGCAGCGATACACGTCCACGCAGAAGGTTTCCGCGTGCCCCTTTGGCCAGACGGCCATGCCACGGTTGGAGAGCATTTCGAGTTTGAGGCCGTCTCCCTCGAGCGGCTGGAGTTTCGCGGCGAGCGCGTCGGGGCGGCCGAGGAATTCAATGAACACATCCGCGCCGGTCAGCTCTTTTTTCTCGGAGGAGCGAACGTAAATCGGGGCGACGATCTCCGGCATTCCCGCAGCGGCGGCGTAGCTGGCGGCCTTCAGCTTTTCCGGCTTCTGGCCGAGGCGCGCGACGACGGCCTGGGCGAATTCCTTGGTACCGACTTTTTCCTTACTCACGCCGTCCTTGAAAATGTCGTAGGTGTGGACGCCGTCTTCGAGGGCCTTGAGCCACGCGTTGTGTGCACGCTCGGCGATGTCGTATTGGCCGAGGTGCACGAGCATCAGAATCGAGCCGAGGAAAAGTCCCGACGGATTCGCGAGGTTTTGTCCGGCACGGCGCGGTGCGGAGCCGTGGATGGCCTCAAACATCGCGGCTTCGGTGCCGATGTTCGCGGAACCGGCGAGGCCAACCGAGCCGGCAATCTGCGCGGCGACATCGGAAAGAATATCTCCGTAAAGATTCGGCATGACGATGACGTCAAAAACCTCCGGCGTGTCGGCGAGCTTCGCCGCGCCGATGTCCACGATCCAATGTTCCTTTTCGATTTCAGGATAATGCGCACCGATTTCATCGAACACCTTGTGAAACAGACCGTCAGTCAGCTTCATGATGTTGTCCTTCGTGAAGCAGGTGACTTTCTTGCGACCGTTGCGGCGCGCGTAGTCAAAGGCGTAGCGGACGATTTTTTCCGTGCCGGGCCGCGTGATGAGCTTGAGACATTGCATCACGTCCACCGTCTGCCGGTGTTCGATGCCTCCGTAGACGTCCTCCTCGTTTTCGCGCACGACGACCACGTCCATCTTTGGATGTTTGGTGCTGACGTATGGATGATAGGAGACGCACGGACGGACGTTCGCATAGAGGCCCAGCGCCTTGCGTGTGGTGACGTTGAGGCTCTTGAACCCGCCGCCCTGCGGCGTGGTGATGGGCGCTTTCAGAAATACTTTCGTGCGGCGCAGCGATTCCCATGCGGACGGATCGATGCCGGCGGAGTTGCCGCGCAGATAAACCTTCTCGCCGATCTCGATGGTTTCAATATTCAGGCGGGCGCCGGCTTCCTGGATGATGTGCAGGGTGGCGGCCATGATTTCCGGCCCGATGCCGTCGCCGTGAGCTACCGTGATGTTTGCTGGTTGGGTCATAATTAGGTTCTGGGAATTTCGGGCGCGAGACTACATGTGGGCGATGATGTTGTCGCCAAATTCCGAGCATTTTCTTTTCCGTCGCGCCGTTCACTCGGCAGGCGAAGTCTTAGGAGACGTGCTTGCCGCCGATGGCGCCGTTCAATGCTTTATTGATCAAAGCAGCGGCTCCGCCCGGGTGACGCCAAGGCCAACGCCGTCCTCCGCCGGGGCGCCACTTTCAACGCGATCCTCGCCAGCCTGTAAACCCGGCGCCGGACTCAGCCGGTGATCTTCGTGTAAGCGTGCCCCTCGTTCTGGTCGATCCGCTCGGGGCGGCCTTTGTTCGGGTAGACCAGCTTGGTGTGATCGACGCCGAGCAGATGCAGGATTGTGGAATGCAGGTCGTGGACGTGCAGTTTGTCCTCCACCGCGTAGAGGCCGAGGTCGTCGGTGGCGCCGATCGTTTGGCCGCCTTTCACGCCGCCGCCGGCCATCCACATTGTGAAGCCCCCCGGATTGTGATCGCGTCCGCCGCCCTGCTCGCTCATCGGCGTGCGGCCGAATTCGCCGCCCCAGATGACCAGCGTCTCGTCCAGCAAGCCGCGCGCTTTGAGATCGGCGAGCAGGCCGGCGATCGGCTTGTCCACGGAGCGGCAGAGCTTCGAGTGGTTTTCTTCCAGCTTTGCGTGTGAATCCCACTTGCTGCCCGCGCCGCTGTAGAGCTGGATGAAGCGGACGCCGTTTTCCACGAGGCGGCGCGCGAGCAGGCAGTTGCGGCCATAGACCGCCGTCTCTGGTGCATCCATGCCGTAAAGCGCCTTGGTCGCCGCGGTTTCCTTGCTGAGATCGACGGCTTGCGGCGCCTCGGCCTGCATCTTGTAAGCGAGTTCGTAAGCGCGGATGCGGGCGTCGAGTTCCGTGTTATCGGTTCGCGTCGCGCCGTAGCTGCGATTGAGTGAGGCGAGCAGGTCGAGCTTGTCGCGCTGGCGCTCGGCGGTGATGCCTTTCGGGTTTTCGAGATACTTGATCGGCGGGCCATCGGCGCTGAACTCCACGCCCTGATACACCGCCGGCATGAAGCCATTGCCCCAGTTGCGCACGCCATTTACCACCGTGCCTTCGCTGTCCTTGATGACCACGAAGCCGGGCAGATTCTGATTCTCCGTGCCGAGGCCGTAGCTGACCCACGCGCCGAGCGAAGGCCGCCCGCCAAAGATCGAGCCGGTATTCATCTGGCAGACGCCGCCCGCGTGGTTGATGCCGTCGGAGACGCAGGAGTTGATCACCGCGAGGTCATCTGCGTGTTGGGCCACGTTTTCAAACCAGTCAGAGATCACCAGGCCGCTCTGGCCGTAAGGTTTCCAGGTGCGTTTGCACTCGAGCAGCGGCGCGTTGCTTTCGCCCATGGCTAGCACGGGTTCCTTGAAGCCCGGCGGGAGTTTCTGCCCGGCGAGTTCGTTGAGCAGCGGCTTGCGGTCGAAGGTATCGAGATGGCTCGGCCCGCCTTCCATGAAGCAGAAGATCACGTTCTTCGCGCGGCCGGTGCGTTGCGCGATTTTCCAAGGCGCCGCGCTCGGTGCGGTGGGCGCGGCAAGCACGCGTTCACCCATCAGCGCGGCGAGCGCCACGGCACCGAAGCCGCAGCCGGCGGTGCGCAGAAAGTCGCGGCGGGAGGTGGAGAAGTCGTAGTTGTGGCAGGGCATGACGGTGGGAGGAGGCGAGCCGTGGCTCTAGTGGAGGTAGAAGAATTCGTTGGCGTTGAGCAGCACGTGGCAGAGATCGGCGAGCGCTTGTTTTTTGGGGTCCACGGAAGGCGCGGCAGCATCTGCGCCGGCCCACGCGAGTTGGTTGCCCGGGCCGGCGTTGGCATTCCAGGTCACGAGCGCGGGTGCGGTCCACTTCGCCGGATCGGCGGTCAGCGCTTCATCCGGGAGCACGCCGCGAAGGACTCGCGCGGCGTCGATGCGGCCGTCCCACTGATGCGCCGCGGCGCGTTTGATCACGCCGCCGATGACCAGTCCGGAGGCTCCATTGCTGAGCCCCGTGCGCACGCGATGCTGGACGACCGCTGTGAGCAACGGCGCATCCGGCGCGCCGACCTGCTGCACCCGAAAGGTCACCGTATGCGCCGCGCAGGAAACCTGCACCGCGACGTGATAGGTCACGCCGAGTTCCAGCCGCAGGTCGGACGCCAGCGGCTCGTAAGCGATGTTGGCGTTCTCGTCCTCGCCCACGAGTTGAATGATGAGATTGCGCGGCTTGAAGCGCGACTTCTCGCTGGTCACGCCAAGGCTCCAGCCGAAGGCTTCGACGTTGTCCTTCCCGTTGTTCCAGCGCGACGCGATCGTCCGCACCGCGGCCGCGGTATCGATGCTGTCGAGCGACACGATCGCCTGCACGGTGAACTCATCGCCTTCCTTCTCACTCGTCCGCGCGAGCAGCCGCTCCTGCGCCGTGTTTTCCTTGAAGGCGTTTGCATTCGCCTGTCCCGCCGGGCTCGGCTCGGGCGGCGCCGCACCGGATGCAGCGGCGCGCTTTTCGATGAAGGTCGCGGCCATCTCGATCTCCTTGGCGGACGGCGGACGGCCCAGCGCGTATTGCCACGCCTCCTCCACGCTTTTCACCCGCGTCGCAAGCTTCTGCGCGCGGGCCAGCGGCCAGTCGCCATTGACGAGCAGCAGCGCCTGCGTCGGCGTAGTAGTGCTCTGCCGCTCGGAGGCGCTGGCGAAGCCGGCCGGTGCATCGAGCGCGCGCAGGAGTTCGTTTTGGCTGTTGCGCTTCTTGGTCGTGTAGATCGAGCGGCGCGTGCCATTGGCATCGGTCGAGGGACCGGCTTCCTTCAGATCGAGTTCGCCGCTGGCCGCGAGCATCGCGTCGCGCACCTGCTCGGCGTCGAGCCGGGCCGGCGTGAAGCGCCAGAGATACTTGTTCGTCGGGTCGAGCTTCGCCGCGACCTCCGGCACCGTGCGATGCGCCGTCTGGCGGAAAGTGGCCGTGAGCAGGATCTCGCGGTGCAGCTTCTTCAAGCTCCAGCCACCCGCGAGGAAACGCTGCGTGAGGTAGTCGAGCAGCTCGAGATGCGTCGGTTCCTCGCCGAGTTTACCAAAGTCATTCGGCGTCGCGACCAGTCCGCGACCGAAAAGATAGTGCCAGACACGATTCGTGATCACGCGAGTGGCGAGCTGATTCTCCGGACGCGTGATCCAGTTGGCCAATACCGTGCGGCGACCGGTGGAAGCAGGCAGCGGCTCGATCTTCGGCTCCTTTGGTTCGATGAGCGTGAGAAAGCCCGGCGCGATATCGTTCTCGCCCTTGCGCGTCTTGAGGACGTTCTTCGGGCCTTTGTTCGTCGCATCCGTCGCAATGAACGCATCGAGCAGCGGCTGCGGCTTGACGTCGTCGAATTTCTTCAACTCTTCGACCAGCGACTGATATCGCGTCTTGTCCTCGGGTTTCTTGATCGCCTTCAGCGGCTCGAAGCGCTCGCGCTCGTAGGCCATTTGCCGCTCGCAGAAGTAGGAAAACTGCCAGTCCTCCGGCGCCCGCTCTTCGGCTTTTTTGTCCACCATCGCGCGGATGTCGTCGGTGAACTTCTCGTATGCACCGTGGATGTTTTTCTGGATCATCGGTTCGACGATCGCGTCGATCTGCGCGCGGATTTCCTTGGTCGCTTCCTCCCATTTCGCCTGCTGCGTAGCATAGCGCTCCTTGTCTGTATCGTTCGCCAGCTTCAGGTCATCGCGCCAGCGCACCGGGGTGAAAAAGGCGCGCAGCCGATAGTAATCCTTTTGCAGAATGGGATCGAACTTGTGGTCGTGGCAGCGCGCGCAGCCGTAGCTGAGGCCGAGGAAGACCTCGCCCGCATTGTCCGTCATGTCGGTGAGAATCACCTCGTGCTGCCCGCGCGCGTCGCGCTGATTCCACTCGTAGATCGGGTTGCGGAGATACGAGACGCCCACGAGCACTTCGGGATTCTTCGGATCGATCTCGTCGCCCGCGAGTTGCTCGCGCACGAACTGATCGTAAGGCTTGTCCGCGTTCAGGCTCTTGATGATGTAGTCGCGATACGCAAACGCCGCCGGCCGCGTCGCGTCCTGATTGTAGCCATCACTCTCCGCCCAGCGCACGAGATCCAGCCAGTGCTGCGCCCAGCGTTCGCCGTAGCGCGGGCTGGCGAGCAGTTCGTCGATCAGCTTTTCGTAGGCCTGCGGCTCCGTGCTCTGCACGAATGCTTCCGCCTGCGCCGTGGTCGGCGGCAGTCCGTGGAGGGTAAAGTAGAGGCGGCGCACCAACTCGCCGCGATCCGCTTCCGGCGCGTGTGTGAGGCCGAGTTCGGCGTGTTTCTTCGCGATGAACTGGTCGATCGGCGTCTTCGCCCAATCGCCCGCGACCTCCGGCGGCTGCGGATTCGTCAGCGGCTGGAAGGACCAATACTTCCGCTGCTTCTCGGTGAAGCCAAACTCGTCCACCTGAG
>Ga0105048_10019059_pt1 | contig 10532 bp, 15 predicted proteins | sample MAT05_FD_78382 | JGI IMG/M metagenome (GOLD analysis project Ga0105048, IMG submission 78382) | Freshwater microbial communities from Lake Fryxell liftoff mats and glacier meltwater in Antarctica - MAT-05 | ecosystem: Environmental > Aquatic > Freshwater > Ice > Liftoff microbial mat | place...
ACTGTTCACTGCTGACTGTTCACTGTTCACAAAACTCCTGCATTAGACATGAGGGTAAGCTCTGTAATTACAGCGTTAGGAGGGAGAGATACAGCATAGAGAACAGTCTGGGCTACTGCTTCTGGGGTGAGCATGGCATCTCGGTTAAGACTTACCTTGACTGTTTCGCTATCCCAGAGTTCTGTATTCACAGACCCGGGGCAAAGGGTGATTACCCGGAGGTTTGGCTCCTCGATCGCTAAGATTTGGGAGAGAGCAACTAAACCTGCTTTACTAACACTATAAGCTCCCCAACCGGGGAAAGAATGCTTGGCAGCAATGGAGGCAATGTTTACGATCGTTCCCTGTCCTTGGTGGCGCAGGAGGGGTAAAACTCCCTGAATACACTGAAAAGCACTAGTTAGATTGAGGTCTAAAACTTGCTGCCATTCGGCTAGGGGCGTATCGGCGATCGTACCGGTATAACCCATGCCCGCATTGTTGATCAAAATATCTAATTGTCCCGCCTCCTCAACAATCTTGGCGATCTGTTGTTGGACTTGCCCTACTAGGGATAAATCTAGGGAGTGAGCGTAGGCTTTGACTCCTAGGGCTGTTACTTCCTGACGGAGGGCTTGCAGTTTCCCTAGGGAACGACTAACTAGGATCAGGTCAATCCCTGCTTGGGCAAAGGCGAGGGCGATCGCTCTCCCAATTCCACTACTTGCCCCAGTAATTAAGGCGGTTTGATTTTTCATTAAATTTAGGCATTAAACTTGATTGCGCTGGGTCATGATTCAGAAAAAGCACCAATATGGCGAAATTTTTGATAACGCAAATCTTTTCTTTGTTGGCTAGTCAAGGTATTAAGCAATTCTAGGTTTTGGACGATCGCTTCTTTGAGGGTGGTTGCTGCTTCTAAGGGAGCGGCATGAGCACCACCAAGAGGTTCCGGCAAAATTTGATCTAAAATCCCTAATTCTTTGAGGTCGATCGCGGTCATTTTGAGAGCCATAGCTGCTTGAGGAGCTTGCTGGGCATCTTTCCAAAGAATTGCGGCACAACCTTCAGGACTGATCACGGTATAGACCGAATGTTCAAACATCAAAAGCCGATCGCCCACCCCAATCCCCAAGGCTCCACCAGAACTGGCTTCCCCAATCACCACACAGATAATTGGTACATTCAGGCGAAACATTTCTCGCAGATTGTAAGCGATCGCCTGTCCCTGTCCCATTTTCTCTGCTTCTAAACCCGCCAAAGCACCGGGAGTATCAATAAAAGTCAAGATTGGCATCCCGAAGCGATCGGCGTGTTCCATCAGTCGGATGGCTTTGCGATAACCACTAGGGGCTGCCATACCAAAGTTCCGGGCAATATTATCTTTTGTATCTCTGCCTTTTTGGTGTCCTAACATCACCACGGGCTGCCCCGCTATTCTACCCACTCCCCCCACTAGAGCTGGGTCGTCGTAGGTGGCGCGATCGCCGTGCAACTCCATCCATTCATCACTAATGGCCTGAATATAATCCAAGGTACTAGGACGGCGGGGATGGCGGGCTACTTGTAATCTTTGGATAGGGGAAAGACTACTAAAAATTTCTTGCCGCAATTGCACCGATCGGGTCTCTAACTGCCGAATTTGCTCAGAGACATCAACATTATTTTCCTCTGCCAGTTCTCGGATCTGCTCGATCCGAGACTTAAGTTCTGACAAAGGCTTTTCAAAATCTAACAGAAGAGGTTTACGTTCAGTAGTTGACACCTTAAAAATACCTAGGAGAAATCACTGCTGTATCTGATCATACAACAGTTCCCAATTCTTGGACTAATCCCCCGATATAGAAAATAATTTCTCAACAACTTAATTTAAGATTGCTATATTTGTTATTAAGTAGGAACGATTAAGTGGAAAATTAGCTAGTTGCCTAGCACCAAAGAAAATTCCTAGGGATTGCTTCAATCCTTGCTCACTCACCTAAATTTCCCCTAAGAACTATTTTAAGGACTATGCCTAACCCTTTTGGAAAAACTATTAATCAAGAACTGAAAACCCAAGCTACGATTCTCGGTGTCAGTATAACTCTCCTCTGGGTAGTGGAAATTCTCGATACCTTTGTGTTTCAGGGGAAGTTAGAAATGTATGGCATCCATCCCCGCAGCATTCCCGGACTCTGGGGAATATTATTCGCGCCTTTTTTGCACGGCAGCTTTGGTCATCTAATCGCCAACTCCCTGCCCTTTATCACCTTAGGGTGGTTGGTGATGTTGCAGGAAACTAGTGATTTCTTTATAGTCTCGGCGATCGCCATGGTGGTAGGGGGCTTGGGCACTTGGTTCACAGGTTCACCCAACTCAGTACATATCGGAGCTAGTGGGGTGGTTTTCGGCTATCTCGGATTTTTGTTATTTCGGGGTTATTTCCTGCGAAATATTCCCTCTATTGCCGTCTCTCTGGTTGTAGGGCTGTTCTATGGTGGGTTAATCTGGGGCGTATTACCCGGACAGATTGGCATTTCTTGGCAGGGACATTTGTTTGGTTTTATTGGGGGAGCGATCGCCGCTAAACTCCTCTCCGTTGCCGATCGCAAATTCTCAGATGCTAAGTCTAAATATTAGGGCTAAATATTAATCTAGATACCTCTTTATTAAAATATTAAAGATGCCAGTAATTCACCTGAGCGATCGTGCTGCTACGGAAGATTTTGGGCGATCGTGGGGGCAAACTCTGACGGCGGGGAGTGTGTTGCTCTTGGCTGGAGATTTGGGCAGCGGCAAGACTACTTTTGTGCAGGGAATAGCCCTAGGTTTGGGAATTACAGATTCAGTAGTAAGCCCTACTTTTACCTTAATTAATGAATATCCAGAAGGAAGAATTCCTCTCTATCATTTAGATTTGTACCGCTTATCACCCAAGGAAGTTGCTGATCTTTATTTAGAAAATTATTGGTTGGGTTTAGAGTTTCCCTTGGGTATTGTGGCGATCGAATGGGCTGAGAAATTACCCTATTTACCTGATAATTACTGCCAACTTAATTTTACTTATTTAGAAGATTTGTCTCGACAAGTAGAAGTAGCGATCGTAGGCACTGAACCTAATTCTAACCTAGATAAAATATGGATTGCGTAAATTAGAATCACCCTAATACCAAATCTCAATCTATGACCATAGCACTGCCCCCTAATCTTACCCTTGATGCTTTTCTAAAACTGCCAGAAACTCAACCTGCTAGTGAATTTATTGATGGACATATCTATCAAAAACCCATCCCCCAAGGCAAACATTCCCGATTACAGCTCAAGTTTTGCGATGCAGTTAATCTAGTTACGGAAACAACAAAAATTGCCTTGGCTTTTCCTGAATTACGCTGTACCTTTGGCAATCGCTCTCTTGTTCCTGATGTAACAGTTTTCACTTGGGAGAGAATTATTTTAGAAGCGAATGATGAAGTTGCCAACACTTTTGAAATTTATCCCGACTGGACAGTGGAAATCCTGTCACCAGACCAGAGAACGACCAAGGTAATTGGCAATATTCTCCACTGCCTGAAATACGGTACTCAAATGGGCTGGTTGATCGATCCAGAGGAGCGGTTAATCTTAGTGTTTATTCCCGGACAAGAGCCTAGGGAATTAACTGGAAAAGATGTTTTACCAATGCCCAAATTTTTAACTTTAGATTTGACATTAGATTTGACAGTAGAGCAGATTTTTGGGTGGCTGAAAATAGGACAATAATGTAGGTTAATAACTAGAGTTAATAACTTAGAGCAGGACATTTTCAAAAGATGCACATTACTATTTTGGCGATCGGCTCCCGTGGCGATGTTCAACCCTACGCCGCTCTTGGGATGGGGCTACAAGCAGCCGGACATCAGGTACGGATCGCCACTAGCCCAGTTAAGGATTGGGCAAGTACAGTCCATGTTACAGGCTACTGGTTTCTGGATAAGCCTGCGGAGTTTTCACCTCCAGCCGATTTAGTTGACTTTCTTGCGGCTGATAAACCCCCGATTTACTTTGGCTTCGGGAGTATGAGCGATCGCAACCCCGAACAAGTAGCAGAAACTGTCTTGGCTGCTTTACAAAAAACCGGACAATGAGGAATTTTGCTTACCGGATGGGGCGGGATCACTAAGGCAGATTTACCTGATTCGGTTTTTAAGCTAGAGTCTATCCCCCACAATTGGCTGTTTCCCCAGATGGCTGCGGTGGTGCATCATGGTGGAGCGGGAACTACCGCAGCGGGATTGAGAGCCGGAGTTCCAGCGATTGTAATTCCCTTTTTTGCGGATCAGCCCTTCTGGGGAAGACAACTAGCCCACCTAGGTGTAGGAGCCGAGCCTATCCCGAAGAAAAAATTGGCTGTAGATAACCTAGCAAAAGCGATCCAATCTGTAGTGAGCGATCGCCCCATGCAAAACCGGGCTGCGATCCTAGGGCAGTCAATCCGTGTTGAACAGGGTGTGAAACAAGCAGTAGAAATATTTCATCAAACCTTAGCTAGTTCTTGAGAGCTAGTTCTTGAGATTACGATCGCTGATAGTTCTCGTAAGCCTCTACATCATCACCAAAACTCTCTGGGGAAATAATGCGATCGGTTGGTGATTTTGTGGGAAATATGCTCCTCCACAGATTAATGGCAAAGGAGTGCATCCCTCCTTTCTCTAGAAATGCTCTAACACCAAAAGCTTTGCGATAAATTAACAAGCAAGTTTGTGTCTTAGTGTGTCTTAGATAGGGAATTATGAGGGTTTTTATTAAAAAATATTAAGAATAGATTTAGGAAAGTGGCATGATACAGGAGAATAGTTTGCGTGAGTAATACTTGGACTACAACTTGGTAATAGAAAAAAATTACTGGGGTATTCTATAGGATTGCTTTTTAATAAACTACGATTACTACCTTTTGGAGGAATCCCCTACATGAGTATTGTCACGAAGTCGATCGTGAACGCTGATGCTGAAGCCCGTTACCTCAGCCCAGGCGAACTAGACCGTATTAAAGGCTTTGTTACCTCTGGAGAAAAGCGCCTACGGATTGCCCAAGTTATCGCTGATTCCCGCGAACGTCTGGTTAAGCAAGCTGGTGATCAATTGTTCCAAAAACGTCCTGATGTTGTTTCCCCCGGTGGAAATGCTTACGGCGAAGAAATGACTGCTACCTGCCTCCGTGACCTAGACTACTACCTCCGTCTAGTAACCTACGGGATTGTAGCTGGTGATGTCACTCCGATCGAAGAAATCGGTTTGGTTGGCGTGCGTGAAATGTACAAATCTTTGGGTACTCCTATTGAAGGCGTAGCTGAAGGTGTTCGGGCGCTGAAGAATGCTTCTGCTTCCTTGCTATCTGGCGAAGATGCTGCTGAAGCTGGCTCCTACTTTGATTATGTGATTGGTGGTCTTCAGTAAGATTCTTCTTTGCTATTACCAAAAATCGTCATTAATAATTCAACTCAGGAAATAAACTATGCAAGACGCAATTACCGCAGTTATTAACTCTTCTGATGTCCAAGGTAAATACCTAGACACAGCTGCTCTCGAAAAACTAAAAGGCTACTTCAAAACTGGCGAACTTCGGGTTCGTGCTGCTTCCACCATCAGTGCTAATGCTGCTGCGATCGTTAAAGAAGCTGTAGCTAAGTCTCTTTTGTACTCTGATGTTACCCGTCCCGGTGGCAACATGTACACCACTCGTCGCTATGCTGCTTGCATCCGTGACCTAGACTACTACCTACGTTATTCTACCTACGCTATGCTAGCTGGCGATCCTTCCATCCTTGATGAGCGGGTTCTAAATGGCTTAAAAGAAACCTACAACTCTCTTGGAGTTCCTATTTCTTCTACCGTTCAAGCTATTCAAGCTATGAAAGAAGTAACTGCGAGCCTTGTTGGTTCTGATGCTGGTAAGGAAATGGGCGTGTACTTCGACTACATTAGCTCTGGTTTGAGCTAGGTTAGTCAGGTTTTATTCCTGCTACTTGCTATGGTTTTTAGTCTGGGCAGTTGGTTATGAGTTTTAGATTATTGCAGACTATCTTAGATTAAGATACAGTTTCGATGAGCTAGGGCTTTGACACAACTCCCAGGCTGAAATAATTGCCCTCAAAAAAAGTAAATAAAGTTTTTCAAATACAGAATTTTGGCTGCAAATTTAGGAGAACTCAGTCCATGAGAATGTTTAAAATTACTGCCTGTGTACCCAGTCAGACTAGAATTAGAACCCAGCGCGAGCTACAAAATACCTACTTTACTAAATTAGTTCCCTACGATAACTGGTTTAAAGAGCAGCAACGGATTATGAAAATGGGTGGCAAAATTGTTAAGGTGGAACTAGCTACCGGCAGACAGGGTACAAATACTGGTTTGCTGTAGAAATAATGAGAGTTGCTTCTTGAAATTGTTATGTAGATATTGAGGTAGGGGTCTTTATAGACCTCTTTTTTTATGAAACTATATTTGATGCGCCACGGTTTGGCAACGGAGCGGGGAACTTTTGAAGAGGATGGCGATCGCCCTCTTACCACCGTGGGGTGCAAGAAAACTCAGCAGGTAAGCAAATACTTACAAAATTTAGGCTTAAAATTTGACCTAATTATTACTAGTCCCTTGGTGAGAGCGCAGCAAACTGCTGATATTTTCTATCGTCAGGGTCTAAGTGGGAATCTGGAAGTGTCGCCTCACCTAGCTCCAGGAGGAGAACTTTCTCATTTTTTGACTTTTCTCTCTCTTCATCCGCAAACCAAGGCGATCGCTGTAGGTCATCAACCAGATTTAGGGGCTTGGGCAGAGATGTTACTTTATGGCCAAGAAAGAGAGGTCATAGTCCTTAAAAAAGCCGGGATTATTGGCTTGCAGTTACCGGAGATAGGGGATGCGATCGCCCACAGTCAGCTATTTTGGCTGACTTCTCCTAAACTGTTGATTCCAGAAATTTAGGTTTGAGAATTTAGGCTTGAGAATTGATCCTAAGAATTGATCCTAAGAAAAAGAGGGCGCAAAGCCTTGCGCCTCTACAAGGATTGAATTTGGAGAGTGGGTGATTAAGGACTAAAGCGAATTTTTAGGTAGTCTTCCTCCATTTTTGCCCCTGATGGTTTGAGGGCAGCGAGGGCTTGGGGCAAAACTAGGTTGCGGCGGTGGTTGCCGATCGTAATATTCAGTTCATCACCAGTTTTACTCAAATCTACCTTGTCTTTGGTAATTCCCGGCAGGTAAAGTTCTAGGCTGTAGTAACCATCTTTTTGAACTACCTTAATAGTCTGTTCCTTGTAATAAACTTGGGCAGGATCTTCATCACCGGGGTAGAGGGTGTTTTTTAATCTATCGAGGGCGGCTAAACCACACATTTCTTCAGAATAAAGAGGAACTTCTTTTACCGGTAAAGGGCGGAAGTTATCATGAATTTCTTGGCGGTATTGTCGTTGATTATCTTTCCATTTTGTGAAGAAGGGATCCGTAACTTCCTCTGGCAAGATACGGTTGGCAATAACTAAATCTGTGGCGACATTATATAAGCTCAAGTAGGCATGGGCGCGGAGAGATTCTTTGATGACCATTTTTTCAGGATTTGTCACCAATCTCACAGAAGTTTGGGTATTATCTGTGAGGACTTTTTCTAGGGCTTCTATCTGTTCATAAAATTCGTAAGGAGCATCCATGACTTCTTTCGTTGGTAAAGAGAATCCGGCGATCGGGCGAAATATCGGCTCAACCAAGGGACGCAATGCTACAGAAATGCCCTGAAAAGGTTTATAGAAACGGCGCATATACCAACCCCCTACTTCCGGCAAGCTGAGTAAGCGCAATGCTGTCCCTGTAGGCGCCGAGTCGATAATCAACACATCAAACTCATTCTCATCGTAGTGGCGCTTCATTCTTACCAAGGCAAAGATTTCATCCATCCCCGGCAAAATTGCTAATTCTTGGGCTTGGATACCGTCCAAACCCTGGGCTTTCAGAACTTCGGTAATATAGCGTTTGACGGCTCCCCAATTTCCTTCTAGCTCCAAAAGGGCATCTAGTTCTGCACCCCACAGGTTAGGGCGGACAAGCTTGGGGTCGTGACCGAGTTCTATATCAAAGCTATCCGCCAAGGAGTGGGCGGGATCGGTGCTTAGGACGAGGGTTTTGTGACCCAACTCTGCACAGCGGAGTCCTGTTGCGGCTGCTACAGAGGTTTTGCCTACTCCTCCTTTGCCAGTCATTAAAATTACACGCATGGTCAGCGATCGCTCTTTATTAGGTTTAAGTTAATTTCAAGTTTGGGTAGAGCCACAAAAAGCAATGTTCTTCTAGAAAAATACCTTCTGAAATGGGTCTATATTTCTGACTATCCAAAGCTGAATTGTTGAGATATGTTAACTGTAACGTTTTTTTTGGCTACAAATCTAGGGCTTCTAGCAATTTCTAGAAAGTCTCCGGCCTTAAGTTGTTACTTTTGCCCTTAATAAAAGTTTATGTTCAATTGCCTGTAACCAGTTTCACGGTATGATTCTGGGAAGTAAAAACAGCCCCATGTTTTTGTACAGAAAATTTTTTGGTTTCTTAATAAAAGGAAACAGTAGCCCATGAAAAGAAAACTATTAGCTTTATTTCTAGTGATCGGGATGTGGTTGTGTATCACCCCCGTTGCTTCCGCTGAAACCGTATCTGGTCTTGTCCCTTGTAAAGATTCTCCAGCCTTTATTAAACGTGCTGCGGCTGCCCGCAATACTACCGCTGATCCCGAATCTGGAAAGAAACGCTTCGAGCGCTATTCCAGTCAACTCTGCGGTGCAACTGATGGCTTACCTCGTTTGATTGTTGATGGTCGCCTCAGCCATGCTGGGGAATTTTTGATTCCTAGTGTTCTATTCCTCTATATTACTGGCTTTATTGGTTGGGCTGGACGAGTCTACCTGATTGCTGTGAGTGGAGAAAAGAATCCAGAAGAAAAGGAAATTATCATTGATGTGCCTTTGGCAATTAAGTCGATGGTAGCTGGTTTGCTATGGCCGCTTGCCTCTGTAAGTGAACTTCTCTCTGGCAAACTTACTGTTCCTGATGAGGAAATTACTGTTTCTCCTCGTTAGTTTTAGTGATAGTTGGTGATGATAGGGGCGATCGCTCCTATCGTAAATTTATTTTTGACTTCTGATTAATTTCTATACTCTGGAGAGTACCATGAAAGATTTTGTAACTTATCTATCTACTGCCCCAGTTTTGGGTGTAGTTACAGTGTTTGGTCTTGCTTCTGTGTTGGCTGTAATTAACTATTACTATCCAGACATTTTATCTCTAACTTTGGGTTAAAAAATAAGTTCTGAAAACCACTAAATTGATCTTTAAGAAAAGAGTAGGCAGAGATATCTTTCCCTGCTCTTTTTTCCGTTAAATAGAACAATTAATGGCGAGGAGTTGATAAAGCATTGATAAATTCTGAGCGGGTGATTCCAGCAATTTCTGCGGCTTTGTTTTGAGATATTTTTCCTATCTTGTCCCATTTGATTGCAGCGGCTATTCGTATTTCTTGAATAAATTCATCAGGACTTTTCTTTTTTGAGCAGCCAAAATCCGGTGTAGGTCATGCCGCTATTATCGGGTTGTACTAACAGAAAATGTAAGCCCTTGGCTAGTTGTTGCCGCACAGCAAAAGTTTGGGCAGCTTGCCTTACTTCGTCATCTTTAAAAGTGACGATGACCCAGCGATCGCACAATCCTGATTGCAACAGCAACCCGTCAGGCTGCCCGGCAATATATTCAAGGCTAACGGGTTGAGTGCTTTCTAGCCACCGGGCTAAGGGCAGAGATTGCTTACCCCCATCAATAATTACACCGGGAATCAACACGGTCGAAGCCAAACCCAACTTGAGGGGCAACAGATCCTCCGGTAAGGAACGGACTCGGAGGGGGCGATCGCCAAATTCTCGCACCAAATCCCCAGCTCTCAAACTCGCAAAACGCCATTGCTCCCCCCAGAGATTTTCTGGCATGGGTAAAGGGGGCAGTTGCTCAACTATCACAGGTTCGTAGGGTTCGCAAGTGTAGTGAGGATCGCGGGGATAGGCGATCGCCAGCTCTTGCAACCAGCCTTTTAGTTGGGGAGTGCGCCGAGTAGGAATCACGTTGATCCCCAAACCTTCCCCCGCCAACCTAAGCAAACTCAGAGACTGGGGACGAAATACCTCTAGGGCTAGGGGTAAATTTTCTCCCGCTGCCATCTGTAGCTGGGCGGCTAACCAATTACTATTTGCCTCAGGTTGGGGACAAAAGGTCTGATACCGCCAACCGTGACCATCACACAGCAATAATTCCCACAAAGATTGCCCGCGATCGTCCCGCAGAGGACGGCGATAAAAATCTGCTTGCCAAATAATCCCTATAGTTTTGCTAGTTGAGTCCATTCCGAAGCATTAATATTTGTTCACTGATAACTGATAACTGTTCACTGCTAAAGCACTCGTTGACATACTCACCGGGCTGAAGCCACGGTGATTCTTGACAGTTCACAGAGCTGTGCTGGCGAACCAGTCTTACCTGCTCTCCCTGTCCATTTAGAGTCGTGCCGAGGC
>Ga0105048_10019061_pt1 | contig 10531 bp, 12 predicted proteins | sample MAT05_FD_78382 | JGI IMG/M metagenome (GOLD analysis project Ga0105048, IMG submission 78382) | Freshwater microbial communities from Lake Fryxell liftoff mats and glacier meltwater in Antarctica - MAT-05 | ecosystem: Environmental > Aquatic > Freshwater > Ice > Liftoff microbial mat | place...
GCAGATAGAAGAAATGGCTGGATCGGGCCAACCAGGCGACCAGTCCGCCCGAACTGAGTGCCTTGCGGCGGAGCGCGATTCGAGGGACTCCGTACGGCGAGGCCACCTGGAACGTCAGCACGGCCAATCTGCCGGGCCTCGAATCGACGCTGAGACCCCGAGGCCGACCCCGAAAGGTCGCGGAAACAAAGCAAGGAGCGGAATCAGTGTGCCTGTTCGCTTTTTTCCCGACGGCGCGAGCATCGTATTGGCCTGTACGACTGCGTTCTTGCTTGTGGCGGTGGTGAGATGGCTGATTGTGCGAGCCTCGACTCCCCAAGAATAAGTCGCAATCGAAATTGGGCGAACTGTGGACGCTGCCGTATAGTATTACTAGGTATAACTATCTCATACCATCGCGTTACCGGTTTCCTAGGGCCGTTCCAATGTCTGATTCGAGATACGCAACCGCCGTTGCCTCGCTTGCCACCAAGCGGCAGCCGTTGGCTCAACTCATCTTCTGCCAAGGGTGCTGTTGTGGTCGAACGGATCGTGGTCGGCCGGAGTTGCCTGTCGAGCGGCTCAAAGAAGTTTGGAAGGCCGAGAAATTGAATCGGGTGGTGCAGTTGACCATTTCCGGCTGCCTTGGCCCGTGTGACTTGGCAAACGTGGCCCTGATCATCTCGCCCCAGGGGAACGATTGGTTCGGCGGGATGGCGGGGGACGCCATCTACGACTCGCTCATCGGGTGGGCTCAGGAATGCCGTCGAGAAAACAAGCTGTTGCCGCTGCCGGTCGAAATGGGCGAACTCCGGTTCTCGCGATTCGCAACCGAGGAGATCGGCGCATGACGCTGGGTGCATCCACAATGGAAACTTGGGGCATGGCTTGGCCGAGCGTATCGGTGACTGCCTTCGATCACTGGGCAAACGACATGCTGATCGTCAAGCGTCCGCCGATTCGTGATGTGACAGGAGCGATAACGGCCGCCCGCGTCCACGACTGGAGGTCGGTCGTCACGGCAGGTGATGCCGACACGCGCGTCGCCGAAGCGCTGGCGGAACTGAACCTCGACTGTCCTCCGCTTGCCGTCGACATCGCATTTATCGTTCGCAGCTTCCTGGCCCAGTTCGGGACCGACGAAGCCTCGCTGCGGGTCGAGGTGGTGAACAAGGCCAGTTGCCCGAAGTTTCATTGCGACAACGTTCGCATTCGTCTGGTGACGACGTACCACGGGCCGGCGACCGAGTTCGTTTACACGGATGGACCAGAAGACATCCGCCGGACACCGACCGGGGCGTTGGTGTTCCTCAAGGGTCACAAGCACCCGAATCACGCGGACACCATTCACCACCGTTCGCCGGCCGTCCCGCCCGGAGAGAAGCGGTTATGCGTGGTCTTGGATATCTGAACCCCGGTAGCTGAGGAACCGATCATGAACAGTTCCAGACGGACATTCCTTCGCACTGCAGTGGCGTCGACATTGATTGTCGGCGCTTCGGGAATATTGGAGTCAGAAGCCGGGCGGATCGAGTTTCGGTCTCGGCCGGTGGCGTGTTGCGTGCCGAACAGTGCTCCCGGCCAATCGTACACGCACCCGCCGTTCCTGCCGAAGCTGAACGAGGTTCGCACATGATCGAACGGTGGGCTCGTAAAGACCTGCGCCGGCGAGCGGTAGCCCTTCTCGACCAGCAGCTTTGGTGCTGGGGGCGTGATGTCGCGCGGCCTGCGGGGAACGTGCTTCTCGAGTTGGGTATGTTTCGATACCGCTCCACCGGGCCGGGGCCTGGTCGCACCGCATACACCGGCCGAGCGGCTGACGATAGTGTTGTCTGGCTGTGGGGCTTTGGGCTGCTTTTCTGCCTCCCCAATCTCGGCGGCGTGTTTCTGCGGCGGTATAAGTTCGATCCGTTGCTGATCGCTCGGCCGCCGGGGCACCCCGTTCACGCACCCGAACATCTCGTGGGATTGACTCGCCCGACGACTGCTCGCCAACGAGTGGTTGCCAATGCGCTGGTGCGGGCCGCTGCCGAGTGGGTCGCCGGCTACGAACACTGGATCGCCGAGACGCTGGGCACCTCTTACCGCGGGGCAGCGCTGGCAAGTCGAGATAAGCCCACGGCTGTACCGGCTCCGGAAATGGCCCGAGCGTGGGAACATCTGGCCAAGAAGGCTCCTCGGCTCACGTTCACTCAGACAACGCTTACCGGCGCGCGAGGCAAACTACTCACCGGACTGCTGCCAGCCGCCGCCATCGTTCCGTCGCCCGAACGCCGCCTCTGGAAGCGATACGGGACGACACAACCATCGAGGTTTAGAACCGCATGACCACTGCCGCGATATCCAACCGCCGTGTCCGATCCGACAAACTCCCGGTCACCGTCCTCTCCGGGTTCCTCGGGGCCGGCAAGACGACGTTGCTCAACCATGTCCTCACGAACCGGGAAGGGCTGAAGGTCGCGGTTATTGTCAACGATATGTCGGAGGTGAACATCGACGGGGCGCTGGTGAAAACCGGAGACGCTGCCCTTTCGCGCACCGCGGAAAAGCTGGTCGAGATGCAGAACGGCTGCATCTGCTGCACGCTGCGGGAGGACCTCCTCAAGGAAGTGGAGAAACTGGCAACGGAGGGGCGATTCGATTACCTGCTGATCGAGTCCACCGGCGTGAGCGAGCCGTTGCCGGTCGCCGAGACGTTCACGTTCGAGGACGAAGACGGCCACGCTCTCTCGAAGGTCGCCCGTCTTGACACGATGGTTACCGTCGTCGATGCCGCGAACTTCCTGCACGATTATCAATCTTCCGAGTCACTGGCCGATCGCAAGGTTTCGCTGGGAGAAGAGGACGGTCGGGATGTGGTCGACTTGCTGGTCGACCAGGTCGAGTTCGCGGATGTGATCGTGCTGAACAAAGCCGACCTGCTCACCGGCAAGAAGCTCGACCAACTCGAAGCCATCCTTCGCTCGCTGAATGCTTCCGCGAAGATCTTGCGAGCCATCAAGGGAAAGATTCCGCTCGCCGAAGTGCTGGATACGAAGCTGTTCGATTTCGATTTGGCATCCGCCGCGCCGGGATGGATGGCAGTAGCGCGCGGCGAGGAACTCCCCGAAACCGCGGAGTACGGCATCACCAGTTTCGTGTATCGCGCCCGTCGGCCATTCCACCCGGGCCGGCTCTACCAATTCATGACGAACAAAACGCTGACGGCGGGATTGTTGCGCTCGAAAGGGTTCTGCTGGATCGTCACCCGCCCGAAGTGGACGGCCTTGTGGTCGCAGGCCGGGCGGGTGATGGAACTGTCGCCGCAGGGTGTGTGGTGGGCCGATGTGCCGCGCGCGGAATGGCCGGAAGACGCGGATGAGCGAGCCGACATTCTGGCGAACTTTGAAGGCGACTTCGGCGACCGCCGGCAGGAGTTGGTTTTCATCGGCCAAAAGCTGAACGAAGCCGCGATCCGGGCCGCTCTCGATGCCGCGCTCATGACCGAAGGCGAAATGAACGGCGGGCCGGACGTCTGGTCGAAGATCAAAGACCCGCTCCCCGAATGGCCGACACCCGAAGAGGTGGCGGCCGAAAGCGAACACTCCTGTTCCATTTCACCCGGAGGATCGAACCCGTGAGCAAGTCGTGTTACTTCACCGGCAAGACCGTGTCAGTCGGCAATCAGAAGACGTACCGAGGTAAGGCCAAGCACCTCGGTGGCGTGGGCAAAAAAATCACCGGCATCAGTCGTCGTAAGTTCAAGCCAAACTTGCAACGGGTGAAGTGTGTGATCGATGGAGAAGTGCGGCGGGTGTGGGTCTCCACGGCGGCGATCCGAAGCGGGCTGGTCGTCAAACCGCTTAAGGTCGTCCCGTTCTCCGGAATCAAGGTTTGAATGCTCAGAGGGGGCGAGCGTGGACAGGACTACGAGATTGCGGGACGTGATTGTCGTCGGTGGCGGCCCGTCCGGCATCGGCTGCGCGATGGCGCTCGCACATGCGAAGGTCGAAAACTTCTTGATCGTGGATCGGCACGACGTGGGAGCGACATTCGACCGCTGGCCAGTCGAGATGCGGTTCATCACACCGTCGTTCAACTCGAATCAGTTCGGTACGCTCGATCTGAACTCGTTCGGCCTGCGACTTTCACCGGCATTCAGCACCGGCCGCGAACACCCGACGGGCAAGGACTACGCCAAGTTCCTGCGCGATGTGACGCGCCACCTCGATCTTCCCGTGCACACAGGCGTGGAAGTGCGGAAAGTGGAACCGCTACCGAGCGGCGGCTTCCGAATCGATACATCGATCGGCGAGATGCGAGCGAAGTTCGTGATCTGGGCGGCCGGCGAGTTCCAGTACCCGAAAAAGAACGGATTCTCCGGGGCCGAGCATTGCATCCACAATTCGACGATCCGCTCCTGGCGCAAGTTGGATGGTGACGACTTCGTCGTTATTGGTGGTAACGAAAGCGGGATCGACGCGGCCGTGAACCTTGTCGCCTGCGGCAAGTCGGTACGCGTTCTCGATTGGGAGCGGCCCTGGGAGAAGGAAGACAGCGATCCGAGCGTTACGCTTTCGACATTCACCGGCGAACGCCTGGCGATGGCGCTCGGGACGAAGCGGATCGAACTCTTCGGCAACAGTCCGGTTTCCGAAGTCCGGCCACGGAAGGCGGGCGGCTTCCAAGTGCTGACAGCCGACGGTGGGAAGCACACCACGCCCATGCCGCCGATTTTGGCGACTGGCTTCGAGACGAGTTTGAAACTCGTCCGCGATCTGTTCGACTGGAATGCCGGCAGGGTTAAGCTGACCGACGACGACGAATCGGCGAAGACGCCCGGCCTGTTCCTCACCGGCCCGCAGGTTTGGCACGATCAAGTGATCTTCTGCTTCATCTACAAGTTCCGCCAGCGCTTCGCGGTGGTCGTGAACGCCATCGCAAGTCGCCTGGGGATCGACACCGCCGAGTTCGTGGCCCTTTATCGGAGTAAAGGCATGTACCTCGACGACCTTACTTGTTGCAAGGAGGCATGCGAATGCTAACCGCTAATGCGACGCGATCCATCCTTCTCGTCGGCAAAGAGAACGTCGGAAAGTCGTCGCTCGTTCGGGCACTCACCGGGCGGGCCGCCGCCATCGGCAACTATCCCGGCACGACCGTGGGTGTGGATCGTTACCCGACCCGCGAGGCCGTCTACCTCGACGCTCCAGGCATCCTGCGGAAGTCGGACGCAGAAACCACCCGGCTGGCGCTGGCCGCTCTGGACGATGCCGATACCGTGCTGGTCGTCGTTCAGGCGACGCACCTGGACGACGACTTGACAGACCTGCTTCCACTCGTTCGCGGTCGCACGGGGGCGGTCGCCGTTACGTTTTGGGACAAGCTCACGGCCGCTGGCGGCGAAGTGCTGGAACGACTGACTGAAGAAGTCGGCGTGCCGTTCGTCGCGCTCGACGCCCGCCGCCCCGCAGTCGATGCCGTTCAACGCTTGAAGGCCGGCTTGGAATCATCGGCGGAATTTCGCGCCGAGTCCGTCACGATCAAGACTGGTTGGCGGATAGAACCCCGCCCGAGCGTGTTCGAGCGGAAGTACCTCGGCCCGCCGGCCGCGATGCTGCTTATGCTTCTACCGTCCCTATTCGCGGTCTACGCTGCCAACACGTTCGCCGGGTTGGTCGATCCGATCATCTCCGGGTGGTTCGGGCCGGTGGCCGAGTGGTTCCAGATGCTTCCTCATCCCGCGTCCGATGTGCTGGCCGGCCGCTACGGGCTGGTGACGATGGGGCCGCTGCTTTTTGTATGGGCCGTGCCGACCGTGCTGCTCTACGCCGCGATTCTGGGAGCGTACAAGGCGAGCGGGTTAATCGACCGGATGAACGTCGCGCTGCAACCGCTCGTCCGCCCGTTCGGGTTAATCGGCCGCGATCTCGTCCGCGTGGTGATGGGGTTCGGGTGCAACGTCCCCGCAGTGATCGGCACCCGCGCCTGTTCGGGCTGTTCGCGCGGCACGGCGGTCGCGGCCATCGCGTTCGGAGCCGCCTGTTCGTATCAGTTCCCGGCGACGCTGGCCGTATTCGCCGCTGCCGGAAAGCCGTGGTTGGTCGCCCCGTTCCTGCTCTATCTCGGGCTGACGACGCTTATCTACCTGCGTTTCACCGCTCCGCGCGAAGCCCGGTCCCGGTTTAACCTGGTCGTGCTGGAAGGGCGGACATTCCTCGTGTGGCCGCGTGCCTCGGCGGTCTGGGCCGAAGCCCGCGGAACCATCGGGCCGTTCTTCTTTCAGGCGATGCCGATTTTCATCGTCATCACGATTGTCGCCTCGCTGCTCGACTGGCTCGGGGCACTCGACGCTGCGGCCGGCATCGTCACTCCGATCATGGCGGCGTTCGCGCTCCCACCCGATGCGGCTTTGCCGGTTGTTCTGTCGTCGATCCGCAAGGATGGCATCTTGCTGTTCGCCGCCGACAATCGGGCCGCTGCGCTGTCGTCCATTCAGGTGTTGACTGCCGTTTACCTGGCCGGTGTGCTATTGCCGTGCTTGGTCACTGCTCTTACGGTCGCTCGGGAAATGTCCGGTCGTTTTGCCGCTATATTGCTCGTCCGCCAAGCCGTTGCAGCCGCTGCGTTCAGCGCTTTGCTCGCGTGGGGCGGCCGCTTGATTTTTGCGTGAATCTCGCCGATCGTGCGTATTCGATTGAGGGCCAAACATGATCGACTTATTCGGGCAAAAAAAGGCGAACGTCGAGGCCATAGCCCGCGTGAAAGAATGGGTCAGGGAGGTCATGGGCCTCCCCGAAGATGTTGTGGTTATGGTCACGGAACTCCACTGTGCGGAGGACGACTGCCCCGACGTGGAGTCGGTCATTGCCGTCCTCGGCGAACCGGGCAAGGCGCGTAAGCACAAACTGCTCAAGCCGCTGGCAGACGTGACTCGGGAGGATGTCATGAGTCTCGCCGCACGTGGAACCCACGGCTGACTAACCCTCAGGCCGTCTGAACTTTGCCGTGGTCGTCGCAGTGGTCGCCGTGCGGGTGGTGCAGGTGGCCTGCGACAATGAAATCGACGTGATCGCCGTGCGGCACAGCTTCGTGGCCGCAGCCCGGCCCGTGCCTATGGGACTTGTCATGCGCGCCGCAATCGTGGCTGGGCGTGCAGTCGGCGGGGTTGGCGGTGGTGATTGCGAGGACGTGTTCTTCGACCGTGCTGCCGTTCAGATGGTGCAGGTGGCCATCGTGAAGGTAATCGGTATGCCCATCATGCTTGATGGCCGTGTGGCCGCAGGTCGGGCCGTGCTGGTGGTCGTGACCTTCGTGCGTGTGCGCCATGCTAATCATCTCCGTCGGAGGAAGGATGCACCGGGGCCGCGTTCAACTCGTTCGCGTGCGCCAGTGCGTTCAGGATCAGATCGGCAACGTGCCGATCTGCGAGGGCGTAGAAAATATGGTTGCCATCGCGCCGCCGGGCGATCAGCCCTTCGTCGCGGAGGATGCGCAGCCGCTGCGAGACAGTCGAGAATTTTTCGTTCACTGCCGCCACAATCTCGGTCACGCAGAGTTCGCGTTTTTTGAGGAGTTCGAGAATCCGCAGCCGCGGGGCATCCGCCATCGCCCGGAACAACCTGGCGGCACGCTCCAATGAGGCCGGCGGAATCGCCGCTTCCGCGTGCTTGTGGTCGCCGAGCTGGCATTGCGGAACAGTTTTCTTCTTCAAGAGGCACCCACATTCCACTGTTCGATGATTCTATGAAATAGCGGAATTGTTGGGCCGTGTCAACCATACGGAGAAAAGATTGTCGCAAAATCGACTAACAGTATAATTCTGTATGACTAGGTAATTCAATCGGTTGGATCGGGCAATGAATCGGCAGTCCTTCGTCCCTGGATCGGCTCGCGTGCGATATGCATTTAACTGGAGAACTGGAGTGAATGGCATGACGCGATCCCTCTGTTTCCTCGTTCTTCTGCTCGTGGCGGAGAACGTCGGCGCCGAAACGCCGGAAGATTTCGTTGGCAAGAGCCTGATCGAGGCCGCCCCCGCCTCCGGGTATCTCGCGGAAGTGGAGGTGTCTTTGGAAGGCATCAGCCGCCGCGGGCGGATCATCGTGACCCACGATGGTGTCGTCCACCTCGAACACCTTGATGAGCAGACTCGCCGTTGGGTCAACGCGGTCATCCGCCGCTCGCCTTCCGCCTTAAATGGGTGGGACGACCGAGCCCTTAGCGCCGGGCGAGTCCAGTTCGTCAGCAAGCGATTGGGGCAGATCGACGTGCTGGCGGAAATCCACACGCCCAATGCTTCGCTCAAGATTTCGCAGCACCAACTTCTTTCCGCTCGTTGAACCGCACTCAAACATTCGGAGCTTCGCAACCCATGAACGCAACCGCAGTCCGCGTCCCCGTCACCGTGCTGACCGGCTTTCTTGGTTCGGGCAAAACAACGCTTCTGAACCACATCCTTACCGCCAACCACGGCAAGCGCATCGCCGTCATCGAGAACGAGTTCGGCGAGGTCGGGGTCGATCAAGACCTTGTCATCAACGCCGAGGAAGAAATCTTCGAGATGAACAACGGCTGCATCTGCTGCACTGTGCGCGGCGACCTCATCCGTATCCTCGGCAACCTGATGAAACGCCGCGACAAGTTCGACTACATCCTGGTCGAGACGACCGGCATGGCCGACCCGGGCCCCGTCGCGCAGACATTCTTCGTGGACGACGAGATCAGAGCCAAGACGAAGCTCGACGGGCTGGTCACGCTGGTCGATGTCAAGCACGTCCAACAGCACTGGGACACCAACGAAGTGCAGGAACAGATCGCCTTCGCCGACGTGATCATGCTCAACAAGACCGACTTGGCGTCGCCCGAGGAGATCGACGCGCTGGAAGCGCGCATCAAGGCGATGAACGCGGCGGCGAAAGTCTACCGCACCCGCGACAGCGTCATCGATATGGACCGCATCCTGAACGTCGGCGGGTTCGACCTCGACCGGGCGATGGTGACCGACCCGCAGTTCCTCGAACCGGAGTATCCGTTCGAGTGGGGCGGTGTCTTTTCGCTTGTCGCCGGAGACTACGAGTTCGTCTGCCTCAATGGCCCGGACCCGGCCATGAACGCCGTCTTGTTGAAAACTTCGAGTTGCGACGAAGCGGGTCGAAAAGCAGTGGAACACGACGCCGTTCTGACGTTTAGTGAAGAGGAACGAGAAATCAGGCCGAGCGAACCGATCGCAATTGGCAGGACGCTCCACAAACTGCAACTCCCCGATGGCGGCGAGAAGCGCTTCCCGATTACCATTGCGGCGAGCGGTTTCTATGCCCTCTTCACCGAGCACGGACCGGACGAATTCGGAGCGAAACTGCTGGGCCCCAATGGAGAAATTCGAGCCCATGGAACCCACGAGTACAAGCCTGACCATGAGCACGACGACGAGGTGACCTCGGTCGGAATCACCCAGTCGGGCGATCTCGACAATAAGAAGCTCAATGCCTGGCTATCGAACCTGCTGCAAACGAAAGGGCAAGACATCTTCCGCATGAAAGGCGTTTTGAGCATCAAGGGCGATAAGAATCGCTTCGTGTTCCAGGGAGTTCACATGCTGTTCGACGGGCAGCCGGACCGACCGTGGAAGGCCAACGAGTCCCGGAGCAACAAGCTCATCTTCATCGGCCGAAACTTGAACCGCGAGGAGTTGAACGAGGGATTCCGGTCATGTTTAGCGTGAACCGCACCAAGAGCCGATTGAAGCCGCTTTGGACTTGGGCGGTGCCGGATCACGTCATCGATCTGGGGCGGAGCGCGGACAGCCGCTATATCGCGGTTGCGGCCAGCACCGGCTCGATAGCAGTATTCGATGCCAAGACAGGTACTGAAACCAGTCAACTGACGGGACACGGCGACGGCAATCTCGCTCTCGCCTGGTCGCCGACGGCGAATATCCTTGCCTCATCCGGCAAAGACGGCCGCGTTGGCACCGATCTAAAAGAGAGAGCCAGTTTTGATCGGGCAAAGAAAAGGGGACGGGCACATTTTTATTGCCTTTCCCGCCCTCTATCCTCTCCATATGCCACGCAACGCACGAGCTGCCCTTGGCGGGATCTGTTACCACTTCATCAAGCGCGGCAACGGCCGGCAGCGGGTTTTCCGCAAGGACGAAGATTACCGCTCGTTCCTGACCGCGCTCGACGATGCATCGCTCGAGATTCCGATGCGGGTGCTGGGCTATTGCCTGATGCCCAACCACTTTCATCTGTTAGTCTGGCCCGAGCATGACGGCGACATGAGCCGCTGGATGCACTGGGCACAGAATGCGCACGTTCGCCGCTACCACCCATTACAAGAGCAGCGGCCATATCTGGCAAGGCCGTTTCAAGTCGTTTCCGATGCAACAAGATGAGCACTTGCTGACGGTGCTGCGCTACGTCGAACGCAATCCGGTGCGGGCCGAACTGATGGAGCGCGCGGAGCAATGGATCTGGTCGAGCGCGCATCATTGGGCCGGGTCGTCGGATCGTCCGGCCTTTCTGATCCCCGGCCCGGTGCGCAGACCGAAGAAATGGCTGGAGTGGGTCAA
>Ga0105048_10019063_pt1 | contig 10529 bp, 8 predicted proteins | sample MAT05_FD_78382 | JGI IMG/M metagenome (GOLD analysis project Ga0105048, IMG submission 78382) | Freshwater microbial communities from Lake Fryxell liftoff mats and glacier meltwater in Antarctica - MAT-05 | ecosystem: Environmental > Aquatic > Freshwater > Ice > Liftoff microbial mat | place...
GCGACGACTCGCTCTATCGTCGCTCGGTCCGCGCGCTGCGTGCTGAGGGTGCACCCGAGGGCGCCGGCCCGGAGGCATCGGCATCGCCGCTCCTGCCGCAGATCGCGCGTTTGCTGGGTCCTGAGGCGCAGGAGGTGCTCGCCTGGCTTCGTCGGGCACCGCTCGACAACGGCATTGCCGCCGAAGTCGTGGATGCCGAGGGGCGGGCAATCAGCAACGGTGGTGACGCCGCATTGGCGGGTTTACTCGCCCACACTGTGTGGTATGCCGCACATGCGCTCGGGCTTCGTGCCTGAATGCGCCGGGCGGCTTGTCCGGCTCGGGCCCCCCTGCTAAAATCCGGCTTACGCGGGAATAGCTCAGTTGGTAGAGCACAACCTTGCCAAGGTTGGGGTCGCGGGTTCGAGTCCCGTTTCCCGCTCTGCACGTGGCTTCAGGAGCACGAGAGTTCGCACGCGGGAGCGCTTCGGCGCTCCCGTTTTGCGTTGTACGGCGGGGCGCGCTAAGCTCTTCGGATCACGTGCGGTGTGGTGGTGAGCATATGACGGCGCGATACCCGGATGGCGAAACCGGTAGACGCGTGAGACTTAAAATCTCCTGTCCCAAAAGGACGTGCGGGTTCGAGTCCCGCTCCGGGTACGCCGTCGTCGCTGCTGCCCCACACCGTGTGTAGTTGTTTGTACGAGCGTGTTTCGTACACCGAGTACCCCCAATGGCCTGGAGCCTAGATGCGAACAGTGCGCGACCCGCGCGGGACCACATGGATTTGCCTCGAACTGCCGGAAGTGCCGGTCGATCAGCGCGAAGCGGCCGCGTTGCTGTCTGCCGACATCGTGGCCATCGAGTGCAACTCGGGCGCGGAACGCGTGATCGCGCTGGTCGCGCCCGGGTGGGACGACACCATGGACGACAGCACGCTCTCGAAGACGATCGCGGACTTCATGCCGTAGGAGTCGAGCGGCGGCGATTGTATGTTTCGGCCATGTCTGACGTCGTCACGCTCGCCACCGAATTGCTCTCCGTCGAATCCACCACCGGCCGCGAACGGGACGCGGTGGATCTCGTCGCGCGCTGGCTGGTTGCGCACGGGTGGAATGTCTCGCTCCAGGAAGTCGAGACGGGTCGCTCGAACGTCTGGGCCACCCGCCGCGGCGGCGGCGTGACCCTCTCGACGCATCTCGACACGGTGCCGCCGTATGTGCCGCCTCGCCTTGAAGGCAGTCGGCTGTACGGCCGCGGGTCGTCCGATGCGAAAGGCATCGCGGCGGCGATGATGATCGCGGCCCAGCGACTGGCAGACGCCGGCGAGGAACGGGTCGACTTGCTCTTCGTCGTGGGCGAAGAAAAAGGTTCGCCGGGCGCGCGCGCCGCGAACCGCTTACCAGCCACCAGCAAGTTCCTCGTGAACGGCGAACCGACCGAAAGCAAACTCGCGTCAGGATGCAAAGGCGCGCAGCGCGTGATCGTGCGGGTGCGTGGACGCGAGGCGCATTCCGCGTATGCCCACCTGGGCAGCAGTGCGCTCGAGCCGTTGCTCGATATGCTCCCGCAGTTGCGCGACCTTGTGCTCCCCGTCGATCCCATCCTTGGCGAGACCACGTACAACATCGGGGTCCTGCGCGCCGGCACAGAGGCCAACATCGTTCCCGGGCTTGCAGAAGCCGAGATCATGATTCGCCTCGTCGGCGATATCGCACCCGTAAAGCAGGCGTTCACGGAGTGGGCCGGAACGCGCGCTGAGTTGATATGGGGTTCGCACATTCCCGCCCAGTATTTTCACGTGCTCGACGGCTTCGAGGTGATGCCCGTTGCCTACACCAGCGACATCCCGCTGCTCGATCGCTGGGGGACGCCGCTGCTCTTCGGGCCCGGTTCGATCCACGTCGCTCACACGCCCATCGAATACATCGATGTGCTCGAACTCGAAGCGTCTGTCGGCGCTTACGAACGCATCGTCCGCACCCTGCTCGCATGACTACGCCCGTGACACGTTGGCCGGTCGCCGTGCTCGGCGCCACCGGTGCCGTCGGCCAAGCCTTCATTCGCCTGCTCGAAGGGCACCCGTGGTTCGATCTCGTCGAAGTCGCGGCCTCCGAACGCAGCGCCGGCAAATCGTACGCGTCCGCGACCCGTTGGCTCGAAGGCACGTTGCCGCCGGCCGTCGCTGCGCTGCAAGTGAAATCGTGCACGCCGGAGCAGGTGACGGCGCCGATCATCTTCTCCGCCCTCGACTCATCGGTGGCCGGCGAGGTGGAAGCCGCGTTCGCTGTTGCGGGACGGATGGTGCTCAGCAACGCCAAGAATTACCGGATGGAGTCCGACGTGCCGCTGGTGATTCCTGAAGTGAACGGGGATCATCTGGCGTTGCTCGCGCAGCAGCGGATCAACCGCGGATGGCCTGGCGGGATCGTGACGAATGCGAACTGCGCCGTGACCGTCGTCGCGATGGCGCTGGCACCATTGCATCAGGCGTTCGGCGTCACGAAGCTGTTCGTGACGACGATGCAAGCCGTGTCAGGTGCCGGCTATCCGGGCGTGCCGTCGCTCGATATCCTCGGCAACGTCATCCCGTTCATCGGCGATGAAGAACCCAAGATCGAAACCGAGCTGGTAAAGTTGCTCGGTACGTACAACGGTGAGACGATCGTCGACGCGCCGATCGTCACGAGCGCGCACGCCAATCGCGTCGCCGTCGAGCACGGTCACACCGTGTGCCTGTCCGTGGCGTTCGAGCGTGCGCCCACTCCGGAGCAGGCGTTAAACGCGTTGCGCGGCTGGAAGGGGTTCGCGGCGGTGCAGGGGCTGCCGTCGGCACCGGTACCGGCGCTCATCGTGCGCGATGAGGCGGATCGGCCGCAGGCGCGTCGCGACGTGAACGCCGGGAACGGCATGGCGGTGACCATCGGTCGCGTCCGCGCCGACAACCTCTTTGATCTGCGGCTGGTCGCGATGGCGCACAACGTCGTGCGCGGTGCCGCCGGCGGCTCGATTCTCAATGCCGAGCTGCTGGTGGCCACCGGGCAGCTCGACGGGTTGCTCGCATCGTGATCGTTTGCAAGTTCGGCGGCACGTCGGTGGCGGATGCCACTGCGATCAACCGTGTCGTCGATGTGATCGCCGGCAAGCAAGCCAGTACGCCCGTGGTCGTCGTCTCCGCGCTCGGTGGCGTGACGAACGTGTTGCTCGATGTCGCCCACAAGGCCGCCGCCGGCGAACTCCTCGGCGCGTTGCAGCTGGTGGAGCAGCTTCGTGATCGACACCTGCGTGAAGTACAGTCGTTGCTCGGCGAGGCGCCAGAAGCGGAAGAGCTGGCCCTGGAGATCAGCGCCAGCTTCGATGAACTGGCCCATCTCGCGGAAGCGTTCCGAACGCTCGGCTACCTCACGCCACGCTCGCTCGACACCGTCGCCGCACTCGGCGAACTGCTGTCGTCGCAGATCGTGGCCGCCGCCTTCCGTCACCGTGGCTATCCAGCCGTGTGGGTCGATGCCCGCGACGTGATGAAGACCAACGACTTCTTCACACGCGCGGAACCCGATATCGAGGCGATTGCGCGTGCCACGCAAGATCATCTACTGCCGCTGTTGCAGCAGGGAAAGATTCCCGTGATGGGCGGATTCGTCGGCTCGGCGCCCGGACGCGTGACAACGACACTCGGCCGCGGGGGCTCCGACTATTCGGCTTCGTTGATCGGCGCGGCGATCGAAGCGACCGCGATCGAAATTTGGACTGACGTAGATGGCATGCTGACCGCCGATCCCCGCGTGATTCCGAGCGCGCAGCTCATCGAGCGCATCAGCTTCGATGAAGCGGCGGAGCTGGCCGCGTTCGGTGCCAAGGTGTTGCACCCCGCCACGATCGCGCCGGCGGTGCAGCGTGGCATCCCCGTGTTCGTGTTCAACTCGCGTAAGCCGGAGGGGAAGGGCACGATGATCGCGTTCGATGCGCCGCGTCTTCCCGTGCGCGCGATCGCCGGCAAGCGGAGCACGACGCTCGTGAAGCTGCGCTCTTCTCGTATGCTGCTGGCGCCGGGCTTCCTGCGTCGGGTCTTCGAAGTGTTCGAGACGCATCGCACATCGGTCGACGTCGTGACGACATCAGAGGTGTCGGTGTCGGTCACGCTCGACGATGCCACCAACCTCGGTGCGATCCTGCAGGATCTGGCTGCGTTTGGCGACGTTGCGGTGGAACGGCGTAGCGGCATCGTGGCGATCGTCGGCGCGGGCATTGCCGACGGGAGTCGCGCCATTGCCGACGCGTTCATCGCGCTCGGACCAATCCCCGTGTACATGGCGTCGCTGAGCGCCACCGGTATCAACTTTACGCTCGTGATCGACGATGAGCAGGTCGTGCCGGCCATGCAGCGGTTACACGCGGCGTTTTTCGAGCGGGCCTCGTGAGCGGCGCGCCGATTCGCGTTGCGCTGATCGGCCTGGGGCGTATGGGTCGCGCGCTCGACGCGCTGGCCCCCGAGCGGGGCTGCGAAGTGGTCGCCCGTTTTGATGCGGCCGAGATGTCGAACGGCATCACCGCCGCCGATCTGCACGGCGCGCAGGTCGCGATCGAGTTCACCACCCCGGAGTCGTCGGTGGCCAACGCCATCGCGCTCCTCAGCGTCGGTTGTCCGGTGGTCATCGGCACCACGGGGTGGTCGGCGCATCTTCCCGACATCGAAGCGGCGGCGCACCGTGTGCAGTGCGCCGCGCTCTGGTCGCCGAACTTCAGCATCGGCGTCCAGCTGTTTCTCGCGATGGCCGAAGACGCGGCGCGCCGCGCGCGTGAGGTAGCGGGCTTCGACGCGCACGTGGTCGAGACGCACCACATCGCGAAGCTCGACGCGCCGTCGGGCACTGGCCTCGCGATCGCGGAGCGGTTGCAGCGCGGACTCGGTCGCGACGTGCCGATCACGAGCGTGCGTACCGGTTCGGTACCGGGTACCCACGAGATCATTTTCGACGCGCCTTTCGAGCAGATCCGACTCGTACACGAAGCGCGCGACCGGCGGGTGTTCGCCGACGGCGCCCTGACGGCGGCCCGTTGGCTCGCCGGCGCGCGCGCGCCCGGGGTGTACACCATGCGTGACGTCCTGACATCGAGTCAGGCGAGTTCCTGACCACTCAACCCGAAACGACGATGGCGCAGCGACTCTTCGGGTGTGGTACTGCACTGGTCACGCCGTTCACGGCGGATGGTTCGATCGACGAAGTCGCGCTCCGGGCGTTCGTGGAATGGCAGATCGGCGAAGGCGTGCACATGGTCATTCCGTGTGGCTCGACCGGTGAAGCGGTCACGCTTTCGCCGGCGGAGCATTGCCGTGTCGTAGAGATCACCGTCGAGCAAGTGGACGGGCGCGTGCCGGTGATCGCCGGCGCCGGCTCGAACGACACACAGCGCGCCATCGCGACCTCGCGCGACATGAAAGCTATCGGCGCCACGCATTTGCTGCATGTCACGCCGATGTACAACAAGCCGCCGCAGCGCGCGATGGTCGCGCACTTCCGCGCCATCGCCGACGCCTGCGATTTGCCGATCGTGATCTACAACGTGCCTGGCCGCACCGCGATCAATCTCGAGGCCCGCAGTTGTCTGGAGCTGGCGGCCGACCCGCGCTTCGTGGCGGTGAAGGAAGCATCGGGTAGCCTGGCGCAGATCACGCAGATCATTCGTGAGCGCCCTGACCACTTCGCTGTCCTCTCGGGTGACGACGGTTTCACCGTCAGTGTCATGGCACATGGTGGCGACGGGGTCATCTCGGTGATTTCCAATGTCGTGCCCGCCTTGATGTCGGCGCTCTGCAACGCCATGGCGCGTGGCGATCTGACCGAGGCCCGACGTATTGATGCCTGCGTGGCGCCCGTGGCGCAGGCCGCCTTCGTCGAGTCCAATCCGATTCCAGCCAAGGCGATGCTCGCGATGATGGGTCGAATGCGCGATCAGCTGCGGCTCCCCTTGGTCCCGCTGCTCGCGGAGCACCATCCGATGATTCGCGCGGCGCTGGTACAGGCCGGCGCGCTCGGCGCGTAGCGTCGTGTCCGACGTTTCCCACTTCCCAACGGTTTCGATCTCATGATCTTGTCACTGACCGACCTCGAAACGCGCTTCAGCGATCCGCTTCTGCTCGACGGAGGCGTCGCACTGCCGGCCGACGCACAGCATCTGTTCGATCACGCGATCGCGTTACTCGAGCGTGGTGAAATTCGCGCAGCCCGTCGTGATGCCGATGGCACATGGCATGCGGTGTCATGGGTGAAACGCGCCATTCTCCTGGGTTTCCGCATCGGGCGTGTCGTGGAGATGCCTGGGCACGCGCCATTTCATTTCCTCGACAAGAACACGTTCCCCACGCGCGAATTCCGTCTGGAGAATCAGGTGCGCATCGTGCCCGGTGGTTCCACCGTCCGACGTGGTGCGTACCTCGCGCCGAACGTGGTGTGTATGCCGCCGATGTACATCAACGTCGGCGCCTACGTCGGTCGCGGCACGATGGTCGATTCGCACGCACTCGTGGGCTCCTGCGCGCAGATCGGCGAGCGGGTGCATCTCAGCGCCGCTGCGCAGATCGGCGGTGTATTGGAACCGATCAACGCGTCACCGGTCATCATCGAGGACGATGTCATCGTCGGTGGCAACTGCGGCGTGTACGAGGGAACGGTCGTACGTGCCAAAGCGGTGCTGGGGGCCGGTGTGATTCTCACCCGCGGCACGCCGGTGTACGACCTCGTGAAGGAGACGGTGCATCGCTCCACGGCCGACCAGCCGTTGATCATCCCCGAAGGTGCGGTCGTCGTGCCGGGCGCACGGCGCGTGACCTCGGCCTTCGGTGAAGCCCAAGGGCTCTCGCTGCAGACACCGGTGATCGTGAAGTACCGGGATGACAAGACCGATGCCGCGACCGCGCTCGAGGCGTGGTTGCGGTGAGTACCGCGCACTCGCCACTGGTGGTGCGCGGTGCGATTCGCGCCCCCGGTGACAAGTCGATCAGCCATCGCGCGTTGATCTTTGCCGCCATGGCGAGCGGACCCACGCGCATTCGCGATATTCTCGCGTCGGCCGATGTGCACGCGACCGCCGGGGCGCTGCGCGCGATGGGTGCGGATATTCCCGCATTGAGTGCCGACTTCGTGGTGCATGGACGCGGGATCGCGTCGTTGCACTCGCCGGAGTCCGCGCTCGACTGCGGCAACAGCGGTACGACCACGCGTTTGATCGCCGGTCTCGTGGCCGGACTCGCCGGTCGCGCGGCCCGGTTCGAGGGCGACGCCAGTCTGAGTCGCCGCCCAATGCGTCGCATCGCGGCGCCGCTTGCGGAGATGGGGGCGCGTATCGACTTCGAAGGTGCCGATGGGCACGACGGACTGCCGATGCGTGTGCATGGCATGCCGCTGTCGGCGATCACGTACGTGAACACGCATGCCAGTGCGCAGGTCAAGGGCGCCTTGATGCTCGCCGGCCTCGCGTCGGGTGCGGGTGTCACGGTACTCGAGCCCCAGCGGTCGCGCGATCACACCGAACGCATGCTCACGGCGCGTGGTGTGCACCTCACCGTGTCCGACGAGGGCGTGGTCCTGCCGCCAGCGCAGGTTCTCACCGCGGTCGATGTCGTCGTGCCGTCCGATCCGTCGTCGGCCACGTTCTTTGCCGCGCTCGCCGCGCTGGCTGACGAGGGCGTACTGCGCCTCGACAACGTCTGCCTCAATCCCACGCGCACCGGCGCGTTCGACGTGCTGCGTCGGATGGGCGCGCGCCTCGATATCGAGGAGGCGCGCACGATCGGGGGGGAAGCGATCGGCACGCTCGTGGTCTTTCCGGCAATGCTGCATGCCACGTCGATCGGCGGCTCAGAAATTCCGAGTTGCATCGATGAGCTGCCGATGCTCGCGTGCGTGGCGGCGCGTGCGGTCGGCGAAACGCGCATCACCGACGCTGGCGAATTGCGCGTGAAGGAAAGCGATCGTATTCGTGCCGTGGTGGAGAATCTCCGACGGCTTGGCGTCGAGGTCGAGGAGCTTCCTGACGGTATGCGCATTGTCGGGTCGCAGGCCGCGCTCTCGGGACACGTGGTCACCCATGGCGATCACCGGCTGGCGATGGCGTTCGGCATCCTCGGCGCGCTACCGGGGAATCGCATCACCATCGACGATCCGGGCTGCGTGTCAGTGTCATACCCCACGTTCTGGCGTGATCTCGCGCAGGCGATGGGGCCGGCGTCTGAACGGGCCGAGCCGACCGCGCCTCGGGCCAGCGCCGCGGAACCGCTGGTGATCGCCATCGATGGCCCCGCCGCGTCTGGTAAGAGCTCCACGGCCCAGTGGGTCGCCCAGCTCCTGAACGTGCATCACGTGGATTCGGGCGCGTTCTATCGCGCGATGACGCTATTGGCGATCGGTACCGGTGTGCCACCCGAGCAGTGGTCACCCGCTGAGGTCTTGGCGCAGGCGCACAGGATCACCTGGCGTCTCACCGAGCGGTCGGTGCTGCCGCTCGTGGACGGCAGCGTGCAGGACGAGGCCATGCGCGATGCCCCCGTCACCCGTCAGGTGTCGCGGGTAGCCCAAATGGCGGCGGTGCGTCACTGGGTCAACGACCAGGTCCGCGCCGCTGGCGCCGCCACCGACGTCGTCGTGGATGGACGTGATATCGGCACGGCGGTGTTCCCCTTCGCGGCGCTTAAGGTCTTTCTGGTGGCTGATCCCTGGGAGCGGGCGCGGCGCCGGCTCATCCAGCGGCTGGAGCGTCGGCCGAACGATGCCGAGATCGCCGAGGAGACCGAAGCGCTGGTAGCCCGGGATGGCCTTGACGCGGCGCAGAGCGCCCCGGCGCGGGACGCCATCACTATCGATACCACGACAGTGACGCAGGAGGAGCAGGTGGAGCGGATCGTGGCGCTCGCCAAGGCCACCCGGGACCGGCTGCGCGCACTCTAGGCCCGCTGTTGTGGCGGGACTGCGTGGAGCACCCATTGCCGCAAGGGCTTGATCCCTCTAAGTTTCTGGGTTCCCGCTGTTAATCCGTTCCACCCTCATCTCGGCGCGGCGAGTGCAGTTCCGCGAATCGGAGATACCCACACGTATGAGCACTGAACTGAGCCCTGAGCTCGCCGCCGAGCTGGACGCCGCGCACAACGCGGATATGGACGATCTCGACGCGGAGCCGGCGCACAATAAGCTCACGCCGCGCGAAAAGCGCGACCTGCAGAAGAGCCAGCTTCGCCCGCTCGCGAATCGTCGCCCGGAACTCTACGAAGAAGACGAGTTCTCGTCCGACGAATACGAGCGCATGCTGGAGTTGTACAACGGCACGCTCGCCTCGATCGAAGAGGGTGAGATCGTCAAGGCGACCGTCCTCGAGATTCGCGAGAACCTGGTCGTCCTGGATATCGGCTTCAAGTCCGAAGGAACGATCCCGCTCGAAGAGTTCAAGGACATGCCCGACCTCAAGGTCGGCGATGAAGTCGAAGTGCTGCTCGAGCACCTCGAGGACCAGGAAGGCTCCGTCGTCCTGTCCAAGAAGAAGGCCGACTTCATGCGTGTGTGGGAGCGCATCCGCGTGGCCTACGAGAGCGACATGCCGGTCGAAGGCACGCTCGTCAAGAAGATCAAGGGCGGCGTGGTCGTCGACCTCATGGGCGTCGATGCGTTCCTGCCGGGTTCGCAGATTGCGCTTCGTCGTGTGCCGAACATCGATGAGCTACTCGGACACAAGTACGAGTTCAAGATCATCAAGCTCAACAAGCGTCGCCGCAACATCGTGGTGTCGCGTCGTGTGATCCTCGAGCAGGAACGCGCCGGCAAGCGCGAGAAGCTCATGAAGGAGCTCTCGAAGGATCAGGTGCGGAAGGGCGTCGTCAAGAACATCACGGACTTCGGTGCATTCATCGATCTCGGTGGCGTGGACGGCCTGCTGCACATCACGGACATGTCGTGGGGCCGTATCTCGCATCCGAGCGAGATGGTCCAGATCGGCATGGAACTCGAGATCAAGGTCCTCGATATCGATTGGGAGCGCGAGCGCATCTCGCTCGGCCTCAAGCAGCTCCAGAGCTACCCGTGGAAGGATGTGGCGGCCAAGTACCCGGTCGGCACTCGCGTGAACGGCAAGGTGGTGTCGATCACGAACTACGGCGCGTTCATCGAGCTCGAGCCGGGCATCGAAGGCCTCGTCCACATCTCCGAAATGAGCTGGACGCGCAACGTACGCCACCCGTCGAAGATCGTGTCGATCGGCGAAGCGATCGAGGCGGTGGTGCTCAAGGTCGATGAGACCGAAGAGAAGATTTCGCTGGGTATGAAGCAGACCGAGCAGGATCCGTGGGTGATTCTGCCGCTCAAGTACCCGGTCGGCACACGTATCAACGGCAAGGTCCGCAACCTCACCAGCGTCGGTGCGTTCGTGGAAATCGAGCCGGGTATCGACGGCCTCATTCACATCTCCGATATGTCCTGGACCAAGCGCGTCCAGCATCCGTCGGAAGTCGTGAAGAAGGGCGACGCGGTGGACGTGGTCATCCTCAACATCGACAGCGAAAACAA
>Ga0105048_10019065_pt1 | contig 10529 bp, 8 predicted proteins | sample MAT05_FD_78382 | JGI IMG/M metagenome (GOLD analysis project Ga0105048, IMG submission 78382) | Freshwater microbial communities from Lake Fryxell liftoff mats and glacier meltwater in Antarctica - MAT-05 | ecosystem: Environmental > Aquatic > Freshwater > Ice > Liftoff microbial mat | place...
CATCGAAGTGCCGATGCTATTGGACATTCTGCTTCACGCATTAAGTGAAGATTCTGCACTAAAGCAGTTGATCCTGGCTGAGGCAGATTTGGCGCGCAGGCTGAGCATCGGCATCGACGCGCTTGAGGCGGCTTATCCGCCGGTACACCCCGCGCATCGCAGCAGTGTTTCGTCCTTGAATTAGTGCACGCTCGGCCCTCACGCTCTAGCCGTTTGTCGACGAATTTTTTTTGGGGTGGCACTTAGTTGTTTTCACGGCGATGGAACTGCGAGTCATTCCCGATGGTTTCGATTCGACGCTCCGCGTGCTGGATCTTGGGTTTATTGCATCGTTCCATCACAAGCCGCAACCTGTTGGTGGACAATTAAATTGAATTTCTTGCCGGATTGTGCGAGATGTCGATGATCAAATCGGACACGGATGAATTACTTCGCATACGGATCAAATCTCAACGCCAAGGCCGTCGCCGAGTGGTCGCGGCATCACGGACATCGCGCGCCCGCCTTACGAAAGTCCAAAGCCGTCGTACTGGACAACTATCGGCTGTGTTTTCCAATCTTCAGCGAATACTGGGGCGGGGGCATTGGCGATATCGAGTATGACGCTGGCAAGTACGTGATGGGTGCGCTGTTCGAAGTCAGTACCGCCGAGCTCGAAGTGCTCGATAAAAAAGTCGGGCGCGTGCTCGACTCACAGGGCCGCGAGACCGGAACGTACAAGCATATGGCCGTCACGGTGAGCCCGATCGGCCGCGGCCTGGCGGTTCAAGCCGTCACTTATCAAGGCACCAACGCCGAAAAGAATCACATTCCGCCCACGCAGTTTTACATGGACAGCGTGATCGACGGCTCATATCAGGCCGGGCTAAGCATGATGTGGATCAGTTATTTGAAAAGCTTCAGCACGCAGGTCGGGAAGAAACCGCAGGCGGGCAGAGGTTGATCTCGCCACCACTTTACGATGCCGCCGCAAGACGTTTGCCATCGCCGCTGAGCGTAATTCGGTCTCGACCTTTTTCCTTCGACACATAAAGCGCAGCGTCTGATCGAGTGATAAGCTCGTCGCCGCTTGCAGGTTGATTGCTGCTGACAGAAGCCACGCCGATCGACATCGACATACCGTTGTCTCGGTTCAGCATGAGGCGTGTTTGTTCTCGATAGGCCTCGCGAATTCGCACGCCAAGTTGCTGTGCTTCGTTGCTGTCGCACTGTGGAAGAAGCAAGACGAATTCATCGCCGCCGTAACGTGCTGCGACGTCGGCCTTGCGCATCGAGTCCTTAAGGATGCGACCGACGACCACGAGAATCTGATCGCCGACCTGGTGACCCAGGCTGTCGTTTAGCTGCTTGTAGCCGTCGAGATCGATCATCAGGCACGCGAGATCATTGCCGTATCGGTTGGCCTCGTCGTACATCTGTTCGAGCACGCGTGAAAAGTGACGACGATTGTACAAACCCGTGAGCGGGTCTGTCGCTGCCATTTCCTCGACGCGGCGGAGTGAGAGTTCCAACTGTTGATTGGTCTGCTGAACGGCACTGAGGGCACCTTCCAGATCCGTGCGAAGCGATTCGTTCTCACGCATCAGCTTGATCACCGTCAGATTTTTTTCTACCACGAGCGGCAGCGTGAAGAAGTATTCGCCCATCTTCACGACATAGTCCGTGGCGCCGCGCCGAATTGCTTCAGCGGCGATCTCGGTCACGTTCTCACCCGTCACCATGATGACCGGCGTTTTACATTTCTGCTGAATCCGGCCGAGCAGTTCGAGCCCAGTGCAATCGGGCAGATTGTAATCCGAAATGATCAGATCGAAATCAGCCAGCGGCTGCTCCATCGCCTCTCGACCCGTACCCGCATGCGAAACGGACCCTTGCCCGAAGTGATCTTCGAGCACCTCGGCAGTCAGCGCTCGCTGATCCACGTCGTCGTCGATGATGAGCAGCTTGATCGGCATGGTCCGGGGCTTTTGAACACTGCCACTTGCCGGCGTCAACACAGACGCCGCACCTGACTCGCCTGTTTCGTTTAGGGCAGACAGCTTCGCTTGAACCTGAGTCAAACCCTTTGTAAGACCGGGTGTTTGCGCCTCGCTCACCAGGTCTGTCGAAACCGACTCGCGTGAAATCGATTGACCTGAAATAACTTCGCTTGAAACGATCTCGTCGATCACGTTCGCCTTGTCGGACGCGAATCCTGCGTTTAATGGCTCTTGATTTTTGCGTGCGAATAAACTCATCGGCGCGCCTCCGATGCCGGCAAATGGCGACCGGGATATTGATGCACGGTGAGCCAGTATTGCGTACTGGTCATCACGGTCCGGAGAAAGTGTTCGGGGTTCGCAGGTTTGATGGTATAACTGTTAGCACCAAGCACGGCAGCCTGTCGGATGTAATCGTCGTCGGCGACGCCGGTCATCATGACGACTGGAATGTCTCGCAGCTTTTCATGCGACTTAATCGCCTCCAGCGTCTGCAGGCCGTTTAAACGCGGCATTTCGACATCAAGAAAAATCAATCCCGGTCGCGCGGATGAATTTGCCTTCTGTGTCAGGTAGTCGATCGCTGCTTGTCCATCGGGCATTTCAATGACCACATGCGGCGAGCCGCATTCACCGATCGCTTCGCGAATCAACGCGCGGCAATCGGGGTCGTCATCCACCAGGAGAATCGTAAACACCTGCGCCTGCCCGTCCACAGTACCGCTACATCGCGACCGCGTCATCGTGACGATCGCGTCTGCCAATTGAAATTTATCTGTCGAATTACTCATTGAAATACTCCCATGACTGACATTTGCGACGAATGCTCAGGCCGCCTGTTTCTCCCTCTGATTTTCTTCATCGTCGCGATTGTTTTGAATCCGTAACAGCTCCTCGATCGATTCGCCACTGACGCTGGGGACGTGCTTGGAGTTGATCGTGAAGAAGAACGTCGTGCCCAGGTTGAGTTCGCTCTCCACCCAGATTTTTCCGCTGTAGTTTTCGATGATGCTCTTCACACTCGCCAGGCCCACGCCCTTGCCCGCTACTTTCTGCGTCTCCTCGCTCCGGCCGCGCCGAAATACGAAGAACACTTTATTAATGTCCTGCGGGTCGATGCCGCTTCCCGTATCGGCGACGTAAAATTCCGCTTCTGTCACACGAATACTGCATCCCACGCGAATCTGCTTGAGCGGCTTTTCGCCCATGTACTTGATCGCGTTGTCAATCAGGTTCTGGAAGATCTGCCTCACACGCGACTTCTCCGCCCACAAGTTTGGAAGCGAGGACTCCAGCACGATCTCAATTCCTTTGCTCTTCAGATCATTATCGAACAGACCGCGCAGATCCCAGATCATCGCCTCCGTCTCGACCAGCTCCATCGTTGCGCGGCGAGTTTTGATACGCGATAATTCCAACAGCTCATTGATCAAATCAGTCTCGATCTCGACATTGCGCTTGATTCGATCGAATTTTTCCTGCATTTCCGGTGTGATCTGCGCCTTGTGCTTCAGCACCAGCATCGCGACCGTCCCGCCGATATTTCGAAGAGGCGCGTTCAGATCATGCGACACCGCACGCAGGAAATCTTCCTTCTCCGCGATCTCGCTGCTGAGTCGGCCGTTGGCACTCTCCAGCTGGAGCGTCCGGTGCTCGATCTTGCGTTCGAGCTGATGATTGGCTTCTTCGAGCATCCCATTGGCTGCATCGATCTGAGCGCGGTGCTGCTTGAGCCAGTTGACCAGTTCGTTGAACGACCGCGCGAGCTGCGCGACGGCATCCTCGCCGTCGACCTTGACGAACGTGTCGAGTTCACCGTTGATGATCTTCTTCGTGGCAATAACCAGCTCGTTCACCGGGCGAAGCATGCTGCGGAGCAGAAGCCACGCAAGAGGCATGGCAACGGTCATCATGCCGCAACCAACAACAAACACCGAGGACGCGAGAAAGACCTGCATCTCCGATTCGCTTTTGCGCGAAATGGCGACTGTGACATAACCAAGAATTCCGTTGTTTCCACGGTGGCCGTTGGTGCCGAGCACGGGAACTGTGACTCGATAGAGTTCGCCGAGCTTCGGATCGGTGTCGGGCTGAACCTTGGTCAATGCCGAGGGGGTGAATTCGAGCCTGGATGTGTCGAACGGAACATTGCCTCGCGTAGTCGTCACGATGGCGGTTCCACGCTGGTCGTGAAACGAAACCAGCATGACTTCTGAACCATTTACGAGCCTTTTTCCGATGTCGCCCACGCGTCTTAGGTCGCGCATTCGATAGTCCGACAGCGTCGCCTGCGCCAACGCCTGGGCGATGGAGGTTGCCTGGTCCTGAAGGCTCGCACTGAGTCGTCCCTGAACACGCTGCGAGTAAAGCAGACAGACGACGCCCAGCGATGCCGCCATCACCGCAAAGAATGCGAGCAGAAGTCGACCCTGCAGGCCGAGTGGATTCTTGAATCGACGCCTCGCGTAAGCGGCTTCTTTCCAGCTCAAAACCGGCGCGGGCAATCGACTCGGAAGCGCGGGCGCTTCGACGCGATTCACAGGCGCATCCACAACTGCCGGCAGGTTTGATACCGCCGACGATTCTGATGTTTCGGAGTTGGGCTTTGGTGCGAAAAGACTCATCGTGACTCTACGTGTTTGACTGGGAACATACGGCCCTGATTTGTCAGGATCTGCGCCAGCGTTTCGACTCAGCGCGGACCGATTGACACGACGCTTCTCAAAAGTCATCGTCTCAATCGCAGTCGCGCATAACTTGCACGTCCGCTTTACTTGCGATGCAATCCGCGGATGCGAATCGCTCGTTTCTTGTCGTCTGGCAGAATCAGGCTTGGTACTCCGCTCAACCCACACGAGGCCGTCGAGATTATCGGCGACTTCCCCGGACCGTTTTCAATTGGCTCCGCAACTCTGCCCATCGACAAACTTCTCGCGCCCATCTTGCCCACCGACATTCTTTGCGTCGGCCTGAATTATCACGCTCACGCGAAAGAGACCGGCGGCACCGTGCCTGAGAATCCGATGTTGTTCACCAAAACCAGCAACGCTCTCTCCGCGCCACTGGTACCCATCATCATTCCGGATTGCACGAATCAGATCGATTATGAGGCCGAGCTTGCGGTGGTCATCGCACGCGACGCGAAGAACATTTCAGTTGAATCCGCGCTCGAGTATGTGTTCGGCTACACGTGCGCCAACGACGTGAGCGCCCGAGACTGGCAAAAGAATTTCAACCTCAACGGCGGACAGTTTACCAGAGGGAAATCGTTCGACACGTTCGCACCGATCGGCCCGTGGATCGTCACCGCCGACGAAATTCCCGATCCGCAAGCGCTGGCGATCACATGCACGGTGAGCGGCGCGGTGCTTCAAAACGCCAGCACCGCCGACATGATCTTTAGCGTGAGACAAATCATTGCGAGCCTCAGCCGCACGATGACGATTCGCGCGGGAAGTGTGATTCTCACCGGCACGCCCAGCGGAGTCGGCGCGGCACGCACGCCGCCCAGGTGGCTCGTGGCGGGTGATGTGGTGGTGGTGGAGATCGAGAAAATCGGCCGACTCGAAAACCCGGTAAGGAATTAATTTCAGGTCGTCACTGGCAGATTGAGCGTCTCATCAAGGATCGCGACGAAGCCGTCGTCAAGGTGGTCGTCCTTCGGCACGTCGCGCGTGAACGCCGGGCCCACAGAGCCGACGCGTTCGATGGAAATACCGCCCTGGAATCGCCCGGCGAAGACGAATGACCTGCCGTTTGCGCGGAGTGAACCTGCATCAAGGAACAAGTCCTTGTCGGCGCCTCGGGCGTTAATCAGCCGAGCGCGATCAAGTGAGCCGTCGGTGCGGTAAGTGGCGATAAAGCCGCTGTATGCAAAACTTCGCCCGTTTATGTTGTTGTCGCCGAAATCACCTCGCGGCGTGCGAAGAATGCGAGTGGCCGCGTTCGGATTGAAATCAATATTGCCTGCGGCCGAGCCCCAGATGACCAGCCGATTGTTCGACGTGAACGCCGCCCCGCCGACCAGTTCAAAAAGCGGCCCTCTGATCTGCTTGACCCATAGAGTCTCGCCGGTGTTTTGCGACCACTTGGTGATGAACAAGTCTGTCTCAAGCGAGTCGGCGTTATTTGACTCGGGTGTGGCACGAAAGATCCGTGTGGGCTGATTTACATTGAGTGGTGCTTCGTCTTCAAAGTATCCGACACTGTAGACCGAGCCGTCGTTTCCGAGCGTAATGGCTCGGTTGCCGACGAAACTTTCGCCGGTCTGTTGCCTCGCCCACACCAGTCGCCCCGTCGGGGAAAGCCGAGCGGTGAACGCGCCGGTCTCGCGAGCTTCTGCGGTAAGAAAGAACGTTCCCGGACCCGGGTCAAAATCGGCACGGGTCGAGAACGTTCCCGCGACATATACATTTCCCGCCGCATCAACTGCAAGGTCGCTCGCCTGTTCAATCTCTTCGGTCTCGGACGCGTCGCCGCCCATTTGTGCGAACCAAACGATGTTCGACACGTCGGCATTATATTTGACGACGAAGATGTCCGCTCGACCCAGAGGGTTTCTTATTGAAGGCGAGCCAGTTGTGGCGAAGTTCGCGTTCCGCTCAAACGAACCCGCGAGGTAAACCGAGCCTGCCGAATCAATTCTGATTGAAGTCACGACATCATTAAAAGGCCCGCCGATCTGTCGGAGTGAGCGGTACGCGCCGCCCGTGGAGAACCTGGCGACAAAGGAGTCGTAGAATTCGCCATCCCCAGCGCGCGTTCGGCTGGCGTCGAGCGTTCGGTTGCCGAATGTGGATCTACCACGAAAAATGCCCGCGACGTAGATCGAGCCGTCGATTCCTTCTGCAAGACCAGTGATGTTCTCGCCCGCCTCGTCGGGGCTGCTTGATACGCCGAGCTGGAACACCCTTCCCGCGCGGCTTGGCCTGCCCGCGTAATCAATCCGGTTGTCGTTGGTTGTGATTTCCGATTCCTCGCCGCCCAGGGTTCTAACCCACCGAAGCCGACCATTATTATCAAGAAGCGCGACGAAAGCGTCGGTGTCGCCGCGAACCGAGGGCGAGGCCTGCCCGGTTCTGAAAGTTGCACCGGGCCCGAAGATGCCAGCGACAACAGTGCGGCCGTCGCGTAGCGATAGTGTTTCTTGAATGCTCTCGATTTCACGACCACCGAAAATCGCCGGAAGCGTCCCATCGAAGGCCATTAGTCGCCTGGCCTCGCACACTTCCATGATCATGCCACAGGTCTTGCTTCGTTGGTTCATGCTGAAGAACTTACCCGTGCCCTTGTGATCATGGAAGTAGTGGAGCAAAACTCTTATCAGTATCGCCTTACTCCGTTCACGCCATCACAATTCTCTACCGAGGCGGGCGATGAGCGTGAGGTTGGCGATTACGGTGTTGTGGCATAGTCTTGGATTTGTTGACACGTCACCTGAACATCTTTACCGCCCTGTGCTTATTTTTGCTCAGCCCAATGTCATGCGGCCCGAAAGACAACAGCTCATCGAATGGTCTTACTGAATCGACGACAACTTCCGCGTCGAAATCTGAGACGTTGTCATCCACTCAATCATCGATATCGATCTCGCACGTCAACCTGCCAGCTGAGAAAGCGATCGGTAGCAATATCGTCGGCGATTTGCGAATTCACCGGGCTTTTCAGTCGGCGATCATGCGCAACAATCGCAGCATCCGCGTGTGGTTGCCGCCGGGCTATGAAGCAGACGTCGACAAGCGATATCCGGTGCTCTACATGATGGACGGGCAAAATCTTTTCGACGCCTCCACCAGTTTCGCGGGAGAGTGGCACATTGATCGCACGATGACGCGGCTCATCGAAGAGAAGCAAATCGAACCGATGATCGTCGTCGGGATTGATAACGCCGGCGCTGCACGTGCGAGCGAATACACGAGTGTTCAGGAGCCGAGATATGAGGGCAGGATTGTTCCGCAAGGAACAGAATTCACTCGCATGTTGATGGAAGAAATCGTGCCGATGATCGAGGGCGTTTACAGAACGCGCGCGACAGGCGAAGCGCACCGGGGCGACACGAGCATTGGCGAAGCGCAACGGGGCGATGCGCGCTACATCGGCGGAAGCTCGCTCGGCGGGCTGATCTCAATCGACATCGCTCGCAATCATCCGGGCCAATTCGCGGGCGTCATCGCCATGTCCACCAGCCTTTGGTGGAACAACGGATGGATGGTCGATCAACTGGCCAAGAACGCGGTCGCGATGAAAAGCATCCGCGTCTGGCTCGATTTCGGCACGGCAGAGGATGCGGACCCGAAAAGTCAGGCCTACAGCCTTTCATTGGTGAGACGACTCACGATGATCCTGCGTGCGGGAGGCGTGACGTGCGAATACCTGGAAGTTCCCGGCGGTCAGCACAATGAGGCCGCCTGGGCAAAGCGTTTCGACGCGGCGGTTCTGTTCGTGACGAAAAAATAACGGCGAGCCACCGATTTTCGCTTTCCGTCACTCGCGAACCGCAACGAACGCGTCTCATTTCTAAATCACTCACTCTGCTTCAAATGCTTACTCAAAAAACAATCGACAAGTTTACGATCCACGCGAGCGAAAAGTTTCGCCTTAAGGATCACGACACCACCTGGGCTGGCGATAAGCAAACGGGCCCACTCGATTCTGATGCACTGAAAAAGCAAGCACAGGAGCATCTCAAGCAGTCAGTCGTAGACCTGAGCGAGGCACAGGAACTTCTGTACGCCGCTGACCGGTGGAGCGTGCTGGTTGTGTTTCAGGCGATGGACGCCGCGGGTAAGGACGGCACGATTCAGCATGTGCTTTCTGGCGTGAACCCGGCGGGCTGTTCGGTGCACAGCTTCAAACAGCCCAGCAGTGAAGAACTCGATCACACCTTTCTCTGGCGACACATGACGCGCGTGCCCGAGCGAGGCCGAATCGGAATCTTCAATCGTTCGTACTACGAAGACGTGCTCGTCGTGAAAGTCCACCAGAACATTCTTGCGAACACGCGATTGACCACCGACAAATTCGACAAGGCCTTCTGGAATGCACGTTACGAAGACATCAACAACTTCGAGCAGCACCTGGTTCGCAACGGCACGATCGTGCTGAAATTTTTCCTGAATGTGTCGAAGACAGAGCAGAAGAAACGGTTCTTGAAACGCCTGGATACGCCGGAAAAGCAGTGGAAATTTAATGCCGGCGATGTTCGCGAGAGAAAATTCTGGGACGATTACATGATCGCGTATGAAGAGGCGATCAATGCGACCAGCACCAAGGCCGCGCCGTGGTACGTCATCCCAGCGGATAACAAGTGGATCATGCGTATGGTCGTTGCGGAAATTCTTGCGACGCGAATCAAAGACCTGGGCTTGAAATATCCAAAGATCTCACCTCAGGCGATGCAAGAACTTTCTTTGGCAAAAGCAGAACTGTTGGCTGAAAAGTGATTTCATGTACGCATTTTCTTCGCTCGACAACCCATTCGTATCTCAATAGATCCTGCCCTTTAGTTTAGACTGTCTGATACTGCCCGCTTTTATCCACCATGCCCAAGCCCACACAACTGCCGATCTGGAACCAGCTCAAGTCACATCACGCTCGTGTGTCAGGCGTGAATCTGCACGACGCCTTTGTGAATGACGCGAATCGATTCAAGACCTTCAGCCGAACGGTGGGCTCGTTGCTGCTCGATTTTTCGAAGAATCTCATCGACGCAAACGCCTTTGGTGCACTGATCCAACTCGCAAAAGAAAGCGGCGTGGAGTCGATGCGAGACCGGATGTACGCGGGCGAGAAAATCAATATCACTGAAGACCGGGCCGTGCTGCATGTGGCGCTGCGTAACCGCTCGAATCGGCCGATCATGGTGGACGGCAAGGACGTCATGCCCGACGTGAACGAAGTGCTGTCGCGCATGAAATTGTTCGTCGAGAAAGTTCGCTCCGGAACCCACAAAGGCTACACCGGAAAGGCCATCACCGACGTCGTCAACATCGGCATCGGCGGAAGCGACCTGGGCCCCGTAATGGCGTGCAACGCGCTGAAATTCCTGGCGGACGATTCGAAGCTTTGTGCGCATTTCGTCAGCAACGTTGACGGCACTCACATCGCAGAAACCACAAAGCACCTGAACCCCGAAACAACGCTTTTCATCATCGCAAGCAAGACGTTCACAACGCAAGAGACGCTGGTCAACGCGGTCTCGGCACGCGACTGGTTTCTTAGCCACGCCAAGGACAAAACCGCCGTCGCGAAGCACTTCGTGGCCGTCTCGACCAACGCGAAAGAAGTCAGCGCGTTCGGCATAGATACCGCCAACATGTTCGGCTTCTGGGACTGGGTCGGCGGGCGCTACTCGCTCTGGTCCGCCATCGGCCTGCCCATAGCGCTCTACGTCGGGTTCGATGCGTTTGTCGATCTTCTGCAAGGCGCACACGACATGGATGAGCATTTCCGCACCGCCCCGCTCGACCAGAACCTTCCCGTGATTCTCGGCGTGCTGGGCGTGTGGTACGTAAACTTTTTCGGCGCTCGCAGCCACGCAATTCTCCCCTA
>Ga0105048_10019067_pt1 | contig 10529 bp, 10 predicted proteins | sample MAT05_FD_78382 | JGI IMG/M metagenome (GOLD analysis project Ga0105048, IMG submission 78382) | Freshwater microbial communities from Lake Fryxell liftoff mats and glacier meltwater in Antarctica - MAT-05 | ecosystem: Environmental > Aquatic > Freshwater > Ice > Liftoff microbial mat | place...
CCGCCTGAAATTCAGTTTGGGCCTGGCCGCCGCACTGGTGCTGAGCCAGGGCGCCCTGGCAGCCGACGACGCCCGGGCCAAGCGCGCCGAGTTGCGCAAGATGTGCGACGACGCCCTGGCCGTGGTCTACAAAGACAAGCCCGAGGCCAAAGCCGACATCGCCAAATCGGCCGGTTATGGCTGTTTTACCAGTTTCGGTATTTCATTCTTCGTGGGCGGCGCTGGTGGCAGTGGGCTGGTGCATTCCAACGCCAAGAAGACCGACACCTTCATGAAGATGGCCCAGGCCAGTGGCGGGCTGGATTTCGGCGTCAAGGATTACAAGGAAGTGCTGGTGTTCAAAAGCGCCAAGGCGCTGGACCAGTTCGTCACCAAGGGCTGGGAGTTTGGCGGCGGCGGCAGCGCGGTGGTCACCGCCGAAGGCAAGGGCGCCAAGGCCGAGCAAGGCCAGATCACGTCGAGCGACATCACCGTCTACCCGATGACCTCGGCCGGCCTGGCCGTGGGCGTGGCCGCTGCCGGCCGCAAGTACTGGCAAGACAAGGATTTGAACGCGGCCAAGTGAAGCTGCGGCCGGTCAGCCAGATCCCTTGAACGCTTGGGGCCATGTCGGAGGCACTGCCACCGCTCACCGACCCGCTGGCACCGGACGGCGCGCGGGCCGACATGGCCAGCCTGCGCGCCGCGCTGGACGTGCGCCTGCCCCGCAAACGCCTGTTGCAGCGTAATCTGCTGATTGCCACCTGGAACCTGAAGAAGTTCGGCACGCTGTTCGAAGGCTGGCTGGCCGGGCCTTCGGACAACCCCAAGCGCGACTTTCGCGCGCTGTGGGCGATTGCCGAAATCATCTCGCGCTTCGACGTGATCGCGCTGCAGGAGGTAACCGGCGACCTGCTGGCGCTGCGCACGCTGATGAAGACATTGGGCCCGCAGTGGCAGTTCCTGATGACCGACGTCACGCAGGGCCAGGCGGGCAACGGCGAGCGCATGGCCTTTGTCTTCGACGCCAGCCGGGTGCGGCTGTCGGGCATGGCCGCCGAGCTGGTGGTGCCGCCCGAGTGGCTGGGCACCATCGGCGCCGACGCGATGCAGCGCCAGTTTGCCCGCACCCCGTACGCCCTCAGCTTCCAGGCGGGTGAGGCCACCTTCATCCTGGTGACGCTGCATGTGCTGTACGGCAACGCGCCCGCCGATCGGTTGCCCGAGTTGCGCGCGCTGGCGCGCTGGATGGCCGACTGGGCGCAGCGCAGCGAGCGCTGGCACCACAACCTGCTGGTGCTGGGTGACTTCAACATCGACCGGCAGGGCGACAGCCTGTGGCAGGCCTTCATGTCCACCGGGCTGACCGTGCCGCCGGCCTTGAACGAGGTGCCGCGCTCGCTGTTTGCCGATGCCGCCCACCCGCAGCTGGGCAAGTACTACGACCAGGTCGCCTGGTTCACCGACAAGGCACGGCAGTTGATCGGCCTGCAGCTCAACGCCGCCGGCCATGTGGACTTTGCGCCGCACCTGTACCGTGACCTGGCGATGCCGCGCAGCCAGTTGCAATACCGCATCTCCGACCACTACCCGCTGTGGGTGGAATTTGCCTGCCCTGGCTAGGCCCCGGGCAATCGCCCCCCGGGGCTGGGGCGGCGCAGGCCACAATACGCGCTCCCCAAAAAGGAGCACCCGCACCATGCGCCACCTCACCCTGGTTGCCCGATCCGCCCTGTTGGCCACGCTGGCCGCAGGCGCCTTGATCACCACCCTGCCCGCGGCCCTTGCCGCCACCGCCAACAGCGGCGCCAGCGTGGCCTGGCTGCAGGCCGCCGCCGATGCCGACATCGAGCGCGCCTTTGCCCAGGCCAAGGCTGAAAAGAAGCCGGTGCTGCTGTACTGGGGCGCCAAGTGGTGCCCGCCGTGCAACCAGTTGAAGGCCACGCTGTTCAACCGCGCCGACTTCATCGAACGCTCGAAGAGTTTTGTCGCCGTCAACATCGACGGTGACCTGCCCGGCGCGCAAAAGCTGGGCGGCCGCTTCAAGGTGCGTGGCTACCCGACGATGATCCTGATGGCGCCCGACGGCACCGAGCTCACCCGCCTGCCCGGCGAGGTGGATGCGCCGCAGATCATGGCTGTGCTGCAACTCGGCCTGGCCGGTGGCCGGCCGGTGAAGGCGGTGCTGGCCGACGCCCGCGCCGGCAAGCCGGTCAGCGGCCCCGAGTGGCGATCCTTGGCCTTCTACGGCTGGGACATCGACGAGGCGCAACTGGTGAGCGCCACCGAGCGCGCCGGCCTGCTGGCGCAGCTGTCCACCGCCTGTCCGGCCACCGAGGCCGACGCCGCCACCCGCCTGCTGCTGAAGGCACTGGCTGAAAGCGACGACGGCAAGGGCATCAAGCCCGACGCCGCACTGCGCGAGCGGGTGCGCAAGCTGCTGGCTGACCCGGTGGCCTCGCGTGCGCAGATGGACGTGGTCACCAACAACGCGGTCGACATCACCAAGGCGCTGGCACCATCGCCCGGGGCTGACCGGCTGGCGATGGCCGGCGCCTTCGATGCCGCACTGCAGCGGCTGGAGGCCGATGCCACGCTGTCGCGCGCCGACCGGCTGGGCGCGCTGATCTCGCGCGTGCAGCTGGCCCGCATCGACGGGCCCAAGGACGCGCTTCAGCCCAAGCTGCCCGCCGCGCTGGTGCAGCGGGTGCGCGAGCATGTGGCGCGTGACGACAAGGAGATCACCGACGGCTATGAGCGCCAGGTCGTGATCACCGCCGGTGCCTACGCGCTGACCGAGGTGGGCCTGTGGGCCGAGAGTGATGCCCTGTTGAAGGCCAACCTGGCCAAGAGCCATTCGCCCTATTACCTGATGAGCCAGCTGGCCGGCAATGCCCGCAAGCAGGGCCGCAAGGATGAAGCGCTGCGCTGGTACGAAGAGGCCTACGCCAAGAGCGAAGGCCCGGCCACCCGGCTGCAGTGGGGCGCGGGCTACCTCGGCGCGCTGGTGGAGCTGGCGCCGCAGGACGCCGCGCGCGTCGAGCGTGTGGCCCGCCAGTTGTTTGCCGAAGCCGCCAAGGACCCGGCGGCCTTCCACGAGCGCAGTGCGCGCTCATTGCAACGCGTGGGCGCCAAATTGTCCGAGTGGAACAAGGGCGGCCAGCATGACGCCGCGCTGCGCCGGCTGAACGACGGCCAGGACGGCCAGCCCGGCCTGGCCGCGGTGTGCGGCAAGCTGGACGCCGCCGACGCGCAGCGCGCCACCTGCAACGGCATCCTGAAGCAGCCGGCCAAGAAGGCCGCGGCCTGACGCGGTTGCTGGCAGCAAATCCCGGCAGACCCGCAGGCCCTCGGCCTTCATCGCCGCCTGCACTGAACTGCACTGCGGGGCGGGCGGGGCGCCCGCTTGTCAATGGCAGCGGCAATGACGCTTGATCGGCAGGCCTCCGGATGGTGGGCGACAGGCGGGATCACGCAGAACGGCTGCCCGCAGCGCTGCATGTCTCGCGCACAGTATGCTTTGGCTTCGCCTTTGCTGCAGGAGCCTCCATGCCCCGTCCCGTGCTTGCCGAATCCGCCCTCCACCCTGCCATCCGCGGGCAGGTGGGCGCCTACAACGCCGCCATCATCGGCGAGGTGCAGGCGGCCGTGGCCCGGCACCCGGTCGTCGTTGTGGGCATGGCGGGCAATCCGTTTGTGAAAAAGGCCCGCCGCGCGCTGGACGCCGCCGGCGTGGCCCACCACGACCTCGACTACGGCAGCTACTTTGGCGGCTGGCGCCGCCGCAACGCGCTGAAGATGTGGACCGGCTGGCCGACGCTGCCGATGGTGTTTGTCAAAGGCCAACTGGTGGGCGGCGCCGATGACCTGGCCCGGCTGATCGCCAGTGGTGAGCTGAAGAAGCTGCTGGCGTGAGCCTGCGGCGCGCCAGCGTTGGCCCGCGGCGGGTGGCGGTGGCGCTGGCGCTGCGGCTTGCCGTCGGGGCTGCTGTCGGGGCTGGCACTGCTGAAACGGCTGCGGCTGCCGCTGCCAGCACGGCCGCGCCGGCGGCCGGGCCGGGCCAGCCCTGCCGGCTCGATGGCCTGCCGCAGTCCGCCCGCTGCGGTGTGGTGAAACGCCCGCTCGACCCGGCACAGCCGCAAAGCGTGCTGATCGACGTGCACTACGCGGTGGTGCCGGCGCTGGCGCGGCACAAGGCCGGCGATGCGGTGTTCTTCTTCGCCGGTGGGCCGGGCCAGAGCGCGATCGACCTGGCCGGCCCGCTGGCCGCGCGTTACGGCCGGCTCAACCAGCAGCGCGACCTGGTGTTCATCGACCAGCGCGGCACCGGCCGCAGCGCGCCGCTGAAATGTGCCGACGACGACGAGCGCGCTGCGCTGCTGCCGCTGGCCGAGCGCGCCGACGAAGCCCAGCGTCTGCCGCGCCTGCACGCCTGCCGCCAAGCTTTGCAGGCACTGCCCTACGGCGATTTGCGCTTTTTCACTACCGAGCTGGCCAGCGGCGATGTGGACGCCGTGCGCCAGGCGCTGGGCGTGCCACGCCTCAACGCCATCGGGGCGTCCTACGGCACCCGGGCCGTGCTGGACTACCAGCGGCAGTTTCCCGCCCATGTTCGGCGCGCGGTGCTCGACGGCGTGGCGCCGCCCGACATGCGGCTGGCCGATACCGCCGCGCGCGACAACCAGGCCGCATTCGAGGCGCTGCTGGCCGCCTGCGCTGCCGAGCCTGCCTGCGCCCGGCGCCATCCGCAACTGCGGGCACAGTGGGCGGCGCTGCTGGCCGGCTTGCCGCGCCCGGTGCAGTTGCCGCACCCGGTGAACGGCCGCATCGAGACCATCACACTGCAGCGCGACACACTGCTGGCGCTGGTGCGGGCGCCGTTGTACGCGCCGATCCTGGCTTCGGCCCTGCCGATGGCCATCGACGAAGCCACCGCCGGCCGCTGGGCGCCGTTGGCCGCGCTGGCGCAGGCGATGGGCGGCAGTGGCGCGGCCGGCATGTTCACCGGCATGCACTTCTCGGTGGTTTGCGCCGAAGACCTGGGGCCCGGCGCGCCGCCGAATCCCGCTGCTGGCGCCGCTGGCGCCGCTGCCACGGCCGTCCCGGCCACCACCGCGGCCACCGCCGGTACCACCGCCGGTACCACCGCCGCCATCACCGCCGCCATCACCACGCCGGGCAATGACTTCGGCGACAGCTTCGCCCGGCTCTACCGCGCGGTATGCGCCGACTGGCCCCGCGGCGCGGTGAGCCCGGCTTTCTACACGATGGTGACGGCCACCGCGCCCGTGTGGCTGATGTCGGGCGGGCTCGACCCGGTCACGCCGCCGCGCCATGCCGAGCGGGTGGCGCGGGCGCTGGGCCCGAAAGCGCGGCACATCGTGGTGAACAACGCTGGCCACGGCGTGGCCGCGCTGGGCTGCGTGCGCGACGCGGTGATGCGCTTCATCACCACCGTCGACGACGCCGAGGCGTTGGCTGGCGACGCCGGTTGTGCGGCGAAGGTGCCGCGGCCGCCGGCCTTCGTGCCGCCGGGGGCCAGGGCCTTGCCGGCCGCCGCCGGGGCATCACGATGATCGAGGTGCAGGCGCTGGCCAAACAATTCGTGCAGGGCCGCGGCCGGGCACGTCGGGTGATCGACGCGGTGCAGGCGGTCAGTTTCACCGCAGCTAACGCCTGCATCACCGGCCTGCTGGGCGCCAACGGTGCCGGCAAGACCACCACGCTGCGCATGGTGGCCGGGCTGGTGGTGCCCGACGCCGGCCGCATCACCGTGGACGGCATCGACGTGGCCGCCCAGCCTCAGCAGGCCCAGGCCCGGCTGGGCGTGCTGTCGGACGCGCGTGGCCTGTACCCGCGGCTGACCGCGCGCGAAAACATCGTCTACTACGGCCGGCTGCACGGCCTGGCTGACGACGCGGCCCAGGCCCGCGCCGACGGCCTGGCCAGCATGCTGGACATGCGCCCGCTGATGGACCGCCGCACCGAGGGCTTCAGCCAGGGTGAGCGCATGAAGACCGCGCTGGCCCGCGCGCTGGTGCACGACCCGTCGCACATCATCCTGGACGAGCCCACCAACGGGCTGGACGTGCTGGCCACCCGCGCGCTGCGCGAGGCGCTGCGCCGGCTGCGCGACGAGCAGGGCAAGTGCATCGTCTTCTCCACCCACATCATGCAAGAGGTGGAGCGGCTGTGCGACCGGGTGGTGGTGGTGGCCGGCGGGTGCACAGTGGCCGATGGCAGCGTGCCCGAGTTGCTGGCGCGCACGGGGCAGACCGACTTCGAGGCCTGCTTCGTGCAGCTGGCGTTTGGCACCGGCGCCCACGCCGGGCGGGGCGATTGATGCGCGCCGCCTGGCAGGTGTTCCGCAAGGAGCTGCTCGACGCGCTGCGCGACCGACGCACGCTGCTGATGGTGGTGCTGTCGTCGGTGGCGATCGGGCCGGTGCTGCTGGTGGCGCTGTCGGCGCTGGTGGCCGACATCGAGGCCCGCGCCGAGGCGCGTGAGCTCTACGCCGTGGGCCTGGCGCAGGCGCCCACGCTGCAAAACTACATCGAGCGCCAGGCCTGGGCCGTCCACCCGGCGCCGGCCGACTATGAAGCCGGGCTGCTCAAGCGCAGCTTTGGCCACCCGGTGCTGCTGGTGCCTGCGGGCTTCGAACGCGATCTGGCCGATGGCATCGCACCGCGGCTGGTGCTGGTCACCGCCAGCGCCAACCAGCGGGCGCAGGGCGGCACCGGCGCGGTGGCGCGGCTGCTGCACGGCTTTGGCCAGGAGCAGGCCAGCCTGCGGCTGGTGATGCGCGGTGTCGGCCCCGGGCTGCTGCAGCCGGTGCTGTTGGACGAGCAAGACCTGGCCAGCCCGCAGGTGCGCGCCGCACAGTTCACCAAGCTGCTGCCGTTTTTTGTGCTGATGGCCGTGCTGTACGGCGCGCTGCACGCCGCGCTCGACACCACCGCCGGCGAGCGCGAGCGCGGCTCACTGGAGCCGCTGCTGATGACCCCGCTGCCGCGCAGCGCCATCGTGCTGGGCAAATGGGGCGCGGTGGCGGCGATGGGCATGCTGGTGGCGGTGGTCTCGTGCTTCAGCTTTCTGCCCGGGCAGTGGCTGCTGCGCAGCGAAACGCTGGCGGCGATGTTCCAGTTCGGCGGGCGCGAAGCGGCGCTGTTTTTGGCGCTGCTGCTGCCGCTGGCGGCCATGCTGTCGGCGCTGCTGATGGCCGTGGCCATCCGCTGCAAAAGCTTCAAGGAGGCGCAGGCCAACACCACGGTGGTGGTGCTGGCGGTGTCGCTGCTGCCGATGGTCACCGTCTTCAACCAGGGCGGTGAACAGCCCTGGCATTTGTGGCTGCCGGCGCTGGCGCAGATCACGCTGATGCAGCGCGTGCTGGAAGGCGAGGCCCTGGGCGCCGCCGACCTGGGATTGCCGCTGGTGGTGGCAGCGCTGTTGACCGTGCTGTGCCTGGCCTTCGTGGCGCGGCAACTGCGCGCCGCGGCGCTGAAATAACCCTGCTCAGCCTCGATTTAACCAGCGCCGTGGTGCCACCGCAACACGGCGGCCGGTCACTGGGTGAGCACGCTGCCCGGCGCCACCAGGCTGGTCGACCCCGGCAACACCGCGAAACCTGCACTCGGCCCCTGCAGCAGCGCGGGCCCCTGGCAAGGGCTGCCCAGCGCACGTTCCACCTCATGCTGCCAGGGCAGCGCATGCACGATCCAGTTGAAATGCCGGGCGGACTCAAAGGCGGTGAGCACTTCGCCCTCGTCGCCCAACAGGCGCAGGTTGCTCACCACCGCCATCGGGTCAGCCATGGCCACCACGCCGCGTGTCAGCTGAACCCAGTCCCAGGCCATGCCGACATCGCCTTCGTCACCATGCCAGGCCCACAGCGTCTGGCCGACCGTGCGAAACACCGCGTCGCCAGGGTTGGTGATTTGTGTGCCGAGGTGGTGCAAGCGCAAAGGAATCTGTTTTCCGACCTGCCACAATAAAGGCGGCCAGGCACGCAAAGTCCAGGGAGGGCATTGTTGGAGCATGGAGTTCATCATCGTCACCGTGACAGTCTTAGACAGGTTGGCTAGTTTTCGGCATATGCCTTCAAATGAAAACATGTAAACCTTTGCAGGTCAGGTGCTTGACGGCTGGCTGAGCCCGTTCGTTGGCATGCTCCAGACTGGCTTCACATCGGTCTTGAAGGCGGGTAGTCGGGATGACTTCCGCAGTGAAGTCGTGCGCTTCACACAAGCCTTGGGCTTCAACACGGTGTCGGCCATGGCGGTGATCGACTACACCGTCGGCCGCTCTGAGTTTGTCTCGGTCGACAACGCACCACCCGGCTATGCCGAGTCCTACAACAACGCGTCCATTTATCGGCGTGACCCGGTGATGCAGCACTGCCGCCGCCACTCGGTGCCCATCATCTGGGACCAGGCCACGTACACCAGCCAGGGGCTGGGTGATTTGTGGGAGGAGCAGGCCAGCTTTGGCTACCGCACCGGCATCGCCATGGCGCTGCACCTGCCCGAAGGCAGGCATTTTGCTATGGGCGTTGAACGTGACCAGCCGCTGCCCACCGACGGGGGTGAACTCACCCGGCTGGTGGCCGACCTGCAGCTGTTTGCGGTGCACGCGCAAGACGCCGCGCTGCGCGTGCTGTCGCCCGCGGTGGTGCAGGCCGAACGGCCCTCGCTCACCCCGCGTGAGCTGGAGGTGCTGCGCTGGACGATGGAAGGCAAAACCGCCTGGGAGGTGGGCGCCATCCTGGGCATCAGCGAGCGCACGGCGGTGCTGCATTTGACCAACGCAACGCACAAGCTGGAATGCGCCAGCAAGCACCAGGCGGTGCTGAAAGCCCTGCGGCTGGGCCTGATCAGCTGAACCGTGCTGTCGCCGTCGCGGGACGCGACGGGCGCTTGATGGCGCGGCTGGGTGACCGTTTTGTGGCGGATGTCACCTTTTTTGCGCCAACGTTGTAGGGGGGTGACACCGAGAGGCCCCCTGTAAGACTTGACAGTTCCAGATGGTGATATGCGCTGGTGAAATAGTGCACAAGCGCTGCGACAGGCGCCAGCCCTCAAACCACTGGAGTAGCCCCATGCAAACCACCACCCACATCGCCGCCGCCCAAACCCAAACCCAAACCACCCAACTGCCGCGTGGCGGCTGGTAAACACGGCGGATAGCTGCCCAGCCCGTCAAACCGGGCCTGCAACCGAACTGCCCACCGTGTCGTGGGCGTTTTTCTGTGGATCAGGTCCTTTTCATCGGGCAGGTGTTCATTCCCAACAGCGGGTAAGCCGGGCAGAAGCCAATTGCGCCGGTCACCAGCAACACCACGCCGACATAACCCCAGGCGCCCACGGTGCCGGTGGCCGCCAGGCCGACGAGTACCGCACCAGCGGCGATGCGAATGATGCGGTCCAGGCCGCCAACGTTGAGTTTCATGAATTGCTCTCCTCGGGCAAGTGATCGGCGGGGTGCCGACCGAATGCACTGTGCGCCTGGGTGGCCGCGCCGTCTGTGACCTGGGTCACCGGGGGCATGGTCCTGGCCCGGCCCGCCGCCATGCCCGCGCTCAACAGCCCGCCGCACCGCCACCGGCCAGGGCCCGCAACGCCGGCGCATCGAGAATGGCCACGCGCTCACGGCCGATGGTCACCCAGCCTGCGCGTTCGAAGCGCTTGAGCAGCCGGGTGATGATTTCGCGCACGGTGCCCAGTTCATCGGCCAGCGCCTGGTGCGTGCCATTGACCACGCTGCCGTGGCCCAGCAGCGCCGCCGCCAGCCGCTGATCAAGCCGCTGGAATGCCACCGCCTCGGCCAGCGCCATCAACTCGGCCAGGCGGTCGGCGAACAGGCCGAAGACGAAGCGCCGGAAGGGCTCAACGGCCGTCCAGCGCTCAAACGCGATGGGCGACAGAACGACCAGTTCGGTGGTTTGTGTGGTGATGCCGTGGGCCACCAGCGCGGCGTGGCCGAACAGGCAGGCGGTGGAAGCCACGCACAACTCACCCGGTCCAACGCGGTACAGCTCCAACGACCGACCGTTGGGCGTGCCGCGCGCCACCCTCACCTCGCCAGCCAGCAGCATCGGGAAACCGCTGCACGGTGCGCCTTCGTCGAACAACACCTGCGCCGGCGGCACCGTCAGCACCCGCGCCTGCCCGGTGAGCACCTCATCGCGCAGGGCCGCCGGCAGGTCGGCCAACACCGGGTACAGAGGCAGCAGTCGGTCAGCCAAGGTGGGCATCGGCGGCATCGGTTGAGTATGCGTTAACTTTTAATCGAGATTCAGATATTGATAGATTTCATCAATCTACTGAGCGTTCGGGCTATCGGGCGCGGTCAGCAGTTCAAGCTGTCCCAGCCAGGACATCGCCTGGCCGGGGTGGTCGCCGCACATGGCCGCCGACGGCCGCAGCGATCTGCAGACCGCGGGCCGCTCGGCTTGGCCAAACAACCGGCAGCGCTTTTGTGCATCAAGCTGCACGCAGGTCACGCCCGCTGCCTTGCCGTGGCGCATGCCAGGAATGGCCGAGCTGATCGATGGC
>Ga0105048_10019068_pt1 | contig 10529 bp, 8 predicted proteins | sample MAT05_FD_78382 | JGI IMG/M metagenome (GOLD analysis project Ga0105048, IMG submission 78382) | Freshwater microbial communities from Lake Fryxell liftoff mats and glacier meltwater in Antarctica - MAT-05 | ecosystem: Environmental > Aquatic > Freshwater > Ice > Liftoff microbial mat | place...
GACAAGACCCGCACCAGGGTTGGGCATCATGCAGCTCCTCCGCATGAAGAACGCCCATGAGCGTGCAAGAGGGCATTGCCTTGGAGTTCCCACTCTTGCCCGGCTAGCGGCCCGCAGCAAACGCAAGATAACATTCCTGGAGCGTCAAGCTTTGTTCGGGGGCAATCGCCGAATCTCGCGGCGTCCCCGATCGGCCCCGCACAGTCGCGGCGGTCAACGAATCGGCCGGATCGGCGGGAACAATCGGAACGTCTGAACCAAACCAAAGCAGTTCGCCCGGCGCGCAGCCGTTATCAATTAACTCTCGGAGCGGAAGGACGCGGTGGAGCCGGTGGGGCAGTTGGCGGCGAAGCACCTCAATATCTGTGAGCAGGTGGCAGGGTTGTACGCTGGCTACGGCGTTCATCGCTGCGAAGCGGGGCGTGTCGAGGGTGTCGATCAGTTCGCAGTGCTCGATGCGAAGGAAGGGCCCGGCATGCGTCACAAAATTAAATCTTACTGCCGAATGTAACTGGGCTCGGGCATCCAGAGTCGCGCGAACCGCGCCGTCGCCAATAGCATGAACGGCCAAGCCCAATCGCAGCGCGTAGCACCGCTGCATGGCATCGGCAAGTTGTTGGCGAGAGAGCAGCGCCGTGCCCGTGGGGTAACTCGGGAGTGGGTTCTGATAAGGCTCGAGCATCCAAGCCGTGCCAGAGTTAAGTGTACCGTCGGCAAATACTTTTCCCCCCGCGAATAGAAGCTGCTGCCCTCTTTCCCACGCGCTGGAAGCCGCGGCATGAACCTCTAGTTCGGCCAAAGGAGCATACAGGCGAACCGTCATCGTAAGCTCGGATTGATCTATAAGCCTCGCCAAAATCGGTCCGAGCCACAGTGGGCTGAGCAGGTCGTGAACTTCGGTGTAACCTAACTCCGAAAGGTGGCGTAGGGCCGCGATAATCTGGGCGGGCCGTGCCGATTCAGGAGGCTGCGGTGCCGCGGACCACACCGCGTACGCGGCCGACTCAAACAAAACTCCACTCGCCAAACCGGTGCGAGCATCGCGGGCCATGATTCCGCCCGGCGGGTCGGGGTCGGAAAGACCGATCCCCGCCGCGGCAAACGCAGGCGTGTTAGCCACCACGCTATGGTGATCAAAGGACATGATGCAGCACGGGCGAGAAGTAACTGCATCTAGTTGCACGCGGGTGGGCCAGCGATGAAGTGGATCATCGCTGAAGCCTTCCACCCGCAGACCAACGGCCAAAAGCCAATCCGAATCGGCGGAAAAATCGAGCCTCGATGCTTCCTGTGACAGTGCATCAAGCAAGCTGGCGACAGAAGTGTGATGACCGACGTGCAGCATGGCCAACGAACGGCCGAGCATGGGGAGGTGGGCATGAGCTTCGCGCATGGTTGGTCTGAAGCCGTCGTGGCTAATATAAGTTAATCGGGAGATAAGTTAATAAACAGTCTGAGCAAAGGAGCGGGGAAGCGAATGCAGAAAACGATCATCCTTCCCTCAGGCGGCGCAACGAATCTTCGATACTGGCAGTGGGGCTACCGCTCCAATCAACCCGGACAATCCCCAGCGGGGCGCGGATGTCAGCACCCCAGGGGTCTAGGCCCACGAGCCGGGGGTCAGGAAGCTGCGCAGGGGTGAACCCTGCACGATCGCACGCTGGCCGGAGTGCCAAGGGAGTTTTGTTCGTCGCGGAGCACGCCCTGCCTTCGGTAGCGGCGAACGGGTTGGGGATGAAGAGCTCCGCAGTCTCGACCATCTGGCCGCGAAACTTGGCGGTGGGGGAGGTGAGTGTCATCCATGCGCTCGCGCCACGCTGTCGCGGCGGTCCCAAGCAGATTAAGTAACGATCGGGCGCGGGGTGAGTGCCCGCATCCACTGTTAGCGGCCTGGCGAGGATGTGCAGGGCATCGGAATGTTCGAGGCCATCGTCGGGGATATGTAATGTAACGGTTTCCGCTTCGAGCACGTCCGGCAGCACCGGCAGCACGGGGGAGCCTGAACGCGGATCCACAACGTAACGAACGCGCTCAAGCCGATCGTCAACTCGCAACAGCGCATCGCAATACGTGCGCAAAAAGATCGCGGCCGGGTGTGGAGCGGGATGGTCGGGCGGCTTGGTCACAGTGAAGGAAAGAGTAACCGCTCCTAACTCCGTCGGCGATCGCAACGGACTCAGTTACGGCATGGCCCAGAGCCGGAGGAGTTCAGAGCGGGGGCTACGTGAGTAAGGATCACAAAAACCTGAAGAAAAGGCGCGGCAGGATTTCATCAGAGGTCACTTCGGCGCGTCCACTGGCACGGTCGGGGCGGTGCAAGACATAAGCGAATAGATACGGATGCTCCCATCCGGCCGCGTGACCATCTGCGAGCGGTCGGTGAGTAGCAACTTAGGTTCCTGGCCCAGTATGCTCGCCAGCCGTTCGCGCCCCGCAGCCAGGGCGGCCAGCGCGGCGTCGCGGCGGTTATTACCCTCAGCCCGGATGCCCACAACGGTGCGATTGTTCTTAGTCGCGGCGTCGGCCGTCCACCAACTCGGCGCGCCCGAGTCTACAGGGAGCGTTACGCCCGCCCCACTTGAAGTTAAGAATGAGGTCGAATTGAGCGTGGGGGCTGGTGCGAGAGGCGTTGTATCCTTCTTCTGCTCGGAAGCGGCCGCAGTTCTTGAAGCAGGGGATCCCGCTTGCATGCTCTGCTGGGCAGCGGTCGCGGCGGAGAGCGAGGGGAGGTCGCCGCTGTCGGTAATGTTATTTTTCGAAGCGGATTGTGAACCCGATGCCCCGCCCGCCGTAACTGGCGTTGCACCTCCGCCGCGCGACACAGCTTCGCCGGTTGCTACCGCTATCGTGGGTTGGGAAAGAGTCGGAAGGCCTGAATAAACCTCTGTCGCCGGGAACGGAGCGGTCGTCGCACCCGAATCGTAAGCGTCGGGCGCGGCGTAAGTCACTGCGCTCGCGGGGAGCGGAGCGAGGTCAGAACCATTGCCAATCGCGGCCCAAGCAACGTACTGACCTGTAGGTAACCGTTTCCACGCTGCGCGCTCAACGCGGAGCATGGCGGCGTTCACTCCCATTGACTCGGCACGCCGCCCTGCCTGAGTCGCCGCGGCATTGATCGCTTTAGTTATGTCTTCACCGAGCGCGGTGCCCGCGGCACGGCCGGGGGCGGTCGCCGCCGCCGCGAACCAGTCGGGAGCCGATAATTCTGTTGGCTGTTCCTCAATCCGCACCCCGATGGACTGCGCGAACGCCGACGCAGATGTAGCGTCGTTCGCGGCTGCTTGATCGGCGAGCGAAGGCAACGACGCGGCATCGTCAAATGCGGAATCATGAGAGTCGGTCGTTCGCGCCTGTGCCGAGGTTTCGCCACTTTGCGCAGTGCGAGCGCGAGGAGCGGAGCACGCGGCCAGCAGAAGTAACGTTGCAGGAACGGCGAACAAGCGAGGGGTCGAAGCGGTCATAAGTGAACTGTAGATAGGTCCGGAGGTCTGTCGCGTCAAGGCCCGGTTAATGGTCGGGCGTCGGGCTTGATGCAGAGCTTGGTGCGGAGGACCAGGCATGATCCCAACACTGGATACTCGAGGCGGAGGCGGTGGAGCTCGTAGTCGCTGGCGGCCCATCCCAGGCGATTAAAGCACAGATCGATCGCACCTTCATATTCGGGCGCCTCAGAAAGGCGCGCTGCGCGAAGCCCGCGGCCCAGGCGTTCCACCGATGCCATCGCCGGCAGGACGTGCCATTGATCCGGAGTCTGACCGAGCGGATCGACCCCAACCGCGCTCACAACCAATCCTGAGTTCCCGAGCCCAAAGCCCGGCGGCGCCCATAGATCGATCACGCCCAGCGCCACGGGATCTCGGATAGTTAACATGAGAGCGTTGGATGTGTTATCTTCTGAACACCACCGCGCGCCCATGAGTTTGCGGCGTACCTCGCCCGTGAAAACTGTAATCGCCGCCTGCTCGCCCAGTGGCTGGTCTACAAAACGGTACTCAACGTTCTTCCCCGGGATCATCACCGCCTCGAGCGCCGGAAGTGGCCGGGTGCAGAAGTCGGGCAATAGGGGTACGCCCCCAACCACGCTCTCCGGAACGATCGGAAGCGCAAGTGCCCGCCGCCCAGCAGGCGCATCGGTATCGTGCTCCACAGTGCGTGAGAGGCGCAGCATCCCTTCTTTGCGGACGCGTCGTGCCCGAACGTGGCCGCGCAGGGTTGCAAAGTCCACCGCGTCATCCTCGACCGGAGTTATAATTCCGCAAAGGATGCGAGCCGCGACTTGCGACCCCCAGGCGTAACTAGTCGAGCGGTATCCCGCCCGCCGCGCCGCTTTGAGTTCAACCGCAGAATCGCTCTGGGTCGCCAGGCTCATTAACATAACTTCAAAGGAAGCGCGGTCTCCGGCGTGAAGCCGCGCGAGCGCGCGGTAACATATTAAGGCTTCGCGCACCGCGTCAAGGTTCTCTCGCGCTGCGCCCGCCTTCCCAGCGGCTTTCAGAAACTTATCAAAACCCTCGTCGCCGGGCACATAGGCCGCCGCGGCGAGCGGTTCGCGGGCAAACGCGACTTGAAGCACTCGCCAGCACAGCGTCTTATGTAGATCGAGCGTGTGTTGGAGATCGCGGGGTGCAGGCTCCGTCGGATAGAGCGACCTGAGAACCGCGCGAAGCGCCGTCCCGACTTCGGTCAGCACCCGCTCGGCCTCTGTACGGAGATCGGCGGATACTGGGCGAGTAGGCTCGCTAGCCGAAGCGGTAGTGGACATGTGATTGATTGTACCGGCGGGAATGCGGGTATGCAAAACGTTTTTGAGAAACGTCTCAGAAAATGCTTGACACGGTGGAAGCCTTCTGGTATTCTGGACCATATGTCAGGTCGATTCTCAGAAATTTGTCAAAAAGGAGACCGCCATGCGGACCAGTAAATCATCGCTGCGGGGTTCGGCGATTCGTGGGCTGATGTGTTGTGCACTGCCCTGTATCGGGGGCCTTGCGACCCACTCGCATGCCCAGTTTGAAGATGCGTGCGCATCGGCGGCGACAGTCGGCGAAGGCGTGTTTACCTTTGATTTAACCACAGCGAGCAGCGCGCCGGCGGAGCTGGAGCCTTCGTGCGCGGACGATCGTCGTCCGTTCATCGACCAGTGGATACGTTATGTTGCAACGGCCTCAGGGCCGGTTGCGTTCTCGACGGAGGGGCTGAGCACCGGCGATACAGTGCTATCGATTCATGGTGATTTCGGCTGCCCTGAAGATCTCTTTTCGGAACGCGCGTGCAACGACAACTCCGGCGGACTTCAGAGTCGGATTCAGATGTTTCTTTCCGCGGGTGAGTCCGTGCTGGTGCGGGTTGCGGGCGCGTTTGAATCGCGGCCCACCGGTTCGGTAAGCATCGAGGCGATTGCGCCCCTTGAGATTGGCGATGTGTGCGAGAACCCCGGCACGGCCGTGCTCGGCATCAATACTTATGACAGCAGCCGATCGGCGCAGAACGGGTTTGGTTGTTGGAGCTTTCAGGATGTCTGGTTTGAGTTCACGCCCGCCGTTCGCGGAGCGTTAACGGTCCAGACGTGTGATCATGACACCAATGGCCAGGCTTCGTTGCATCAGTCTTGCAGCGGTGATGTCATCGCTTGCGTTGAGTATGATGCCTGCGGGCTAAGCGCGGGCGTTGAGGCGGGCGTGCCGCTGCTCATTCGCATCGCCAATGACACGGCCTCGGGGCCACAGCAGTTTACTATCTCGATAGATCCCAATGGTCTTCCCGGCAACGACGACTGCAGCGCGGCGACTGTCGCGCTGGAAGGACGCAGCGACTTTGACAATACCTTCGCGACCACAGATTTCTCCGCGGTTTGCCCGGGAGGGGGTCCCTTCGACTTCAACGCGGGCCTGGATGTCTGGTTTACATTTGCTCCCTTGGCGACCGGGATGTACGACATAAGTACCGAGGAAAGCCTTGGTATTTCAGATACGCGCCTCGCGATCTCCACGGCCTGCAACGAGCAGCCTTTCGCCTGTAACGGCGATGCCCGCGGCTTCCTGAGCTTCATCCGTACCCCGCTTATCGCCGGTGTTACATATTACGTCCAAGTAAGCGGCGAAGGGCTTCCGTTGGCCGGTACCCCGATTGATCGTGGGGCGGGTGTGCTCAGCATCCGTCGTTCGATCGCGCCTTCCAACGATGAGTGCGAGACCGCCCATCGCATCACCGATGGGATAACTGCTTACGATGTCTACGACGCGACAACGGGGCCACAACAAGTGACCTGCGTCGGCCCGCAGTTCGCAACATCCAACGACGTCTGGTTTGAATATGTGCCGCAGGCAGATGGGGTCTTTGAGTTTACGCTGTTGCCCGGGGGCGCGGCCGGCCATCTGGCTGTGTATCCCACTTGCGAGGGCGATCTGCCCATCCACGAGGCCGGACGTCTTTACATGCCGCAGGTAGGGTACGGCGTACCTAGCGCGATTGTAAATGGGCGGGCCGGTGTGCCGCTCCTGATTCGGGTTGCTTATCTTCAGATTATCATCGATCCGCAGTTACCATACGGTGCGGGCGAGCTCTTCGCCGGTCCTGTGACTGTTCCAGGCCCGGCCAACGATGCCTGCGCCGACGCCGCGGTGATCACCGATGGCACCACTGAGATTAACCTGGTCGGCTCGATCAAGGACTGCAACGCCAGTGAAGGCCCTCAGTTTGACAGCTGCGCAGCGCTGACCGACAACGACCTCTTCTTCCGCTACTCGCCGTCAGCCTCAGGACAGGTGATTGTAATGATCGAGGACGGCGTTGACTATCCGTACTTCGACGGCTTGATCGCCTCCGTTTACAATGCGTGCGGAGAGCAGCCATTCGCCTGCAGCTTCCTGCTGGGCGATGCGCCGGCTAGCGAAGTTATCTTTGACGGCGTCGCGGGTCAGGAGTACCTCATCCGCGTGGGTTCGGTCCTGCAGTTTGGCAGTCTGAACATCCTCAGCGGCTCGATCACTATTCAGGACAGCAGCGGTGGTTGCGGTTGCCCCGCTGATTATGATCTCAGCGGCGGTGTGGATGGCAGCGATGTCGAAGCGTTCTTCATCGATTGGAGCACGGCCGGCGGTTGCTCCGACGCCAACGCCGACGGCGGTGTTGACGGGACCGATGTCGAGGCTTTCTTCGTCGCTTGGCAGGCCGGCGGCTGCTAAGGGACCTGAAGGTCATCGCACGGGCTTAACATAACGACGCCTTGTAGTACATATACCGGCAGCCGGACAACTCAACACATGAAGCGACTCCCCGGCCGATTGGCTGGGGAGTTTTGTTATCCCATCGCACCGCCGCTCCATCCCCGTGAGGAACCGGGCCAATCTCCTCGATTTCGATTAGTAAGTTAAGTGTGTGTGCGTCAGCCCGGTTTGCTTACGAGCCGACCGGCATCACCCGCCGAAGTCTTGCGACTACCTTCGCGATGATGGGGACCGCCGCATCAACTTCTTCCGGCGTGGTAGATCGGGAGAGGCTGAAGCGGATCGAGCCGTGAGCGCTCGCTGTGGTAACTCCCATCGCCAAGAGAACCGGCGAGGGGTCAAGACTCCCCGAACTGCACGCGGCACCCGCAGATGCGCAAACACCCGCTTCGCTCAAGCCTAGCAGCACGGCTTCTGCTTCCAACGAGGGGAAAGCGATGTTGGTGGTGTTCCAGAGGCGACGTTCATCGGTCGGGCCGTTAATGTGGCTCGCAGGGCACGCAGCGAGAACTGCGTTCTCAAATCGCGTGCGAAGCGCCGCCTGTCGCGAGATCGCCGAGGCATCAGCGATCCACGCCGCGGCCTCCATCGCCGCGACCCCCGCCCCGATGATGCCCGGCACGTTCTCGGTGCCCGCTCGCCGACCGAGTTCTTGCGTGCCAAGCAGCGTGGGGCGAAGCCGAACTCCAGCACGGGCCCATAACAGGCCTACACCCTTGGGACCATGAAACTTATGTGCCGAACAAGTTAGTAGATCACAAGGAAGAACAGCGGTGGGGGAGTGGTCCTCACGATGACGGTGTGTAACCGTAAGTGGCATCAATAACGCTGGCGTGTGGGCCGGGCACTTGCCAATCCATTGAACGGCGTCGCAGTGCAGCAGCGCCCCCTGGTCGCGGCAGATCTGGTGAAACGCTTCGATGGGCTGCACCGCCCCGGTTTCGTTATTCGCCCACTGAAGACTTACGATAGCCGCGCGTGCGGGCGCTTGCGCCCGATTCGTTTGAAGCAGCGCGGCCAGCGAATCGGGATCCACAGTCCCATCCAGGTTCACTTCAACATAAGCAACAGTCGCCTCGCCACGCCGTTCAAGCTCTGCCGCGAGGTCGCGCACCGCCGAATGCTCAATCGCAGATGTAATAAGCAACGGCGCAGGACCGGGCTTGCTTCGTTGCGGGCTCCCCAAGAACGCTCCGATGAGGCCGCGAATCGCGAGATCGATCGACTCAGTCCCGCCCGATGTAAATGAAAGCTCGCGCGGGCGCACGCCCAGCAGCTGCGCGAACTTTCCCCTTGATAGTTCCACCTGAGCCCGCGCGGCTTGGCCCGGCCGGTGAATGCTGGAGGGGTTATGCCAGTGATCGTTCAGCGCACCCGTCACCGCCTCGACGACCGCTGGGGTCGGCCGCGTCGTGGCGTTATTGTCTAGGTAGATCAAGACAAATTATAGGATCAGCAAGGCTGGCAGCCCTCTATGTTTGTACGGCGGACGGGATAACAATGGCATCAGCACCGGGCATATACTTAACCATGGCAGCTCCCGCAACGCTCGACGCCCCCGCTGGCTCTCAAAACGAAACGCCCTCGCCCTCTGAACCGCAAGGCCAGACCGCAACGCAAGAACGCCCCCAGACTCATCAGCAGGTCGAGCAGTTGCCTCCTTACAATGTCGTGCTCTTAAACGATGATGACCACACATACGAGTACGTGATTGAAATGTTACTCCGCCTCTTTGGCATCGAGCCCGGCCGAGGCTTCCTGATGGCCAAAATGGTCGATGCCCAAGGCCGCGTTAACATCGTAACTACGCACAAAGAGTTAGCCGAACTGCGCCGCGATCAGATTCACGCCTTCGGGCGAGATCAGCGAATTATGGCGTGCAAGGGTTCGATGTCCGCCATCATCGAACCTGCCTTCGGCGGCGACGATGTGCCCGACGGAAAAGACGGCAACGCGGGTCAGGGCGGCGGCGAGCGTGATCGGTGAGCGAGCAGACCTCGCTTCCAAGTAACGCCGCGGCCACGAGCCTGGTGATTGCGCGTCCGCTCGTGGTCGTAGCCGAAGAACTTTCTTCCGATGCGGCGCAGTGGCTGGCGCGAACATGCACCGTCGAGTCCGCGAGCTTTGAGACACCCCGCTTCTCCGAACTTATCACCACTGCCGACGCACTCATCGTGCGCACCTACGCACGTGTCGATCAAGCACTCCTCGCCCGCGCTCCGCGATTGAAAGTAGTTGCCCGCGCAGGGGTAGGTCTTGACAGAATAGATGTCGCGGCCTGCCGCGCGCGGGGCGTGGAGGTAGTTCACACGCCCGATGCCAACTCCCAGGCGGTCGCAGAGTTTGTCTTTGCCCTGCTTCACGATGCGATGCGACCCCGCTTACTTCTGGAGTCCGCCGTCGATGCCCCGCGATGGAACGTGCTCCGCAAAGAGTTAGTCGCGCCCCGCCAACTCAGCGAGTTGACGTTTGGCATATTAGGATTGGGCCGTATCGGCACCCGCGTCGCTCGCATCGCCGGCGCCTACGGAGCCAAAGTCCTCTACCACGACATTCTGGAGATCCCCGCGGCCCGCCGCGAAGGTGCCGTAAGCGTATCAAGGGATGTATTATTACGTTCGAGCGACGTGCTGAGCATCCACGTTGATCCGCGCCCACAGAACCACGAGATCGTCGGCACCGACTTTGTCTCACAGCTCAAGCCCACCGCAATTATTATCAACACCGCACGCGGCCTGCTAATGGATGCCGCAGCCGTTGCGGCCTTCCTTTGGGCCAACCCCAGAGCCGCGGCATTAATCGACGTGCATGACCCCGAACCATTTGGGCCATCCTACTCACTCCTTGGCCTGCAAAACGCCCACCTCACCCCGCATCTCGCCGCAGCCACCCAAACCGCTCATGAAAACATGAGCTGGGTAGTTCGGGATGTTTTGAGAGTACTGCAAGGGCAGCCGCCAGAGTTCCCCGCCCCGCAGTAACCCTGGTTTCCGCTTAGCCAGAGGTGCGCGGCGTGCAACGCAGCCGTGAAGAGAGCAAGAGTCAAACCTACGCCAAGTAAAAATCGCTCGATGTTCGGCTGAGGCGTCAGCCCCGCAGACGCTCCTAGCCTTTTTGCTTATAATAATCCAAGTTAACTTGGATGAACTTGTTCCACTCCTGGGGCACATCTTCCTGCTGATAGATGGCCTTCACAGGGCATTCATCAACGCATAAAGCGCAGTCGATGCATGTATCTGGGTCAATATAAAGCTGGTCGGTGGTTCCGAAATCTGGCTCGTTTTTCGTGGGATGGATGCAGTC
>Ga0105048_10019069_pt1 | contig 10529 bp, 8 predicted proteins | sample MAT05_FD_78382 | JGI IMG/M metagenome (GOLD analysis project Ga0105048, IMG submission 78382) | Freshwater microbial communities from Lake Fryxell liftoff mats and glacier meltwater in Antarctica - MAT-05 | ecosystem: Environmental > Aquatic > Freshwater > Ice > Liftoff microbial mat | place...
ATAACTGCTCTACTGACGTTAACTAGCCCTCTGCTTTATGAATGTCTCCATTACCCCGACTGCTGAGATGACAAGATTTTTTCAAGGCTCAATCACGAATGCGAAAACCGATCAATTTAGCTGCGGCGATCGTTCATCTCTCTAATTGAATAAAAATTGGGAGAATTAACTACATACTTTCAGCAATTGCTGATTAGCCACTTTTATCGCAATTCAGCCTTTCGACGTAAGACAAATATGTATGCAAAAACTCAAGAACACCTCCAAAGGGCTCTAGATGTGCAATGGTTGGTGCACATCTTTATCAGAGTTCATTTCACGACGAAAGATGTTCCGGCCGTCAAATTAGGGATCTTATCGGTTGGGTTATCGTGGAACAATTTATTCTCGATTCGTTACGCCTTTTAGTCCAGATTCAATGAGGCTTTCAGCTTCTCCTATCCAACGGAACCAGTGCCCAAAATGGGACATTCTCATCACTCCTGTTTAACGGGTGCCTTTTTTGTCGGAAATCGCCTTATTTATGTGAGACTCCTCAGCGGATGGGGTGACTGCTTCGTTGACTTTAACCATACTCGCTATCGCTTTGGCGACTGGTCAAAAGCTCTTGCAATAGCATTCCATGCCAGTTTGCGATTGAGCTTGTCATCCAGCGGCAGTGGACGAACTGCTGCCCCGTCATCTCGCGGCTTATAGTCCGATAGCCAGGTGTAGCGATCGCTCAAGCCCCAAGTTATCACGGTAGTTACAGCTGGTTCATCTAGTACAACCGACAAATAATCTTCGTAAACCCCTGCAACGATCCGATCGCGGAGCTTAGGGTCACGAGGTAGCATTGCGTCTTGAACGTCAAGTTCAGTAACCAGAATTTTCAAACCTAGCGAAGCAACATCGCTCAGAAAGCTACGTAACTGTTTTAAATCTTCTTTAGATTGGTCACCTCGCAAATGAGATTGAGTTCCCAGAGCATGAACTGGAGTTCCTTTTGCTTTGAGCGATTCTAAAAGCTTTAAGGTACTAGATCTCCTTGCCCTATGATCGCGGTTATCGTACTCTAATCCATACTCGTTGTAGACCAACAAAGCTTTTGGGTCAGCTTCAGATGCAATCCGAAAGGCCAGATCAATATAATCGGGACCTAAATGATATAGCCAAGGCGTAGCACGCAGTCCATCATCTCGCCCATGTTCTGGCTTAATTGCTTCATTAACGACATCCCAAGAATGAGCTTTGCCAGCATAGCGACGCACAATCGTTGAAATATGTTTATCTAAAATTGCCTCTATATCCCTGGCTTTAGTATTCACTGCTCTAAGCTTCTCGCCCATCCAATTTGGGTAGAGTTTATGCCAGACTAAGGGATGCCCCCGAAATAACTTATTATGCTCAACAGCAAACTCATAGAAAGGATTGGGCAAGCTCCAGTCAAACGTATTTTCAGTGGGGCGAGTACTGCTCCAGTAAAATCCACCTACCATCAATCCGCAATCTTTTAAGAAGGCGTTTTGAAGTTCTCTGTCACTAACAAATTGCTGAGCATTAGTGCAAGAAAATGCACCATAAGTTAAGCCTTTAGCTAAGGCGCGCTCATGTAGAGAGGCAGTGCCTGCCATTGAAAAATCTCTATCTGGATTATTAAATGTTTGAGTTTTTATAGTAGAGCAGCTCGCTGAGGCAGCTGTTGTGAAAGCTCCTAAACCTAATAAAAAACTTCGCCTACGCATCATTCTTTGATGCTTGCGCATATCAAATTTCCTTTTAAACGAATGTGTCAATCCAGCAGCAAGATGAAATAGTAATATTTAACTTATCCCGTTATCCATAGGACTCGACGGGTTCTGTACCATCCGGTACAGATGGCGATAGACGCTTGATTCCCACATATTGCAGAAGAATATTCCACACATATAAAGGATTGAGAAGCACATATCGTCGCCACAGTCGTGTGGGTTCTTGAGTCAAACGATACAGCCACTCTAAACCCAAATTCTGTAGAATCTTAGGTGCTTGTGATACTGTTCCAGCATGAAAGTCGAATGCGGCACCCACTGCGAGAATAGGGATATTGAGTAAACTACGATACTCGTAAGCCCATACTTCCTGTCGAGGACAGCCTAAGCCTAGAAAAACGGTATTTGCTCCCGATGCCTGAATCCGTTGGGCAAGTTCAAATCGCTCTTGTTCGTTCAGTCTACGGAATTTGGAAGGCTCAGAGCCAGCAATCTTCAGCCCTGGAAAAGAATGACACATGTTTTCAGCAAACTGATCAAGCGTTTCTTGCTTGCTACCATACAAATAAACACTCAATTCTTGCTCAGCTAAAGCTTGAGCTACTCGCAATGTCAGATTAGGCCCGTAAACACGATCGGGCAGCTTTTTTCCATATAAACCCCACAATGCCCAACGCACGGGTTGTCCATCTGGAACAACCAGATCTAAACCATTCAGACGACGGGCATGAACCGGATCTAGAAAACCTGTCATAACACCATGAACTGCTAGAGCACTAACGGAGCACGGGGAATGTTCTCTTGCTGCCTTAATAATTTCTGACACAGCATACTCGTAATCCACGGCATGTACGTTTACTCCTAGGATAGAGTGCTTTCCTTTGTTAATCATGTTCTACCACCTCTCCACGTTGTACTGATAAATCTCGCCTAAAATCTGCTTGACATCATATTCAATAGACCAGTTGGGATACTGCGCTTTGAATTTTGAGAGATCGCTGACATACCAGATATGATCACCAATGCGGTTGTCTTCTGTGTAGGTATAGTTCATCTCTTGCCCGGTTAACTCCTGACAAATTTCGATCGCCTCTAGCATGGAGCAGTTACTTTCACGTCCGCCGCCAATGTTATAAACGGCAGCAGAAGTGGGCTGTTTATAAAACTCATAGAAGGCAGCAATAAGATCAGAAGAGTGAATATTGTCGCGAACCTGCTTGCCCTGATAGCCAAATACTGTGTACGGCTTGCCTGTAACTGCACATTTCATTAGATAAGCTAGGAAGCCGTGAAGCTGAGTTCCTGAATGGTTGGGACCTGTTAAGCATCCTCCCCGAAAAGCAACAGTCTTCATGTCGAAATAGCGACCATATTCTTGAACCAAGACATCAGCGGCGACCTTAGAAGCTCCAAAGAGAGAATGCTTACTCTGATCAATACTCATATCTTCTGAAATACCAGAGTAGTATTTGTGAGAAGAATCAATTTCCCAGCGTTTCTCTAGCTCAATCAGCGGTAGAAAGTTAGGCAAGTCTCCATAGACTTTGTTGGTAGAAGTAAAGATGAATGGAGCTTCAGGACAGTAATTCCGCGTTGCCTGAAGCAGATTCAACGTTCCGTTAGCGTTGACCGAGAAATCGACAAAGGGATCACGGGCAGCCCAGTCATGAGAAGGCTGCGCAGCGGTATGAATGATTAAGGCGATCGATTTGCCAAATCGCTGAAATACTTCCTCTAGTTTGGTGTAGTCACGAATGTCTATATCGTAATGTTCGTAATTTTGAACTTCCTTCTGCAGGCGATTGAGGTTCCAGGCTGTTGAAGCTTCTTCTCCAAAAAAAACTTTGCGCATATCGTTGTCAATTCCAACAACATGCATTCCCAAACCCGAGAAAAAACGAACCGCTTCAGAACCAATTAAACCAGCGGAACCTGTGATGATTACGATATCCATTGTGTCTCCTATTACTTAATTTCAATTCTTTACTAACATCAATACTCCGGACAGTTTTTAGAACAGAGCCTGAAACCCGCATTCCACCGTTAGCATTTCACCGACTGATACCAAGTCGCCTCTAAAAGCGTAATTCTCAAATCCTATGTCCCATCAACTTAAGGAAGTTGGGCATTTCTAAAGTTACGGTTTAGGACGCAATTTGGTATGAGGAGGCTGAAACCAGCATTTTACCGTTGACGATTTAAAACTGTCCGGACTGTTGTAACATGTTTAAGTCTAAAGACTACCTAAACTTAAAGACTTCTCACTTCGCAATACTTGAGTGTAGATATTCATCAATACTTTGTAGTTTGATTCTGAAGTGTAGTAATTTTCAAAAAATTTTCTTACTGCTTCTTTCAAGGAAATTGAGGATTTTTCGAACAAACTACTCTCTCTATGTCACCAACGATCTTGTCAGCAACATCAGCATTGCACCAAAGCTTTGATGTGTCAGGTTGAGCAATTTCATCATCTAACGCTGCCCTAAGTACTCTACAAATTTCATCTATGTTCAGGGGATCAAATAAATTTTTTTCTGGAAGAATTTCTCGAGCACATCCTGCATAAATAGATGATAAAGCAGGTATTCCTGACCAAAGTGATTCATTGACTACAAGACCCCAAATATCTTCCAATGTTGGAAATACTAAATAATCAGCACTTTGATAAATCTGGGGCATGAGATGTGGAGGCTGGCTAGGATAGAAAACCACATTTTCTAAGCTCAGGTTCTGAGCTAGTTCCTGAAAAGCTTTTTTCTCAGTTCCTTCTCCAACCAAGAGTAGAGAGAATTTATATCCGGCACTCTGAAGCTTCTCAACAGCTTCTAAAAGCCTATCCACACCTTTACGGTATATGAATTGACCTACACAAAGCAAGACTGGTTTAGGTTGAAGTTTTAACAGAGGGGCAGGACGCTGTAGGTATACTTGTTCATCTACACAGTTTTGGATTTGAACAATATTCTCCCGTGACACTCCGATCGAGAGCAAATACTCTGTTGCTGCTTCTCCATAACTAATCCAATGCTGTGTCCATTTAACGAAGAAGGAACGTAAAATGCGTCTAACTCTACTAACGGATTGTTCACTTTGTAGCGTGACTCCAGACCATATCCACACAGGTTTTCGAAAAAGCGCTCCATAAGTAAGAGCAATGAAAGACCGTAGACCCATCTCAACTGTGATAACTGCATCAGGCGAATATCTAATTAGATCAAAAAAATAGCCCGGAGTAATATGCATAAATTTATAATCATATATCCCTCCTTTTTTGCTCTTCTTGTGCAAAGGTAGTTGAAAGCCCCAAGATTTCTTAGCTCTTATACCATGTAACTTCTCCTCAATTCCTTTCCAATTAGATCGATTACTCTCTTGGCCTCCATGTAAAACTATCATGTTAAATTTAAGCCCAATTTTTTGGTAAATAGGGATTCGATAGGGAACTATAGAGTTAACGAGAAGGGCCAATTTAAATCTTTGGTTGTTTTTCATAAGTACTATCTCCAGATAGATTGAAAATTATAAAAATCTATTGAGATAATTCAATGTATAGGGATAAGATCCGAACTTTTGAATTAAATCTTGCAATGAATTTGTACACATAACAAAGTGTCGCTTAGTGGACAGATTTCAAACGCAGCGCTTCCACATAAAGGTTGACAGTATTTTGTGCAATACTCGACCACTCAAAAGTATTGAGATCAATCGCTTGAGGTCGGGATACCGAGTCAACCCAGCACAAAGCCTTTGATATTTCAATACTGGTTAGTTCAGCGTGGTATGTTCTAATCCATGTTTCTCCAACTAACTCTTGCAGTTCTTGTAAGGAACCGTGATTAGGCACTAATAAAGGACGGTTAAATGACAAGCTGAGGAGAGTAGTTCCAGAGTTTAAAACATCTGTGTAAGGTATGACTGTTAAATTAGCAGCATTAAAGTAAATTTGAAGCTCTTCATCAGGTATGAGGTTTAGAAAAAGTTTAATTCTTGAGTCTTTCTCAGCGGCCTCCACAACAGCCTGACTGATGTCTATTGAATTTGGGTTACCTGCTATCAACAATACCAAGTCTGGGTTAGAGATCTGACAGAATATCTTGATTAAGTGAAGAAGATTTTTGTAAGGTCGAACCGCTCCAACAAAAACTAGCACTTTGCTTGTAGGGGCGATTTCAAGAATTCGTCGAGCCTCTGCTTGAGTAAGATTATTGGGGTAAATTGAGCGATAATGTCCATGAGGAGTAACTGCATACAACTTGTCCTTCAAATTTGGAAATTGTCCAATAGCCTTTTCTCTAGAAATATGGCTGAGGCAAATATAGGCATCTAAGTCCTTTATAAAAACTTGCCAAAACCAAGCTTCTAATTCTGGATAAAGATTCTCATGAGAACGAAGATTATGAATTGTCCAGATTAGCTTTGCCCCCTTGAATTTGACTAACTTGACTACAATTAGTAAACCCAATACTCGATAGAGAGCTTGAAAGAAGCTCGGAAATGAGAGACTATACTCAGGCCAATGCAAATGAACAATATCATATCTATTGAATAGAAAATCCACGATTTTAGGCTCTTCAACTTTTACATTAAGAAGAGCTACCTGTCTATACAGCAGCCAATTGTAAGGATTTTTAAATTTATTCGAGAAAGCAGGTCGAGCAGCAATTTTCATCTTTTGATTTCTCCATTTTTTGTCTGGAATGTCGAAAATTTCTATATTTAAAATTTTATAAACCTAGTCTCTAGATTAAATTATAAATTAACTTAGTTAAAAATAAGCTCATAACAGCTGATGGTAAAATAAAGATTATGAGAAGCTGAAGATATAACTGTAGCTTCTTATAAAAACATAATCCTGGGCTCATCGAAATTGCCTTAAATCCAATTGACAGTAAAGAGACTTTACTTCCCAGTGAAGAAGAATTTTCTGGAGCTAGACAGAGAGAAACTAGTCTAAGTTTAATATGCATATGATCTTTTAGAAGACAGTCCTGACTTACCGTATAACCAAACTTGACTGAATCTCTGATCAGAAAATCGCATCTCTTAATATCATGAGAAATCATATTCTGGATTTTCTTTCTAAAATCTTTTCTATCAGTTAGTGCCCAAGAATTTCTACCATGAATCCTGTATACGCCGAGAGGTTCTCTAAGAGAGAGGATCTCTCCATATAATGGCACTAAAGTATTGACATAACCGTCAGAAGATATCGGAAATTCTTCTTCTGGGATGGGGAAGATTTTTTCTATTACTACACGATTATAAGCATTACCGCTACTGACTGAGGTTAAATATCGACCAGTTCTCAAAAGACTAGAAAGCACACTTTCATCTCTTTGGAAATCCATAAGTGCAGGATGAACGCCCACAACTTTATCATCTCGGTTTACTACTTTTAGAGGATACTGAATTTTTGCCAGTTTCTCATGCCATGCGTTGACAACTTCCTCAATAGCTTTTGGAAATAAATAGTCGTCAGCATCTAGAAATACGATAATATCTCCTTGACTTTCCCGAAATCCTGTGTTCCATGCTGAAGCTTGACCAGTATTTTCTTCTTTAAATATTGAAACAATCCTTCCGGCATACTCTCCAAGAATTTCTACTGAATTATCAACAGAGCCATCATCCACTACAATTACTTCTTTTAGAGGATAGGACTGATTCAGCGCGCTATCGATTGCTTCTCTCAGAAATAAGCCATAGTTATAATTACTTATAATTATGCTGACTAAAATCATAAATGAGTTAACTCCAGAAAGCTAAGAGGACAATTTAAATTTAGTTTTATCTGGGCAAGCTTATCCACGTTTTAAGAGAAAAGTTGATATGTATAAAACCCAGAAAATGTTGTCCCCTATCAACGCGCTCTCGGTAAGATTAAACAAGAAATAGAATGTTAAATAAATAACTGGAAATAAGCCGTACATTAATTTCGTCTCTCGGACATAGATAACAGCTTGTGCCGATGCAAATACGAAGCTAGCCGTAAATAGCAATAGTCCTAATACTCCTAGCTCAAGCCACACATTTAGGACACCATTGTGGGCGTGCGGGGGCAACCATGGGAACTGTGACCATATGACTGCAGACGGACCGTTCCACCCTACCCAGTAGCCCTTATATCCATACCCTAGCCATGGAGATTGCCAGATCTCACTCAGCACTGCAGACCACAGTTCGGTACGTCCTGACAACGTTACATCTCTTCCAAGAGCATTCAAGATCGTCTCTGTATTACTCGCTACTAAAGTCATTAAACCACCCAATGTCACAACAGTAATGATGCTTAAAGGCACCATTAATCTAATATCCCAACGTAAGTTCTGATAGACTTTTGTTAAAATTGAGCAGGTAATTAAAATGCACAAAGCTGTAGCCGACTGCGAAGCTAGCAAGATGCCTATAGAAAGCGCAAATCCAAGCCATGCCCACTTACGATTACTCTTATCACTAGCAAATAGAAACAATGCTAAGCCACTTAATGCCATTATTCTGCCCAAAGGGTTTTTATGGCTATATATACCTCGCCATATACCCTCGTGTACAGCTTCTTGACCACCTATCGCCAACTCCTTACCCATTCCCATGATTCCGTATTCAGGCAGCAGTAGAGCCATGATTACGCTAAGAAAAGTGCATAAAAAAAGCGCATAGCTTAACAAGCGTAATTGTTCTTCTAATTCAAACCTGGTGGCGAAATATATACCAAATAAGCTTACTAAGAATAAAGAAGTAAATCTTTTATAAGATAGAGATGGAGAGGCTGACCATAAGCAAGAAAGTACTATGAATAATAGCAGTACCACTAATATTGCAGCTGAGGTTTTATTCTTCTTAATCACATAAACTATCTTCTTGAATCGCAATCCAAGGAATAAAACAGTCATAGTTACCACTATGGACCAAAGCAGACTTCGAGTATTAAATCTTCCCCCTAAAAAAACATCTGATATAAATCGATATAGTGCTATCGGATCGGTAAAGAAAATTAGACTACCGACAGTAAAGACTTGCTCAATTTTTTTGACAGGAACTGTAATACTTGACATTCTTTCTCGCCACATCAGCTACTGGACAACACTCACTAAATCAGAAATTTAGATTTTTCGTTCTCAAGCTTAGTCAAGGAATTGCAACCTTATATCTTTCGCTGATCTCGCCAAGCGATCGATATCACTATTACCCACAAAATTATCATTAATAACCCATCGGAAAGCAAACTCGCCCACGCTGCACCACGCCAAGAGAAGGTTTGGATTAGCCAAATATTAATTAATACATTGAAGATAGCTATAGACACCTGAGCTGCACTTCTCAACTTCTGAAAACCTGCTCCTGTTAATGTATCTGCCCCAAAGTACTGCACTGACTTAATCAACGGAATTGGTGCAAGCCAACGAATGGCATCTACTGAATCTGCATAGTCATCACCCAGTAATAGCGGAACAACGGGTGCTCCCAAAAAAAGTCCTAATGCCGCTAATAGCCCAAAAATGCTGGCAGCAGGAAGCATTCGCCTAGACAAAGTTAGCGCCCCGCTAATACCTGTCATGCCATATTGAAAAAACTTTGCATAAGTTGCAGCTAGTAGTGAACGAACAGGAACAAAAGCAACATCAATAACCCGATATGCAGCGGCATAAATACCAATTGCCTCTAAGGTAGACAAACGAGCTAGCATCGTTTTATCAATGTCATTATAAATTGATTGAGCTGATAAACTAATTGAGAAGTACGAACCTTCAGCAATTTCTGATCTTATTCGTGACAAAGAGAAACGAGGTGTACCTAAGTGATAGCTAACCATTAAAACTGCAATTACTGCTCCAATCGCTGAAGCCGTGGCGTAGATGTATGCCCACTCTAAAACATTAGAGCTATTGAAAAAATTAACGAACAAAATGGCTCCGGCTGCTCTTAGAAAGTTGGGTAGGATGTTGATCATTGCAGTCTTATCTAACTGTAGTACTGCTTGAAATGCCTGACACGCACTGGTTGCCGCTCTAAAAAAAACCAAATCACCGATCGCAATAACAACGACCAGAGCCAATGGAATAGTTTTAGGTAAAATAAACGGTGCTACTAAAGAAAGGAGAGCGACAAGCACCAAACCTGAGATAAAAGTAGCAAGTAGCGTGTTGCCCCAATACACCCGAAAAAGGCTAGGATCACGGGAAACATTTTTGACGAGTAAGTCGCCACTGCCCAGAGCCGAAAAGGGAAAGACAATCGATACGAGAGATGCTGCACCAACAAATACTCCATATTGATTAACGCCAAGAGAACGAGCGATGATGACGAAGTAGACGGCTTGCATGATGACGCGTATACCTTGAGCAAGCAGCATCCACACGGTATGTCTAGCGGTTTCACTGTGTCGAATCTTCTTGATAAACATTAGAGGACTCTTCACTATCCATTACTCACTGAGTTTGTGCGCACATGAAGCTGTATCTTAATCATCAAGTAAGACCATAAAAATCTGGCTAAAACAACGTTATTCGGATAAAAAGAGCAGTTCTAGAAGAGCTTAGTGGTGCAGAAAACTCCTGAAACCCAGCAAACTTGTTATTTTCAATAAAGATTTTTATTGAAAATAGCTAGAAGGTCAACGAAGATACGAGGTTTTAGGCTGTAGTACATTTGCTCAAAAGCGGCTCAAAAAGTTTTCCTCACCACCAAGCTAGAAGAGACTGTTGAATCCTCGAAGCAAATTAACTAATCCTCCTATAGGACTAAACAATCGTCCTGCGAAATTTAAAACATTAGAAACATTGCGCTCTGGGACAACAAGAA
>Ga0105048_10019071_pt1 | contig 10528 bp, 11 predicted proteins | sample MAT05_FD_78382 | JGI IMG/M metagenome (GOLD analysis project Ga0105048, IMG submission 78382) | Freshwater microbial communities from Lake Fryxell liftoff mats and glacier meltwater in Antarctica - MAT-05 | ecosystem: Environmental > Aquatic > Freshwater > Ice > Liftoff microbial mat | place...
CGTCGACCGCCACGATCACGTCGACGCCGCGGGCCACGGCTCGGACCAGGGCATCACCATCGGCTGCCGACGTGACCGCCGCAACGCACAGCATGTCGGCGCCGGCGAGATCCCATGGCGACACGGGCAGGTCCCAGCTGGTCTGAACCACCGCGCGCCGGCCACGCTCGCGATCGAACGCAGTTCGCAACTCATCGGCCGCGACGAGGAGGCACCTGGGACGCCGGCGCGCCGCCACGGGCGCGTTGTCGGTGGCCGCGGGATTCACGCCGGGCCCTCGGCGATCATCAGCGCCGCCTGCACCCGAGTGCGCGCACCGAGCTTCACCATCGCTGACGTGATCTGGGTCTCGACGGTGGCGACGCCGACACCGAGCTGCTGCGCGATCGCTCGGGCTGTGAGCCCCTTGCCCGCCATGAGGAGCACCTCGCGTTCTCGTGGCGACAGCGGTCCACCCGCCTGCGATGCGACTGGCCGGGGGCTCGAACTCCGCACGCCAGCGCGACGGAGCGACTGGCGCACGCGAGCGAGCAGCGGGAGCGAGCCTGTGGCGAGCGCCTGCCGGTCGAGCTCGCGAAGCATCCGCACCGGTTCGTCGCTGCCTCCGGCGAGACGCGCCACCTCAGCAGCGGCCCATCGGCATCGCAGCTCGCCACGAAGATGACGGCCGGACCACGCATCGGCCGCAACGGTGAAGCGTTCCGTCACCGTCGCACCGGGGCCGTCGATTCGCCACCGGCGCAACGCCTCGAGTTCCAGGCTCGCAGGCTGCAGCGCCGGCCACCCCGTTCCGACTGTGTCGTCCGGCAGCGTCTCACCCGCATCGTGTGCGGCCCAGGCGTGCGCGACGAGCCCGAGCAGGTCGATCGGCTCGCCAGGGCGTGGGGGCGACTCCTGTGCCACCCGCAGGGCGGTGACCACCCTGCCGGCAGCGAGCTCGACCTCGATCCGGCACCAGCGCCGGAGTGCCCGGGTCGTGATCGAGGGTCCGTCGAGCACGGTGTCGAGCAGTGCGATGGCATCGGTGGTCCGGCCACCGTCGGCCAGCGCGAGCACTCGGTGCGCTTGGCGGAGCGCCAGGGGGACCCGCGGCGTCCCGCCGCCGTCGAGGAGGCCAGCGGTGGCGTCGAGGTCGCCGCAGCGATGGAACGCGACGATGGCGCCCAGATCGTCCGCCGTCCGGTTCCACGCAGCTCGAAAAGGCCCGAACCGTCGTGCGATCGCCTCGGCTTGCTCCATGCCTGCGGTGTCGACATTTCGAGCAGACGCGAGCACCGACAGCGACCAGCGCAGGCGCAGGTGGTCGAGGTCGTCGCACGAGTCGAGATCCGGGAGGTCGGCGAGCTCGTCCTGGGAGACGCCGAGCTGACCGATCTCGACGTGGCCCTGGCCGACCAGTGTCAGCCGCTCTCGCTCCGGGCCCGGCGCTCCGCGGTCGGTGGGTGCGATCCACTCGACCCACCGGTCGTGCTCCCGATCGAGCTGGCGAAGGACGGCAACGCGACTGTGGGCGGCACCGTCGGGCCGGGTCGAGAGCCGCTCGAGCAGGTGCGGGTGCTCATGGGCCAGTTCGCGTCGCACGAGTGCCTCGCAGGCCCGTTCGAGGTCGTCGTCGGTGCCGATGTCGGCCACGCGCATCAACAGCCGCGCCCGGCGATCGGCGGAGACCGACCCGCCGAGTGCCCGACGAGCTGCTGCGCCCGCACCGGCGACGTCGCCGGCGGCATGGAGGAGGTCGCTCGCAAGTGCCTCGTCGGTCAACCGGCCGGCGAGCGCACGGAGCAGCTCGGTCGCCGGCAGGACGTCGGGCGCCCCGGCGACGAGACGCCCGAACGCCGGCCACACCGCCACTCGATCGTCCGTGACCACGGCCCGCCGGCTGCCGATGAGCCGTTCGGGCACCGAGCCCACGAGTTCGGTCGGCACGGTCGCGATTGCGAGGGCATCCGCGAGCGCTGCCCAGGTTGCCGCCCACGCACGGTCGTCGGAGGTCGACTCACCGAGCACTGCCTCGTGATCGGCGACGTGCTCCGGCCAGGCGGTCCACATCGGGACGCACGCGAGATCGATCGCGTAGTCGGCTGCAGCGGGTGCGGCGACGACGACCACGACGGCGACGTGTTGTGCGAGCTCGTGCAACACGGCCCGGTCGGGCGGTGCCAGGAGGTCGGCGTCGTCGACAACCAGCACGCACTCGCCGAGTCGCTCGGCGAGCGCTCGTGCATCGGGGGTGGCAGTGGGTTCCTCTCCGAGCACCGGGGCCCAGCATGCAGGGCCACGGCGTGTCTCCAGGCCGTGCACCACCCGGAGACCGCGGCCACCACCTGCTGCAGCAGCCATGGCGGCCGCGGACCGTCCACTTCCCCGCTCGCCGGCAATGACCAGCGGTGCACCGACCGTCGGTCGATCTGTCCCGGATGCGTCCGCCACCGCTGCGGGACTGTACCCGCGACCGAGTGCGACTGCGCCCGAAGGCCGGCCGGAGTGCTCCCACCGCTGCCCACCGCTGCCCACGGCTGCCCACCGCTGCCCACCGCGACTGGCGGGATTGCCGGATGTGTGATCTGCGTGGCCATCGGATCATGGAGTCACCAAGGAGCACCTGCCTCCGGAACACCAACACAAGGAGCAACACCATGAACATCGACTCGACCATCGACCAGCACGACGCCGCCGCCTCGGAGGCCCGTCCCACCCGCCGCTCGGGCAAGCGCCTCGGTCTGGCAGCGATCGCCGCTGTTGCGGCCGTCTCGTTCGCCGTCGTCACGCCCGCCAGCGCCTCGGTGGTGTCGTCCACCGGTGCGAGCGTCACCATGGCCGGATCCTGCGGCAACGGCGCCGTCGGTGTCAGCCGGTCGAACTCCGGCTTCGACTACGTCCGCACCATCGACTACGTCCACGGCTCCGGTTGGGGGAACTGGTCCAGCTGGGGGCAGATGAGCCAGGGCATCGCGGCCGGTGCCTTCTCGGTCGATCACAGAAACGCCTACGTCGCCATCTACGTCCAGGTCGCCGACTGGAACGGCTACGCCTGGGAGTTCGGCGGGGAGTGGCTCACGTTCGGCAACAGCTACTGGTGCTACATCTGACCACCACCGCCTCCATCACGATGTGCGCCCCGACGAGGGCCCGGCCAACAGGCCGGGCCCTCGCCGCGTGCGTCACACGTCCGAACCGACGAACTCAGCACGTGGCGCCCGAGCAGGGAGCAACCCGCAGCGCGGGGCAGCTCAAGTGCCGGCGCGGATGGCGGCGATCTGGCGCAGGTACTCGTCGCGGGGGGTGCCGGTGAAGCCGACGTCCCACACCTGGCCGGTGGCGCCGTCGGGGCCCTGGTCGACGATCGCGCACACTGCGTCAGCCATGTCGGTGGCACGCATGGCCGCATCAGCGAGGCGAGGTGACACGGCCCGCAGCATCGGGGTGTCGGTGGCGCCGAACGCGAGGCCGTTCACTCGCACGCCGACTCGTCGCAGCTCGACGGCCCAACTCTCGGTGAGCCGCCAGAGCGCGAACTTCGCGGCGTCGTAGCCGGTGGCGTGCATGCCCGTGATCAGGTGCGTCGGCCGGATGTGGTCGGTGATCATGTTGACGACGTTGCCGCCGCCACCGGCCGCCATGGTGGGTGCTGCGGCTGCGGTGCAGTGGAAGGCTCCATCGGAGCACGCACCCATGGCCCGGTGCCACGCCGCCACCTGCTCGTGGTACGTGCCGCCCAGCAGCGTGGTGTCGTTGAACACCGCCGCGTTGTTCACCAGCATGTCGATCCGACCGGTGCGGGCGACGATGTCGTCGACGGCCGTCTTCACTGCGTGCGGGTCACTGACGTCGCAGGTGACAGCGGCCATCGCATCGCCCACGAATGCGGCCGTCTCGGTATTGCCATCGGCGTCGATGTCGAGCCCGACGACGCACATCCCGCGACCAGCGAGCATCTCGCAGAGGGCGCGCCCGATACCCACGGCGGAGCCGGTGACGATCGCCACCGCCCTGGTCTCGCGTGCGCCGGTCATCGCACCCAGTTCCCCTGCTCGTCGAACACCAGGTCGCTCAGCTCACCCGGCTGCAGCCACACGTCGGTGCCGAGGGCGACGGGAACCTTCTGCGCGTTCCACTTCATGATGTCGAGCGTCAGTTCCACCAACTGCTCGTCGGTGAAGTGCTCGTGTAGCTCGGCAACCAGCGCATCCGACAGCGACGACGGCTGTGTCATCAGCGCGTCGGCCAGCGCGAGCGCCACACGATGGCCGTCGGCGAACGCGGCGGTGTTCGCGCTGAGCACGTCGGCGATGGTGTGCTCGTCGAGGCCTGCATCCCTGGCGACCGCCAGGCGAACCGACAGTCAAGTGCCGCAGTCGTGGTGCTTGGCGCACCGCATCCGCACGATCTCGGTGGTCACCGGATCCATCGTGGCCAGTCGGACCGTCGCCGCGGCGATGCCCCCGAGCGAACGTCTCAGACCCGGATGGGCACTGGTCCCCGGTGCCACACGTCGTGCACGTTCCACGTCAATCGCCTCCCAGCAGTCGATCCCACACCAGTCGAAGTCGGATGCGCTGCTCGATCACGAGCAGCGCACTCACGAAGTTCTGCACGCCGGCGTCGCCGAGGTGCTCGCGTACCGCCCCCACCGTCTGGTCGTCGACCGATGCCACGTCGATCACGTAGTGCTCGGTGAACGCGAGGCAGGCGCGATCGGCATCGTCGAACCGTGGGTCGCTCGGCCACGCAGCGATGGCATCGAGCAGCTCGGAGGCGACGCCGGTGTCGGCGGTGCGTGCACTCGCCTCCGCCGCGCAGCCGAGCATCGATGCGATCCGCACGCGACACAGCTCGAGCAGTCGCGGCGAGGTGGCCTCCCACGCAGCATCGTGCGCCGCGGTCATCTGCTCGCGTACGTCGGCATGACCGGCTGCGCCGACGCCGAGCACGCGGTCGATCACCGCAGCGGTCGGCATCGTCTCCAGTGCGCCCATGACGGCGATCGTACGACGCCGGCCGACAGTGGTCGCCACTGGACCTCGTCTGCGATGAGCTCGCTCGCCTTCGGGATTCACCCCGGTGAAGGACAGTTCGATGCTGCGGACCTTGCGGACGCCGAACTCGTCGAGCGTTGGACGGTCGATGGCCAGATCGTCGATCTACCGCGGTTGCTGCGGTTCGGCGTGTGCGACGACCTGATCGCATGGTGCGCTGTGGTGGAACGCGAGCCCGAGCAGGTGGACCGGATCATCGGCTGAACTGGCTCGACGCTGCGGGTGGACAGCGGGTCGAAGATCGTGCGCGCACGGGGCGACGAGGGTCACGCGGAGAGTGCTTGCAATTGCAAGCACCCAGGCGGACAATGATCTCGGGCCGAGTGAGCTCGGCCCGGTTCCGAGCCCCGGGACCCACACGAGGAGGTGTCGTCATGACGACCACCACGACCCATGAGAAGACCCACGCAACAGTGGAACACGCAGCTCGCACGTGGCAGGACGAGTACTTCAGGTTCGTGAAGCGGATCGAGGCGCCGGTGCTGGAGACCACCACACGCATGGCCGCCCGGTTCGCCGACGTCGTCCCCGACCGACCGGCGTTCCTGGCGCCGTTGCCGAAGGCACATGTCGTCCGCGACGCGATGGACACCGGTTTCACCTTCCGCAAGCGGGTGGTGGAGGAACAGACGATGTTCGCACGCCGGATGATGAAGGCGATGGAACCGATGTTGACCAAGCTCGACACGGTGCAGCCCCCGGAGACACTCGAGCAGCGGACCGCTCCCGTCAGGTCCGACAAGCAGCCCACGCGCTCGAAGCAGCACCGTGCCGCCTGAGTGCGGTACCTGGCACCCGAACACTGCCCGTTGACAGCGACCCCTGTCAGGGGGCACCAGAGCGGTGGGTGATTCGATCGCTCACCGCTCGGTCGGGTGCTGATGGGTGCACGATCGCATCCGGGGTCGGACCGACGGTCGGGACGACGGCCTCAGTGGGCGTTCAGGTCAACCGGTACACCCGGCGCGCCGTGCCACTGAACATCGCGGTGCGCTCGTCGGGTGAGAAGTCGGCCGTCAGCTTCTTGAACGCGTTCCAGACCGTGCGGTACGAGAGCGAGAAGCGGTCGACCGGGAAGTTCGACTCGAACATGCAGCGCTCGGGACCGAAGCATTCGATCGCGTGCAGGTAGTAGCGACGCTGCGCCGCCACGAACTCGTCGGACGACGCTGGCCGGTCGGCGCTGTCCCACCCGAAGCCGTTGTCGGGCATGGCCATGCCCCCGATCTTCGCCACCACGTTCTCGCACTGGGCGATGGCAGCGATGTCGAGCTTCCACTGCTCGAAGATCTCCTCGCGTTGCGACGCGTAGGGGCCGACGCCCAGCGGCGTGCCGAAGTGGTCGAGCACCATCGTCGTGCCGGGAACGGCACGTGCCACTTCGAGCATCTCGGGGTTCTGGTAGTGGTAGTGCCAGGTGTCGTAGCTGAGGCCTCGCTCGCCGAGACGGGCCACCCCGGCACGGAACGCTGGGTCCGCGTACAGTCCGGCCGGGGCACGACCGGGGATACGCAACACCTCGGGGTGCTTCGCGTGTGAGAGCGCGTCGCGAATGCCACGCAACAACCCCCGCCCCGCTGCCTCGTGCGCTTCGAGCACCTCGTCGAGCCGAGGCGAGCGCAGATCGGCGTGCGCAACGATCGCGCTGATCAACCGCTCGGGATCTCGCATGGCCTCGCCGGCCACGAACTCGGTCTCACCCACGGGGGCGAACTCGGGGTCACCGCCGGTGCGGTACGCCGCGTGGCACTCGACGAAGACGGTCTGCTCGATCAAGTGGCCGTCGCCGGTGTCGGCGTGCAGGTCGGCCAGTCCGTAGGGCATCGCCCCGCCGTCGGGCCACAGGTGATGGTGCGGGTCGACGATGGCCAGATCGGGCTCCACGACGTCCTCCACCACCAGATCGAGCCATGCCTGCGAACCCGGTGTCGGTGTCGATGCGCTCATGTGCTGGGTCCCCTCGTCGGACCGGTCCCCTCACCGGTTCGCTGGCGAATGTAGTCCGCGACCGGAGCGCCGATCTCCGCCGGTACGACGCTGCCCTGTCCCGGGGTGACGACGTGCCAGAGTGGCGGACATGAGCTCGACGTCAGCCCCGGAACCACTGCGCATCGGATTGGTCGGCGCCGGCCCCTGGGGCCAGCTGTTCACCGGGCCGATGCTCGCCCAGTCGCCCGATGCGACCTTCGTCGGCGTGTGGGCGCGTCGCACCGAAGCGGCCACCGAGCTGGCCTCGGCCCACGGAACGCAGGCGTTCACCGATCTCGACGAACTGTTCGAGGCCTGCGACGCGGTGACGTTCAGCCTGCCGCCCGACGTGCAGGTCGAGCTCGCCTGCCGTGCCGCTCACGCGGGCAAAGCGGTGCTGCTCGACAAGCCGGTCGGACTGAACATCGCCCAGGCCGAACAGCTCGCCGGCGACATCGACGCTGCCGGCGTGATCTCGCAGGTGATCTTCACCAACCGCTACTACGACTCGATGCGCGCCTTCCTCGATGCCGCCCGCACGTTCGACAGCTACGGCGGTCGCGCCTCGTTCTTCGGTAACGGCTGCGTGCCGGGCACCTACTTCGCCACGCCGTGGCGCCTCGAACAGGGCGGTCTGCTCGACCTCGGCCCCCATGTGCTCGACGGCCTCGACGCCGCGCTCGGCACCATCGTGAGCATCACCGCTCGGGGCGATGCCCAGAAGATCGTGTTGCTCGAATGCGAGCACGAGAACGGTCGCGTCAGCCAGGCCGCGCTGTCGGCCACATCGAACCAGAACGGCGGTCTCGCCGTGGAGGTGCACGGCCTCGACGGCCGGCACCAGTTCGACGCAGCGGCGTTCACGCCGGATGAGATGGCCGCTGAGGCGCGCACAGCGCAGCGCCGGATCGTCGAGGAGTTCGCGAACGCCGTGCGTTCCGGCACGCCACACGAACTCGACATCCACCGCGGCCTGCATCTGCAGCGCCTCATCGATACAGCATCGGCGCAGCTGTCGGCCGGGTCGTGACGACGGCGGGCGGTGCGTTGCCGTCGTAGTGTCGGGGCACACCCCGCGACGAACAGCCCTTCCGGAGGCATGCCATGTCCGAACTCCCCACCTCGATGCGTCAGATCCGCAGCCTCGTCACTGCCGACGGCATGCTCGAGTTGTCGCTCGCCACGATCGATCTGCCGACTCCGGCGGCGCACGAGGTGCTGGTGCGGATGGAAGCGGCCCCGATCAACCCCTCCGATCTCGGCCTGCTGTTGGCCATGGCCGACGTCAGCACGGCAACCAGCACCGGTCCGGCGGATGCACCAGTGGTCACTGCGCCCGTCCCGCCGGCGGTGATGCCCGGTCTGACGCCACGCCTCGGCGAGTCGATGCCCGTCGGTAACGAGGGGAGCGGCGTGGTGGTCGCCGCCGGCGAGAACGCGGATGCCCAGGCGCTGCTCGGCACCACGGTCGCGATCATCGGCGGCGCCACCTACGGCGAGTACCGCGCGGTGCCGGCGATGTCGTGCCTCGTGCTGCCCGACGGCACTGACCCGCGTGACGGAGCGTCGTGCTTCGTGAACCCGCTCACGGCGCTCAGCATGGTGGAGACGATGCGGATGGAGGGCCACACGGGGCTCGTGCACACCGCGGCCGCATCGAACCTGGGGCAGAGGTTGGTGAGGATCTGCCTCGCCGACGAGGTGCCGTTGGTGAACATCGTGCGCCGGCCAGAGCAGGCCGATCTGCTGCGTGGCCTGGGTGCCGAGTTCGTGTGCGACTCCAGTTCGCCCACCTTCACCGGCGACCTCACCGCAGCACTGGTGGCCACCGGCGCCACGATCGCCTTCGACGCCACCGGAGGCGGTCGCCTGGCGAGCCAGATCCTGGGCTGCATGGAGACCGCGATCAACGCGGCCGCCACCGAGTACAGCCGGTACGGCTCGTCGGTGCACAAGCAGGTGTACATCTACGGCGGTCTCGATCGTCGGCCCACCGAGCTGATCCGCAGCTTCGGGATGATGTGGAGCGTGGGCGGCTGGCTACTCACGCCGTTCCTGCAGAAACTCGGCGTGCCGGGCATGCTCCGCCTTCGCCAGCGCGTGGTCGACGAGCTGACCACCACCTTCGCCAGCCACTACACCGACGAGGTCTCGCTCGCCGGTGCCCTGTCGCTCGACGCGATCCAGACCTACGCCAAGCAGGCCACCGGCCAGAAGTTCCTCATCCGTCCGGCCCTGCCCTGACCCGACGAGCCGCCGACTGCTGGCGCAGCGTTGCTGCACGGGATGCAGCGGTTCGCCGGGTCGATCCGGGTGCGGGCCGGAGGATGCGGGGCATCCGAGACACCACCGACCACGGCGGCGATGGAGAGTTCATGGTGATGCCACGCCTTTCCGTCGGCAGCCCGTGCGCCGGTCTCGATCTCGCAGCTGGAAGACTGACCGGGTGAACGAGCAGCGACGAGTCACTGTCCTCGACGGCGGGATGGGGCGCGAACTGCTGCGCATCGGCGCACCGTTCCGGCAACCGGAGTGGTCGGCGCTCGCGCTGATGGAGGGGCCCGAGTGGGTGGTGCGGGCCCACGCCAACTTCATCGAAGCCGGCGCCGAGGTGATCACGACCAACACCTACGCCATCGTGCCGTTTCATCTCGGTGCAGATCGATTCACCGAACGCGGCCGAGAGCTCGCCTCGCTGTCGGGTCGCCTGGCACGTCAGGCGGCAGACGAATCGCCGACGGGTGAGACCTCGGTACGCGTGGCGGGGTCGTTGCCCCCGCTGTTCGGTTCGTATCGGCCCGATCTGTTCGACCCGGACGCCGCTCCGCACGTCATCGACCCATTGGTCGACGGCCTCGCGCCGCACGCCGACCTGTGGCTCGGCGAGACGCTCAGCTCGATCGTCGAGGCAATCGCCGTGCGCGATGCCATCGATCGCGCTGGTGTGGGTGAGCGCCCGCTGTGGATCTCGTACACCCTCGACGATGGCCGGACCGGAACGCTGCGTTCAGGTGAGCCGGTGCGCGACGCAGTGTCGGCTGCGCTCGACCTGGGCGCGGCGGCGGTGTTGTTCAACTGCTGTCAGGCCGAGACCATCACGGTCGCGATCGAGGCGGCGTATGCACAGGTCGGCAGCGGCGGAGCGCTCGTGGGCGGCTATGCGAACCGGTTCGTCGACAGCCATGCCGAAGACGGCGAGGCCAACGAACAGTTGGCGATGTTCCGTGATGACCTCGACCCGAGCAGCTATTCCGAGTTCGTGTCGCGCTGGGTGGATGCCGGTGCCGCGATCGTGGGCGGGTGCTGTGGCATGCAGCCCGAGCACATCGCCCGAATCGCCGAGCTGGTGCACCGCTGACGAGCCAGCGGCTAGAGGCGGGCGAAGCGGCGGGCCGAGAGGCTCGCGAACACCACCAGGAGCAACGCGGACCACAGCAGCGACCGCACCACGAACCAGGTGGTGCTGTGACCCAGCAGTGCCTCGGTGTCGCCACCGAGCACCAGCGCCCTCACGGCGCCCACCA
>Ga0105048_10019072_pt1 | contig 10527 bp, 12 predicted proteins | sample MAT05_FD_78382 | JGI IMG/M metagenome (GOLD analysis project Ga0105048, IMG submission 78382) | Freshwater microbial communities from Lake Fryxell liftoff mats and glacier meltwater in Antarctica - MAT-05 | ecosystem: Environmental > Aquatic > Freshwater > Ice > Liftoff microbial mat | place...
GTTGAAGAGATGCTGCGCGAGATTGATATAACAGCAAACACATATTATCGCTGGAGAAAAGAATATGGTGGCTTGGGGATGGACCAAGCTCGCCGGTTAAAGGAACTGGAAGTCGAGAATACTCGTCTTAAAAGGGCAGTTGCAGATCTAACGCTTGATAATATGATATTGAAAGAAGTGTCTACGGGAAAGTTCTAACCAGTCCTGAACGGCGACGGGAAGCTGTGATTTATATACAGCAGAAACTGGGGGTAACGGAGGTTTCTCAAAATTATTTTTAAGGTATTGCTGAGCGCAATATAAGTTTAATTATAACTTGAAGTATTTTAGCGCGAGTTTGGGATGAGACATTATTAAGAACTGAAGCATATTCTCTGCAAGAATTTTCGTAAAGAATAACAAATTCATCACTTGCCATTTTAATATAACCCATTGACCAATCACTGAAGGCACGACCACCAATTGGAGCATCTAAAATCATTTCTATATCATAATGTTTTTGACTGGCACAAATTTTCTTAAAGACTAAATCTAAATCGTCTTTGTTTCCCTCAAGTATTTGAACAAACTCGCCTTCTTCATAAAGAAGAACACCCGTTAAATTATTAATTATATTATAGTGCCGAGCTTCTTCTAAAATTATTTTCAATACAGGCTCGTCAACCCAAGAATGAGCTGTGCTTTTATAAATAATAGTGTGTAATGATTTTTTTATACTTTATCCTTTAGAAAAGAAAATCAGAAATTCTTTTACATGAAATCTAAAATTATAGTATATATAAAGATAAACATAGTAAAATAATGACATCAAACATTAAAACATTAGATAGAATGCATAGAAGCAATGTTAAATTCAAAAAATATTGAAAAAATATCTAAATTAGTCGCTTGGAAGACAAAATACCTATTACTCTTTTTTTTAATAATTCATGTTATTGTTGTCAGTATAGCATCTAATCGCGTGACTGATGAAACTAGTGATGCCTCTATTCTAATCAATATTTTCGAATATCCTATAACTTATGGATATATTAAACATTTCTATTTTTTTATTATTATTTTTATTCTTACTTCAGAAGCTTTATTTGCTTTATTTTTTAATCGAAAATTTAATAATATGGAAGTTAAAAGACTAAGACAAGAAAGAGAAATTCTTGCTATTGAGGCGACTGATCTTGGGGTTTGGGACACAAACCTTATCAATGGAGACACAATATATAGTGAACGTTGGGCAACCATGCTCGGTTATAGATTGGAGGATTTAGAAAATAAATTTTCAACATGGGAAAGCCTTGTGCATCCAGACGATTTAGATAATGCAAAGTTAATCTTTCAAAAACATCTTCAATCAGAAACTGACCAGCTTGCAATTGAGTGTCGTATGAAATGTAAAGATGGAGCCTATAAATGGATTTTATCAAGAGGACGAGTTCTTCAAAGGGATAAAAATGGTTTGGCGCTTCGTGCATTGGGTACACATCTTGATATTTCAGAGAAAAAATATGCCCAAGAAATGGCGGAATTGTTTTTCCAATTGGCTCAAAATGCGAGGGATAGTTTTGTGATAACCGGAAAAGATGGCCGCATCGAATGGATTAATCCTGCTTTCGCCCAATTGTCTGGATACGAATTATCAGAAATTTATGAAAAAAAGCCAGGGGATTTTCTGCAGGGCGATAATACTGACGCCGCTACTATCTATAAAATCTCAGAAGCAATTAGAAATATAAAACCTATAAAAATAGAAATTGAAAACTACAAAAAAAATGGAAATCCATATTGGATAGAGCTTGCAATAACACCAATTAAAAATGCACTGGGCGATTTAGAAAAGTTTATTTCTATTCAACGCGATATCACAGATAGAAAACTATTTTCTTTAAAACTAGAGAAGGCTGTAGAGCAAAAAACAATTGAGCTTCAAAATGCAATCTGTGAGGCCCAAGCATCAAACAGAACTAAAGACGACTTTTTAGCAAATATGAGTCATGAGTTAAGAACACCTCTAAACAGTATAATAGGATTGACAAGGATTTTATCTAATCTTGAAAAAGATCAAAAGAGGACAAATTTTCTAAAAACAATTTTGAGTGCTTCAGAAACTTTATTGAAAACAGTAAATGCTATTTTGGATATATCCAAAATTGAAGCAGGAAAGTTTAAGTTAGAAGAATCTAATTTTAAACTGAAAGATTTTATATTAAACATTGCGGCACAAATAAGGCCCTTAACAGACGTTAAAGGCATAGAATTTATCGGGAATTACGCTTATGTACCAAATACAGTATATGCTGCTGATTACTATAGAATAGAAAGAGTTCTATTAAATGTTATTATTAACGCAGTCAAATACACACACAAAGGTTCTGTCTGCTTTAACTGTGAAGTTAAAAATTTAAATGATAAAATACTTATGGTTGTTGAAGTTCAAGATACAGGAATAGGTATTCCAGAAGATAAAATAAATCTTATCTTTGAGAAGTTCACCCAAGCAGACGAAAGCATAGAGCGGCGCTATGGGGGAACAGGTCTAGGGTTAAGCATAACAAAAAATATTATTGAAATGATGAAAGGTAACATAGAAGTTTCGTCTGAGCAGAATAAAGGATCACTGTTTAAAATTGAAATTCCATTAAATACAGCCATTAATAATGATAATGATAATGATAATGATAATGATAATGATAGAAATAAAGATGACATTATTCTCTTTGAAAGCTCAATTCGAAATGCAAAAATTTTAGTAATTGAAGATAATGAATTCAATATTATTTTTTTTGAAGCATTTCTGAACGATTTTGGCTTTGAAAATTTTGTGAGTTTAAAAAGTGGGCGGGATTGCTTAGATATAATTAGAAATCTAAATTTTGACCTTATATTTATGGACTGCCACATGCCCGAAATGAACGGTTTTCAACTCACAGAAGAAATCAGAAGATTTGGTATACAAACTCCCATCATTGCTTTAACTGCAGATCTTAGGGCTGATACCATTTTGCGCGCAGAGAAATCGGGAATGAACTCATATTTAGCGAAGCCCATTGATACAAAGGAATTTACCAAAATAATATTACGTTTTTTGTGCTCCGATAAAATAAAAACCTATGGTAATTTATCAAATGATTCCACTTCAGAAATAAATTTTGATTTTGATATTAGCCTTCTCAAAAATTTTGTAAATTGTGATGAGAAAAGACTTTGCAAATTACTAGAGTTATTCCATACAAATACAATAAATGACTTAAGAAATATGAAAAAATACCATGATAATAATGACCATGAAAATTGGTGCTTGATTGCACACAAGTTAGGAGGTAGTGCGGCATATATTCGCGCACAATCTTTGGAAAACATGTGCAAAATTGCAGAGCACCTCCCAGAATCTCAATCAAGAGAACGAGCCAATTTATTTAGAGAAATAAATGACATGCACGCAGAGATATATGTACAAATGAAGATAGACATGAATTCAAAAGATCTTGCATAACTATTGGGCGTCAGCGATAAAAGTATATCCGACATTTCGTATTGTACGAATATATTTGGGAGTTTTGGAGTTATCACAAAGTTTGTAGCGTATACGTGATATTTGAATATCAACGACGCGTTCATAGACATCATCAGAATAGTTATGAGAAAGTTGGAAAATATGATCTCGAGTCAGAATACGATTTCTGTTCATTACAAGCTCTTTTAGAACGATAAACTCTTTCGTTGTTAAATGTGCACTAATCATAGTCTTTTTGTCTAAGACTTGATAATTTTTTATATCCATAATCCAAGAGCCGAAGCTGATCTTATCAAGGAGCAAATGGCCATTATCTATATTTTTTTTGCAACGTTTTAAAACAGATTTGATACGCGCAGATAATTCTCTTGGGTGAAAAGGTTTGGCAATATAATCATCAGCACCCGCCTCAATACCTATAATACGATCAATGTTTTCGGCGCGGCTGCTAACCATTATAATTGGAATTAAAGGATAATTCTCACACATATTTCTAAGGAAATCTAGGCCGGAAGTTTTTTCTAAAAGAAGGTCTAAAAGTATAAGATCTGGTACATCATTTTTTACGATATTGAGGGCCGTAACCGCATCATAGGCGCTATAGACAACATATCCTTCATCACGTAAATATCCTGCGACTGTTACTTGAGTGAACTCGTTATCATCAATACATAAAATAGAATTCAATTAATCACCTTGAAATAAACAGCGCAATATAAGTTTGTACATTTCTGATACAAATCAGAAACAAATAATAATAATTTCGCAATATTTTTGAAATATATGTTCACTATAATAAAGGTCAGAAGGATTCATTGTAAAATACTTATTCAGCTATACGATCGTAAGAGTATTTTTAGTACGAAATTTCGAACTCTAATTTACAATCTTATTTTAAAAACAGACCTATTAATACATTAAATCATAATATTTTGCTATATTTCAAATCAAGATAGAAAGAGTTTTATAAAATGACTGCTAAGAAAAAAGTACTTATTATCGAAGATGATCTCTTTCTTGTCCAAATGATGCAAGGATTTCTGGAAGAAAATGGATATGCGGTAATTATTGCGGAAAATGGTGCTCAGGGTTTGGATCTAATAAAATATGAAGAACCACATTTGATTCTATGTGACAGATGTATGCCCAAATTATCTGGTTACTTTCTCTTGGAATTTTTAAGAACTGATTATCCTCAATATAATAATATTCCTTTTATATTCCTTACTAACCTTGTGGACAGTCGAGACATAGAAGGAACTTTAGATCTCAAGCCTACTGCATATTTAACTAAACCTATTGATTCAAATAAATTGCTTTCAATTGTGAAGTCCTCTTTGAGCACAGAACACACTAAAACTTAACTATAATAAAAGTTATAATTTTAATTGTATGTAAAAAATAATTAATTGTGAGGTAATATCAATGTTCGCTAAACTTAAATCTAATATTTCTAGCATATCTTCTGAAAAAAAAAGTTCGTCAGAATTGTTTGATATTTTAAAGGCTTTGGACAAATCTTTTGCTAGTATTGAGTTTAAACTCGACGGCACTATTTTAGCGGCCAATCAAAACTTCCTCAATCTTATGGGATACAGTATTGATGAAGTTAGAGGTAAACACCATAGCATGTTTGCTGAGAGAGCTTTTGCAAGCAGTCGGGAATATACAGATTTCTGGAAAAAATTGAATGAGGGAGAATATCTAGCAGCCGAATTTAAAAGGCTTGGTAAGGGCGGTAAGGAAGTATGGATTGAAGCATCTTATAATCCAATCACTGGAAAAAATGGTAGGCCATATAAAGTTGTAAAATATGCCACCGACATAACCAAAAAGAGCATATATCTTGCCGGACTTAATGGACTATAAGATGCAATTAGTCGTTCACAGGCTGTAATTTCTTTTAATATGGATGGAACGATTATTGAAGCGAATGAAAACTTTCTTGGTGCCGTAGGATACAGGCTAGATGAGATTAAAGGCAAACATCATAGCGTGTTTGTTGATCAAGATTTTAAAGCTAGTCAAGAATATAAAGATTTCTGGATAAATTTAAATGATGGGAAATATCAAGCCTCTCAATACAAGCGTATTGGCAAAGGCGGTAAGGAAGTATGGATTGAGGCAACTTATAATCCAATCTTTGATATGAATGGTAAGCCTTTTAAAGTTGTAAAGTTTGCAACTGATATTACTGATCGTAAAAAAGAGAATGCAAGTATGGCTAATAATGTATCATCTCTTGTTGGAATATTAGCATCATCCGCAACAGAAATGCAAGCTACAGCATCAACCCTTGCCGCGGCAGCCGAAGAAACCTGTGTACAATCTAATACTGTAGCTGCAGCTACAGAAGAGCTTGCTGCCTCAGTAAATGAGATTTCTAGACAAGTTACTATCTCGGTTAGCGTTGTGGAGGAAGCTGTAGAAGAAGGGCGCCGATCGGAAGAACTAGTTTTCAGTCTTATTGAAGCCGCCACCAAAATTGGTAAGGTAACAGAGATGATTTCTGATATCGCAAATCAAACTAATTTACTTGCTTTAAATGCTACTATTGAAGCTGCACGTGCAGGAGAAGCTGGTAAAGGTTTTGCTGTAGTAGCCTCAGAGGTTAAATCTCTGGCTACTGAAACTGCTAAGGCCACACAAGAAATCGCAACACAAATTGCTAGCATACAGGATATAAGCCGAGTGACATCTGAAGCTATAAAAAAAATTACAACTATTATTATAAAAGTTAATGAGATTAGTACTATGATTTCTGGAGCTGTCGAGGAGCAATCAGCAGCAACACGAGAAGTATCCTCTAATATTACTGGGGTACAAACAGCAGCGAATGAAACAGGACACTCATCTTCAATGGTGCTAGATGTCGCTAGAGAGTTGTCTGTGCGTTCCGAAGAATTACAAACCTTATTCGATAAATTTTTACAAAAGCTTTAAATGAAATATTACTTACTTTGGCCAGACAAGCTCTCTAACTCAAATGAGAATGATTTAGTTGCTCAATAGTATAAGGTATCTTTCCTAATATTTGATATTTAACTTAATTTGATGATTATTCTTGATCCAGCCCCTATAAATGAGTCCATGTCCAGAGTGAATCTGGATACATTATGGACAACATATTGGGGAAGCAGAAATGGCACGGAGAATATTTACAACGGAGCAAATTATTGGGTATTTGCGCTAGGCTAAATTGATGATTGGCCGAGGATGCACGGTTGAGGGGTAAACCTCCCATAATTAATAGGGGTTAGAAGTAGAAGTTTGTTTTAAGTTACTTTTTTTGTTGGTTTGAGCCAGCTTCATGGCTGGTGTTGTACCACCGATGCTCATATTAGGGCGTTCATTATTGTAAGTCTATAGCCATTTTTTTGCCTCCTCTTGGTCGTATTCGATTGTGTTTAACTCGTCCATTTCCAACCACTCATGACGCACAGTCCGGTTGTAACGTTCAACATACGCGTTCTTTTGCGGGTTGCCGGGCTGCGTATAGGACAGGCCAATTTGTTTAGATTCTGCCCATCGCTGCAATGTCTTGCTGATATATTCAGGGCCGTTGTCACAGCGCAAAGAGTTGGGCTTACCGCGCCACTCGATAATCTGTTCCAAAGCCCTCGCCGAACGTTCCGCAGGCAGTGATAAATCCACCTCAATCCCTAATCCTTCGCGGTTAAAATCATCCAGAACATTAAATGTCCTAAAATATCCTCCCCCGCTCAGTTAATGCGACATAAAATCCATCGACCACATCATGTTCGCCGCCCCGGGCACTACCAATGCCTTTGGTTTTTCTCGCACCAATCGCCGCCTTGGCTTGATCCGCAGGTTCAGTTCCAGTTCGCAGTAAATCCGATACACTCGTTTCTGGTTCCATGGGAAACTCTTCACATTCCGCAGATATAAAAAGCATAAACCAAACCCCCATCGCTTGTGATTGTTCGTGAGTTTCAGCAACCACTTAGCAATCTTAACATTTTCATCGGCGCGTAAAGGTTTGTCCCGATAGCAACACACGCTCACACCGAAGGCCTTACAAGCCAGACGCACACTCATCATTCGGTCGCTGAGCCATTACGTTCCGCTTAGCAGGCTTTACCACTTTTTTGCCATGACCTCCTTAATAATCTCACACTCTATCTGGCTTTCTCATACATTCGCTTTAAACGACGGTTCTCTTCAACCAACGCTTTCATCTCCGACATTATCGATGCGTCCATCCCACCATACTTTGCATGCCATTTATAAAAACTCGCCGTACTCATCCCATGTTGATGGCACAGCTTAGGTACAGAAATCTCTCCCTCCGCTTGTTTCAATATCTGCATGATCTCAGTATCGCTAAATCTACACTTCTTCATAGAAATTCCCCTCTTCCTTCTTTACGAGAATTTTCTACTTCTAATCCTATTAATTATGGGAGGATTACCCACATACCAGCCTAGGCTATCGGCCACCAGCCCCAATGGGCAGAACAGAACTCCGCATAAAGGAAGGGGCCTCCGCTTACGCCTATGCCCCTTCCTTTATGCCAACGCCATATCCAAAAGATTCACTTAAATCACGGACTCAATAATGGGGGTTGACCAAAAACAATTGCTGGATGACGTGAAAACCATTCTAAAATCTCAATATTTGGTGTCATCCCAAACCAATTTATAATTTAGGCTATGCTTAAATTTACAAAACGATATTGGATTTTCTCTCTTCATTTGGCTTAAAATTTGGCAAAGACCAAAATTTTAAAATTTTTATTAAATTTTCCAATTATTTTCCGATTTAGCTTGAAAAAATTAATTTCAAGATTATATATTACATTACTAAGCGGGCCGGGCCCCTCTGGCGATGGAAGCAACACCTTATCATCGCGATGTCGGACCGCATCGGGAGCAAGTTTTCCGGTGTTGGTTAGATGCATTCATAAAATCGAACACCATAAACCCTTCTAGTAAGTCTGAGTAGTTAGATGATCAAAAGGAGAATATTTATGTCAATCAAGCGCTTCAAATCTTTATTATTTAAACCGGTAAAAATCCAGCAGGAGAGTGAGCGTGAACGCACGCGCCTGTGGCCTGATTTGATTAGGCTGTTAAAACTCAAAGAAATACGCCTCACTATTAAAGATAATATGGCTAGGATAATGCATAATGAGCAAAATCAACTCCTCCAGCCAATAAGAGTGAAGTCATATTATAAGCCCAAGGGCGATTAATTTTATCGCTCTTGAACCGCTTTTAAAATTAGAAAGAAAAAATAATGAAGACTAAAAACTTAAAAAATCGTGACATCGAGAAAAAATATACATCAAAACAGTTTGTAGAAAAAATTCGCAGGCTTGCTGACCGTGTTGAGCAAGGAAAGAGTTTCGTCATTCAGATTGCAGGAGAAAAAATCCATGTTCCTAGAGACGCCCTCTTCAATATTGAGCATGAGCGCGAAGGTAGTATGGAAGAAATCGAATTCCAGATGAAATGGAATAATAAAGCATTATTAAACAAACCAGCTAAAGAAAGGCAATAAAAATGCCATTTCTAATGTTGCTAATTGATATGTCCCTATGAAAAGGGTGGATAAGCCTGATACAGTACTCTGACAAAATTTTAGACATGAAGGAAATTAAATTATGGCCACTTCTCTTATGCAGTATTTAGATAAAGCTATGGGCGCACTTGATGAGCTCGGTTTAGTACCAGCCAAGCAAGAAGAAGTCCCAATTGTTGCCCTTTTAGAGAAAATTGCAGAATTAGACCAGGAAAAAATAACCTTGATTGCGCGGACATTGTCGCAAGCATCCTTGTTTAATGAAGTTGTGCGTGAGCAAGTAAAAGAAATGCGTTACGGCGAACGTTACAAAGCGCTGGCCGCTATGTTCGACTCAATACGTGACGACGCCAAGTCAATGGTTGATCAAGTTGAAGATGGTAATATTGACACGTTGGAGCGGATAGCAAACTTATGGATGAAAACCACACGTGGTGACATTCCGCTGCGCTTTCGGAAGATTAAAGATGTTTATCTAGTTGTCTCTAAAGATACCAAAGACCAAATACAGCGTGAGCTAATTATTCTGGAAGCTTACAAAGATTTTAGAGGGGCAATTAAGCAATGTGAGGTGCTTGCTTTTGAAGTTCTTAAAATTTCAGAAGTCCATTTGGAAGAAGCGCGCAGGATGTTAGATGAGGCATCTAAAATGGTTACTGATTATGCGGGAGTTGATGCCGCGGAACGCTCAAGACTTGAGTTGAAACGCGATGAGAAACTTCGGGCCTTACAAGAGGAAGATGCACGTTATCAGATTGCAAAGGATCTATCTGACAACCTCATTGTAGGTTACAATACGTCGGAAGTTGTCATGGCGCGCCTTAATCAGACGACAAGTGCAAAACAAAGAGTTTATTCGCAATCGGTCAGTTTTTTCTCAACCAATGAGACTGTTCTTACGGCATTGTCCGCCTCTTTTACAGGTCTCCATGGATTGCATGAAAGTACACAGACCCTCAATGCAATGAAGACAGGAATCGAAAAATCTTTGGAAACGCTTGCAGATATTGGTAATGTTGTTCAAGAAGAGGCTCTTAGTGCTGGTTATGGCCCTACAGTGCGCGCAGAATCTCTGAAAAAGCTTGTTGATGCAGTTGTTGAATATCAAGAACGATCTGAAAGTATCATTAAAGAGATGCGCAAGCTTTCCTCAGATAACGCTGAGGAAATTAGAGAAGCTGTAGAAGATGGAAAAAGAAGAATGGCTTCGCTTGTGAAGCGCAGTGAGCATGCTATCTTATTAGCGGCTTAATGTTCCATCGATTATGAACTCTAAAGAACATCAAAAACCAATGAATGAAGTAATGCTGGCGATGGATATCGTTGATACCATTCGACGCAATCAGAGTGTTGTAGAGCGTGAATTAGGTGCGGAGCTCCAAGATGAGGTCTTGCTTAATCGCCTCAAGGACATATACGGCTCCCAAGGGATAGAGGTTTCTGACGCAATCTTGCGTGAAGGTATTGTAGCCTTA
>Ga0105048_10019073_pt1 | contig 10526 bp, 15 predicted proteins | sample MAT05_FD_78382 | JGI IMG/M metagenome (GOLD analysis project Ga0105048, IMG submission 78382) | Freshwater microbial communities from Lake Fryxell liftoff mats and glacier meltwater in Antarctica - MAT-05 | ecosystem: Environmental > Aquatic > Freshwater > Ice > Liftoff microbial mat | place...
GAGACGTTGGAGCGGGAGAAGCCGAGTTGCGCCACCATCTCATCGGCATTCAGCGGGCGGTCGGAGAGAAACAGCAGGGCATAGATCTGCCCCACGGTGCGGTTGATGCCCCAGCGGGAGCCCATCTCGCCGAAATGGAGCACGAAGGCAGCGGTGGTCGGGGGCAGGTCCATGAACATCAGTATGTTCAGTAATTTGTGAAAATCAAGTTTACGCCGCGGGGATTTTCGCGCCCCGGCCAGCTTTTCTCAAATGTTGGGAAGGTCCTCGGCGAGGAGGGTGATGGTGATGTGGTAGGCCACCTCACCATCCTCGGAATCGCGGTCCACGGTGCCGATCGTCTCGGCGCCGGAGAGGAGTTCGACCGGCCCGTTGCGCGTTTGTGCCGCGCGGATCATGAGGCTGGGGCTGCCGAGCAGCTTGCGGAGATGGGCCTGCACGGCCTGGATTTCGGCGGGTTTCATGAGGCTCGCTTAGCCCCGCGGCGCAGCCTTGGCAAACCGTCCCGCCTCAGATCACCAGCGCACGCGGGCGGCACGCCAAAGGCAGCGCCTGCGCCATCACCCCGCGCGTGAGAACCACGCCCGTGGCGCTGACGGGAAGGCCGGCCGCACGCAGCAGCTCCGCCGTCCAGGTGTTGCAGGTGTAGGTTAGGCTATAGCGCCGTGCGGCGGCATAAAAGCGCCGGGCGTATCGCTCCCGCGCCTCGATCAGCACCGGGCCGGGCGCGAAGCTCGCCTCCAACGCGACGACCAGGCTGGCGAGGCCGGCGGGCGTTACGCTCAGCGAAAGCGCGCCGGATGGGGGGGCGGGCATTCCCGTCACCTCCAGCGCTGCCTCCCCGGGGAAGGGGCCGGCCAGGAAGTCGGCGATGCCCGGCTCCTGCGCCAGAATAAAATGGCGCTTGCCAAAGCCGAACATCAGCAGTTCCGCCCCTGGGAAATCCCTCCCCAGCGAGGCAAGGCCACCGCCCAGATCCCCAACCGCCAAGCCGATTTCCGTATGCCAGGACCGCTCGGCCAACCAGATGCGCGGGCCGGTCGCCCTTGCTGCGCATTCGGCCGGCTGCGGCAGCGCGGCGCAGGCCGAAAGCGTGAGCAGGAGCAGGGCGCGCCGAGTCAGGTTACGCGGTCCAGCTCAGCATCGGACATCGCACCGGGCACCAGCGTCATCGGCACCGACATTCGCCCCGCGAGCCGCCCGGTCAGCGCCGTGACCAGCGGCCCAGGCCCCTTCGCGCTCGGCGCCGTGGCGAGAACGAGGATGGAAATGCGCGGGTCTTCGTCCAGCAGGGCCAGAAGCTCGTCCGCGACATTCCCCTCGCGCGTGATCAGGATGGGCAGCCCGCCGGTGATCTCGCGCACCTGGGCGGCGAGGCCGGACAGCAGGCCCTCCGCCTCTTCGCGCCGTTCCTCGGCCATCATGGCGCCGATACCGGCCCATTCGCTTTGCTCCACCGGCTCCAGCACGCGCAGCAGCGCCACGCGCCCACCGGATTTCGCGGCGCGCAGGCAGGCGTATTTGAGTGCCACGCCGCGTTCGGCGCTGTCATCCACGACCACCAGGAAGACACGGTCGCGTCTGGCGCGTTCTGCGGCGGCTTCGGGCATCAATTCCTCCGGAAGATCACGCTGCCCAACCACCCGGCAAGGGCGGCCAGCACGATGCAGATCAAAGCGTAGAGCACGGGCTGCGTCCGCGCGACACTCTCGATCTCGGCGGCCGTGCCCACACGTTCGACGATGAAGCCCAGTTGCTCCGTCGCCACGATCCGCCGCGAGCGCACCAGCATCACCTCGACGCTGTAGCTGCCCGGCTGCACGGTGGAGGGCAAGGGAAGGCGCAGGTTGAACAGCCGCGAGCCAGCGATCTCGATGGGCTGCGCATCCTCCTGCCAGAGCCGCGCACTCTGCTTGAGTTCGCGCAGCGCCGTCCGGAAGCCCGGCGCGCGGGCGCCGGTGGAATTCAGCGGGATGGAGGTGAGGCCAATCCCCCGCTGGACCAGCATCTCCTCCGGCAACAGGAGAGAGGCCGGGCGCGTTCCGGCCACGGCGTAGAAGACGGGTACATCCTCAAACCGCGCGGCGGGGCCGTTCAACCAAAGGCCCAGAACCTCGACCTTGCGGCGGACCATGAAGGGGCCGGAGGGGCCGCGCGCGAGGATGATCACCTCATCCCCGCCTGGGCCGAGCGGCTGCTCGGTGCTGCCAAAGACGAGGATGCTCTCGCCGATGAAGGCGGTGGTGATTGCCACGCGTTCGGTGGACAGGCGCGCAACCAGATCCGAAGGCTGGGCAATGGCCCAGGACGGAATGACCAAGAGCAGGCCCATCAACATCCGGCCGCAAATTGGCCTTCGCGCGGCGACCGCCCTGCCGGCCTGGATCACCGTGCCTGAGGCGCGCAAGCCAAGTGAGCGGAGCGAATGCGCGGCGCCTGAGGGCATGAAGCACATCAAAACGCCGGACCCACGGAAAACAGCGTCTGCGGCACGCGCAGCAAATCCCACAGCAGCGAGCCCGCCACACCCAGCACCAGCAGGCCCAGCAGCACGCGGGTTTCCTCACCGCGCAGCTTGCCGCCCATGGCCGCGCCGAACTGCGCCCCGGCCACGCCGCCCAGCAGCAGCAGCATCGTCAGCACGATATCCACCCCGCCCACCTGGATGGCCTGAAGGAAGGTGACTGAGGCCGTCACGCAAACCACCTGGAACAGTGAGGTGCCGATCACCACCGCCGTGGGCATGCCCAGGATGTAGATCATCGCCGGCACCAGCATGAAGCCGCCACCCACCCCCATGATGGCCGAGAGAATGCCGATCACGAAGCCCACCAACAGCGGCGGGATGACGGAAATGTAGAGCCGGCTCTTGCGGAAGCGCATCTTGAGCGGCAGCCCATGCGCCCAGGAATGGTTGCTGCGCCGCGAGACCTGCGAGCGGGAACGGCGAAAGATGGCGCGAATGCTCTCCATCACCATCAGCATGCCCACGGTGCCCAGCACCACCACGTAAAAGATGGCCACCGCCGCATCCACCTGGCCCGCCCGGCGCAGCAACGCGAAAATCTGCACGCCGACAACGCTGCCCACCAGGCCCCCGGCCACCAGCACGCCGCCCATCTGCCAATCCACATTCAGCCGACGCGCCTGCGCGATCAGCCCCGAAACCGAAGCGCCCAGCGTCTGGTTCGCGCCCGATGCGACAGCAACAGTGGAGGGAATGCCGATGAGCATGAGAACCGGGGTCAACAGAAACCCGCCGCCCACCCCGAACAGCCCCGAAAGCCAGCCCACGACAAAGCCAATGCCCACCAGCATGAGGGCATCCACGCTCATTTCGGCGATGGGCAGATAAACCTGCAAGCGACGCGACCGACCGGATGTACCACATAGCCTTCACCCGGAAACATGTCCTGACAAGGGCGAATGAAACGTCATGCGCGATCATCTTGCATGACGAGGTCGTTTCGCGAGAAAAGACGAGGTCATGTTTCACCGTCGCACACTTCCCCTGCTGCTCGCCGCCCCCGCGCTTCGACCTGCGGCAGCGCAGGCCACGACGCGCATGGCCCTGCTGCACCTCAATGATTTTCACAGCCGGCATGAGCCCATTGCGGCAACCTCCGCCGCTTGCCGTGCTGGCGAGGCCTGTTTCGGCGGGTCGGCCCGGATCACCACGGCCGTCGCCGCAGCGCGTGAGGCCGCCCGTGCTGACGGCCGTGGCGCGCTGCTGCTGGAAGCGGGGGACAGCTTCCTGGGCAGCCTTTTCTTCTCGCATTACGAGGGCATGGCTGAAGCGGCCATCCAGCGCGCCTGGGGCGTGCAAGGCTTCGCGCTGGGCAACCACGAATTCGACCTGGGGCCGGAAGCGCTCGCCCGCTACATCGCGGCCGTCCCCTTCCCGGTCCTCTCCGCCAATCTGGATGCCACGGCCGAGCCCGCACTGGCCGGCAAGCTGCGCCCCACCATTACCTTCCGCCGCGAGGCGATGCGCGTGGTGGTGGTCGGCCTAACCACCCCCGACACGCCGCAAATCTCCTCGCCGGGTCCAAACATCCGGTTTACCGACCCGCTGGAGGCTGCCAACCGCGCCGTCTGGGAAGCGCGCCGCGAAGGCGCCGCAACGGTGGTCCTCCTCTCGCACCTGGGCGTGGGCGCCGACCGCCGCCTGGCAGCCGAGGTGGGCGGCGTGGATGTCATCCTGGGCGGGCATTCGCACACCCTGGTCGCGCCTCCCGTGGTGGTAGAGGGGCCCGACCGGCCGGTGCTGATCGTCCAGGCGGGAGCACATGGGCGCTGGCTGGGGCGGCTCGATCTCGACCTGACCGCCGAAGGGCGCGTGGCCGCTTCGGCGCAGCACATGCGCGAACTCAACGCCGACATCGCGGAGGATTCGGCCGTGGCCTCGCTGGTTGCGCAATTCGCCGCCCCATTGGAGCCGATCCGCCGGCGCGTGGTCGCTCGTATTCCCGAAGCCCTGAGCAACGCGACCTGCGGCGTGCAGCCCTGCGAAATCGGCACGCTGGTGGCCGAGGCGATGCGCCAGGCCATGGGGGCGGAAATCGGCTGGCAGAATGCCGGTGGCGTGCGCGCCGGGTTGCCGGGCGGCGAAGTCACACTGGGCGACGTACTGGCCGCCCTGCCCTTCGGCAACACCACCGCGCGCCTTGTGTTGCGCGGAGCGGCGTTGATGGAGGCGCTGGAGAATGGCCTCGGGCGGTTGCCCGCACCGAGCGGACGCTTCCCGCAACTCGCCGGCCTGCGATTCACGGCCGACGCGGCGCGCCCCGCAGGCTCACGGGTGGTGGCCGCAGAAGTGCGCGAGCCGGATGGCCTCTGGCGGCCGCTTGACCCTGCGCGGGCTTATCACGTCGCGACCAATAATTTCCTGCGTCGCGGCGGGGATGGCTATGCGATCTTTGCCGGAGGGGCGCTTGAAGCCCGCGATGACGGGCCTTTGCTCGATGATGTGCTGGTGCGGCTGCTGGGCAGGTAGCTTGCGCCCTCACCCGGGCGAGAGCATTCGCCCCAGTTGTCTTCCGCCGCAGACATGGACGTGGAAATGCGGCACTTCCTGCCCGGCATCATGGCCCATATTCGCCAGCAGCCGGTAGCCGGTTGCCTCCAATCCCAGGGACGTCGCAACCTGCCCCACCGCGCGCCAGAAGCCAGCAATCTCTGCATCGCTTGCGCTCGCGTGGAAATCCGCCGCGCTGACATAGGGTCCCCTGGGAATCACCAGCACGTGGGTGGGCGAGAGCGGGTTGATGTCGTGGAAGGCGAGGGCGAAATCATCCTCATGCACGCGCTTGCACGGGATCTCCCCTTTCAGGATTCGAGCGAAAATGTTTTGCGGGTCGTAAGGGGGGAGGCCGTTCACGCTCATTCTGCAAATCTAAGGCAGTTTGGTGGTCTGTGCGAGCGCGAGAAGCGCCTTGGGACGCGGACGGGAGGCCTTTTCGGCGATGCCTGAAATCCCCTCGCGCCGGCGCAACTCGGCCCAGACCTCTTCGGGGCGGATGGAAGCATCCACCAGCAGAAGCATCAGGTGATAAAGCACATCGGCCGATTCGCAGATCGTGGCGGGGCGATTGCGCGCCACAGCCTCGATGACCAGCTCAACCGCTTCCTCGCCCAGCTTCTGCGCCACTTTCTGCGTACCGCGCGCGATCAGGCGGGCGGAATGCGACGTCACGGCATCGCCGGCAATGCGACGCGACTCAATGGTGGCCCAAAGGCGGTCCAGCACCGCGGCGTCGCCATCCTCGGGGAGTTGCAGCGGCTGGAGATGCGCCGTCTCGGCCCGCAGAACGGCCTTGCGGATGTGCGGCTGCTCGGCCGGGATATTGGCCGGGATAGGCAGCTTCGAGGCTTTGGCCCCCATCTTTTTCTTCAAAGCCTTCGCCATCACGCCATCTCCCGGACGCGGCGCACGGGCAATCCCGCCGCCGCCAAGGCGTCCTTCGCCTCTGAAATTCGAAACACGCCGTCATGAAAGACGCTCGCGGCCAGCAGCCCGGTGGCCCCGGCCCTGGCGCCTTCCACGAAATGGCTCAACGAACCCACGCCGCCTGAGGCGACCACCGGCACACGAACCGCACCCACCACGCGCCGCAGCAACTCCAGGTCGAAGCCCTGCTTCGTGCCGTCGCGATCCATCGAGGTCAGCAGGATTTCGCCCGCACCCTGGCTGGCCATCCGCCGCGCCCAATCCACGGCGTCGAGCCCGGTTTCGCGGCGACCGCCATGGGTGAAGACCTCCCAGCGATCCGGGGCCACGCGCTTCGCATCCACCGCGACGACGATGCATTGGCTGCCAAAGGCCTCGGCCGCGCGGCGCACCAGGTCAGGGTCGCTCACGGCCGCGCTGTTGATGCTGGCCTTGTCGGCGCCGGCGAGAAGCAGCTTGCGGATATCCTCCACACTGCGCACGCCACCGCCCACGGTGAGCGGGATGAACACCTCCGCTGCCGTGCGCGAGACGACGTCGAACATCGTCTCCCGGTTTTCATGCGTGGCGCCTATATCGAGGAAGGTGATCTCGTCCGCACCTTGCACGTCATAGGCGCGGGCCTGTTCCACAGGGTCGCCCGCGTCACGCAGGGCGACGAAGTTCACGCCCTTGACGACGCGGCCTTCCTTTACATCGAGGCAGGGAATGATGCGAAGCGCCAGCACGAATGGACGAATTCCCGGATTGTCCAGGCATGCGGATACACCTGGGGGCAGGCCGATGCGGCGTTTTTGACCAGAGGTCAAGCGATGGTTTGGTGAATCTGAGTCAGGCTTCGGCCAATGCCAGCGCCGCCTCGGGATCAATCCGCCCATCATAGAGCGCCCGGCCCAGGATGCAGCCGGAAATCCCCTCATGCGCCATCGCCTTCAGCGCCACGAGATCCGCCAGCGAAGCCACGCCGCCCGAGGCGATGACGGGCGTTTCCAGCGCCAGGGCCAAAGCGCGCGTCTGTTCCAGGTTCACGCCGCTCAGCATGCCGTCGCGCTCGATATCGGTGTAGATGATGGCGGCTGCGCCGGCATCTTCCAGCCGCAGCGCGAGATCACTTGCTGAGAGCGTGCTCGTCTCAGCCCAGCCTTCGGTCGCCACCTTGCCGCCACGCGCATCAATCCCCACCACCACCCGGCCAGGAAAATGCCGGCAGGCCTGGCGCACGAAATTCGGGTCCTTCACCGCGGCCGAGCCGAGGATGACGCGCGTGACGCCGGCTCCAAGCCAGGCCTCGACTGTAGGCATGTTGCGGATGCCGCCACCGAGTTGCACCGGCATGGAGGTGGCGGCCAGGATGCGGGCCACCGCTTGTACATTGGCGGGTTTGCCTGCGAAGGCGCCGTCGAGGTCCACCACATGCAGCCAGGTGAAGCCATCGGCCGCAAAACGCGCGGCCTGCTCGGCGGGGTCCTCGGCATAGATGGTGGCCTGCGCCATATCGCCGCGCTGCAGGCGGACCACCTGCCCCTGCTTGAGGTCAATGGCGGGGTAGAGGGTGAAGCTCATCTCTCGATCCGACCCAACGCGTCAGCGTTGCTGCGCCCGCCGGGCAACTCAATCAGGCGGTAGTAGAAATAACCCTGCACCGTCTCGCCGCCGACGCGCGCATAGGCGGGATGGGCGCCCCAGCGCACGTAGCCCAGCCGCTCGAACAGCGTGATCGCGGTGTCCTGGGTGGCACGCACATCCAGGTTGATGACGCGAATGCCCAGGCTCGCCGCGCGTTCCTCCACGCGCCGCACCAGCAGCCGCGCGAGGCCGAAGCCGCGGGCATAGGGGGCGATGAAGGCGTGGGTGAGTTGCGCGGTGAAGCCCTGCGCTTCGTTGTTGCGCGGCGGGCGAACAAGCTGGGCGCTGCCCACCACCTCACCATCCAGGCGCGCAATGAAGAATTCGCGCTCGGGCACCAGCATCACGCCGCGGAAATGGCGCTCCAGAGCGGTGCGGCTCTGTGCATCCACCCAGCCAAAGCCGCCGCCCTCGACGATGGCGGCGTTCGTGGCCTCGCACAGGTCGGCCAGGTCATGTGGCTCCAACTGCTCCACGCGCTCGACAGCGAGGCGATGGACCACGGCTGGCTCGCTCCTCACGGCGTCCATCGCAGGAAATTGGCGAGGAAGCGCAGGCCCACCTCAGCGCTTTTCTCGACGTGGAACTGCGTGCCGATGATGTTGCCGCGCCCCAGGATGGCCGGCACCGTGCCGCCATATTCGGTGGTGGCGATCACGTCAGCAGGGTCACCGCCCCGCCAGGCGTAGGAATGCACGAAATAGGCATGGTCGCCGGGGAGAAGCCCGTCCAACACGGGATGCGCTCCCAGTGGGAAGTCCAGGGTGTTCCAGCCCATTTGCGGCAGCGGCAGCAGCGCGCCATCGGGGCCACGCGGATCCAACTCCGCGACTTCGCCGGGCATCCACGCGAGGCCGGGTGTCACGCCGTGTTCCAGTCCACGCTCGGCCAGCAATTGCAGGCCGACGCAGATTCCCAGGAAGGGCTTCTTGTGGACCTGCACCTGCTCATAGAGGGCGGCGACCATGCCCTCCAGCTCATCCAGGCCAGCGCGGCAGGCGGCGAAGGCGCCCTGTCCGGGCAGCACAATGCGGTCGGCCCAAAGCAGGGTTTCCGGCTCACGGGTGATTTCGACGCTCAGGAGACCATCGGCCGCACGTTCCAGTGCGCGGCGTACCGAGGCGAGGTTACCCGAGCCGGGATCAATCACGGCGACCCTCATCGCCGCAACTCACTGGCATAGAGCGGCAGCAGGCGGGGCTCGGCCTGGAGGAGCCGGGCGAGCGCGCCCTCCGCATCCTGCCCCAGCACAACATGGGCCAGCGTCCAGCCGCGCCGTGCCAGCGTCCAGCGGCGCAAATCCTGGCCGTGGAAGCCCAGCAACAATGCCAGCGTGAGCGAGAGGGCAAAGCCATAGGGGGCCGGCAAGAAAGCAAATGCCCCCAGGGCCAAGGTGACGGCGATTCCCGCCAACCAGCAACGATTTGCGAGAAGCCAGAGCGGGCCGAGCAGGAAGGCCCACAGGCTGAAGCCTTCGCGGATCAGCACCGGCGCGGCTTTGGTCCCTGTGATGGGCACAGAAGCGCGGTTGGTGCCGGGCGGGAGATGGACGGTCCAGCTTTGCATCAGCCCTCCAGGACCCCTTTGGTCGAAGGGATCATCCCCGCATGGCGCGCGTCGGGCTCTACGGCCATGCGCAGCGCGCGGGCAAAGGCCTTGAAGCAGGCTTCGGCGATGTGATGCGCGTTGGTCCCGGCCTTGAGGGTGATGTGGCAGGTCAGGCCGGCATTCATCACCAGGGCACGGAAGAACTCCTCGAAGAGTTCCGTGTCCATTTCGCCCACCTTGTCGCGCGCGAAGCCCACGCTCCAGGCGAGAAAGGGACGGCCGGAGATATCAATGGCGCATTCTGCCAGGGCTTCATCCATCGGCATCAGGCAATGGCCGAAGCGGGTGATGCCGCGCTTCTCGCCCAACGCCACCTTGATGGCCTGGCCGAGCACGATGCCGCAATCCTCGGCCGTGTGGTGGAAATCAATGTGCAGATCGCCCTTCGCCATCAGCGCGAGGTCCAGCAGGCCGTGGCGGGTGAGCGCGTGCAGCATGTGGTCGAGAAAGCCGATGCCTGTGCTGATCTCGGCGCGTCCGGTCCCGTCCAGGCAAAGCCGGGCATGGATGTCGGTCTCGGCCGTTTTGCGGGTGATCTCGGCGCGGCGCGGGGTGGCGAGGGTCTCCATGGGCGTTGCTGTAATCCCCTCCGCGCCGGAAGGCCAGCGCTGGAGCCCGCATGGGCATTCCCGGCCATCGGTTTCCGGGCAATAAGCTGAACGGATTCTGGACCAGCCTCCTGGAGACGACATGACGATGGACTTCCTCGCCCCCACCTATCTCTGGGTCAAAGCCGTGCACCTCATGGCGGTGATGGCCTGGATGGCGGGGCTGTTCTACCTGCCGCGCCTTTACGTCTATCACTGCGAAATCGCGCAGGGGGGCGGCGTGGAACATGAGCGTTTCAAGAAGATGGAGCGCCTGCTGCTGCGCGCCATCATGAATCCCAGCATGATCGTCACCTGGCTGCTCGGCATCGTTCTGGTGCTCACGCCAGGCGTGGTGAGTTGGACCAGCGGCTGGTGGTACGTGAAGCTGGTGAGCGTGGTGGCGATGACCTGGTTCCACATGTATCTGGCCCGGCACCGCAAAGCCTTCGAGCGGGACGAGCGCCCCTTCCCGCAGCGGCATTGGCGTATCATGAACGAAGTACCGACGGTCCTGATGATCGTCATCGTCATCATGGTGATCGTGAAGCCCTTCTGACGGCGCTTCGCGGGAAACATCTTGACAGGGGCGTTGACTTGGGGCGCAGGCCTCCCTAATTTCACGTGGTCGGCCATAAGCGCTGATCCCTCCCTGACAAAACGCCGATCCGTCACACACAATTCGTGACGCGACCATCGGGGCCCGATCCTCTCGCCCCGCGCGTTTCCCCAACTGAATTTCGGATGCTGCATGC
>Ga0105048_10019074_pt1 | contig 10526 bp, 12 predicted proteins | sample MAT05_FD_78382 | JGI IMG/M metagenome (GOLD analysis project Ga0105048, IMG submission 78382) | Freshwater microbial communities from Lake Fryxell liftoff mats and glacier meltwater in Antarctica - MAT-05 | ecosystem: Environmental > Aquatic > Freshwater > Ice > Liftoff microbial mat | place...
CGCAGCAAGCGGCACGCGGCCCACGCAGTCGCGGCACACACGCCCATCGCGCAACAGCATCGCCTGCGGGCACAGCAGCCGAAAGTTGTGCAGCGTCTGCACCACCGGCACGCGTGCCGCCGCCGCTGCCCAGTACAGCGAAGGCGACACCAGCGGGAAGGTGTTGTGCACGTGCAGCACGTCGGCCGGCCAAGCGGCCAGCAGCCACTCCAGGTCGGACGTTGTGCGGCGCGACCACAACGTGTCGGCCGCCGCACGAGCCTTACCCATGTCGGTTAGTTCGTCGTTATGCCGGCGGTACTCGCGCACCTCGTAGCCGGCCGCACGCAACATCGCCACTTCGGACTCGACAACGGCGTCTTCGCCCCCGCGCTGCTGGTAGGCGTTGTGGGCGATCAGGATCTTCAAGGGAACCAACACTGGACAAGCAGGGAAAATCGGCACCGAACGGCGGGACGGTGTCCCTGCGTATCGCGGCGAAGCATGGCCGCCAAGGTAGTGAGGCGAAATTTCCGCAGCCAGTTCGTCGTGTGATCCACGGCTAGCCATACGGGTAACAGGTCACAACGATACGGCCACCGGGCCCCATTCATCGAAGGCCCACCCCGACGCCACACAAGTGGCCGTCAACAACACAAACATGGCAACTAACTTCGCGTCCAGAAATCATCACGTTTCCGCGGCGGGCAGATACGGGTTCGAGGGCAGTTCCTTAAGCGAAAACGATGCCTGCCGTAAAGAGCTAGCAAGGTTTTCGCTAGGAGCCCGCTTGAACACGACGATGCAGGCCAGCCCAAAGCCCATCAGTCGAAGTGCGCAAAGCGTGTTCTGAGCAGCTACCCCTAGAAGGGTCAGCTCGGTAGGCCAACTACCCCGCCGGTACTTATGGCTGGCGAGACGAGCGTCATAAAAATCATTGATGAAACTGTTCGCCACCCATTTCCCGCCCATCGCTAGCATCAACTTGTATATTTCGCGCACAGAAGGACGGTAGATATAGTTTCCGGACGGCTCGAAGAGCTGACTTGAATCACCGCGAAGCGCGCGCTTCACAATCGACTTGACTCCGTCTAGGAGCCGCGGGTTGTCGACCGGCTCAATCAGGACAGCCGCAATGCGTGCAACCCGAAGCATTTCATACAGCGCGATGGGCGGCCGCGGAAAGTGGTGAAAGGCTTCCTTGCAGAGCACGAAGTCAAAGCTGTCGTCCGCGGGCGACAGCCGCTCTGCGTTTTCAACCGCGAACTCGTCAATTCGCCCCATCTGTTGCGCGACCAACAAGCTATCTGCAGTCAGCGAAGTAGCGCACGCGCGATGTCCCCTCGCCTTCAAGTAGGCTGCGTCGCTGCCGAAACGCCCGTCACCAACGGTCATCCATGTCGAGTTGGGCAGCGCGTTCAATATCGGATCAATTCTGTCCAGCATGCGCCTATGACGCCATGCATCGATAGATGCTGGAGCGGTATAGGCCGAGGGCATCCCCATCGAAAGCTCAGTCCGGGCCTGCATTTCGTGGATGTCGCGAACACCGTGCATTGATTTCTCCTAGGTCCCATAAATGTAATCAGCAGGCAGATCATGCTGACGGGCGTCCTGGCCGCCATTGACCAGCATTTGAACTACCAGCGGCCAGGGCGGTGACAAAAACACCGTGAACTCACTCTTCGAAACTGCCGGGCAGACGATCGTCGACGCCCCGCCCCTTGCGCCTTGAGCCCGTGAGCACTGACCACACCCTCGGCCGGTTCGGCTCATTCGCTGTCGCATCGGTTGCCGGATCGGCCAGTGCATCGGAAAGCAGCAGGTTGATCAACAGGTCGTCGCCGTTCGCACGGAGCACAGCACGAAGATCGCGCAGCCGGTCGCGGCGCGGTGTCGAAGCATCACCGTGCCGCCAGCGCCCACCTGCCGCAAGGCAGCGGCAAGCAGCAACAGCCGGCCGTGTTCGTTGTCGTCGTCTAGACGACGGCGCAACGAAGAGCTGCCCGCGCGTGCCAGCGCCGCAGTGAAGGCCGGCGCGCGCATCGAGCCCAGCGTAAGCCTGAACACGCGGTGCGTGCGCATTCCGGCCAATTCGGCGTTGTGCCGGCGGTATTCGCGCACCCCGTAGTCGGCGGCACGCATTAGTGCCACCTCGGCCTCGACGACCGATTCCTTGCCGCCACGCTTCTGGTGAGCGTTGTGCGCGACGAGGATTCTCTCGCGTCCACAAGTGCAGAAATTCGTGCCGCAAGCCGCTAGCCACAAAGCACTTTCCCACGCCCGGGTGAATCGGCTGTGCTTCAGAGATTCGCAGACGCCTGCAAGAAGCTGATCAGGTGCATGCGCCCGCGCACCAAATCGCGCAGTGGAAAGAGCGCATGCTTCATGCCGTCCAGCACACCCGCTACGCCGGCACGGCGCGGGTACAGCGGCGCTGCTTCGTAACCCAGTAGTGACAACCCCGCTCGTTGGCAGGCCAGACCCAAAGACTTTTCGGTAAAAAACTGTACGTGTTCGCGCGTGCTGTAGGCATTGGTTCGACGCCATTCTTTGCTCGTTTCTCCACAGGGCGTGGACAAGAAAACGCGCCCGCCAGGCATGAGCCTGTCGGCGCAGAGTTTCAAGAATGGCACCGGGTCCGCGATGTGCTCAATCACTTCGACCAACAAAATCGCATTAAAGCGGTCATTGCACAGGTCCAGGCGGGCGTGGCATTCGAAGCCCCGCGCGAGCAAGCTGTCGCACGAGTCGAGGTCGGCCTCGACGCAGGAAATCTTTAAACCTGGCACAGCGGCTGCCATCGCCGAATCGATGTGCCCCGCCCCAGCGCCAATATCCAACACCTTGGCACCGTCAAACAAGAAGCCTCGCGCTCGCCAGTACGACACCAAGCGCAGGTTACGCTCGGCGTAAACAGCGGCTTCGGCATTGGCCGCAGGATGGGTTTGCACACCGTCGGCCGCGGCCGCGCTTAGGGCATGAAGGTGGCCACAAGCCGCTGACTTGCACTTGCCGACATCAACGTACAGGGACCGAAACGTGAAAGCGGCGGCCGATCCACAAACTGGGCAGGCCGCTGGTCCATGGCTGGTTGTCGCATTAGTTGAGTTTATCAATCAACATCCCCTTAGGCGTCGTCACACGAGACGCCAACTGTCGCAGCGGCCAACGTGATTTGTTTGGTCTCGGGTGGACCCGAGCACGCAGTCCGCGAAGGCGCGCAGAAACAGCAAAACTCCCACGCCAGCCCACTTCGAGAGCTATGTCGAAGGATTGTCTGTGCCCTCGGTTCTGGGGCTACAAAATCGCGCTTTAGACCATCGGTGTTCAGCATCTGCCCCACTCCCGTGTGATCGGGATGGAGACGACGCTGTCCGGCGTGCACTTGAGAACCGGAGACGCGTATTCGGCGCAAAGTTCGAGCTGGGAGCAATGCCCGCGGATCAATGCTGCGACTTGGATCGACGCGGTCGCGGCCGCTCTGCCTAGCTGCAAAAAAGTGTAAATTTTGCTGCTCCCCACGGAATCGCCAGACGCTTGCCTGCAGGCGCAAAGGTGCTATGCCAAGCGGCGGTGGACACATGAGTCTTCCCTGCGGCATGGATTGATCCTCAGCGGCTTCTGCGGTCCAAGAGCCGACAGCCATGCAAGGAGAGATATTCAAGTTCATCGGTACTCCTGCAATCTGTAACGAAAGAGCGTGCTTAGCTGCCCTGCCGTTGCGGCTACCTTGATGACCTGCCGCACCGCTGCGCCACGCCCCCCCAGGAGACTGCCAAGCACGAGGACGACGGCGATCATCAGAAGGCAAACCCGCCAACAAGCCCAGGCCAGCTTAGCCAGCGCCGGTCCCGGACGGCCGACAACATCGGCAAAGACCTGCCCGCCCCGAAACGATCGGCGCATTAGCCAGCGCAAGCGCGCGCGCGCCGGTGGAATCTTCTCCTGCGCCATAGCCTCCTGGCACCACACCAACCGGTGACCGTTGCGCGAAAGTCGATAGAAGAAGTCGGTATCCTCACCGCCGGTCAGGCCGAATTTCGGATCAAATCTCGCGCCACTTTCGATTAACTTCGCATGCATAAGGACATTGCCTGTGCCACCGCAAGTCAATGCCGCTCCCGTTTCAAGACGCCGTGGCGCAAACAGCTTGGCCTTGCGAACCCAGGTAGGCGGCTCAGCAATGAAGCACCCTTCAACGGGACCAAAAACAACGTCAGCGCCGAACCGCTTCTGGCAGGCAAGCAGGTCGGCGAGCCAGCGCACCGGGACCACCTCGTCGTCATCGACAAGGGCCACCATGTCTGCCTCAACGTGGTCAAGCGCCATGTTACGGGTCAAGGCAATGTTCTTCTCCGGCTGCACGAAGTAGCGTAGCGAGACTCGCGAAGGCTGGAAACCATCGACCACCTCACGCGCTGAGCCTAAGGCGTCGTTGTCCACGATGATGACGCGAACCTGCACGCTCTGGGGTAACGCCTGCGCATCCAGGCTTTGCAGCAACTCGAACAGCCAATCGGGTCGTCGATAGGTCGCCACGCAGACATCAACCTTCATGACGTTTCGGACAGCCGGCACATCAGCGGGTTGGCTGCAATCAGCATTCTCGACGTCCAGATGGGAGGCATGCTAATGCGCTGCATTCGTGGGGTAAGAGAAAACATGCAGAGGCTGCGCAGGAGTTCCGCCAGGAGTTGACCGCGATGGAACGTGCAGACCCACACCGTCAATGCCGGTGTCACATGCGCAACGGCTAAATCGCGGTTCACACGCCCACCCACTTTCTTCCCGCACGGACGACATAACGCAGTGCAAACTCAGGCCAGTAGCGCCGGGGCGCATGCTTAAACCGCGCGCGGAAGTCTTCGTTGAAGCTGGGCCACGCAAACTTGTGCGAGGCGCTGCCGGGGTGGACGCGAAACGCGGCCAGCGGCTCGCTGAGCTGTGACAACTTCAAGTGGGGTTGGATGCGCAACCAGAACTCGTAATCCATGGCCAGCCGGTAGTCTTCGCTGAAGCCGCCAAAGCGCTGGAACACTGATCGGCGGATAAAGGTCGCGGGATGAGGCACAAGATTGCGTCGCAGCAGTCTGGCCGTGTCGATGGGCGGCACCACGAAAGATTCCGGCACCCGCCGGCCGTCGACGTCGGAGACGATGCGCCCGAACAGCCAGTCGCTGCCGTCTTGATCCATGCGCTGTTTGACGGTGGCCAGCACGCCCGGGTGCAAGTAATAGTCGTCGCTGTGCAGATGCGCCACGATCTCGCCCCGCGCCTCGGCAATGCCTGTGTTCATGGCCCTGGCGATGCCACCGCGCACGCCGGTGATGATGCGCACATTACCCGGTTGACGCTGAAGCAATTCGATCGTGCCGTCGTCGGAGTCGCCGTCGACGAACACCTGTTCGAAACTGACGCCGCGTTGCTGTTGCACCGAACGCAGCGTGTCGGGCAGCGTGGCCAGGCTGTTGCGGGTGCAGGTGACGATGGTGAAATCCACAACGACAGACATCAGGCGCCTGAGAGAGCAGTCTGGTAGGAACGCAGTGTCTGCAGTGCGGCCTGGTGCCAAGTGAAAGTTGCGGCCCGCGTACGGCCTAAACGGATTAGTTCTGCATGGCGTGCACTGTCATCGACAACACGCTCGATCGCTGCCGCCAACGCCAAGTCGGCGTCTCTTGCGTTGACGTCGAAGTACTCCGCCGCAGGCCCGGCGACTTCAGGCAAGGAACTAGCAGCGGCGGCAACCACAGGGCAGCTGGCGACCATGGCCTCCAACAGCGGCATCCCGAAACCCTCGTAACGTGAAGGACACACAAAGCAGGCTGCGGAGCGATACAGCGCGGTCAGAGTGGCATCGTCGCCAGCGATATGCAAAACCGCATCGGCCGCTAGTCCGAGACCGACAAGCTCTTCGCGCTCACTTGTCGCCATCGGCCCGCCGCCGAACGCAACTATGCGGAACCGTGATCTAAGGGCCGGTGAACCGGCTAAAGCTCGCAGTAACGTCGAGAAATTCTTGTAGCCCCCCCGGGCTCCCACATAGAGTAGATAAGGCAATCCGGCTTGGAGTGGCGGGCCTGTATCCGGCAAGTAGCTGCGCGCTGCCACACCATGGTGCACGACACTGGTCCGGTCAATAGGCACGCGAAGCAAGCGACACAAATCCTGTCTCGTGTTCTCGGACACGCAGATGACATGGTCCGCTGCCAAGACCGCGGCACGCTTGAGTTCACGAGTCGAATCGTCGGACCTGAAGTTGCTGGGAAACAGTTCGTGGATCATGTCGTGTACGGTCACCACGAGTCGGCTGGCGCCAAAGGGACGTCTACGCCGCAGGTAGTAGGTGGCATGCAGAACGTTGCAACGGCGCAAAGCTAACTGCGGTTCGGTCATTAGCGCGTCCAGGGCCCGCCGTATGCTCTGCCGGCATGTTGGCACGAACCATGAAGGAGACGAAGTTGTCTCACCAGCAGTCGCGAGGAACGCATTAATATGCAGTGGCGCAACGATGCCTGCCCGCACGCCCGGTAGCGTCGCTAACGCAGTTCTCAACTCGACCACGTACCGGCTGATTCCACCGTACCGCTGAAGACCGAATATCTGCCCATCAAACAGTATGTTCATGACCGCTCAACCCGCACAAACTGCCGCGTAAGCAGGGCCTTGGCGGTCTCGTGGTCACGCTGGGTAAGCCCAAGGTCGCGCCGACGCGAGTGAACCCGCCACGCAAGCCAGCGCGCAAGCACGCCACTCCGTTCACCCCACTTGAACCCCCGGGGCAAAGGTCGGTCGGTGAAGAGGTGCAATCCGCTACGCAGCCGAAGGTAGCGAACACCCAGTCGGTTGGCGAGCATCTGCAGCGTACGCGGCTGATAAAAGCTGATGTGCTGTCCTGTCTCGAAAGCGTAGTACCACCACTCTGGGGGGGGAACAGACCCCTCGAAAGTCGTCGTTGAAAACACCAAGGTCCGACAACCGTAGCGCTCAAAAAGGTCCGCCAGAAACGCCAGGCCGTCCTCCACGTGCTCAAGGACCTCAAAAGCCAGGAGCAGATCAGCTTGAAAGTTGGTGTGCGGCTCGTGATGCGTTGCAAACAGGTTCTTGCAGTACGCATCCGTGCTGTAAGCATCAAACCCCCGGTCGCGCAGCATTCGCGTTAATAGGCCGTAGCCCCCCGCGACATCAAGGATGCGCCCGTTAACTAACCCCAATCGCTCAATCAAGGTCTCCAATGCCAAAGCGTTGCTCAGATTACGCTGCACTAACCCAGTGTCAGTGCTAGCGATCGCGTTCGTATACGCGTCTGCTAGCCAATAGGGGGGCTCAGTCCGCAAGAGCCCGCTGGATTCACAATAGTGGTAACGAACCGAGTGCCGTCCGAGAACGTCCGCATTAAAGGCCAACGGGGCTGGCTGACCTGAGATAGGACAGACCACCGGCGATGGCTGCGCGCCGCCATCGTTCATTCCGCAGTCCCCTCACCATACCTGGCTGATGCGAATGAACGTAGCGCGATGTGATGCGCATGTCGCAGCACAAAATCCCGACAAAACAGCGCCGATAGCAGACCCGGGAAGACTTTTTCGGGCAACTCGCCGACGGCGTTGTTCGCGTTGCCCAGCAGGTCCACCGCGTGCCTGGGCCGGTTCGGCTCATTTACCAGGGCTGGCACATGCTTGCCCAGGCCGCCGAGCTGCAAATGGGGAACGTCCGCGTTGACCATCAGTGTGCGCATGATCTTCAGGAACTGGCGAAACGCGGCAGACGTGCTGCGACCAGGTCGCGCAGCCTTAGGCGATGTACCGGGAACAGGACGTAACGCCAGCCCACGGCAGCCAGCAGAGCAGCAGCGCCCGCCAGCGCGCCTACAAACGCCCAACCGCCCAACACGGGTTCGCCCCAGCGCCAGGCCACCAGCGCAGTACCAGCCAGCAGGACCACGGCATTTACGCCGTAGATCGGGCCGACGACACTTGCGAGTCGCCAAGGCAGGGAGTGGCGATGCACCACCCACAGGAACGCCGCGGTGAAGACGGCACCAACGATCAGCTGCGATACGGCCAGTTCAACGATGCCGCCCAGGCGCAAGGCCATCCACGCCGCGCTGACCCCAACCACCGCTCGCAACAAGGCTGCGACGCCTGTGATGTACGGCCGACCCAGGCCGTCGTTGACCAACGAGGGCGCGTTGGTCAACGACTCCACCAGCATCATGTAGGCCACGATGATGAGCACCAGTACCGCCACGGGCTGGGCGGGCTGGCGCAACCAGTAGGTGAGCAGTTCGCGCGCAAACAGCGCCAGCAGCAGGCACAGCGCGGTGTTCAAGAAAGCCATATAGCGGCTGACGTAGATGAAGGTGCTGCGAAGCGCGGCATGGTCGGCGCGTGCGTCCAGGTGGCTGGTCAGGGGAAACATGACTTGGACCAAACGATTCATTAAGGCGAACACGCGGCTGGCCAGGGTGTACGGGATCACATAGGTGGCCAGCGCAAGCATCGATTGCTGGGCGCCGATAAGCAGCTTGTCCGCGTTGTTAGAGGTGACCGCGGCCAGCCGCTGCAGGTAGGTGAACAGACTGAACGAAGCCACCTTGCGCGAGGTCGACCTGTCGGGGCGACGCAGCCGCAGCCCAGGCAACAACCGCCTGAGAAGCACGAACAAGGCGGTGCAATGAACGATGGTAAGCACCATGCGCGCAGTAACGATAGCCGTTAAGCCGCCGCCGCCCAACACCACGGCAATGGTTAGCAATGGTGTTAGCGAACCGAACACGGCGTCGAAGCGCCCCGACAGGTCGTAGCGCCCCAAGGCCTGCGGAATGCTCTGCAGGAACAATTGAAACTGCCCGAAGAAGAATGCTAACGACGCCACCTGCAGTGCGCTGCGCGCATCTTCGCGCCACGACGGCCCGATTTTGAACACCTGGTTTACCAGATGGTCTGCGCCAAAGAACAGCGCCAGTCCACCGGCCACGCCAATGGCCAAGTAGATCAGCAGACCGAACGACACCACGCGGCCAACCTCGTCAGACTCGCCGCGCGCCTGGTGCTCGGCGACATACTTCACCGTACCGGCCGTGGCGTTGATGTCGATGATGCCGAAGTAGCCGACTATGGAGGTGATGAGTACCAGCGCACCGTAGGCTTCGGCGCCCATCCGGTGCACGATCAGCGGAATGGTTACGAACAACGCCACCGCCGGTAGCAGCCCGCCCAGGAAATTAAACGCCGAGTTGCGCAGGAAGCTCACGCTGCGGCCTTGGTCGCTTCGACGCACAGTGAAGCCGGCTTGCGTGGTGGAACAGCCGCGGCGGATAAACCTAGCGCGAACGAGGCGAATGTCGGCACCCGGCTCTCGTTCGGTCCGCCGCGCCGCAGATAACCTGTTACGGCCAGCGGGTGCCGCGGCACCATGTCCAGGTTTACCCAGTCCGGGTGGGCAACGGCGCCACAGCCGATGTTTAGAAGCACAACAATCCTTTAACCGGCGCGCAGCGGGCGACGGTAATGGCGCATCTGCTGCGTGTTCGGCGCGCGCTCGCCAACCGGCCGAGTCATCGCCCATTGGGAAGCAGCCACGAGACTGGGCAACCCCAGACAGAGGGCCAACAACTGCATGGTGCGCACCTGACCGATAGGTGTGCCGAACAAGAAGTCGGACATCATGAACAACAAGCCAGCCACCGCGGCCATGACCAATGCGCGCTCTTCGGCCGTGCTGGATACTGCGACTTTGCGCGCTTGCCTTGCAAAGGCCCAGAGCACCCCGGCCGTCAAGAACAAGCCCACCAGGCCAGCTTTCATGGTCAGGTGCAACACGCCGCTGTGCAGAAAGCTGCCTGCTGAAGATGCCTGCCACGCTATGAGATTGCTTGACGCGTACTTGCCCCAGCTTCCGATGCCCACGATGGGTGAGTTGGTAAAAGCTTCCCAGGCCAGGCGAAGTTCAAGCACGCGAGTGCCTTGCACGCCCGAACCAGACGACACCAGGTCGAAGAAGAATTTTTCCAACGGGTTGGCGCCATCACGCCAGTCCAGTCGCTGGCCCATCACGATGCCCAGCCCCGCCAGCACCACCGGTACGCCCACCATCAACACCGGCAAGCGCCACCGGGGTTGCATGCGAATAAAGAAATAGATCATCACGAACACCGCACCGCCCCAGGCCGTTCGCCTGTATGAAAGCATGATGCAGGCCAGCGACGCCACCACGGTGACGATGTATATCCAGTCCCATGGCGCAGAGCGCTTGTCGCTGCGCTTGACGAGCAGCAGCGACAGCGCCACCGCCATGCCCAGCACGCACACCAGGCTGTCCCCGATGTCGAAGTAGGTGAGCTGAATATTCAGCTTCTCCGTATTGGCATAGATATTTGCCGGGTCGCCGCCGAAGAAGGCCCAGCGCCCCAGGCCGAAGGCGGCCTTTGCCAGCGCCGCCAGCACCAGCAGCCGAGCCACCATTACCAATGACACGGGTTTGCGGCTTGCGCCCGCCAACACCATCAACAGCACCAGGGGCGCCATCCACACCACGTTCAC
>Ga0105048_10019075_pt1 | contig 10526 bp, 9 predicted proteins | sample MAT05_FD_78382 | JGI IMG/M metagenome (GOLD analysis project Ga0105048, IMG submission 78382) | Freshwater microbial communities from Lake Fryxell liftoff mats and glacier meltwater in Antarctica - MAT-05 | ecosystem: Environmental > Aquatic > Freshwater > Ice > Liftoff microbial mat | place...
GGCGATCTACTTTATTAAGGATCTGAAGGATCCGTTCTTTAGGCAGGTGTATGGGGAGAGGAGTATGTATTTAAGCAAGTAATGGGTCGAAATGTCTCGTCCTGAAAATGGATGACCTGATCGCCCGTGCAGAGCACGATGGAAGGGCATTCGAGATCGTCTCCGATAATCCCGAGCTCGGATTCTACTTCTTCGTCTACGAAGGTGGTAAATGCACCTATGACTACGTGCTTGACACTGTGGCTCTTTGCAAAGAGTTCGGGGCGGAGCGATTCAATGTCCCTCTGGACGCATGGAAAGACATGAAGTGAAATGAAAAGCACGGGCGAGGCGATCTACTTCATCAAGGATTTGAAGGATCCGTTCTTCCGGCAGGTGTATGGGGAGAGGAGTATGTATTTGAGCAAGTAGGCGATGCCTTGGCTCGTCTATGCGATGTTGCTCGCTTGGCTGGCATTTGCCGCGGGGTTGCTTGCTTGGGCGTAGCGCAAGCAGCAGCAATTGCCCGAGATCTACATCGAACCGGACATGCTGCTGAAGTTCCTCACGGGGAGATTGACCAAGGCGTAACAACTGCTATTGGTCAGGTATATGCTCATTCTCTTCGGCAGTATCGTCCTTGTTGCCTTCGTGATCCTTGCAGTGATGGTTGCTCGGGTGTAGTTACTTTGGGGGTGCCTATTAAGGACCTGAAGGAGTAGCCTGCCCCGCACTTCGATGCGGGGTTCTGTCAAGGCGAGCCCCGGCTTTGCGGTGCTTGGCAGAGGCAGGTGTATGAGGAGCATGCAATATTTCTGATCAAGTAGCGATGGATCGTACTCGAGAGCAGTTGGCGGTATGTGCTGAGCATAAAGCGGTATTCCGGGCTACTGCTCCTGAAAGCAAGGTGGGTTTTTCCAGAAGTGTGCGCGAGGGACTTGTGCCGCTCAACGGGTTGCGGCTTGAACCAACAGGGGAAACCTCGGGCTGGTACATCTGGGCGGGAGAAGTGATGTCACAAGCCGATGACTTCTTTGTCCCACTGCACGCAGCGCATCTCGCAGACGAAGCCCCACAGGTGTTGAAGTACCTTGGACTGCCTCCAGGATGGCGGTTTCTGATTGCCGATGACTACGCGGACGTTTGGTTCGATCCAGATGCGTTGAAGAAATGAAGAGCACCGGCGAGCAATCTACTATCAAGGATCTGAAGAAGGAGCCTGCCCCACACTTTGATGCGGGGTTCTTTAGGCAGGTGTATGGGGAAAGGTCGATGTACTTGAGTAAGTAGGTAGTTTGGGCGTGCCCCCGGCTCAAATGCAGCCGGGGTCCGGCTTTCCGCTTCAAGTCCGCACTCGTCGTTCCTCTTCGCTTGCGTGCTTTCCGCTGCGATCCGTCACGCGAAATCCAAGGACCGCGGGAAGCCTATTTCTGGATACATTCGATCATGGAACTGAAGAACAGGCGGTGGTACGAATGGATCATGATCGTCCTTGGTGTTGCGGGTTTGATCTTCCAAGCCGTTGCATTGTTCGTGCCTGTACCTCGACCATTTAGTTGGGTCCAGTTTCTTGTCAGTGCCTTCTTTCTTTGGGGAGGTACGGTTCCTCGGAGGAAGAGCAACCCGGCTGTGTAAGAAGTTTGCAGGGATGAAGAGCACGGTGGAGGCGAACTACTTCATCAAGGAACTGATGGATCCGTTCTTCAGACAGGTGCATTGGGAACGGAGTATGTACTTGAGTAGGTAGCCCGCCCTGAGCGGAGTCGAAGGGTGGGCGTGCCCCCGGCTCAAATGCAGCCGGGGTCCGGCTTTACGCTGCAAGTCCGCACTCGTCGTTCCTCCTCGCTTGCGGGCTTTCCGCTGCAATCCGTCACGCGAAAAATCAGGACCACGGGATGCCTCAGGTGGTTGTTCACCAACAAATGTTTCAGGGGGCGTTTATAGAACAGCTCTGCCTTTGAGTAGAGCTCGTTGAGGTGGCATAGAGCAACCTCATCAGGTCATGAGTCTTCGGGTACGTCGTTCCGTTCACGTTTCTAAAGGAATTTAGAGATCCGCAACTGGACCATATCGTCCTGCCTGAAGTTGAACAGTATCTCTTCCTCTGAAACATCACTCAATACGGATACCAACAGGTCGACTTTCCAGTTTCCCTTGAAGCGCCTTGAGCCTTCAAAACGGAATAGACGGGTGGTCCGTTCAAGGTCAATGATGGACCCCAAAAGAAATGATGTGCCACGTACGTCGTTTAGATTGATACGGCTGCCGATGAATACGTCGTTGTCGAGCCCAGAGAATGTCAATACACCTCTGCTGTCATACAAGTATTCGCTGACTACCCCGACATCTGCTCCAGTTCCGAAGATGTTGCCAAAAGTGTACTCAAGACCAGTAGCGAGCGCGACAAAGTCCTGTCGCTCGGACAGCCGATTGATGGCTTCTACCTTCAACATCAAGGCGCCTGCGGTGTACTGCGCATCAAGGCCTATTTGATGGATGATGGGATAGGTCAGGTCAAGGCCTATGGTAGGATCGAAGCCTAAGTACATGGGCTCTCGGGCCACTCCATAGAAGTAGGAAAGCCCCACATCAAGCTTGTTGAAGGTGTTGTACCATCGAGCTGCTGCTGATGGATGCCACTCGTTGGATGATGTGGTAAAGGGTACATCTTCTCGCGCCAGCACTTCCGGAAATCTGTAGCGCCCATGGCTACCGGGAAATTGCCTGCGACGTGCGATGGGCAAGTAGTAGAATTCAAAGGAACCTAAGGACGTGCTCGTAGTGAACTGCACCATGGGTTGACCAAGTTTCTCCGAACCATCGAACGCTTCGACCTGGTCGGCTTGATTGATGATATCCACGAGATGCACCGACTCCGTTACCCCCCAGAAGACCTTTTTGGCACCCACGGACAAGGCCCACTTCCGGTTGTTGTACCGGTAGTAAGCTTCCCTAAAGTCGAAGTGTGACCGCAGGGGATCGTTCAGACTTCCCCGAAGAAAGGCATCCAGAACGATCTGATGTTTCTTGTCCGGACTCCGGGTACTCCAACGCGGCCGTATCGCCCCTGATGTGAAGTGATCCAACTGACCAGGAAAGGAGCCCGACGTCGGGAAGTACTGATGTTCGATCTCCAGTTCCAACGAACGTTCCGTCTGCCACTTTGTGGAATCCGGCTGGGCAAAAGCCGAATAGGACCATGCCACGACAAGAACAAGGGGAATGGCTTTCATGCTCAATTCTTCAGGCTCTCTTCCGTGAGGTCCTTAGCGGAAAGGGAGGTCTTGAACTTGTATCCGGAGAAGATAAGTTCGGTCCGTTTTCCGTTCTGCAGGTTCACCATGCTCAGCTTATCCGCCTTCCAGTACTTATCCAAGTAGAGCTTGTAGCCTTCGAATATCAGGGTCTTTAGCGGCGACCCTTTCCTGTCGAAGTACTCCACCTTTTCTACACGGTAGTTCTTGTCCAAGTTGTAGTGGGTGATCTTTCTGGAGTAACCGCTTTTGAGGTCTTTGGGTACCATTTCGACGAGAGCGATTTTTTGTCCACCGACCACCTCTTCGCGGAGGAATTTGAAGTCGAATTTTTCAACCTCAAAGGAGGTGAGGTCTTCGAAGGCGAATTCGCTCCCCATGAAAGGCCCTGACTTGTTTGCTGACGCCAAACGCTTCACCCGTGCCACGCTCGGCAAGAATATCCATTGGTCATCGTCTCCTGTTCTATGTGTGTAGGTCAATGTTTTTGTTCCGCTCACATCTTTGGGACTATTGAAGCTGATCAAGGATCTTTCTCCGTCACCCTTCACTTCCAGTGTTTTGTTGGTGAGCAGGTTGGTCGTGCTTTGCCCGTTCTTATTGGTCAAGACCATTTTGGTTTCAACCTCATAGCTGGTAAATCCGGCATCGGCATTCTTTGCCTTTCGGGCGATATCAAGTCCGCGATCGTCCGCAACAGAGAACGCAAGTGAAAGGAGTGACGTAGCGACCAATGTCCTGGTCAGTAATGCAGTTTTCATGTTACTCATGGTTTGGGTTGAACGTTCGTCTTATCTATGCTGACAAGCAGCAGAGGGAGCGCGGTGAAGCACATCACGAACGATGCGAGAAGAATGATGATCGTGATGAGTGCGAGTGAGGAGTTGATGAGGAAGGAGGACTGTGTGAGCAGAAAGAACCCAACACAGAGAATGACGGTGGTCGCAGTGATGGCTGTGCCAACCTTATCGAAAGCGTAATGGACTGCTGCTTTCGCGTCGAGCCCCTGTTCTTTCCGGGCGAGTAGGTATTTGGAGATGAAGTGGATCGTGTTGTCCACAATAATGCCCAGGGTCATGCCGAAGACCGCTGTCATACCAAGGTTCACGTAACCCAAGATGAAGTACCAAAGGCCAAATCCGATAAGTGCAGGAGCCACATTCGTCACAATGCTCAAAAGGCCATATTTGAAACTTCTGAAGGTGATGATGAGGATCAACGTGATGAGCAAGGCCGAGATCAAGGCCCCTTGGATCAAGCCGGATACTTGCCGCTCGCCAATGTGGGCGAACATCAGCGTTAGTGATGCTCCGTCCGCCACCATGTGTTTCGGCGCATTCTTTTCCAACCAGCCCTTCAACCTCTCGGAGAAGTCGATCATCTGCCTCGATGGCACTTCTTTAAGGGTTACCGTGAAGCGGGTCTCTGATTTGGCATTGTTCACCTGGTTGTTCATATCGAGACCATAGGGAAGCGATAGCTCGTACAGCAACAGGAACTGAGCTGCCTCCTGCTGGTTGTCGGGGATGCGATAGAAGGCCAGGTCGTCGCCGTGCATGGCTTTGTTGACCCGCTTGGAAACCTCAGTGAACGAATTCACGTGGACCACCTCAGGTTGTTCCTTCACATATTCGGTGAACGCTTCGAGTGTCTTCAGGTATGCCGGATCGTTGATGCCACCATCGCCGACGGAGGGTATCGAGAACTCCAAGTTGTAGATCCCAGTGAGGTTGGCGTTGATGAAATCGGTGTCCTTCCGGAATTGTATCGTCTCATCGAAATACTTGATGAATTCGTCGTTGAGCGCATTTCTACTGGTGAAGTATGAACCGACTAACGTTGCAGCCACTGTGGTGTAGAGAATGGGATTTTTGTACCTGAAGAGGAAGTTGACATAGCGGGCCGAGAAGCCTGTGGTCTGCTGCGAACTACGGGTGCTGATCTTCGCCTTGATCGGAAGGATCGCAAGTAGCGCGGGCAGACCTACGAGCGAGTAGAGATACGCGAACGTCATCCCGATAGCGGAGATGTTCCCGAAATCGGCGTAGGGTGGCACGTCGCCGGTATTGAGCGACAGAAAGCCGATGATGGTGGTCAGCGATGTGATCGTGACCGGAATGAAATTGATGCGCAGGCTTTCCACGATCGCTTCGTCCTTCTTCCAGCCGTCACGGAGCAGCTTCAGGAAGGAGATGGTGATGTGTATGCAATCCGCAATGGCCAGCGTGGCGATAACAATGGGGGCATTGGCTGAAGCCGATGTCAGATCGATCCCGAGCAGTGCAGCGGTGCCCAAGGTGGAAGCGATGGAAAGACAGACAACCACGAATGAGCTGATGGAACTGAAGATCGACCTGGTCGAAAGGAAGATCATCATCAAGAAGACGACAAAGACCAACGGCACAAGTGTTTGGCCGTCACTCTGGGCAGTTTCGGAGAAGGCGTTCTCCAACATGATGTTGCCGGATAAGTGGACCTTCATGTTGGGGTGCTTTGCCATCCATTCCGTGGTCTTGTTCCGGAGGAAGGCTACGACCTTGGTTGTTGCTTCATTCTCAGCAGGAAGCTTGCAGGAAATGTTGATACCGGTCACCGTACCGCTTGCATTGATCAAGCGGTTCCGGAGTAAGGGCTCGTTCAGGGCGACTTGTTTGATGTTCTTGATGTCCTCGTCGGTCAGCGAGGAGGTTTCCTCCACCAGATCCGAGACGAGGAGGTCATCGCCCATGGCCCTCGTATACTGGAAATTGGTGATCGCATCTACACGAAAGGAGTAGGGCGTTTGCCAAGCGCTATCGACCAATTGCTTGATGGCTTCAAGCGATGCGGGACTGAACAGGTCCCCACTTTTATCCTCAATGGCGATGAGGACGTTGTCATCGTCCGAGTAGATCTGTTCGATCTTTTCGTAGGCCTGTAGTTGGGGGTTCTCCTTGCTGAAGAAGACCTTCGAGTCAGCGTTGAACCTCAACTTGCCAAAGCCCGCCATGGTCATGCCCGCAATGACCAAGGTGAGTATCAGGAACCACCACTTTCGTTTGACAACTGTGGAGGCAAGCTTGGTTGTAAAGCGGTCCATGGCGTTTGCTTGATGTTGTTGTGGTTCCATTGAGTGAGTTGGTCAGAGGTCATTTCTGCCCAGAGGTCGGTTCATGGGCCAGTGGTTGGGCGAGGGGTTTCTGGTCGCTTGACTGGTGCCCGGCTTCGGGAACGTGTGATAAATGACTGACGGTCATAAAATGTTCGATAGGTCACTATTATTTTTTCACGTCCCCATGTGCTGGGTGCGACATCATCTGACACCCAGCCGTTCAGGTCGCGGCTCGGTGCGCTGACTTCAACCAAGGTGGAGCGGGCTCCGGTCGAGACTCTGGACGCCCTACTGGTCGATATTCCGGACTATACGACCGGACATGACCGCGTGACAAGCTTGAACAGCCATAAGGCTCTGAGCTTTTTGCCAGTTCGCAGCTGCGAACCCAGCAGTGGCCTCTTTCATGCCGACCTGGCAGAACAAACACCAACGCGGGAGCCTATCTCTTTTGAATTCCCCTGCAGAAAGTCTCAATGAAAGAATCAAGGATCTGGCTCTCGGTGATGCTCAATTTGCTTTTGATCAGGACGCCACGCACTTTGAGCATCTGCAGAATACCTACGGTGGTGCCCCACAAGATCATCGTTACGTGCAGAGGGTCGAGGGCGGGATTCAGCTGTCCCTCTTTCTGGGCGTCGAGCGCGATCCTGGAGACGAATAACGTAATTGCATTGCTTGATCCATACATCTCTTCCGACTCGTCGAACGTATGGTTCGCTTCATACAGCGATACCAGGTCGTAGTAAAGCGGGTTCTTCAGATAGAAGCGATAGTTGATCCGTATGATCTCAGCGAACTTATCTATTGCCGAAATGTCAAGGGCATCAACCTTCTTGAATTCTTTGAGCAGAAGTGTTCTGGACTTCACGGTAAGATTGCCCAAGATCTCCTCCTTGCTCTTGAAGTAGAGGTAGATGGTACCCTTCGCGAGAGAGGTCTCTTCAGCTACTTGGTCAATATTCAGTCCGTGAAGACCATTCGCCTTCATGATCCGCTCAGCAGCTTTCAAGATCTCATTCTTGCGCTTGAGCTTCTCCTGTATCTTCCGTTCAACTGTTTTGCTCATTGCCAGATTTGTTCACGAGTAGGAAGAAGAGCAATGGTTTTCGAATGGAACAGGCGAGACCATCAGGAATATGGAACAGGTTCAATGTGGCGATATCCACCAAGCGATGAGATGTTGGTTCGTTGTATGGTGATCAGTGGTCATGAGCGGTCAGAGCGTGAGGAAGCCTTACGTGACCCAAGTGGTTAACAAAGCCCAATGTGCCGCAGGGATGACATACAAGTTCTGAAGGTTCAGTGGTTTGACCGAGAATAGGAAGCACTCTTCGCAGGCATGGTAAAGCTTACAGCCTTCATCTTGGCCCGCAAGATAAACGTACTGCTACCTCACGTTGTGCGTTTGGCAGTGGAATGGACACTGCTGATAACTCGGCTCTTGGCATAGCTGAATACCTCGCGCTGTTTTAGGCCAACCGATTTGTGAATTCAATGTGGCCAAGATTGATTCCTCCTTGTCGCAAGGGTGGCTCGCACATTGGGTTAGCGCCACTGGTGACCGTCAAGCTGTTAGAGCCTGATCAGAGGCAAGTCCGGTCGCCAGTAGCTTCCTAACCTGCACAAGGGTGGTCAGAAGTGACCATAAACACCTTCGAAGTGATTTACCGAACCACGGCGCAATTTCCACCGCTACTTTAGCCCACATGCGCGTCCTCCTGTTCCTCTGCATCCTCGTTCCGCAGCTGTTGGCGGCCTAGGTATATCCATCGATAGATCCCTTCACAGAAGCGCTGCTCGGTGCTTTTCACACCGGTGATGCACGTCAGTTCGAGCTGTTGTTGAGCACCCGCACTGACCATGCACTCGTGGTGAAAGCCGTGGAGGATGCGGCACCCACGGACTGGATGGATAGTTTGCAAACCAAGCCCCATCCAAGCACGGTGAAGTTCCGGGCTGCTTGCCTCTCTCTGCGGGCTTTCGGGGAGGAGCAGGGCATCGTCTGGAGCGACCTGACCCCGCTGCATCCGGAAGAGCTTACGAACGTGAAGCGTCAAACCACCGACGGCACCGAACGCTTGTTGCAGGCAACGGAATTCCGTTTCCCCTTCGAGTCCGATGGTCGCTTGTTCGCCATCCGGGTCGACTTCTTGTTGAATACCGGCAAGGAATGGAAGGTCGGCAACGACGCGCTCTGGCTGGAAGCCTACATCGAAGCGGTCCATGGGCCAGGGTCTTGGGTGCGGCTGGCGCCGTGAAGGTGCATGAATGGGTTTCCTCGACGAGAGCAGGATCCTGGTAGCCGGTGGCTACCTACCGTAGGCCACTTTAAATCGCAGCCAAAGGCTATGAAGCTCCGGTCATTTTGCACGTAGCCGCAGGCCAAACGCAGCGCGGAATGACCCAAGGTGGGTGTTGTGCGATGAGTGAGGTTAACCCTGTTGCTTAAAGATGAGGTCGGGGATGACGGGGATGGAGACATTGTTCGTAAGGTGCTGAAAATGAGTGCCATGGCCCTATTTTAGGATTTGACTGGAAGGGAGTATTCAAAAAAGGAATCAAAAAAGGAGGTTGGTCCACCGCAGTGTATCCCCCCAAACCACCGCCGGGTATTCCTCCTACCTCCGCCTCGTTGCGCTGCCGTTCACAGGCAGGCCGTCATGCAGGTTAATGAACACCATGGCGACCGCTGGCTCACTGTTGTCCGATGTTATGCGAAGCGCACATGCCCCTTCATTGTTCTTCAAGAACGGACGCACCTTTCGTAAAGTCCCCTGAGGTCCATTCCCACGATCCGTGCAGGCGGATCTTCCCATTGGGCAGCACTTCGGGTGTTGAGCGGCAGATGCCGGTCATCAATTCATTGCGGTCGTTGACCTGGTGGTAGCGCAGTTCGATGCCGCCGCGTTCGTCCACGATCCCGAACAGATGGCCCTGTTGGATCCGGCCACCGGAATACGCGGAGGTCAGGATGTTGCCGGCCTGGCGATACCGGAAGACTGTTTCGTCCGAGGTCTCCCCATTCTCCAGACCACCGAAGGGTGTCCTCCCAAAGCTCCGCCGGGTCTGTCCGCTGCTCGCGAGGCTGTCACTGCGAGGCTCGGCGAAGCAATGCGAAGCGATGAGCGGCCGACCCTGCGGATCGAAGCCGCTCTCACCACGCCATCTTCTCCGGGACCTGCAGCGTCAGTAGATCCTCTGCCGAATGCCCTCCTCTTCGATCACGGTGAAGCGTCCTTCGAGCACAGTGCCTGCCTCCAATGTTTCTCGGATCAGCCTGGCGGCCGCTTGTGGATCTTTGCCACGGTAGCGCAGGAAGAGCACAGCTGGCGGTGAATCGATGCCTCCCTTGAAGATCAACTCGCCATAGTCCTTGTCGAAGGTGAGGATGATGCGACCCTCTGCCTGCGCCATGGCGATCACCTCCTGGTCCGAAATACCTGGTGCATCCCTACGTATGCTCTTCACGTCGTGCCCAGCCTCGCGCAGGGCGTGAATGCTCGGATCCGGGAAATTCTCGTTGGCCAGGAAGCGCATCAGGCGGTACGACGCAGCGGCAGGTACATGGCTTGGTGCATGCCATCGCGCAGGTAGGCGAATATGGCTTTCAGATCTTCCGTCGTGATGTTCGGGTAGCTCTCCAGAACTTGTGCTTCGGTCCAGCCTTCGGCCATGAGTTCCAGGATCAACTCCACAGAGATGCGCGTGCCTTTGATCACCGGCTCGCCTAGCAGGATGTCCTTATCGGAGACGATGCGTGTGCGCCATTCCATGTGTTCAAAGCTATGCTACGTTGTGGTCGACCCAAAACCCCGCCCTCTGCCTTGCTCGTGAGGTTTTTACGCAGCAACACTCTCCATCCGTAGTTTCACTCCGTGCAACCCAAAGCCCACAAGCGTCTGTTAGCCACAGCCAGAACGAAACTCGGCGTAGCCTCGCTACTCCTGCTTGTCGCCTTACTACTGCTGGTGTGGGTGTACTGGGGCCAAGCATCAGAACCCGAACCGATGTTTTGCGGCGTAGGAAGCGGCCCCGAGGTTCCGGAGAAGGTAAAGGCGCGTTGGGCGGTCTTGGATTCTGCACGCTTGGCACCATGGCGGGAGCGCCTCGGCGCCGAACCTGATCGGGAGCTTGGCAAGAATCTCTTTAAGGGAAATTGCGCCGCCTGCCACAAGCCCGATAGAGATATGAGCGGTCCC
>Ga0105048_10019077_pt1 | contig 10525 bp, 4 predicted proteins | sample MAT05_FD_78382 | JGI IMG/M metagenome (GOLD analysis project Ga0105048, IMG submission 78382) | Freshwater microbial communities from Lake Fryxell liftoff mats and glacier meltwater in Antarctica - MAT-05 | ecosystem: Environmental > Aquatic > Freshwater > Ice > Liftoff microbial mat | place...
ATTACCAATCCGCCCGCCTTGGTTGCCATCCCCCCCAAGGCTTCCAACCCGCCACCGGAAATTCCATTTGAAGTCGTGCGGGTCGCCGACGATCCCCTGCCCCGCCGCGCCGATGACACCGCCGTTCGCTCCCGGCCCGCCGGTCGATTGGCAGTCCCGATCCCCGAGACGCGCCCCCCGGAAACCACGCTACGACCACCTGAACCGGCGCCCGTGATCCCTCCGACCGTCGAGATTGCGAAAGCCGATTCCGAAGTCGCGGGAATCCTCAGCGCCAGCGAGCAAGGGAATGAGGACACGAACGGCGAAAAGCCGCGTCGCGGATTCTGGCGAAAGGTCAACCCGGTGAGCTGGGGCAACCCGACCAAGTGGTTCCGCAAAGGAACACCCGACGCCCCGGAAGTTCCCGACCGGGAAGCGGCCGAGTCCCCCGTCGCCAAGGCCGCGGCCAAGCTGACGCCCCTTCCCGAACTGACCCCGACCCAACCGATCTGGCCTCGGTACGCCCGCCAGAATCCTCTGGCCCCTCCGCGGGGCGACCGGACTGCTGCCGATGGCGAATACCAGCGCGGGGCGCTGGCCCATCAGAAGGGCGACGTGCCGAGAGCGATTGCGGCCTATCAGCGGGCCGTCCAACTCGATCCGTCCCACTTCGAGTCCCAGCACAATCTCGCCCTGGCCGCCCTCCAGCAGAATGACCTGAAGACCTCCCTCAAGGTCGGTGAACTGGCAGTCGCCCTGGATCCTGCCTCTGCCAACGCCCGCTACAACCTCGCCGTCGCCCTCCAGCGATCCCGCTTCCCCGTCGATGCCGCCGAGGAATTGACCCGGATCACGGTGCAGCAACCCGACGATCCGAACGCCCATCTGGCCCTCGCCACCTTGTGCGCCGGAGACCTCGCCGATCCGGATTGCGCCCGACTCCACTACGAGCGGGTTCTCGCCCTCAAACCCGATCATCCCCAGGCCGGCAATATCCGGCGCTGGCTGGAACGGAATCCGGCGCGGTAACCTCCGCGGGCAAGCTCCGCGAGTCCCCATCGTTCGGAGGGACAAGCTCCGCGAGTCCGAAGCTCTGCCGGTCGGCGTTGGGGACTCGATCGTCCCGTGGGTGCCGAGGTAACGAGGCGCATGCCAGTCGGGTGGGGGACGTTCACGGACTCGCGGAGCTCGACCCTCCGAGGCCCGTCCCTCCCAAGCTCCAATTCCGCCTCAATCCTCCACCGCCGCCCGCATGGCGGCGAAGAAGTCATCGCCCCCGCCCGACTCCACCGCGTCGCCGGTCCCGCCCTCGGCCGAGTTGTAGCAATCAGCGGGAATCTCCTTCAGGAACGGGGAGGGATGACAGGGCAGGAACTGGCCGTACTTGCGACGTGACCCGCAGTGACTGATGCGGAGGGATTCCTGCGCCCGCGTGATCGCCACGTAGAACAGGCGACGTTCTTCATCCAGCGTTCCCTCCACCTTGCTCCGCAGGTGGGGAAGCAGTCCGTCTTCGACTCCCACGATCTGCACGTAGGGATATTCCAGACCCTTGGCCGCGTGCATGGTGATCAGCGTCACCAGATCGCCGGCGTCGTCCTTGTCCGATTCCTTGTCGGAATCGAGCGTGAGATCCTCCAGGAACTCATTCAACCGATCCATGGGCGAACCCACGTACGACGGCGGAGGGCGCACCACCACGATCTCCGGTGCCGCCGGTGCCGCAACCGCCTTGGGCTCCACCAACCCCGCCGCCTCCGCCAGCGAGGGACGTCCCGAGGGCGTCGGCGTCGGCTTTGTCGGAGCCCGGAACGGCCTCGGATCGCCCCCATCCAGTGAGGCGATCAGATCGGAAATGTTGCGCACGCGATTGTCGGCGATCTCCGGATCCTTCTCCTGCCGTCGGAGGTCTTCGAGATACCCCGTCTCCTTCAGCCAGGCATCGGCCCAGGCGCTCAACGAAACCCGTTCCATTCCCAGGATCGGCTGGCGGACACGATCGATGAACTGGAGGAGCGAACGAACCGCCTCGGCCGTGCGCGGTTGAAACGACCCCAGCACGTCCGTGTGCCGCATGACCGCGTGAACCGAGGTATGCCGTTCTGAACTGAAGGCCAGCAATCGTTCCATGGTGACGTCGCTCAGACCGCGTGCCGGCGTGTTGGCGATGCGCAACAGCGCGACGTCGTCCTCCGGGTTCACAAAGGTCTTCAGGTAAGCCAGGAAATCGCGGATCTCGCGGCGGTCGAAGAAGGATTGTCCCCCGATCAACCGGTACCGGATGCGCGCCTTGCGCAGGGCGGTTTCGATCGGTCGCGCCTGGAGATTGGTCCGGAACAGAATCGCCTGTCCGCCCCAGGGAACCCGGTGGGCGATCCGGTCGTACTCGATGTTGTCGGCGACGGTCTGGGCCTCTTCGTCGTCGTTGGTGAAGGCGTGGATGACGATCTTGTTGCCGGCGCCCTTGGCCGACCAGAGGTTCTTGCCGCGGCGCTTGGCGTTGTTGCGGATGACGGCATTGGCCGCCTTGAGGATGGTATTGGTCGAGCGGTAGTTCTGCTCGAGCTTGATCACCTTCACCTCGGGATAGTGCTTCTCCAGACCGAGGATGTTGGCGATCTCCGCGCCGCGCCATCCGTAGATCGACTGGTCGTCGTCTCCCACCACGCACAGGTTCCGACATTCCTTCGTCAGGAAATGGACGAGCTCGAACTGGCTGGTATTGGTGTCCTGGTACTCATCGACCATGACGTAGCGCCACCGCCGCTGACACGCCTCCAACGCATCGGCGTGCTCCCGGAAAAGGCGCAGCGTGAGCAGGATCAGATCGTCGAAATCGACCGCATTGGCGGCCCGCAATGCGGACTCGTACCGCCGCGACACATGCTGGGCCAGTGCCCGCACCGATTCATCGCCAAAGATCGGCGCATCCGGCCCCGAGTTCTTGAACTTCGAGAGCATCGACAGCACCGCACCGGCATCGGTCTTCTCGCCCTTGGCGGAGATGGCGCTGAGGATCTTCTTCATCGCCGCCAACTGATCGCCTTCGTCGTAGATCACGAAGTTGCGTTTGTACCCCAGCTTCTCGATGTGCTGACGAAGGATCCGCACACACAGCGAATGGAAGGTGCACAAGGTCGGCCGCGCCGTGTATGGGTCCTCCGGTTCATCGCGCGGACGCTTCGGTCCGCGGGACCGCGGCACCATGTCGCTCACGCGCTCCTGCATCTCCCGCGCCGCCTTGTTGGTGAAGGTCATGGCCAGGATGTGCCCCGGTGCCACCCCACGATCGATCATGTGGGCAATCCGACAGGTCAAGGTGCGCGTCTTGCCCGTCCCGGCACCGGCCAGGATCAGGACCGGCCCTTGGAACGTGATCACGGCCTCACGCTGCTCCGGATTCAACGATGCCAGATCAAACGCCATGCGGGCGCGCAGTGTCGGCACCCGACGCCCGCCGGCAAGGGTGGAGTTCCAGGGAAGATCAGACCGATCCGTCCGATCCGTCCGATCCGTCTGATCCGTCCGATCCGTCCGATCCGTCTGATCCGCGGGATCTCCCCGGGTCAGGGTTGCCGGCCGGGGCCGGCGGACGTCACCCTGCCCCGGTGCACGCTCCTCCTCCCTCGCCTCCCCTCTGGCAGGTCCTCCTCCTGACGGGCGCCGCCGGGGGCATGGGCTGGGGCATCCGGGGACAGTACGGGCACGAGACCGGGGCCATGATCGCCGGAGCCCTGGTCAGCCTCGTCCTCTGCCTCCTCTTCGCCCGTCACCTTCCCTCCGCCACCGTCGGCCGCGCCGCCGCCTGGGGCACCGTGGCCATGGGCTTCGGCGGATCCATGACCTACGGACAGACCGTCGGCCTCACCCACAATGCCAACATGATCGGCCACGGGAACGCTCTCCTCTGGGGCATGCTCGGCCTGTCGATCAAGGGCGGGCTCTGGATCGGATTCTGCGGGGCCTTCCTCGGCATGGGATTGAGCGGGGTCCAGTATCGGACCGGCGAGATCCTGCGACTCTATGGCCTGATGCTCCTGGGGTGCGCCGTGGGGATCTGGTGGCTCAACGAGCCCTACCTTCCGGCCCGACACATTCTTCCCAGGATGTATTTCTCCGCCGACTGGCGCTGGACCCCGGACATGACCCCCGAAATGCTCAAGCCCCGACGCGAACTCTGGGGCGGATTCCTCGTCGCCCTGGCGGTGCTGCTGACCTGGCTTGCGTCGGTTCGACGCGACGGCCTTGCGGTGCGCCTTGGGCTCTGGGGGTTGCTGGGCGGTGCCATCGGGTTTCCGCTGGGTCAATCCCTCCAGGCCTTCCACGCCTGGCACCGGGATCTGTTCAGCCAGGGTTGGCTGGCCGAGGCCGATCGGGTGATCAACTGGTGGAACTTCATGGAAACCACCTTTGGCATCACGATGGGGGCAACGCTCGGACTCGGACTGTGGCTCTCACGTCGCCGCCTGAATTCGGGAGGCGGCCTCTCTGATCCAACGCAGCCCGTGGGCGCGCCCTCGCCCTTCCTCGAATGGACCCTCATCGGAGTGCACCTCGTCCTGCTCGTGGGCGTGGAGTTCACCGATCTGCCCGCCTTCAGCGAGATCTACGACTTCGGCCTGATGCTCGGCTTCCTGCCCATCCTCGGCATCACCGCCGGACGGATCTGGCCGTGGTGGATGATCACGGGGATCACGCTGATTCCGATCGCCGGAAAGACCTTCGAGAATCTGGTGGTCGAAGAGAAGGCCCTGAGCCCCACGCTGGGGGCGATCCTGTACCTCGGGCTTCCACTGTTCCTGGCTGGGGGGTTGGCCTGGCGCTTCCGCACACTGGCAGCGGCCGGGAATACCACCCGATGGCTCGGGGAAGCCCTGCTCTTCAACACGTTGATCTATTTCCTCCTGAACTACGCCTTCTTCCGCTTCCCCTGGCCGTGGACGCCCTGGACCACCCGCACCCCCAACGCCCTCGTGTTCACCCTCTGCGCGGGGGTGCTGAGCTTATGGGTCCTTCGCCAACTCCGGAATCCGCCCACGCCCGCGATCGGGGCGGTCCGTGAACGATCCTGATCGAATACGACGTCCGTCAGAAATGAGGTCGTATTGGTTTGGACGTACTTCCCCTGAACCGGATTCCGCTGCGTCTTCTGGGCGTCCGCGCCCCCGGACAACTTCCATCTGGCAACTGCCCGGGGTCTGCCCAGACTCGGTCCTCGCGTGCCACTCTACTCGCAGGGATTCATCGAGCGCGTCCGCGCTGCCAGCGACATCATTGATGTCGTGGGCGCGAGCCTGCCCTTGAAGCGCGCCGGGACGAACTTTGTCGCCCTGTGCCCGTTCCACGGGGAGAAGTCGCCCAGCTTCAACGTCAGTCCCAGCCGCCAGATCTTTCACTGCTTCGGATGCCACGCGGGCGGCGACGTGTTCGGGTTCGTGCAGAAGTACGAGAACCTGGGCTTCACCGAGGCGATTGAACGGTTGGCGGAACGCGCGCGCATCCCCCTCGAGTACGAGAACAATCCCGACGCCCTGCGCAATCGCGGCATCAAGGATCAACTCCTCAAACTCCACGAGGCGATCTGCGTCCGGTGGCAGCAATGTCTCGCCACCGAGGCCGGCGGCCAGGTGGCACGGGATTACCTGGTCCAGCGCGGCGTCTCCGCCGATTCCATCCGCGAATTCCGCATCGGTGCCGCACCCGAGTCCTGGGATGACACCGTCAACTGGGCCAAGCGCCAGGGGTTCGATCCCAAGCTTTGCCTGGAAGCCGGCCTCATCCTCCACAAGGCCGAGACCAACCGCTGGTACGACCGGTTCCGCGGGCGCCTGATGTTTCCCATCTGCGACGAGCAGGGCCGGGTGATCGCCTTTTCCGGACGGATCCTCCAGGGCGACGAAAAGAGCGCGAAATACGTCAACTCACCGGAGACCCCGCTGTTCACCAAGGGCAAGATCCTCTACGCCCTCGACAAGGCCAAGCGCCCCATCCTCGACGCCGGCCATGCGATCATCTGCGAAGGGCAACTCGACACCATCGCCTGCCATGCCGCCGGGGTCCGCAACGTCATTGCCCCGCAGGGCACCGCCCTCACCGCAGCCCACGGACGCATCCTCAAGCGTTACGTCGAGGAGGTGATCCTGTGCTTCGACGGCGACAAGGCCGGTCGCGCCGCCACCATCCGTTCCCTCGATGATTGCCTCGGGTCCGGACTCGCCATCCGCGTGGCCAGCATCCCGCCACCCGATGATCCTGACAGTTTCATCCGGAAGTCCGGGGCAGATGCCTTTCGGGAAGTGCTCAGCCGTGCGCAGTCGTTCTTCGATTTCTTCCTCCAGCATCTCATCACCGGGAACGATCCCGCCACCGACCGCGGCCGGTTGGCGATCATAGCCGGCATGGGCGGCAAGTTGCAGATGACCGGCAATGCCGTGCTCATCGATACCTACGCCCAGCGCACCTCCCAGCGACTGGGCGTGAGCGTCGATGCGGTGCGCACGGAGTTCGCCAAGATCAAGGCGGCACCCCCGCGGGCGACCCCGGAGGAACGGGAAGAATCTGCACCACCGGAACGTACGGCAGGGACCGCAACCCAGGCCGAGGTCGAACTGCCGACCCGGCCGCCGATGCACGACCTCTGGCTGTTGAAGTACCTTTGCCACGCCGAAGCCGAGTCGCTCGACTGGGCCGTCCACCATTTCGACCCACGATGGATCCAGCATCCCGTCACGCGACGGATCGTTCAGGCCCGACTCCACCAGGCGGGCGGTGACCTCGGCGTGACCGCCCTGCTGGCGGCCCTGGGCGAGGACGAGTTCGCCACCCAACTGGTCACCGAGGCGGCATCGGAACAACGGGCCATCGCGGATATCCCCACCCAACTGGCCGATGTCACCCGACGATTCCGGGATCGCTGGATTGACCGGCAGATTGCCGTGCTGGGTACTCAACTGGCCGATACGGCGCACGCCCATGAGAAGCACCTGACGGTGATCCGGGACCAACAGCAATTGCGCGTCTGGAAACGCCAACCCCTGTCGCAGATCGCGGATGCGTAAAAAGCCTCGACTCACCTTCCGGAGGCACGAGTTCCACGAGTTCCACGAGTCCCACGAGTCCCTGGACGTCCCCCGCCCACCCAGCGTACGCCTCGTCCCCGCGGCCCCTACCCGTCGGAGACCGTCGCAACCATGGGTTCACCGTTGTCATCCCCCCGTCCCGACTCCCAACCTACCCCATGGCCAAGACGGACTATGTCGAACTGCCCGAGGGCTTGCTGGTGAAGATCCTGTACGAGGATCGGAGCGTGCTTGCCATCGACAAGCCCGCCGGCTGGATGCTCGGTCCCGAAGATGAGGAACACATCCGGCGGAATCTGCACGTCGCGATGACCCTGGGAATCGAAGCCGGCCTCTGGTGGGCCCGTTGCCGTGGGCTGCGTTTCGTCCGGTTCATCCACCGACTGGACGCCCCCACCACCGGCGTCCTCCTGATGGCCAAAAGCCCGGGAGCCCTCGCGCCCTACAGCAAGCTCTTCGCGACGCGCCAGGTCGGAAAGACCTACCTCGCCGTCACCGACGGCATCCCCCGGGAACAGGAATGGACCTGCTCGCTCCCGCTCGGGCCGGATCCGGGAACCGCCGGCCGCCACAAGGTGGACGAGGCCTTGGGTAAGCCCGCTGAAACCCGGTTCAAGGTGCTCGAAGTGCGCCAGGGCCAGGCGTTGGTCGAGTGCTATCCCACCTCCGGTCGCACGCATCAGATCCGGATCCATCTCAAGGCCGCGGGCTGCCCCGTGGCCGGCGACATCCTCTACGGCCGACATCATCCTTCCGGCCTGGGTCTGCGCGCGGTGGAACTGACCTACCCGGACCCCTTCAGTCACCGGCCGATCCGGATCTTCGCCGACCGCGTCGATTTCCAGGCAGCCTTCGGGTTCGCGCCGCGTCCTGGCTCGGCGAGGCCGACACCCATCTCCTCCGCTCCGCCGGTCTCTCCAACAGGGCCCGCAGTCCCCAACCCGAAGCCGCCACTTCCCGCGGCACGACCGTCGCCCGGTTCATCCCCGGTTCCGGTCGCCGCCGCAGAGGCTCCCATCCGGCCCGGGCCACCCGCCCGCCCGTCGCCGTCGCCACGCCCCGTCAACCGCGTCCAACCGACCCGACCTCAACCCACCCGTCCTGCCCCGACTCCGCGCCCGGGAGCCGTGCAAAAGCCGGCGGCGAAACCGGATCTCCGCGGCCCAACGGATCGCAGCGGACTCCACCGCACGAAACCCAGAAGACGGGGGTAACCTTCCGTTGCATCGCCCTCCCGGGAGCACGGGCGTCCACGCCCGCTTCTTCCCACTCCCAAGCGGCCGGGGACGGCCGTGCCCCCAGGCCAGTCCCAGGACCCGGTACGATTTCAGATTCCTCCGGAAGCGCGTCACGCTACAACGCCGGGAGTCATGCGTCGTGCGTTCCTCTGGTTTGGTCTGGTCCTGCTGCTCACCCCGACGGTGTCTGCCGCGCCTCCGCAACCCCACTGGGTGTGGGGAGAAACCGTCACGGACCATGAGATCCGCTTCTTCCGTCGCGTCATCAACCTTCCGTCGCGCCCGCGCAAGGCGGTGTTGACGGTGGCCTGCGACGACCAGGCCATCATCAGTGTCAATGACCAGGCCGCCGGCCGGAATGAATCCTGGAAATCTCCGACAGAACTCAACCTCACCAAGTTCCTGCAAGCCGGGCAAAACACCCTCAGCCTGGTCGCGCGCAACGAAGGAACCACCGCCGGCATCCTCGCCCGACTCGAGGTCACTCTGGGCGACGGTGCCGTCCAGACGCTCCTCTCGGATGCCGACTGGGAGACTTCGTCCGACGCCGTGACCTGGGTCCGGGTGCGCGACCTTGGCGTCCACGGCACGGCACCGTGGGGCGAAGTCTTCAAGACCCGCACCGCCACGCCGGCGGAGACGATCAAGACCTTGCCGGGCTTCCAGGTGGAACTCCTGCGCAGCGCCGAACCGGGCGAAGGCTCCTGGATCAGTCTCGCTTTCGACCCGAAAGGCCGATTGTGGATCTCGCCCCAGGGCGGCGAACCGCTCCAACGCGCGACCCTCAAGGACGGAAAGGTGGAATCCCTCCAACCCGTCCTCACGCCGGCCCGCGCCGCCATGGGAATGTTATGGGCCTTCGACAGCCTTTATCTGAACGGCCGCGGCACCAATGGTCTCGCCCTCTACCGACTTCGCGACACGGACGGCGACGACACCTTCGACCGCTGCCAGGCACTCCGATCCTGGAAGGGCGACGGGGGGGAACACGGTCCCCACGGGATCGTCGCCGATGGCTCCCATCTCTATGTCCTCAACGGAAACTTCGTGGAGGTTCCATCGGACGTGTTGGCATCCTCGCCGGTGCGGGGCTATGCCGATGATGTCATTCTTCCCCGGATGGAAGACGGCAACGGCTTCGGCAACGGACGCAAGCCGCCGGGAGGCTATATCGTGCGGATGAAGCCGGACGGCACCGCCACTGAACTCTTCGCCGCCGGGCAAAGGAACGCCTACGACCTGGCGTTCAACGAGGACGGCGAACTCTTCACTTTTGACAGCGACATGGAATGGGATTGGGGCCAGCCGTGGTACCGCCCAACCCGTCTGCTGCATTGCTTCGCCGGTGCCGACCACGGTTATCGCGAGGGCTCCGCCAAATGGCCGTCCTACTACGCCGATTCGATGCCGCCCGTGATGGACATCGGAATCGGTTCGCCCACCGGCGTCGCGTCCGCCATGGGAGCAAAGTTCCCGGTCAAGTACCGGCGCGCGCTCTACCTGATGGACTGGAGTTATGGCCGGATCCTGGCCGTGCATCCCGAAGCCCGGGGAGCCTCCTATACGGGTTCCATGGAGACCTTCCTCCAGGGACGTCCCCTGAACGTCACGGACCTCGCCGTCGGTCCCGACGGTGCCCTCTATTTCATCACCGGCGGACGCGGCACGCAGTCGGGGCTCTACCGGGTTGTTTACACCGGCAAGGATCCCAGTCTCGGAATGTCGAATCCAGACCCGCTTCCCTCCGCAGCCCGGCGGACCCGGACCGAGCTGGGCGAGCTCGCCCGGACCGATTCTCCGGGCGCCGTCGATCAGGCCTGGCAATCGCTCGGGTCCATCGATCCCACGCTGCGCTTCGCCGCCCGTGTGGCCCTGGAACGTCAACCGTTGTCGGCATGGAAGGATCGCGCGCTGGCCGAGACCAATGCCCCGGCTGGACTCACCGCCCTGCTCGCGCTCGCACGGTACGGTGCCCCGGCAGACCAAGCCGCGCTGCTCAAGGCCCTGGCCCGCTGGCCGCTGGATTCGCTCAGCGACGAACTTTTCCTGCTCAAGCTCCGGACCATCGAGGTGAGCGTCGCGCGGCATGGCCTCCCCGACGCCAGCTTGCAGAAGCTCGCCATCGACAAGCTCAGCCGTCAGTTCCCGGGTCGGTCGTGGCCGATCAATCGCGAGCTCTCCCAATTGCTGGTGGCTTTCGGTGCCCCTGACGCCGTCTCAAAATCC
>Ga0105048_10019079_pt1 | contig 10524 bp, 7 predicted proteins | sample MAT05_FD_78382 | JGI IMG/M metagenome (GOLD analysis project Ga0105048, IMG submission 78382) | Freshwater microbial communities from Lake Fryxell liftoff mats and glacier meltwater in Antarctica - MAT-05 | ecosystem: Environmental > Aquatic > Freshwater > Ice > Liftoff microbial mat | place...
GAAGACCCATGTGCCTGTAACCCATTCCACCCAAGCCCCGACTGACATTCCCAACTGATCAGTGAGCCTCGAATTAGTCTTCAGCGTTCCATCGAGTTCCCGCTCAGCGATCGTGTGAATAACATCAACTTTACGCAGAGTTGATTGATGGAGTTTGTAGTACTCCTTTCTGTCAAAAGCTTGGGCTTCCTCTTGACCATTCAAGAAGTGCCTCTTCGATATATTGCTAATTTGCATCAAATTCTCTAGTCTTGGATTCGGGGCGTATGAACCCCCGTAAATACCGACAAGTTTTGAGGCCAGATCAAAAAGGTGTGACTCCGGTACAGTTATTGGATGGCCTCCAAGAACTTGATATCGATGAGCAATAGCAGGAAATCCGTAGTTTATGTCTCGCATATTCCAATGAATCCAATAAGCCGAGCCGTTTGACTGAATAAATTCATAGAACTCACTTAGCATCATCTTCTCAAGAACATCATATCTTTCTTCCATGTTGTAAGCAGCGATACCCTCTCGTTCAGCCACTTGATGAATCGAGAATGACCGAGTCTGCCTTGAGCCGACATGGCGAACAGCAATTGAGGTGATGCGGGGCGATCTTCCCTGCGGGCGATCATAGAAACTCTCGCAAGAATAGTGGATGACGTTTAGCTGGCCCGGTTGACGGAACAGCGCAGCTAGCTCTTGCCTTGCTTCTTTGCGACGTTCAGATCGCCTTGTCGCCCCACTCATGGCAAGCACTCCACAGGACAAGTCTTCGCGAATTCTACGCGAATCGTCGCGGTGCTTGGTGCCAGGCAGACATGAGCAAAGCGGAGTCAGTGGGCGCGGTTGTGGGCCAGCGCCTCTTCCCAGCGCAGGTACTGGATCATGTCGGCGTAGCTGCGTTCCGGGCCGGCTGGCACCACGTCCACCGGCGGATCCATGACGCCGGTCAGGCCACGCTCTACCGGGCGGCCAGCAGTGGCCCAGGAGCGCGTGCCACCTGCCAGCGCCGACACGTCGTGGTAGCCCAGGTCCAGCAGCGTCGCGGCGGCTAGTAGCGAGTCCGCACCGGCCGGGTCCGTCACCACGATTGGCTCGGTCCAGTCCGGGGCCAACTCATCGACGCGCGCCTCCAGCCACCCGCGCGACACCCACTGAGAGCCGGGCACATGACCGGCTGCAAACTCGCGGCTGGTGCCGACGTGCAGCGTTAGCGGCGGCCCCGGCGTCGCCAGTAGCGCCGCAAGCTCGGCGGCATCCAGCGTGCGGACACGCGCCTGTGCCTCCGAAAGGCCGGCCGGCACGTCGTCGGCGCTACCGGCCGCCAGTTCGCGGCCGCTGGCGGTCCAGGCCGCCGTGCCGCCGTCTACCACCGAGACGTGCGGGAAGCCAAGCTGCTTCAGCCATGACGCTGTAGCCCCCGCCCGCGCGATGCCATCGCAGACCAGCATCACCACGCCGTTCCGCACTCCGAGTACATCGTCACTCCGCTGGACGATCTGGCCGCCGGGGAACCACCAGCAGCCGGGGATGTGTCCGGCCTCGAACTCGGCGCGCGTGCGGACATCTATGAAGTACAGCGACGTGCCCTCGTCGTCGGATGACAGGCGCTGTGCCAGAAGGTCTACCGTGATGCTGACCACGCCGTCTTCGGCCATGACGCGGCGTGCGTACGTCTCGGCCTCGGCGCGGGTGGCGTCGGACGGCTCGGGCAGGGTCATGCGGTCGGCCGCCTTGCCGGCCCCCGCTTCGAGCTTCAGGCCGGCCAGCACCCAGCCGCTGGTGCCGTTCTTCAGTCCGACGACGTTCTGGAAGCCCATCCGCTGGAGCGCCCGCGTGCCGATGATGCTGCGGGTGCGGCCGGCGCAGTTGACCACGATCCTCGCATTCGGCCGCTCCCGCACGATCTCGCCGATGCGGTACGGCAGCTCGCCGTTCGGCACGCTGCGCCCACCAGGGATGCAAAAGCGCCCGAACTCCTCCGGCGTGCGCGTGTCGAGGATCACCAGGTCGTCGCCCCGTGCGATCCAGGCGGCAAGCTCGCGCGCCTCAATCGACGGCACGTGGTCGCGGACCTCGACGCGCTCCCCGAACGCCTTACTCGGCACGTTCATGCCCCACTCGGTCGGAAAGCCGTCGCTGGCCCAACCGTTGACGCCGCCGTCCAGCACCGCCACCCGCGTGTATCCGAGCCGCTCCAGCGTCCGCGCGGCCAGCCGAACCCGTCGGCCGTCGTCATCGCACACGATCACCTGGGTCCGCAGTCCCGGCACCAGCAGCCGAACACGATGCTCCAGGAGCCGGCGCGGCAACGACGACGCGCCGGGGATGTGTGCGGCGTTGTACTCGCCGTGGTCGCGTACGTCCAGCAGCGCGAACGTCGAGCCGATCTTGAACAGGTGGCGCAGGGTGACGGCGGCAATCTCAAGCATGAAAGACGATGCAGCCCTTCGTTAGCAGTTGTCGAACGTGTTGCTCTTGAAGCCCTGCACCTGGTTGGTGTCCAGGTTGTACTGGCAGCGCGGCAGCCCCACGAGATCCTTGCCGTAGACATGAATCTCGAACGTCGTACGGTCGCTGAAATTGTCCATCGCGTGGATCTCGTCCACCTCGGGTACCAGCAGGCTCACGTCGCCGGGCTTGACCAGGGTCGTGCGGTCCTTCTCCAGCCGCGCGAAGCCGGCCCGGTCGCGGTCGTCCACGCGACGGTACCGCGTCTCCTGGATGGCGTTGCCGGCCACGCCGATCATGCCCCAGGTCTGGTGATCGTGTGGGCCGACGTGGTCCCCCGGCCCCCACACCACCGAGCTGATGAACAAGCCCGGCCCGCGATGGATCGCCCAACTCCCGTGGTTCGGGCGGCGACCCGTGCCGCTCGGTACCCGAAACTGTTCGGGGATCGCCTCGGGTGTGGTGACGAGCCGCTCCAGATAGACCGAGCCGCGATCAAACAGCTTCTGCTGGTCGGGCTGGGTGTCCACCAGATCTTGCATATCGGCGATGAACTGGTCGAGCGTGTACGTACTAATAGCCATACGATTCCCTCCAGGTCGTCGCCGCGCAACGGGCGGGCGGCATACATCATCCCAGTATATCGCCGGGGTGGCGTCACCAGGAGCATTCGCGGGCGGGCAGCCGTAGCATGAGCACCCGATTTTTCGCCACAGCGCTTGCTCAACGGACGCACGGACCGTATTATTGTGGTCTAGGCGCTGTCAGCCGATGTGGTTGTCGGTGTCTGGAACGCTGGAGGAGTCGCATAGCCGGGTCTAGTGCGGCCGCCTGCTAAGCGGTTGCCCGGGCCTTAAACCTGGGCCGCGAGTTCGAATCTCGCCTCCTCCGCCAGCGCGCCCCCTCCTCACCAGGAGGGGGCGTTCTCGTTTCTCGGCCCGCTGCCGCATCGCGCTGATTCAGCCAAAACGCGCCGGGGCGGGCCGTCTGGTCGGCTATACTCCCTGACTGTCCGCAACGACAGGTTGTAGGACATGGCCGGCTCGTCTGCGAGCCGTGACCTTTCTGCTCTCCCGCCACCAGATCACGCACTTGATCTGGAGCGTTGGCGGAGGGCAAGCCCACAGAAAGGAGAGTGCACATGCGTGACTATGAGCTGATGGTTGTACTCAGTCCGGAGCTTGATGAAGCTGCGGTTGAGGCCGCCACCGAGCGAGTTGGTACCCAGGTCACTGGGCGCGGCGGCGAAGTCGTCGATGTCCAGAAGTGGGGCCGCCGCCGGCTGGCCTACCCGATCCAGAAGCACCGTGACGGGTTCTACAGCGTTCACAAGCTGAAGCTGGCCCCAGATAACACCGATTCGCTTGAGCGGTCGCTCGTGTTGAGCGAAGCCGTACTACGTCACCTGCTCGTCCGACTGGGCGACGACTAGAGCGCGGAGGCGGCGGAGCGATGCTCAAGGCGACGCTGATCGGGAATCTCGGGAACGACCCGGAAATGCGGTACTCGGCAGGGGGGCAACCCTTCCTGCGGTTCAATGTGGCCTCGAACTTCCGGGTGCGTTCACCTGAAGGTGAGTGGCAGGACAAGACCGAGTGGGTCCGCGTAACGGTGTTCGGGCCGCGCGCCGAGTCCCTCGCGCAGTACCTCAAGAAGGGAACCCGTGTGTTCGTAGACGGGCGGCTTGAAGCACGTCCCTGGACTGACCAGCAAGGTCAGGTTCGGGCCGGGCTGGAAGTCGTGGCCGGCGACGTCGAATACATGAGTTCGCGGACGGACGACGAACAGCGTGGAGGCGGCGGCATGGGTGGCGGTGAACGCGAGGTCACGCGGCCAGCCAACGCCCAACAGTCCCGACCTGCTCCCGCTACGCGCCCGGCTGTGCAGCCGTCGCGGCCCTCCGAGCCGATGGACGACGGCGACCTCGAAGATCTTCCGTTCTAGGAACCTGCAACAGCATGTACCGTGCGGAGACGCCCCAACGTGGGCGGTGGCCGCACCAGTGGAGAGACAACAGTGCCAGCAAGAAAGCCAGCGGGCGCCGCTGCCGGTGCCCGTGGTGGCCGCCGGGGCGAATACGCGCGCAAGTATCCGCCGCGTCGGAAGGTTTGTACCTTCTGCGTGGACAAGGTCAAGTACATCGATTACAAGGACATCGCCCGGTTGCGCCGCCACCTCTCGGAGCGCGGCAAGATCGAGCCACGTCGCAAGACGGGCACCTGCGCCCTGCATCAGCGGGCGCTCGCGGTGGCGCTCAAGCGTGCACGTCACGTTGCGTTGCTGCCGTACACCGCCGAGCACATTCGGTTGAGCGGCATGGTCCTGCGCTCGCCGGACGACCGGCGCGGCGGCGACCGTGGCCCCCGCTTCCCCAGGCCCGAGCAGGCGGCCCCGCCCGCTCCTGCCGCTGATGCGACAGCACCGGCAACCGACGGCACAGCAGCACCGGCTGCTGATGGCGTTGCCCCCGCATCCAATGGTGCGGTCGCAGTTGCCGAAGCTCCGGTTGCAGTTGCTGAGGCACCGGCTCCGGCTGCTGAGGCACCGGCTCCGGCTGCTGGGGCACCGGCTGCCGAGGCTCCCGCCGCCGAGGCTCCCGCCGCCGAGGCCGCACCGGCCGCTACCCCCGTCTCCGAGTAGTCTCACACGCCAGTATGAGAGGCGCGGCCCGAACGTTCGGACCGCGCCTCTCGTGTTCAACCCGCGCACTCACAACCCGCTCGACTTCAGCCGCTCGCCAGCCACGCGGAGACAGCAGCCGTATGCCCCCAGTCCGATCACGCCCACCGACGCGCAGCAAGAGTGCTGCCGTCCGTCTGGCCGCCCTGTATCCATCGCGGCGTCAACTGCACAAGTGGAACCGTGAACAGCGCGTCCAACACTTCCTGATCGGCAGCCTCGTGGCGATCCTGGCGGTCGTCCTGGTGATCCTCGGCTTCGGCTACCTGCGCGAGAATGTGCTCCGGGCATCCGAGACGGCAGCCGTCGTGAACGGCGAGTCGATCACGCTGACTCAGGTGCTCGAGCGGGTGAAGCCGCGCGCCGCCGCCCTGGACGCTCAGGCGCGCTTCTATCAGGCGCAGGGCATGGCGCAGGCGGCCACCCAGATCACCCTGCAACGGTCAAGCCTGCCAGATCAAGTGCTCGACACGATGATCGAAGAGAAGCTCGTGGCGGCCGACCTGACCCGACGCAACCTCACGATCACCGACGCCGAGATTGAAGAGAGCCTGCGGAAAGACATCGCGGAGCAGGAGGCGCTGGCGAACCCGCCGTCGCCCACCCCGACTGCCGAGCCGTCGCCGGCCGCTGCCTCGTCTAGCCCGACGCTGGTCCCGACAGCCGGCCCGACGGCCACAGCGACCGCCGTGCCGACCCTCGAACCGAACGCATTCCAGGCAGCGTACGATTCGTTCTTGCAGCGCGCCAACCTGACGGACGCCGCCTTCCGCGAACTGAAGCGCGCCGAAGTTTCGCGCGAGCGGCTCCAGGCGAACATCGCGGGGATGATCCAGCCGACCGAGGAGATGGTGCACGCCCGGCACATCCTGGTGGACAACGACGAGAGCCTGGCGCAGGTGCGGGCGAAACTCGCCGAGGGCGTCCCGTTCGATCAGGTGGCGAAGGACCTTTCGACGGATCGGGGCACGCGCGACAAGGGTGGCGACCTTGGGTGGTTCCCGCGCGGCCAGATGAACGCGCCGTTTGAGGCTGCCGCCTTCAGCCAGCCCGTCAGCGTGGTTGGCGAGCCGGTCCAGTCGCCCAACGGCATCCACATCATTCAGGTGCTGGAGCGCGATCCGGCCCACGCGCTCACCCCCGAACAGATCGAGGGCAAGTCATCGCAGGGATATCAGGCGTGGTACGCCGGCGTCCGCAACGGCGAGAACGTCAAGAACGAGATGACGCCTGAAGGTCGGGGCTGGATCATGCGACAGCTGGGGCCGCGCCCGCGCTAACGTTGCGTGATGTGGGCGCATGAGCCGTGCCAGTGTGCCAGCGTCACTGTAGCCAGCGAACCCCATCATTCCACGACGCGCGACCAGACATGCAGCAGTTTGCACCGCAGTCTGGCGACACCAGGTCCGGGGGCAGCAGGGTTCAGGTGGCGTGGGCCGGCGGCGGCTCAACACACTGGCCCTCGCTCTCCCGCAGATGCGCGACGACAAGGCCCAGCGCATGCTGAATGTCCGCCCCACGGTACGGCTTCGAAAGGATCGCCACCACACCCCGCGTGCGCGCCTCGTCCGGGTCGATGCTTGCGCCCCAACCGGTCGCCAGCACGACGGGCAGCGCCGGCCACTGGACGAGTGCCCGTTCCGCTAACTCCCAGCCGTTCATGGACGGCCCCATACCCACGTCCGTCACCAGGACATCAACCGGCGCTGCTGCCAGTTTCTGGAGCGCCTCTTCACCGCTGTGGGCCAGGATGTACTGGTGCCCCAGCCGTCGCAACATGGTGCCAAGCATGCGCGCAAGCTGCGGCTCGTCGTCCACCACCAGGCAGTGCAAGCTGACTGCCGGCGGATCGCCCGCGGGTGATTTAGTGTCGGGGGCGGCCGGTTCGTCGCGCGTGTCCTGCCTGGACAGCGGGAACGACAACGTGAACGCCGTGCCGCGCCCAACCTCTGACTGCACGGTGACATCGCCATGGTGCGCCTCGACGATGCCGAACACGGTTGGTAGCCCCAGGCCGGTCCCACGATCGCCCTTCGTGGTGTAGAACGGCTCAAAGATGCGTTCCCGCACCTCGTCAGACATGCCGATGCCGGTGTCTGAGACAACGACCTCCGCGCGATCATCTACGGCCCGCACCGACAGGTTGATCTCGCCGCCGGCCGGCAGCGCATCAACGGCGTTCAGCACCAGATTCGTCAGGGCTTCGCGCAGCGTCGCCGCCGTCCCTGCGATGACCACGTCGCCCTCAACCTCGACGGTGAGTTCAATCGGGCGGCCCTCAACCTGGCTCGCATCGCGCCAGCGCGGTGCCGTCAGCTGCACAACTTCCTGAATCACGCTGGTCAAGTCCACGGCCGTCGCGGCCTCGTCACGCGGGGTCTGGACGAACTGGAGCATTCGGCGCACCGTCTCGCCGCCGTCTGCTGCTGCACGGATCATCACGTCAACCATCTCGCGCAAGTGCTCAGTGGCGGACGGCGTTTCGTCCAGTGCACTTTGCAATAACTCGCCGTAGCCAGTTATCAGGCCGAGCGTCTGGTTCAAGTCGTGCGCCACGCCGCTCGACAGCTGCCCGAGGGCACGCAACTTTTCGCCGCGCGCAGCCCGTTCGGCCCGGTCGCGGTCACCCGTCACATCAGTCATGAGACCGCGCAGATGGACGACGCGGCCAGTGTCGTCAGGGTGGGCCGCTCCGTCAATCCGGAGCCAGACGGTGCGGCCATCGGCGGCCCGAGCGCGGACCTCGCACGGGATCGGCGACGCCCCTTCCACAACAGCGGAGAGATAGGCGCGGACCCGCTGGCAATCCTCGACTGACAGGCTCGTGGCGAGGGCACTGGGCGAGGCCGTCCAGGCGTCAACCGAATACCCGAGGATCGCGGTCGCCTGGTGACTCACGTAGGTGAACTGCTTCGTCGCCGGGTCGGCCTCCCAGACGATGGCTTCCAGCCCTTCCACGAGCTCACGAAAGCGCCGCTCGCGCTCCACGCCTTCCTGGAACAATCGCACGCGCTCGACTGCTCCTGTGGTCATCTGCGCCAACTGGGTCAGAATGGCCTCGTCCTCGTCGGTGAAGGTGTCGCACTGGTCCGTAGCGTGGTTGTTGACAAGGTGAATCATGCCCAGGTTGGTGCCGTCCCGGATGACCAACGGCGCAGCCAGCCAGCAACAGACCGGCGGAGATCCCTCCGAAGGGGGGGACATGCAGGCCTCAGGCTGGAGCGCCGCAAGCTGCTCGCGGTTCAGGCGCACGGCACGGTTGGCCAGCCGCACCTGCTGCCGCATAACGTCGCTTGACACGATCCATAGCGCATCCTGCCAGGGCACGAACGCTTCAGCGGCTGACACGGCCCTGAGCACGCCTGACGTTGTGCCTGGCCCCGCCCCGTCATTCGTCAACACGGTCTCTGCCAGGCCCGCGCCGAAGATTGCGCGGGCAGCATCGGTGGCAACGTGCAGGAGTTCGTCAACGGCCCCGGCCAGGTTCATCGCCAGGGCCGTCTCTGCCAGCGCCGCCGCTCGTGCCGCGCGCTGCTGCTCCAGGCGGAATGCGCGGTTGCGCTCGGTCACGTCCAGCGCCACCACGACCCTGGCTGGCCGCTGGCGGAACTCCAGGTCGTGGACTTGCACCTCGGCGTCGATGATGCGGCCGTCCTTCAGCCGGTGCCGCCAGGTGCCGGAGACTTCCCGCACATCGCGCCGCATGGCAATGGCCCGCAGGAGCGCCGGCACCTCATCCGTCGGATGGATTTCCGTCACCTTCATCCGGAGCAACTCGGCGCGGCTGTAGCCATACTTCGCCAGCGCCACGTCGTTGATCTCAAGAAACAACAGCGTTTCACGATCGTAGGCCCAAACTGGCAGCGGGTTGTTCATGAACAGCAGACGAAAGCTACGCTCAGTCTCCAGGTAGGCGGCCTGCACGCGGTCGTGGGCGGCCCGCTGGCGCGCCAACAATGCGTAGATGATGAGGCCGGTGACGAAGACGAAGAGCAGCCCCTTTGCTGTCGCAATCCGAGTGAGTGTGTCCGGGTCGGGAATGATCTGCGCCATCAACCAGTCGGACGCCACGACCCAGACGATCCCAGGAATCACGTACCAACAGACTGCGAGTGCCGAGGGACGCATCCAGCGATCATCCTTTCCCAGGTTCACACCCCCGCCACTCCTCAATGGCGACGCAGGCCGTAAACCACACGTGAAGCTAACGCTCAGGCGGCACCAGCCGGGACGGGTGACCTTGTCACGGCACGCATGCGCGGCCAGACGTTGAAGCTCCAGGCCAGAAAGAGTGCGACATTGAGGCCCGCGTTCGCCAGTTGGAGCTGCAGCCACAACTCTGGTGAGATCAGCGACAGCCAGAGTTCCCGCAGGCCAAAATCGTGCAGCACCATGTTCAGCATCAGCGTCAGCGACAGCAGCCCGTAGGCCAACCAGTGGAACGCCGAGCGTGGCGTCGCCATCACCAGGAGCGGCAGCGCGAAGAACGCATGGTTCTCGTGGGCGCGCGTCGTCACCATGAACCAGCCGAACGCGAGGTACGCGGCCATGGCCGACAACTCGCCGTCGCGGCCCCGCACGTTGGTGCGCCACAACCCGTAAGCCATCACCAGCAGCGACAGCACACCGGCCACCTGCCGGTAGGTGAACGGCTCGCGGAATAGGTCGGCGTCCAGCACGAAGTCTGGCTTGCCGTTGGTGACGATCCACCAGACGTTGTGGGCGTTCGCCGACACCACCGGCATCGTCTCAGCGATCAGGCGTGGCGGGATAAACAGTTCCAGGAAGGTGCCGTAGACAAGGTACGGCAGGCACACCACCAGCACGGCGACGCCCGCGACCACCCCGCCCAGCACCGTCCGCAACAGCCCGAAGCGGCGCAGACTGACGTAGGCCAGGAACGGCAGCAGCGCCCACGCTTGCGGCTTCGTGGCTGCGGCCAACCCGATGAAGACGTAGCCGATCAGCGGCCGCTCTTCTTCGAAGCAGTAGATGGCGACGAGCAGGAAGATGGCATGGATCGCGTCCGGCTGGCCCCAGAACGCCGCGTCGAAGATGGCAGCGGGGTTGAGCGCGAACGCGGCCGTTGCCAGTAGCGCCGGCCGCGCCCCGAAGCGTCGCAGCAGCAGCCCGAAGATGACCAGCGACCCGAGCAGGTGCGGGACCACCGCCACCAGTTTGACGAGTACCGCCAGCGCCTGGCTCTGTAACGCCGCGTCCATGTCAAAGGCGGGGTCGAAGCCCCGTCGATAGATCCAGCCCGCGATGCGGTAGCCGTACATCGTGACCGGCGGGTAGATGGCCGCTGTCTCCGGGTAGGTACCCGAATACGCCCCGGCCACGCCATAGGTGGCGACCTGTTTCGCCCAGTATTTGTAGTGGCCGACATCTGAAGCCGCGTGCGCC
>Ga0105048_10019080_pt1 | contig 10523 bp, 7 predicted proteins | sample MAT05_FD_78382 | JGI IMG/M metagenome (GOLD analysis project Ga0105048, IMG submission 78382) | Freshwater microbial communities from Lake Fryxell liftoff mats and glacier meltwater in Antarctica - MAT-05 | ecosystem: Environmental > Aquatic > Freshwater > Ice > Liftoff microbial mat | place...
ATCGAGGCGAACGCGAAGTTTTACGAAACCACGCGCCTGAACATCCGCGTCACCCGGCTCGACATCATCGAGCTGTATCTCGACACCGCGATCACCGCCGTCTACGCACTGCGCCAGCTCGGCCCGCGGCTGGCCGCGATGTCCGAGCGCATGGGCACATCGCTGCAACTGCGTGGCGAGCTCGAGAAGGGCGACGGCTACCGCCAGCGCCTGTTCGACGGCCCGGGTTACAGCTACTGGCCGCGGCTGATCATCACCGACGCGAATCGTCCCGAAGAAGAGCGCGGCAACATGGCGGCAGTGGCACGTTTGCAAGCCGCGGACCGGGACGCTTCGCGCGTCGTGCTGGCCGAGCGCTTGCGTTTCCTTTACGTCGGGCAACGTGCGCGCGCAGAGTCGGTGGTGCAGCAGCGCCAGCCAGGGCTGATCGAGAAGCTGGTGCGGCAACAGATTGGCACGCCGGTATGGCAGGAAGACTTCGGCCGCATGCTGTTTCAGCTCATGGTGCCGTACGACTTCAAGGAAGCCGCGCGCCAGATGGACCGGGTGGTGCTGGTGGTGGACAGCGCCACGGCCAACCTGCCCTGGGAGCTCATGCTGGCCGACGATCCGCTGCGCAAGGACGACGACAAGCGCCCGTTGGCGTTGCGCACCGCCGTCGTCCGTCAACTGTCGTCCAACAACTTCAGGCGCCAGGTGCGCGAAGGCATAGAACGGACGGCACTGGTGATCGGCAACCCGTCGTCCGAGGGATTCGCCCTGGCTTTTCCGGGCACTCCCCAGCGGCCGATGACTGCTCCGCCCCCGCTGCCGGGCGCGCAGGCCGAGGCGGTTGCCGTGGCGGCCGTGTTCAAGGGCCTGGGTTACGAGGTGGTGCAGGTGATCGGCGACGAGGCCCCCGCCAAGGACGTGCTGGCCGCGCTGTACCGGCGCCCGTACCGCTTCATGCATATCTCGGCGCATGGTGTTTTCGACCTGCCGCACAGCGACGGCTTGCGGCGCAGCGGCGTACTGCTGTCCGACGGATTGCTGATCACGGCGGCGGAGATCGCGGCCATGGAAACCGTGCCCGAGGTGGTTTTTCTGAACTGCTGCCATCTGGGCCAGGTCGAGTTCGGACGCGAAGGCAACAAACTGGCCGCCAGCGTCTCGCGCGAGTTGATCGAGATCGGCGTGCGCTGCGTGGTGGTGGCGGGCTGGGCGGTCAGCGACGACAAGGCACAACGTTTCGGCGAGGCGTTCTACGAACACCTGCTGCTGCGCAGGAGGCCTTTCGGCGACGCCGTGTTCGAGGCGCGCAAGTTGGTCTGGAATCTGGACAAGAACGACATCACCTGGGGTGCGTTCCAGGCTTATGGCGAACCGGGCTGGCTGGCGGAGCCCCGCGCCGACGGTGCCGGCGGGCCGGACATGGATGAGGGCTACGCGTCGCCCGAGGAACTGCTGGACGAACTGGCACGTATTCGCGCGGACCTGTCGCGCAGACGCGATCGCCAGGACGAACGTGCCTCGCTTGCGCAGGCGCAGCGTATCGAGCGGACCTTGAGAGACCGCTGCCCTCCCGGATGGCTTGGTTTTCCGCAGCTGCAGTCGGCCATCGGCGCCACCTGGTACGACCTGAACCTGCTCGAAAAGGCGCGCGCTTCCTACCTGCTCGCGGTCCAGGCCGAGGACCATGTGGGCCAGGTGCCCATAAGGGACATCGAGAGACTCGCCAACATCGAGGCACGGCTGGGCGAACGCAGGGGCACGCTGAAAGGGTCCGCCGGCGCAACGGGTGATGCCGAGTCGGGGCAAGCGCTGATAGAGACCGCCATCGGCCGCCTGGATGGGCTCAACACGCTGCTGTCGGTACGCGCGCAAACCGGGTCCACGCTGGCCCCGCCGTTCAACGCCGAGCGCAGCGCACTGCTGGGAAGTGCCTACAAACGCCTGGCGGGCCTGCACGCGCAAAGGATTCTGAGTCAGCAAGCCAGCGCCACCGAGCGCGCCGCAGCCGGGAAGGCGATGGCCGCGGCGCTGGGGGCCAGCTCGGCGGCCTACCGCGCCGCCGAGCGCAATCCGGACAGCGGCCAGTTTTTCCCCTACCAGGCACTGAATCGCCTCGCGATGGAGGCGCTTGCACCGCAAGCGGCGGATTCGCCGCGCGCAGCCGCGATCGAAGTCGCGCGCCAGTGTGCCAATGCCGCTGCGCAAGCCAACGCACGCGGCATCGACCCGTGGGACGAGATCATGCAAGCCGAGGCCTTGCTGGTCGAACGCATGCTCGATGGCACGCTGGGGTCCACCGGGGATGCCGGCCTGGCGGTGCTGAACGAGCTTGCGGACGCCTATGCGTTGTCGTTGTCGAACGTGATCGTGAAACCGTCCCAGATCGAATCGATGGCGTCCCAGATGGAATTGCTGTCACGCTTTGCCGATGCCCTGTCGCTGATCGGCGATCCGAAGCGCCGCTTGCCGCTGCGCCGAATCGCCGACCGGCTGCTCGAACTCGCCAAACGCCTGCACCCTGGCCGCAACAGCCGGGGCGATCGGCCAGCGAACACACCGGCATCGGCGGCCCCTGCGCCGCGCGCCGCGCCCGCGACAAAAGGCACGGCCACGAAGAAGATTCCTGCCAGGCGAGCGTCGGCTCGCAATCCAAAGGCCAGCCGGAAGTAAGCGCTGTTTCTGAAATCCAGGCAACCATCGAAAGACAGCAACCTTGGCCTACCGACGTTTCGCGCAGCGTCTGGCCGCGCGGCAGCTGGTGAAGGTCGACCAACGCACCGACGCTGCCGCGGTGCATGGCGTTCAGTCGCCATCGGGGTCCGGCTCATACAGTTGCTGGAACCTGTCGGCTCTTATCGCATACGAATCGCTGCCGTCAGGTTCGTTGGACACGAGCCAGTCTCCGATCTTGAAATGCGTGCGGCCTTCCTTGGTTGCGACGCTGCCGTCCTGCGTGGCAGCTTCGGCCCAGACCGGCGTGGTCTTGAGCCAGCGACCAGGGCCGACCGCTCGATAGGTCCGGGCAAAGCTGTCGGCCGCCACGGTGTGCACCTCGCCATCGTGTTCGATCAGCCAGTCGCCCGCCCGAGCGCACTGGTCCGCACCCCATTTGCGGTAGGTGAAGCGGTCCAGTTCCAGCTGCAGGCAAATCGCGGTCACGGCTTGGCCGGGCTTGCGGCGGTAACGCTGGCGCATCGAGGAGCTCTTTCTGGTGGTGTTTCGGAATACTACATGGCCCACCCTCATTGGGGTGCGCGCACAGACCGGGCTTGTTGACACACCGCTGGCCGGCACGTACCCTCCCGCTCTTGTGCACAGCCGCAAATCAGGAGGAAACCCTATGTGTATCTCAAGCTCGGTAGGACGCGGCGCGCGCAACGAATTGGCCGACGTCGCTGCCATTCAGATACTGCTCAATCTCAATCTCCACCGGTTCCCCAACCCCAAGCCGGCAGCGCTGGACACGGATGGGCGTATTGGCCGCAAGACTCTTGACTGCATCGAGGCATTCGAGAAGGCGGTCATGGGCCTGCCCGAATCGGACGCGCTGGTGGCGCCGGGCGACGCCACAGTGGCCGAGCTGCTGGCGGGCTTGCCCGCCGGCCCGACCCAGGACAAGCTGGCCATCGTGTTGCCGCTGGCCGCCAGAAGCAGGATCGCGTTGAACTTCGAACCGCTCAAGACCGGGATGGTGAAGTATGGAATTACCTCGCCGTTGCAGATGGCCCATTTCATTGCCCAGCTCGGCCACGAGTCGATGTCGTTCCTGTACACCGAGGAGATCGCCAGTGGCGCTGCCTACGAGGGGCGCTCCGACCTGGGCAACACAAGACCTGGAGACGGCAGGCGCTACAAGGGGCGGGGCCTCATCCAGTTGACAGGCCGCGCCAACTACGCCGCCTACAGCAAGTTCGCCGGCATCGACTACCTGGCCCAGCCGGAACGTCTGTCCACCGACCCTGTGGTCGCGGTCGATGTGTCGTGCTGGTTCTGGAAGGACCGCGGCGTGGACAGACTGGCCGAAAGGGACGACGCCAAGGCGGTCACCAAACGCATCAACGGGGGCTTCAACGGCCTTGACGACCGCCTGCAAAACCTCAGACGCGCCAAGGCCGTGCTGGGACTCTAACCTGGGACGCTAACCGGCCATGAAGCACGACATGGCACGCTGATTCGCTGCTCGCAGCCGTCCGTCGGCGCCGGGTTTGGTCCGGCCTGGCCTCGTCGCAACCGCACGCAGCAGCCAGTGGCATGCATGTCACGCTTGCGGGCGGGTCGGGCAGTGACGGAGCGCGGCGGTCGCGCTGGCAGTAGTCGACGCGCTCCCATGGTCATGTGCAAGTCCCTAGACTGAACCGCATGATCCAATCACCTGTCGCATCGCATCCTGACTGGTTGACTGCTGCCCGCGCGCAGTGGCATTGGCGCGGGCAGGACCGCCCACCGTTTGCCGTGGCTCCGGGCCCGGGTCAGGTGTCCGTGTGGGACTTTCCGCGACCGCCACGCCTGGTGCCCGATACCCGTGAAGTCGTGGTTTTTTGGGGGGGCGATGAAATTGCGCGAACGAGGCGTGCAGTGCTGGCGCTCGAAACCGCGCACCCGCCGACCTTCTACCTGCCTTGGGACGATGTCGCGCGCGATTGGTTCGTGGCTGCGGCTGGAAACTCCGTATGCGAATGGAAGGGTCCCGCGCGTTACTGGTCGCTTGTCGATCCCCATGATGCAACCCGTGTCCTGCCCAGGGTCGCTTGGAGTTATCCGCATCCGCTCGCTGGAGCCGAAGAGATTGCGGATGGCGTGGCGTTGTATCCAAACGCGCTGTATTGCAGCGTCGACGGCGCCGTTGTCACGCCGCAGGCGGGCGGATTCTACGGTGGCTGGATCACGTCGGAACTGGTCGGGCCGTTCAAGGGAGACGCCGGCAGCGAGGCCTGGTGAGTATGCCGACGGCGTACAGGCCGGCCTTGGCCCTATGGGCACACGCGGGTGCGACCGCTCAGCGGGCTGTGTAGCCGCCGTCGATCACCAGTTCAGACCCCGTCACCCAACGTGCATGATCGGAGGCGAGGTATACCACCCCCCATGCAATGTCGTCTGGATGGCCGGTGCCTCCCAGTGGGTGCAATGCGTCCAGCGCGACCTTGGCAGCATCATGTTCCATGCCGGCGGCTTTGACATAGCGATTGACCAATTCGGTGAAGACAAAGCCTGGATGGACCGAGTTGACGCGAATCTTGTCAGGGGCATAAGTCAGTGCATCGTTCTTGGACATCGTACGCACCGCGCCCTTCGATGCGTGATACGGCGGAATGTCGGCGCCACCGACAATTCCGTAAATCGACGAGATATTGATGATCGCCCCGCCCCCGGCCTTGCGTAGCGGCGAGATGGCATGTTTGGTACACAAAAAGACAGCGGTGGTGTTGACCGCCATCACCTTCTCCCATTCGGCGAGTTCGAGTTGATCCGTCGGTTTGTTGACGCCTTCGATGCCCGCGTTGTTGACCAGTACATCGAGGCGGCCGAATTGGTCGACCGCCGCCTGTACCGCGGCCTTCACTTGCGCCTCGTCGGTCACGTCACATTTCTGAAACGCCGCCTTGTGGCCGGCCGAACACAGCTTTTCAGCCACTGCCTGACCGTGTTCATCCAGGTCGACGATCAGCACGGCGGATCCTTCTTCCGCCATGCGTTGGGCGATCGCTTCACCGAGACCATTGGCCCCGCCGGTAATCAACGAAACCTTGTTCTGTAGTCGGGACATATCGGACTCCTTTGGAAAATGCACTTGAAACGCACGATCCAGTATGGCCTGTTTGAGATTGAGGCGATTGCGCCAGCGCAATGTGGGGCATTACTGGCTGTACATGCCCAGGAATCTGGCGTTCGAAGCCTGTCTTCATCACCGATCGCGGCCGGCTGGCCTACGCGGTGCTGAAGATCGACCATTACTACAGCATCACCGGCCACGACGACGCGCTGCTCCCTGATGTCATGGACAGCATTCCTGGCGCAGACCGTATTGAGTTCGAGCCGCCGCCTCTGCATGTCAAGGTCGGCACCGCCGAGTTCGCCCAAGGCGCGATAAAGATGTACGTTCTGGATATCCTTCAGTGCCACGGCCAGGCCGATCTTGGTGCGGAACTTGAGGCAGTCGATCACCGTCTTGGCGACGCTGTAGGCGCGAATCGGTGCGCCTTGCTGCGCCACGGTCTGGACGCCTGCGGAATAGGCCTCACGTCGCAGCCAGGTCAAGGATATCGTCGGATTGGCTCAGTTGTTCCGAGTTCAATAACCGCATGACTTGTTTTCAAGTGATGCGGTTATCAACGGATTCGGCCTGTTGTGGGCGTCACAACTCACCAGCCGTGCGCATGGCCGTGGTTGCCTCTGCAATGGCGTGCCGTACCGGGCCCAGCATCAAGCCGGCATGGACATTGAGACTTCTGCCACCTCGACACCGGGGCGATGGCCCGGGTGCAAGAGCTTGACATACTGGCAGAGGTCGCGCACTTCGAGGATGGCTTCCTGGGGCGACTTTCGAACGTTGGCCTGCGAGCGGGCTCGCGAGGCGGAAACCGGAATGGTCAGTTTGTGCGCGCCCGCTGCGACGGCGCGCATGTCCCCCTTTCAAGTTCGGGACCAGTGCCATGACGCACAGGCCCTCGCACCGTGTCGCATAGCGCACCACGTCGTCGGCATCGGCCATCCCCAAGCTACGAGGAGCGGCTGCGCCTAACGCGGGTCGAGCCTGGTGAGGGGCCACTAGGCGCGCGGGTTTACCGGGGCCGGCGGTCTTGCGCCGCCCCCGGCGTTGCCCGCGCTGCGCTATTCCCAGCAGCAAGATGCCCAGCACGATCACGCCCCATTTGGGCAGCGTGGGCACATCACCGTCGCTGCTGGGGCCGCCCGGCGGGTCGTCCGCGCCCGGCGGGAGCTGCTGCGCCTGCACCAGCGCGTGGCCGTCTTCGGCAAAGCTGCGCTGCTGCGCGACGTTGTTGCCCATGCGCTGCGCCGTGACATTGCCTGCGGCATCCGTGCGCACCTGCTCGACCAGCTTGAGCTGCGGGTTGCCCTCGGCCTCGGTGATGATTTCCTCGACCAGGCCGTCGGCATCGCGCACGACGGTCAGCGCCTGGTTCGAGGGCGCCGTAACCGAGGCGAGCCGGTCGGCATCGTCGTGGCTGTAGAGCGTGGTGTACGTGAAAACCGCCTCCGTGCGGGTTTGCCGCAGCAGGTTGCCGCGCGCGTCGTAGGCAAAGCCGGTGCTGCCCCCGTTGTCGCTGACCGCGCACAGGCGCCCGATGCCGAAAGTGCAGCCGGCGCCGCTGTCCCAGGTGCAGGCCACGTTCTCGCCACCAGTGGGGTAACTCACCGCAGTGAGCCGATTGAGCGCGTCGTGGCTTTGTGTGCGTACTATGCCCCTTGCATCGGTCAGGGTGACCACGTTGCCGGCGCCGTCGTAGATGGCGTTGGTGGCGCCGCTGTTGGGCGAGACCTCCTGCGTGACATTGCCCAGGCCGTCCACGCTGAAGGTGGTGCTGGCGTTGTTGGGCGCTACGCAGCTCGGTGAGCTGGCCGCGTGCGTCATAGCTCAGGCGCAGCAGGCCCGACAGCGCATCGGTGACCTGGCGGGGGGCGGTCGCCGCCGCCACGAAGCCAGGCCACGCACACGCCAGGCCAGTGCGGATCAGTTGGGTCCGGCTGCTCAAGCGGGTGTTCCAGATCGACATCGAGCACTGCACGAACTGCGGTGGTCAGCTCAGGATCATCGCCGCCATCCTCGAATCGGCGGTAATCGAGCGCATCTTGACGCATCTGGGATTGCAAGCCAGAGCACCGCCCCGGGTGCCGGCGCGCGCAGATTTTCAACAGGCGGCGTGAAGGCGGCCCGGTACCCTTGCTGCGGGCATGGGCTGCGCTTGTTGCGGGTCGCGCCCGGTGAGGGGCCACGAATCGAGCGGGTTTACCCGATGCCCAGGCGGTTTTGAGGTCAGGCGGCGGGGCTGCGGCTGCCCAGCGTACGATTTGCCAGACCAATGCTCCCCCCCCCCGCAACAACCCTGAGCGAGCGAGTCCTTCCCAGTGGATCCGAAAACATGCCGTTTGAATTTCCTGTTCCCGCCACTCGCATCGCCGTGGTGTCGCCGATGGCGGCCATTGCGTTATTCGGGTTCGATGCCGACGTCTTTGATCAATTTGTTGAGGCGCACGGTCTCGGCGCTCATCAATGCGGCGGCCTCGGCCTGCGAGTTACCGATCACCTCGGCGCTCATGCCGGCCAGACGCTCCTTGGTCTCCGGCTCGTTCAGGATTGCCACGATGTCATGATTCAATTTGTCGAGGATCGCTTTCGGCGTCTTGGCTGGCGCGATGATCGCGCCCCACGATGCCATCACGTATCCCGGCACGCCGGCTTCCTGCATTGTCGGCGTGTCCGGCAGAAACGGTGATCGCTTGGCGCCACCGACGGCCAGCAACTTCAATCTGCCCGCCTTCACGTGCGGCGTGATGGCCGCCACTGCGTCGAACATGACCTGTGTCTGTCCACCCAGCAAATCCGGATGCGCGGCACCACTGCCCTTGTACGGCACGTCCTGCATCTTGGTGCCGGTGGCCTGTTCAAATGCGAGCGCCCAGAGTTCGGGATTGCTGCCGCGACCCGACGTCGCCACGTTGATCTTGCCGGGTTGCGCCTTTAGCAATTTGACCAGTTCCTGCACGTTGTTGACATCGACTGACGAGTTGACCACCAGGCCGAGCTGCACTTGCGCAGTGATCGTCACCGGCACGAAGTCGCTGAGCGCAAACGGCAGTTTTTTGTAGAGCGCCGGATTGGCCACGTGCGAGCTTGCGACGAGCCCAATGGTCGACCCATCCGGTTCGGCACGCGCGATGACCTCCGTGCCGATGATGCCATTAACGCCCGGCTTGTTCTCGACAAACACCGGCTTGCCCCACTTCTTGGAGAGCTTCTCCGCGATGATGCGTGCCGTGACGTCTGATGCGCCCCCCGGCGGATACGGCACCAGGATACGCACCGGTTTCGTCGGATAGTCCTGTGCCATCGTAGTCAGCGGCAGCAACGTCAGTGCGGCCAGCGCGGCGATGCGAATCATCGTGTTCATCGTTCCTCCATTCATGGTGATCAGTAGGCCGGTTTCATCGGAAACCAGCCGGGCCGCCGCGGGTCGAGATACGCGCCCGTGATGCCGTGCACCTGATATTTTTCAACAAGCGCCATATCCACTTCCACGCCCAACCCCGGCGCCATCGGCACCGGCAGGGCGCCGTCCTCGATCACGAACGGCTGCGTGATCACGTCACCACCGAGATAGTCAAGTTCGTTGTCGATGGCCAAAGTCATGTTGGGAATGCTGGCGGCCAGATGCAGATACGCTGCCTGCGAAAGTCCAAGCTCGCCGCCGCAATGCAATGTGACCGGCAGGCCGACTGACTCCGCCACCCCCGCCGCCTTGACGCATTGCCACAGACTGCCTTCCTCATGCGGGTCGAGAAGAATCACGTCGGCGGCTTCCGCACGTACGATGTTGCCGACGTCGTTGAGCGTGTATGCGGATTCGTCCAGCGCAATGGGAATGCTGGTGGAACGGCGCAGTAGCGCGTGCCCCGCCAGATCGTCCATTTCCAGCGGCTGCTCGACATACGCCGGATCAAACGCCGCGAGCTTCGCGCATTGTCGCCGCGCGGTGCCCGGCGCCCACGCGCCGTTGACGTCGAGACGCAGCGGCGCATCGGGGCCGATGGCCTCGCGCACCGTGCGCGTGAGCGATACGTCGGACGGTTCGTCATAGCCGATCTTCAGCTTGAACGTGCGGAAGCCGCGATCCTGGAACGCGTGCGCATCCGCCGCCAATTCCGTCGGCACGTTGGAAAAGAGATACGCGGCGATGTCGATCTTGCGCCGCCACAGCCCGCCCCAAAGTCGGTGCAGCGGTTGTCCGCAGGCCTTGCCAAACGCATCCCACATCGCCATTTCGACTGCACAGGTGGCCATCACGGCGGCGCGCTTGTGATGGTAGTAGCCGCTGCCCAACACGTGGCGATAAAGCGACTCGGCCTGATCCACGGTCTTGCCAATCGCGACCGGCAACACGATGTTGGCCAGCACCGCGGGAATGGCATCCAGCAGGCAGATGCTTTCGCCCCAGCCCGTGATGCCCCCTGCAGTTTTAAGTTCGACGATCACGCGCGTGACGCCGGTACGCACTCCTGAGCCCCACACGATGGGATGTTTGAGCGGCACCTTGACGATCCAGTGCCGCGCCGACCTGATGACTAGATCGTCGGCACCGACCGCGGGAAGCACGGGTAGTGCCGTATTCGAGGATTGGGATGAGATGGGCATCGGATTGATATTTGATCAAATTAAGACCCGTTTTGCAAGTCCGCTTCATGTGGTTTGCAACATCAGCAGCAGCAATCGTCGCGGCGGCTTCCCAATGCCCGATTGGCACAGTAGCTGCGTCAGGGTTGTCCGCACTGCTGACAGCGGACACCGCATTCGCCGA
>Ga0105048_10019082_pt1 | contig 10523 bp, 6 predicted proteins | sample MAT05_FD_78382 | JGI IMG/M metagenome (GOLD analysis project Ga0105048, IMG submission 78382) | Freshwater microbial communities from Lake Fryxell liftoff mats and glacier meltwater in Antarctica - MAT-05 | ecosystem: Environmental > Aquatic > Freshwater > Ice > Liftoff microbial mat | place...
CCCGAAGGGGACTTTGTAAGGGTAGCCCGGGATTTCAATCCCGGGCGAGGGGGTCTCGTGGCGAAATTCCGGCTGATTTGGGCTTCCCACGATGCGGTGCGAGAGGTGACCAAGGATGAGGTTAAAACCCCGGGCTCGGGCGGGCGGGCGGCGCCCAACTCCACACGAAAAGGGCTCAACACGAGTCCGATGATGTCGTCAGGAATCACCTCCGCCGTGGAGGGGCGCAAGGGCGGCGCGCTCCGCCGAAGGCGCGGAGAGCGCCGCTTACTCGGCGAGGAAAGAGCGGAGAACCGGCGGCAGGCGGCGAGCGTCGAGCGTCACCTTGAGCGAGGAGGCGCCGACCGCAGAGCTCATCTGGCAGGGGCCGATGCGCGGGAGGTGGTCCATCCAGTACAGATCGAACTTGTCCTCGTGGGCGATGCGGCGAACCATCGGCTCGAGCGGGAGGACGAGGCCTTCGCGCCAGCGCGCGAGGTAAACGACGTTGGCGAGGCGAACCGGGCTGTTGAGGCCGATGCGGCGGCGCGTGCCGGTGTTGAAAGGGCCGGTGTGGTCGATGAACTCGACCATTTGCAGCTCGCCGTAGAGATCAGGCTCGGTCTTCTCGACGGTCACCAAGGTCCAGGCGCAGAGGGGGCGGAGGGCGCGCAGGAGGGTGCGGGTCATCTGCTCGAACTCGGGCAGATCGGCGGCGGCGCGCGCCTCGTTGTAGTGGCCATGAGCAAAGCCGTTGCGCTCGACCTGCATCAGGTTGGAGAGGGTCTCGAAGGTCTGGTTGGAGCCGAGCTTGACGCTGAGAACGTCGCGGGCGACAGCGCCGATGGGATCGCCCTTGTCCTCGAAGGCGCGGGCGGCGGTGCGGGCGAGCTCGCGCCAGGTGCCGAGGGCATAGCCCTCTCGAGTGCCATGGCGGCGGTGAAACTCGGTCATGGCCTCGAGGCCGGGGATGGGCTCGCCTGGGGCCGGCGGGCGGCGGGCGAACCAGGCCGAGACGAGGACGCCGGCGATGAAGCGCCAGGTGCCTTCGAGGACATCGAAGAGCATCTTCACGCGCTCGATCGCGCTCGACGAGGCGATGGCGGCGTGGACGCGGCCGGCGATGGGGTACGGGAGGCCGCCGCTGAGCGCCGAGAGGACGCCGTGGGGATCGGCGCACTCGCGGGAGAGCTCGGCGGCGCGGGTGGCGGCGCCCTCGCCATAAAGCACCTCCCAGGAGAGGGTGCGCGGGAGCTCGGCCTTGCCATCCATGATCGGCGAGCGAGCGTGCCAATCGCACTGGACCTGACTGGCCGTCACCGCGGGATCGTTCTTGCGCGAGATGCAGGCGACGACGACGCCGGGGGCGAGAGGGCCAATGAGGGCGCCCTGGCCTGCGTGGCTGGCGACGACGGCGGAGAGCTCTTTTTCGAGGGCGGCGATCACATGGGGGCCGACGCCGCCGAGGGCGTTCTGCTCCTCGATCGCGAAGAGGAGCGTGGCGCGGCGCGCGTCGGTGGAGGCGGTGAGCAGCTCGCTCGAGCTGGCGAGCCGGGCGCCCTGGGAGAGCTCACGCAACGAGGTGGTGACGCGCTGACCGGGCTTCGGCTCTTCGTTGGCGAGCGAGGCGATGGCGTGGAGGGCGAGCTCGATTTCGCGGCCGGCGTCGAGCCCGTCGCCGACGAGGAGCCAGTGGCCGCAGGCGAAGATGTCGTGGCCGGCGGCGCGCGCGGTCTCGGCCGCCTTCTGCGCGGCTTCGGCGACGACCTTGGCCTCGCCGGGGACGAGGAGGACCGTCGATCCGTCGGCGATCCCGAGGACCAGGCTCGGCCAGACGTGATGCACGGCGAGGGTGGCGACGACGGCGGGCGGGTGATCGCCGAGCCCCGGCGGGACACCGCCGGCGCTCTGGGCGATCTGGGTCGTGGCGTGGGCGATGGTCGAGGCCGCGCCGACGCGGGCGCGGAGCAGGACGAGCCCACCGGGGCGCTGGCGCTGGAGAAACGAGGCGATCTCCTGCTCGAGGCCGGCGCGGCCGAGGAGGCCGGTGGAGGCGTCGACGGTGTCGGCAGGGACGCTCGGCGTGACGTAGCGGCGATCGACGAGCGTGGCGCGCATGCCGCCGACCGAGAGGAAGGTGCCGTGGACGAGGGGCGCCTCTTCGCCGCGGGTGAGCACGCGAGCGCCGACTTGCACGGGGACGCTGCACTCGTCGCGGCGCTTGAGCCACCAGCGGACGCCGTCGTGGTGGAAGATCGCGGCGAGGCGCGAGGCGACGTCGGCGTAGACGAGATCGTTGCGCTCGTCCCCGACCCGCTCGGTGCGGCCGAGGAGCAGGCGGCCTTTGGGCTCGAGGCGGAGCTCGTGGACGCTGCCGTCCCGGCCCTCGATTCGCAGGCGATCCGGCGCGGCGACCTCACCACGCCACACCGAGAACGAGGGCGCCTGGCTGAGCCAGAGCGTGGCCGCGCTGGTGGTGTAGGTGCGCAGCTCGGCGCCGGGCGGCGGGCCGCCTTTGTCCGAAGGCGCGGCGACCGGCTCTGCCGCGGCGGAGGCCTTGAGGCGCTGCGCCGAGTCGTGATCGCTGCTGACGGGATCGATCGATCGCGGCGGCTCCGGCGTCGATCCCAGCGCGGCGCGCGCGTCGGTGACCGAGAGCGACGGCGAGGAAGCGCGGGCGCGATCCGACGCCGGCAACGTCTCGAGGATCGCCGCGAGGAAAGCGTCGGCGCTCTCGAAACGAAGAGCGCGATCGCGATCGAGGGCCCGCGCGATCACCCGCGTCAGCGCGGGCGGCACGCCGGGCGCGAGGTCGGATAGCGGGCGCGGATCGCGCTGGCAGATGCTGATCACCAGGCGCGCGTACGAGCTCTCCGTGAACGGGGGCGCGCCGGCGATCGCCTCGTACAAGATCGCGCCCATCGACCAGAGATCGGTCCGGTGATCGACGTCGGGCGCGGCCTCGATCTGCTCGGGCGACATGTAGAGCGGGGTGCCGAGCATCGTCCCGGCCTGGGTGATCGAGCTCTGGCCGAGCCCGCCTTCGTCGAGGAACTTCGAGAGGCCGAAGTCGACGATCTTCACGTGGGTGCGGTCGTCGTCGCCCTGAGAAAGGAAGACGTTCTGCGGCTTGAGATCGCGGTGAACGATGCCCGCTGCGTGGGCGCGTCGGAGGCCGCGGAGGGCCTGCACGGTGAGGTCGAGCGCGTCGGCCACGTCCATGCGACCGCGCGTCAGGCGCGTGCCGAGGTCTTCGCCGTGGAGGAGCTCCATCACCAGGAAGGGCTCGCCGCTCTCGGTCTCGCCGGTGTCGAAGACCTGAACGATGTGCGCGCTCTCCACGGCGGAGACTGCCCGCGCCTCGCGATGGAAGCGCGCCAGGACCGAGGCGTCCGCGCGCCGATCGACGACCACGAACTTGAGCGCCACGCGCTTGCCGATCGCGACGTTCTGCGCCTCGTAGACCGCGCCCATCCCGCCGCGGCCGAGGAGGCGCAAGACCTTGTATTTGCCGGCCGCGATCGTCCCGATCCGAGGATCGACGCCGCCATCTCCCGCGCTGCTCGTCACGCCCTGCCCGTCACCCTCGTTCTTCAGTTGGGCTCCATCGGGCCACTTACGGGCCCCCGGGTCAACGGCGAACCGCCCCATCGCCATTTGCTCTGCATGAATCGCCTCCTCACCCTTCGAACAACCCTCCCCAGCGACAGCGCGATGTCCGATATGCTGCAAGCGGCCACCTCCGCGGCGGCCCCGCTACCAGGAAACGACATGGCCGAGATGTCACGCGAAGACTGTTTTCTCCTCCTCCTCCCCGGCGGGCGCGTCGCCCGCGTGCCGATTGCGGTGCTCGAACGCTACGCCGATCCGGTCGCCAAGCTTCAGCACGGCCCCGAAGAGCACGCCGATGACGTCGTCGCCCACTCGTTGACGATCGACGCCGCCACCGGAGCGAGCGTCTGGCACACCGAGTGGGAGCTCGGCCAGTGCGACTACACCGACGAGAGCGGCTTTCCCCGCAACGCCTACGCCTGGCACCGCCACCCGCTCGGGACCGAGTACACCGAGACCTACCAGAAATGAGCGCGCTCCCTTCGCGACGGGGCTCAGCGAAGCTGCAGGCCCTCTCGATCCTGGCGATGGCCGCGGTGGCCGCGGGCGGCGCCTCGTGCATCCATCGGGGCTACCCCCTCGGGCGCAGCGGCAACGTGGAGATCCGCACCGACGTCGCCGGAGCGCTCTTCGCCACCGACACCCTCGACGCCTCGGGGAACCCCTCCGGACCGCGCCAAACGCCGAACGCCACGGGCGTGACCCTGGCGATGACCGAAGGGTCTCAGGCGGCCTTCGGCGCCTTCGTCCAGGTCCGGGTCGAGCCGAGCGAGGCCCTCACGCTCACCAGCGCCACCGACGAAGAGACGAGCACCGGCCTGCCCACCTGCTCGCTCGTCGACGGCTCCTTCCGCTGCATGGCGACCGAGCAAGGCGCCGCGCGCTTCCACCTCGCCTCGCCGAGCGACTGGTCCGGCGACGCCAAGCTCGTCGTCACCTGGGCGGATCAAACCAAGGACCTGACGATCCACATCAACCCCGCCGGCCTCCCCAGCGCCGCGACCAACTTCACGATGATCGTCGGCGGCGTCGACGACATCGACCACGTCCTCGCCACCTTCCTGCCCTTGCAATGCACCATCGGCCCGCTGCCGGACGATCTCGGATCGAAGTGGCGCAAAGGGCAGATCCGGTCGCGTCAAACCTACGTACGGGCCACCCCGCCTTCGGCCGCGCCGAGCATCGTCGCCAACGCGCCGGTGATCGTCGAGGCCCTCGGGAGCGAGGCCGCGCTCTCGCTCACCGAGGACTGCGAGACCCGGCAAACGCGCGTGCGCGTGCTCCTCGACGCCACCGGCCAGTCGAGCGCGTTCTTCCTCTGCTTCAGCGACATCGGCGGCACGATCCCCTTCAGCGTCACCTCGGGGGAAAAGTCGATCGAGCCCAACCGCGCCATCGTCGTCGATCCCGAGCCGCGCCTCCTCCGCGTCGTCACCCTCACCAGCCAGATCACCGTGGGCTTCCCCGTCGATCTCTTCGAGATCAGCGCCTACGACGCCAACCGCCGTCGCATCGCCATGCCGGTGGATCTCCACATGGGCGACGATCAGGTCCTCAGCATCCCTGCGGCCTCCGTCGCCCTCGCCGACGAGGAGAACCTCGCGACGATAGTCCAGGCCGGCGCGCTGATGCCCGGGGTGACCGCGCTTCACGTCTCACCGCGCCTCCTCGCGATGCCTGACTGCGTCTCTCCTGCGGTCACGGTGACAGCGACGCCTCTTTGATTTCAAACCTCTCGCGGTCCGGCACGCCATGATTCGATCGCAACGACGCTCTTCGGATCGTCCCCTCCACGCCGTCAAGCTCCTCCGGTTCCTTGGCCTCCTCGGCGTCTTCGCCGCGCTCCTCACGCCGGCGATGGCCGAGGCGCAAGGCGTGCCCAAGGGTCATGGGGCGCCCCCGCCGCGACCGAACCCGCGGGTGCGAACCGCCGCGCAGCTCCCCTCGCCCGACGCCGTCAACGACGAAGAGCCGAGCGACGGCGGAGGCGACGAGACCTCGAGTGTCGTGCTCACCGCCCGCGCCCACCTCGGCGGCGCGCCGGTCGATTTCCCCGGCGCGCTCCAGACGCTGCGCGCCCCCGCGGGCTCGGCGCCCAGCGGCGCCGGCCGCGGCCCGGAGATCTTCCCCGACGCCAGCCGGGTGTGGATGAGCGTGCGCGACACCGATCCGATCCCGCTCGAGACCGCGCGCCAGGGCGGCCCCTGGATCTGCGCCAACGGCCAGTGCACCGCGCAGAACGGCGATCCCGGGCAGACCGAGATCGGCGACAGCATGCTGCGCTCGATCAAGCTCCAGACGCCGACGCTGCCGCTGCCGCTGACGATCTGGGGCCGGCTCAACGAGCAAGGCCACCGCGTCCTCGACTTCGATCCGGTGCTCCTCGATCGCCGCTCGTACGGCCATGTCTGCGCCTATCGGCCCCTCCCCGACAGCACACCGACGGATCCGGCCGCGCCGAGGCCGCCGCCGAAGAAGCCCGAGAAGGTGCTTGTCTGCCACGACGGCCCGGCGGCGATGCCCACGCCCAACGCCGGGGAAGTCACGCTCGGCCTCGAGTGGCCGCGCCAGTCCGAGCTCGCTGATTTCCGCTACCTCGCCATCGTCGACAGCTGCGGCAACGCCCGCGTGCAGCCCTTTCAACGTACCTTCACTGTCCCGGTGTTCGAGGTCGCGACCGGCGGTTGCGGGCAGGCCGACGGCAAGGTGCTCCGCGTCTTCCCGCAAGGCGGATGGATCCGAGTAACCGCCTTCAACCTCGACGCCCCGGCGACGGCCAACGTCGTCAACGCCACCTACCGTGTCAGCATCCCGCCCCTCGAGAACGGGGTCGAGTCGAGCCCGGCGCGCCTGCTCTTCCCCGATCCGCTCCTCGACGACATCAAGGTCGATTGCGGCCCCACCGCGCGCCGCGCGCCCTCGGAGCCTGACGGCGCGCCGCCCGGCGCCGCGCTCCCCGGACCGACGCAAACCCCGCAGCCGACCCCGCAGCCCAAGGCTGATGCGGCCAAGCCGGACGCCGCCAAGCCCGACGGCGCCACCGAAGAAGACCCTGCCAAAGCCGGGACGCCCCCCAAGCCCCCTGCGGCGACCGACAAGCCCCCTGCGCTGCTCCCCACGAAGACCGCGACGCCCCCGACAAAGATACCGGCGTTTCTCACGGCCTCCGCGTCGAGCGGGCCGCCCAAGCGCTTCGAGCCCGAGGCCAAAGGGCCGGGCGCGCAGCCCCTCGCCCATCAATCGGTGGTGATCGCCCCCGAGCCGCTCCGCCAGGGCAACTGCCGCCTTCGCCTCACTGGCCAGGCCAAGCGCCGGCTCGTCGCGCCCCTCGCCCTCCACGTCGGCTTCACCCGCACCGATCGCACCCTCAACGGCGCTCCGATTGGCCTCCTGACCGACGGCAAATGGATCGTCACGCCCAGCGCCGCCGAGTTCCAGCTCCCGGCCCTGGCGGAGAACTTCGACGGCGACTCCCGCCTTCGCCTCACCGTCTCGAGCGATCCCCTCAGCGCCAACGGCAAGGTCGTCTTGCTCTCGGACGCCGGCCGCGTCGCCTCTTCACTCCGCACCTCCGACGGCGGCGAAGAAGAGCGCGCCCGCCGCCTGATCGGCTCGGTGGTGATCCACTCCGTCCCGCTCTGCGGCTCCTCGAACTTCGAAACCGTGGAGTCAGTCGGGAGCTGCATCCGCGCCTACATCACCATCCCGGCCATGCTGGCCACGATCCAGATCACCCGCGCTCCCTGGGTCGAGAAGCCCCTCGTGACTCGCAGCGTCCTCTCCGCCGTCGGCGTGGCCCTGGCCATCGACAGCTACAACCCCGTCGAGCGCCGGGCCTTCCCGATCGCCGGCCAGGTCGGCGGCTTCATCGAGTCGCTCGGCGACGGGCGGATTGGCATGCTCGGCTACGTGGGTATCGCCCCGACGCTGCCAGTCCTCGGGACCGGCGGCAACACCACGTCCTTTGGCTTCCTCGGCGGGATCGGGGTCGAATACATCACCAACGAGGTCGGCCCCGACGAGGGGCTGAAGCCGACTGCCTTCCTGGGGATCGTGGTCCAGGTGGGTCAGGCCAACCCCTCGATGAGCGGGAGCGCGAGTGGGAGCATCAGCGGGAGCGCGAGCGCCTCGGGCGGGTTCTGAGCCGCGGGATCGCGCCTACTTCGTCAGCCTCTTCGCCAGCGCCGCGGTGCGCGATCGGGTGCCGGCGGCGGTCGCCACATCGCGACCGGCCTTGTCTTTGAGCCGGAAGTTGGCGCCGCGCCTCGCGAGCGCGGCGAGGACGTCGTCCTGCCCGTTGCGCGCCGCCATGTGCGCGGCCGAGAGCCCCTCATCGTTGACCTGATTCACCGGGGCCTTGTGGGCTAAAAGCAGCTCGACCACGGCGAGGTGACCGTCGTTGGCCGCGCGCATCAGCGCGGTCTCGCCGTACTTTTGCTCCTTGGGGTTCGAGCCGGCGCCGCGGGCGAGGAGCATTTCGACGATCGCTGCGTGCCCGCCGTGCGACGCATGGAAGAGCGGCGTCATTCCATCCTGGGCCGCGGTATCGGGTTTAGCCCCGCGCTTGAGGAGCTCGGCGGCGAGGACCGCATTCCCCTTCACGCAGGCCCAGGCCAGCGCCGTATGACCCGCGGCGTCCACGGCCTCCAGCGCTGCTCCGGCGTCGAGGAGCGCGCGCGCCCCCTCGTCGTTGCCGGCGTCGACCGCCATCAACAACGGACCACGCCCGCGGCCGTCGCGCACGTCGGTGCGCGCGCCGTTGGCGAGGAGATACGCTGTCACCGCCGGGAACTTGCGCCCCTCGCTCACGGCGATGTGGAGCGCTGTGCCCTTGTCCGCCGCGTCTCCGGCGTTGACGTTGGCGTGGCCGACAACCAGCGCGCGCACGGCGTCGAGGTAACCCCACCGCGCGGCCTGCATCAACGAGGTATACCCGGAGGGGAGCGCCGTATCCGGATCACCACCCTGGGACAGGAGGTAGGTCACCACCTCGGCTTTGCCCTTGTACGCGGCCATGAGCACCAGGGGAAAGCCTGTCTTCGCTTGCGCGGTCACCGGGACCTGCGCGGGGACAAGCGCCTTGACCGTGGCGAGATCCCCCGCGGCGCAGGCCTCTGACGCTTGCTCTGCCGCCGCGGCCGGATCGGCGGCGACAGCGCGCGGCGGGGGCGCAGGGGGCTCGGGAGGGCTCACACTCGTGGCCGCGACCGCCAAAGGCGGCTTCGACGAGGGCAGCTCGACGCTGAACGGAACCGGCGCGGCGGCCCCCGAGCAAGCGGCAACGGTGAGGGCGAGGCAGATCAGGCCGTGGAGACGCATGAGGGTGGGACCATGTATATCCGTCGAGCCCGGCGCGCTCACGAGGTAGTTGCACGATTTGCCCCTCGGTCGGAGCAGGGCGGCGATCCACGCCGAGCGGCGCTCTGGCAGGTTGATGATCGCCTTCCCACGTGGCGAGAGCGGCAAGCGAGCGGACCCGAGCCGCGCGCGTGAGCAAGCGGACCCGGAGCCAACCACGTCTGAAACGCATCCCTGCGTGGATTGTCTTCTTCCGCAAACGCTACGACACGGCGGAGCCCTCATCGTCGCCCTCCGCTTCCAGGCGACTCGCCTCGTCCCACAGCGCGTCGAGATCCACGGTGAGCCCCGCACATCCAGGCACCGTCGCGATGACGCCGTTCGCGGCGCCGAGGGCCTTCACGTAACGCCCATCGGCGCCCAGCTCGAAGAGCTCGAAGCTGCGCAGCGCCGGATCCACGATCCAGTAGAACCGGACGCCAAAGGCGGCGTATTCGTTGGTCTTCTCGACCCGATCGCGCCGCGCGTCCTTCGGCCGCGGCGAGACGACCTCGATCATGATGTCGGGCGGCGTCGTCACGAGTCCCTGCGCCGGCGGCTTGCGACCCGCGAAATAGACCGAAATATCCGGCTTGCGACCGCGCCGTGGGGCTACGCCGAAGCGCGTGTCCGAGATCAGGACGAAGCCGCCGCGGGGGCCGAGCCAGCTCTTGAGAACCCAGACGAACCAGGCTGCGACCACGTCGTGCAGGGCTCCCACGTCTTCCTCCTCGATGAGATGCCCATCGACGAGCTCGCCGGGCTCGTCTTCGTCCATGTCTGCCCAGGCCGCGAGCGTCATCTCCGGGCCGCCCGCTTGCTCTGCCAGGTGCTGGGTCATGGGGGCAATCTAGCGCATTCCGGCGCTGCCTGGATCGGCGTCGTGAGCGCCGGCTGGACGCCGTGCGGCCGAAGGAGCGGTGGCGCGTCATCCTGGAAGAGCCGGTCGAGCCTCGGCTCATCGCATCACGAGGCTGCCCCGGGTCGCTGGGTGATACGGTTGACCGCGTCCTGGGGCGGCCTCGAGTCACTCAGGGATGCGCGGCGCCGTGCCCGCGGCCTGCCCCGAGTCGCTCAAGTGTGATTTTGATCGCATCTAGGGGCTGCCTGAGTAGCTCGGGCAAGCGGTCGACCGCGTCCCGAGGCTGCTCCCAGTCGCTCCAGGGCGTGGTCGACCGCACCCTGAGGCTGCCCCGAGTCGCTCGAGGACGCGGTCGACCGCCCAGATCACGGCCGAAAACGCATGCCGGGCAGTATTTGTTCTTCTCGGACCCGCGGCGAGGGCAGGAACAACAACGCGACGCATCATATTACCGGAAGGGACGGTGGCGAAGCGGGAGCCGTGGCTCGTGGGAACGCTGGGGGGATGCTTCTCGCCGTGGACGGCGCCGGCAGTGATGCGGATCAGGCTGGTGCAGGAGTCGGCGCGCAACTCTTCGGAGTCGGCTTCGTGGAGTACGGGGTGCGTTCAGACTCGTGTTTCGCCGTTATGCGGTGATGAGACCACCGAGCTCTGCCGAACAGCACCCCCGCCCGGGGTTAAAACCTCATCCTTGGTCACCTCTCGCACCGCATCGTGGGAAGCCCAAATCAGC
>Ga0105048_10019083_pt1 | contig 10523 bp, 6 predicted proteins | sample MAT05_FD_78382 | JGI IMG/M metagenome (GOLD analysis project Ga0105048, IMG submission 78382) | Freshwater microbial communities from Lake Fryxell liftoff mats and glacier meltwater in Antarctica - MAT-05 | ecosystem: Environmental > Aquatic > Freshwater > Ice > Liftoff microbial mat | place...
ACGCAGCCCAGCAGCGCGAAAAACAGCCACCAGAGCGATCACGCGACTCGCCTGTAACTCCAGGCTGACGAAACGTTGCTGCGCAAAAAAGCGTCATAACACCCACCGCAAGTCACGAAAACACTGACGGCAATGATGCGCCAAAAATTTATTTGCATATTTTTTTGCAAATAACTTGACTCCAAATTATTTGTAAGTAATATTGCAATACTTCCACCGGAGCACCGCCATGATTCGTCGAGCCCTACTGTTTACCGCGCTATTTGGCACCGCATTCGCGACCCATGCGGCACCGATCACCGCTTCCATGACTGGCGCTTGGTTTGACCCCACGCGCAGCGGTCAAGGCATCCAAATCCAAGTCGTGGGCAGTAGCCAAAAGGAGCTTTTGCTGTATTGGTACACCTACGATCAAGCAGGTACGCCCATTTGGCTGGTCGCACAAGCGCCGATCACCGATGACGTTGCGCGCCTGACGGCTTTAGAAGTACGCGGCCCACGCTTTATGGAGCAAAACGCTGCGGTCAACGTAAAGTCATTCGCTGAGCTTGAGCTGAGCTTTGATGATTGCGGCAAAGGGCGCATGCGCTACAGCACCGCGTTTGCCACGGGCGAAATGCAGCTTTCGCGCCTGTCCTCGACGTTTGGCGACCAATGCACCGCAACCGTGATCGATGACCGCAGGCCGGTAACAACAACGCAAACCGACGCCACCAGCGTCAGTTCGGGCCTAAGTGTCAGCACCCGCTATCGTGAAGAGCCAGGCAAGATCAGTTTCAAAGTCACCGCGCGCGGCACGGCAGCGCAAGCGGGCGGGCGCTACCAGCTTTGGATCTTGGGTGCGCAGCGCGCGGAAATCCAAATGCTGGCCAGTGGCGGCGAGTCAGAAGCGGAAGTTGAATTTGTATCGCCTGCGCAGCCCGGAAAATTGCCACTTACCTTTGATCCACGCGGCGCTGCGATCGAATTGCGAAACGCCAGCGGCAGCACGCTACCACCGCCCGCTGCCAGCGGCGCACCGCCATTTGGCAATTCGGATCAACGGGTAGCGCTGAATTTTGCGTCCGCATTTAGCAATGGCAGCGGCGAAGCGCGGCTGAAAAGATTGTCGAATAAGGTCAGTTTCAGCGTTGAAGTAGAGGACGTGCCGATTGGGACTTACCGCGTCCGAGTCGCCAATGTGCATCGCGGCACGCTGCTAGTCAGCGCCCAAAATGGCCGCAACAAGGGCGAGCTTGAGTTTTCCAATCCGCAAGATGCGGGCAAGCCGCTGTTGAACTTTGACCCACGCGGGCAGCTGGTGCAGGTTTTATCAGGCACCGAAACCGTCGCGTCCGTTAGCTTCGTTAATTAGGTTTTCCAGGTGAATCCGCAATCCGATTTAATGACCGCCGCACTGATCCAAATTTTTCGGCCACTGGTGCGGCTGCTGTTGCGTTTTCATATTCCCTTCAAAGCCTGCGCTGAGGCTTTGAAGTGGACCTATGTCGATGTGGCTACGCACGAATTTGCCATGGGCGCGCAAAAACAAACCAAGTCCAGAATCGCGGTGATTACCGGCTTGACTCGAATCGAGGTGGAAAAGCTACAGCGCGAAGGTGCGAAAACGACACAGGAAACGACTCAGCTCTTCAATCGTGCTGCACGGGTGTTGAGCGCATGGGAACACGACCCGAAATACGCGGACAGTCGCGGCAAGCCTAAGCGCTTAACGCTAGATCAGGGCGACACCTGCATCGCAAGCTTAGTCACGAAATACTCCGGCGGCACCACGATCCGCGCGGTGTTGGATGAGCTATTAGAGAAAGGCAACGTTTGTTGGCATGAGTCTGAGGGGTGTTATGAACTGATCGACGCGCATTTTCTTGTTTTCAGCGATAGCGAATCGGAACTTGCAATCTTGGCGCGTTCCACCGCAGACCTGCTCGGAACAATTGAGCGAAACATTCGGCCACAACAAACGGACCGCCGCTTGCAGGCGTATGTCGATCAAATCGATATGCCTGCGCACCAAATTCCGCTGGTTCGTGAATACGTCAAGCGCAAAGGCAATGAATTTCTTGATGAACTCGACCAATTTTTACTGACCCTGGCGGCCGAACCGCCACCGGATTCACCCGATACCACCGCCCCCAGTTCCTGCCCTCGATTAGGTGTGGGCATGTATTACTTTCAAGATGACCCACCCATGAAAATTGCGCAAATGGACACCCGCGGCCGCCGCAGCCAGCGCGAAATCACCCATTTGGCGAACAGTACAAATGCCATACCAGGAGCATCAAAATGAAAACCAGAGTTTTTAAGCAACTACTGACCGCAATCGCCGTTGGCGCAATCAGCATTGGTAGCGCACAAGCAGCAACAGCGGGCGCTTTAATAAGCGCCGCCGACGAGCAGCCGATGGCCCGTGTCGGCACTGGCTTTGGCATCAATAGCTTTCGCGGTTTTAACACCAATGCCGCCACCCAATATGTGATCGATGGTGCTGCAATTGCCGGTGAGCCATTGCCATCACAAATGGGCTTAGGCACCCGCGTGAACGCGCTGCTTGATGCCAGCACCAATGCCACGGTAACCGAAGGCAATGCGCTGACCGTATTTATCGACAATGCGTTAATCGGCCCCATTAGCGCGATTACGCCACAATTTAAGGTACTTGGGCAGGCGCTGACCATCACCAGCGATACTGTTTTAGTGGACATTCCAGCCAACAATCTCAGCGCTTTGCAAGTTGGCCAGGTGCTGGAAGTTGCGGGCCAAATTGACGCGAACAACTCCTTTGTTGCGACCCGCATTGCGCTCAAGCAAAGCGTCAATAATTGGCGTTTAACTGGCTATTTAACCGCAGCAAATTCCGGTTCCAGCACAGCCAGCATTGGCAGCCAAGCGATTAGTTTTACCGGCATCGCGCCGAGTGACTGCCCGGCCACCTTGATTCCCGGCCTGTACGTCGAAGTACGCGCCACACCGATCACGCCGTTTGCCGCAAACCAGCTCATCAATACCGTTACCCGCCTGCACTGTGGCGCGCCAACACCGCCTGGAACCCCCGGCGCACCGGCGGCGGTGGATGGTTTGGTGAGTGCTGTAACCGAGCCACCGGCTACCGAGTTCAAAGTAAATAACTTAACGATCAGCTACGGCCCGACGACTTTTTTTAGAAACGGCAATAGCGAAGATATTGACTTAGGCGTGCGTGTAGAAGTCGAGGGCATCTACGTCGATGCGAGCAATATTGCGGCTACCAAAATTCGCTTCATTCGCCCAACCCAGCGCTTCCAAGCGAATTTACTGCCGAGCGACGTCGTACCCAATGTCAGCGTCACGGTATTTGGCAAAGTCATCAAGTTCACGCCACAAACGCGCGACGAAGACGGCATTGCCGCCAATGGATTAAGCGCACTGGCCGCCGTGGAAGTGCGCACTTATTCGGATAGCGCGGGCAATTTATACGCCACCCGCATTCGTGATCGCGGCAATATTCGCCCGGATCGCTTCAAATTGGCAGGCGCGGCCGGGGATATTGTGGTGCTAACCAGCTTCAAAATTGTGGGTGTCAATGTCAACACCGGCACCAGCGCGTTCTTCAATGCCAGCGGACAGTCGATTACCCCGGCAGCTTTCTATAATGAGCTAACGCCAGAGCGCATGGTGGAAATTTCCAGCGCTACCTACGACGCAGGCAGCAATACCCTTTCCGGCGGCGATGTTGCCTTCATCGACGATGTATTCGCCAACCGCGCAGGAATTGCCAATGCGGTCAACAATGCCTTGGTGAGCGGCACCCTGACTGAAGTGGCCCTTGATGCAGTGTTTGCAGCTGGGTTTGAATAAGAAATAGCGGGCTTTTTGTTATGAAAACGCCGGGCTTGCTCGGCGTTTTCCTAGTTGCCAGGGCTTGAAGGTTGAGTCGAATTGCTTGTGTTCACCCCATTAACTCAAACCGCCCGCGCCCTGAGGCCGCCGTAATCAAACCCAAAACCCGCGCGGGCTCGGGGCTAACTTGATCCCAGCGAAAGCGCCACGTCCAATTATGTGCGCCGACGGTGCCAGGAATATTCATGCGCTGCGCGTTGCCCAAACCGAGCGCATCTTGGAATTGACACACGGCGATATTCGCCACCGAATTGCAGCAGGCGCGAATCATTGCCCAGTGCGCGTCGGCTTCGCCTGCGGCTAAATAGGTTCCGGCATAATCGCGCTCTCTTTTGGGCGCGTTCTGCCACCAACCGCGTACCGTTTCATTGTCGTGCGTGCCGGTGTAGGCGACGAAATTTTGGCTCCAGTTGTGCGGTAAAAACTCGTCTGTGCCATCGGTGCCAAAGGCGAACAGCAAAATCTTCATTCCAGGAAACTCTAACGCGTCACGCAGTTCAACAACATCTGGAGTGATTAGGCCCAGATCTTCCGCAACGATGGGCAATTTTCCGAGCGAAGTGCTAATCGCATCAAATAGCGCCTTTCCAGGGCCGGCGACCCAGCGACCTTCTTCGGCAGTCGGGCAGCTTGCTGGAATTTCGTAAAATGCCGCGAAACCGCGAAAGTGATCGATACGAAACACATCTGCTTGGGTCAGGGCGCGCTTTAAACGCGCGCTCCACCATTGGTAATTTTCTGCCGCCATACGGTTCCAATGGTACAGCGGATTACCCCAGCGTTGCCCAGTGGGCGCCATCATATCGGGTGGGCAACCGGCAACCGTATTGGGTTGAAACTGCGCATCCAAATCATATAAATCGGGGCGCGCCCAGCAGTCGCTGCTGTGATGCGCGATAAAAATTGGCAAATCCCCCATCAAGGCAACGTCGTGCGCGTTCGCATAGGCCTTCAACGCCAAAAATTGCGTATCGAAACACCATTGCACAAACTGCCAAAAGCGAATCTCCTCAGCGTGTTCGGCTCTGGCCTGATTTAGTGCTGACTGATCGCGATCACGCAGTGCTGCAGGCCAATGCCACCAGGCTTTCCCGGCGTGCGCAACTTCTATCGCCATAAACAGGCTGTAATCGTCTAGCCAACTATGTTGCGCCAGAATGTAGGCATCAAATGCCGCGCGTTCAGGCGCACTGGCAAGCTGCGCAAAACCCGCTGCGGCGCGACGCAATTGCGCCAATCGCCAGGGCACCACGACTTCGAATTCGACCGCATCGCTATTAAAACCCGGCTCTGGCAGGTCACTCAAGGCAAGCCAGCCGGCAGTTAGCAGCGGCTCCAGCGCAACCATCAGCGGGCTGCCAGCAAAGGCGCTTACGCTTTGATAAGGCGAATTGCCCGGCCCAATGGGATTGGTCGGCAGCAATTGCCAAAGCTTTTGTCCAGCGCTGTGCAACCAATCAACAAATTGATACGCGCCTGGGCCAAAATCACCTATGCCATAAGGGCCAGGAAGTGAGGTGATGTGCAAAAGCACACCGGCACGGCGAAGCTGCAGGTCGATCATGGGTGTTCCTTAATAATGGATATCCGGCTGCTAATCCTGGCGTGGCGCTGAAAGAAACCCGTTCGTGCTGAGCTAAGTCGAAGCCTGTAGCCGCACGCTTGGTGGTGCACAAAGAGCTGCGGCTGCGTCAGTATTTGCGCGGCTCTGCCCTTCGACGGACTCAGGGCGAACGGTTCTTTAGATTTGGTTGGAAAACAATTCATGTGCCATCAGTCCGCGCTAGCACCAGCAAAGCGCGCGCCGGGGCTAACAGCGCATGGCTGTGCACATCAACGTTTGGATCGCTTCTTGGCGAAACGGCAAAAGTAGCACTACTGTCAAACAGCAGCTGCCAAGCGCTGGCACCAAGCGCAAAACGGGTTGCTTGCGGCTCAGGATTAAACAAAATGCGAATACTCGGATGCGCTGCGTGGGCGTCGAACATCTCAGCGGCGAGTGCCGATTCCGTGGTGTCGTGCCAATCGTGCAGTGCCATCTCACGCCCATCCGGGGCGTGCCAAATGACGCGTGCGCTTGTTAGTTCTTTCGCATCAGATGCGAACCAGTGCGGATAGTGCAGCAGCGGCGTCGCGGCGCGCAGTGCGATTAGGGATTGCACAACTTGCAAGGTCTGCAAATCGGCATTTTGCCAATCTAGCCAGCCCGTTACGTTGTCTTGGCAATAGGCGTTGTTATTGCCACCCTGGCTATTGGCGATTTCATCCCCAGCCAGCAGCATCGGCGTACCCTGCGCCAAAATCAGCGATGCCAAAAGCGCGTGGCGCACTTGCGTACGCGTGTTCTCAATATCCGGCGCTGAACTTCGGCCTTCGACGCCGAAATTTGCGCAAAGCTCATCATTGCGGCCATCGCGGTTTTGCTCGCCATTGGCGTCATTGTGTTTATGCGAATAGCTCACGACGTCTCTAAGGGTGTAGCCATCATGCGCACTGATGTAGTTAACGCTGGCGCTGGGGCGCTTTCCGGCATGCTGAAAAAAATCGCTAGAGCCAAAAAAACGCCGCGCGAACTCGCCTCGGCTAAGGACTTGCACTGGTAGTGCATCGCCCAACCAATAGCGGCGCATGGCATCGCGAAAGCGGTCATTCCATTCGACAAAGCGCCCTGGGAAACGCCCCAGTTGATAGCCCTGCGGGCCGCAGTCCCAGGGCTCGGCAATCAGACGCAGCGTGCTCAAAACCGGGTCTTGGCGCAAGGCGGTAAAAAATGCTGCGTTGGTATTGAAGCCGGTTTGACTACTAAAACCGCAGTGATCACGCGCTAACACCGTCGCCAAATCAAAGCGAAAGCCATCTACGCCCATCTCGACAGCCCAATAGCGCAGGGAGTCTAAAACCAGCTGGGTCACGCGCGGGTGCGCGATGTTTAAGGTATTGCCGCAGCCACTGAAATTCACGCAGCGCGATAAATCATCGCTAGGGGCGCAGTAATAGCTGGCGTTATCGAGCCCGCGAAAACTGATGCTCGGGCCTAATTCATCGCCCTCAGCGCTGTGATTAAACACCACATCTAATACAACCTCAAAGCCTGCCGCATGCAGTGCGTCAGTCATTTGGCGAAACTCAAGATTCAGCGCGCCCGGATCGTTCGCGGAGTATTCATTCACAGAACTATTCGCCCTGCCCCAGCGCGGCTCCAGCGCAAAAAAACCGATGCTGTTATAGCCCCAGTAATTGCTTAAGCCAAGGCGTGCCAGATGCGCTTCAGAAATACTGTAGTGCACTGGCAATAGCGCAAGCGTGGTAACCCCCAGCGATTTGAAATGCGCGATTGACGCCGGGTGCGCCAAGCCTGCATACGTACCGCGCAAATGCGCCGGGATCGCAGCTGAATTTTTCGAGAAACCTTTGACGTGGACTTCGTACAGCACCACATTGTGCGCAGCAAACTCAGGCGCGCACACACGATCTGCGCGCGGCAGAGCGGGCGGCGCAACCCGCGTCTTGAGCGCATGCGCTGCATTATCGCGCGCATCAAAAGAGCGCGCACCCTGCGGATGCCCGAGCGCGTAGCCAAAGTGCGCATCGCGCCAAGAAAAGCGCCCGACGATTTCGCGCGCATACGGGTCAAGTAACAGCTTATTTGGATTGAAGCGGTGCCCGCGCTCCGGTTCGTAGGATCCATGCGCGCGATAGCCATAGACCAAACCGGCGCTTAGACCGCTTAAAAACCCATGAAACACCGCATCATCCGGGCCGCATAGTTCATAGCGTTTAAGTTCAATTTCGCCTGCTGCATCAAAAATGCAGAGCTCTATACGCGTGGCGTGTTCGGAAAAAACGGCAAAATTTACCCCGCCCTCAGCCAAATGCGCGCCAAAATGCGTTGATCGTCCTGGTTCTATCGTTGCAGGCAAATTAAGCAGCATCGGTGCTACGCCGCTGGCAGCAAAAAAAGCGTCGCAAGCGGCGGCACCGTCAAACTTAGCGACTGCGAAAACCCATGCGAATGCACGCTTTCCAAGCGCAAAACCGTGTCGCCATTGCCTAGATTGCTACCGCCGTAATAGCTTGAGTCGGTGTTTAACGCCTCACGCCAAAGTGGGCAGCCCTCGGGCACCGGCAGGCGAAAGTCTAGTCTAGGCACCGGGGTAAAATTGCAAACTACAATCGCGACGCCGCCGTGTCCATCAAAACGCGCAAACGCGTAAACTGAGTTTTCCGCATCGTTCAAGATAAGCCATTGAAAGCCCGCCGCATCGCAATCCAATAGATGCAAAGCTGGTGTTTGGCGATACAGGCGGTTTAAATCCGTAATCAAACGCTGCACGCCTAAATGTGCGGGTTTTTCGAGCAAATGCCACGGCAGGCTCTGCCGGTGATCCCATTCGTTCGCTTGAGCGAATTCCTGCCCCATAAACAGCAGCTTTTTGCCCGGATGGCCCCACATAAAGCCGTAATACGCGCGTAAGTTGGCAAAGCGCTGCCACTCGTCCCCGGGCATTTTGCTCAGCATCGAGCCCTTACCGTGCACCACTTCGTCATGCGAGATCGGCAGTATGTAATTTTCGCTAAAGGCATACACCAAGCCAAAACTAATGCGGTCGTGATGCCAGCGCCGATTGATTGGATCCTCAGCGATATAGCTCAGCGTGTCATTCATCCACCCCATATTCCACTTGTAGTGAAAACCCAATCCGCCGGCGTAAGTGGGTGCTGACACCTGTGGGAACGAGGTCGATTCTTCCGCCAACGTGATCGTGCCAGGCACCTCCGCGCCCAGCTGCTCATTCAGCGTTTTAAAGAGCGCAATCGCCTCTAAATTTTCCCGCCCGCCGTGAATATTGGGGATCCATTCGCCCGCATTTCTGGAGTAATCCCGATAGAGCATCGACGCGACCGCATCCACGCGCAGCCCGTCCACACCAAAACGCTCTAGCCAGTACAGTGCGCTGGCACATATTAAGCTCTGCACTTCGGTGCGGCCAAAGTTGTAAATCAGCGTATTCCAATCACGATGAAAACCCTCGCGCGGATCGCTATATTCATACAGCGCGGTGCCGTCAAAATTCACCAAACCATGCGCATCTGCGGGGAAATGCGCTGGCACCCAGTCCAGAATAAGCCCTAAACCTGATGCATGACACGCATTCACAAAACGCGCAAAAGCCTCCGGCGGGCCAAAGCGCGCGCTCGGTGCGAATAACCCTAAGGTTTGATAACCCCACGAGCCATCGAACGGGAATTCGGTGATCGGCATGAGTTCGATATGGGTAAAGCCAAGTGCCGCGACGTAGCTGGGCAGGCTTTGCGCCAATTCATCCCAACTCGGAAATTCGCCCTGCTGCGCTTTGCGCCACGAGGCTACATGCACCTCATAAATCGCCATGGGTGCTGTGCGTGCGTTCGCCTGAGCACGTCCGCTGGGCAGCGGTACGAGCTCGGGCATCGCCGCCACCCGGGAGGCCGTGCCTGGACGTAGCTCTGCGGCGCGCGCGTACGGATCGGCCTTTAGCGGCAATAGTTCGCCATTCGCGTCTAGAATCTCAAATTTGTAGAGATCACCGATCGCGACGTGCGGAATAAAAATCTCCCACACGCCCGCATCATGGCGCAAGCGCATCGAATGGCGTCGACCGTCCCAAGCATTGAATTCCCCGATCACGCTGACCCGGCGCGCATTCGGTGCCCAAACAGCGAAACGCACGCCATCCACCGCATGCAATCGCCGCACATGCGCGCCCAACAGCAAATACGGCCGCAGCATTTGACCGTCACGGAATGCCAGCAACTCGTGCTGGGTAATATCGCTCTCGAAGGCGTAGGCATCGGCCAAAGTTACCGGCTCGGATGCGCCAAATTGCACCTGCAAGCGATAATTAACGCGCGCCGTAATCGCCAATTTCGCCTCAAAGAAACCGTCCGAATGTCGCGTATTTAAGCGCGCCAATACTTGCCCAGTATCTGGCGTGATCGCCGTGACCTGCATCGCCCCTGGCAACATTGCACGCAGCCACCAAACGCCTGCGGCGTCCATGTGCAGCCCTAAAACTGCAAATGGATCCGCATGCCGCGCGCCAGCCAACGCCGCAATGTCGGCATCAGCCAACATCAAAACTGCTGCCAACGTTAGCGACGGCACTTGGCTGCCAAACACGCCCTACATATTCCGCAATCGTGCGATCCACCGAAAAGCCACCCATTCCGGCAATATTGCGCAATGCGCATTCGGCCCAGGCGGCGGGCTTCTCATACAACGCATCGACGCGCGACTGCGCTGCTAAATAGTCAGCAAAATCCGCGAGCAGCAAGTATTGATCCCGATGCCGCAAATCATCGATCAAAGCCTGATAGCGGGTTGGTTCGTCTGCACAAAATTCGCCGCATGCAATTGCATGCAATACCTGTGCTAGCTGCGGGTTGCTCAGTGCAATTGCGGCCGGGTCGTAGCCATCGTGCTTGAGTTTGGTGACCGCGTCACTGTGCAAACCAAACTCAAAGAAGTTTTCCGCACCAATCGCCTGCGCCATTTCAATGTTTGCACCATCAAAAGTACCAATCGTGCACGCACCATTGAGCGCCAATTTCATATTGCCGGTGCCGGAAGCCTCGGTGCCTGCGGTCGAAATTTGCTCCGATAAATC
>Ga0105048_10019085_pt1 | contig 10523 bp, 12 predicted proteins | sample MAT05_FD_78382 | JGI IMG/M metagenome (GOLD analysis project Ga0105048, IMG submission 78382) | Freshwater microbial communities from Lake Fryxell liftoff mats and glacier meltwater in Antarctica - MAT-05 | ecosystem: Environmental > Aquatic > Freshwater > Ice > Liftoff microbial mat | place...
AAGAATCTGAACTTACTGTCGCTGACGGGGCAGCCCGCGCCGCCGATCGAGATTGCCGAGTATCTGGGGTCGAAGCCGAAGACGCTGGCGGGTTACAAGGGCAAGCCACTGGTGCTGTTCTTCTGGGCCCACTGGTGTGCCGATTGCAAAGCTCAGGGTCCGGTGCTGGCCCAGTTGCGGCGGGAGTTTCAAGCCAAAGGGCTCACCGTCGTGATGCCTACCCAACGCTACGGCTATGTCGCCGGCGGTGCTGACACCACTCCGGCGGCGGAACTGAAGTATATTGACCAGATCCGCCGGCTATTCTATTCTGACTTGGTCGATGTGCCGTCGCCGGTAAGTGAAGAGACATTTAAGCAATATGGCTCCAGCACGTCACCGACTCTAGTGCTAGTAGATGCGGCGGGCCTGGTACGGCTGTATCGTCCCGGAAAGATGAGTTATGACGAGTTACTGCCGGAAATTCGCAAGCTGGTCGGCGCGAGTTAGTCTGTTGCTGGCCCTCGCCGCGTCGCTCGAGACGTAGGTGAGTGAGGGAGCGGCGATCTTTGCTCAGCACGTGGGCCCGATGCCGCTGCTGGCTGGCCGCTCCATCCGCTGGACAAAGACGTTTGGCTGGTTTGGCTGCTGTATGCGCTGGCGGCTCTTCGTTTTCCAATGGATATCAGAATGGCCCCAACCCTGAGCCGGATCAAAGGCTGGTCGGCGAAGCCACTGCGGCATTTTTTGCATCTCCTCCCAGGTTCGCTACGGGCCGTAGGCAGAACCGTCAGCGCTGACGCAGTAGAAAGCGGCAAAAATGCGCATTCAGGTCTTCAACCTTGCTACTAGGCTTAAGGTTGATTCGGCCCCTGACGTGCTCTTGTTAGTCTCCAATGGAAACGAATCTCCTTCACTTCTCTCCTGGGTGGCCCCTGTGTTAGCGAGCGGGCGCCAAGCGATCGAATGGTTTGGAGACCTGAGCCTATTCCAGGCAAAAGTGATTCGGGAGAGCTTTCGGCGTCCGTTTGAGTTTACGGAAATTCTCCGGCAGATATTTGAGATCGGCTGGCGATCGTCTGCGCTGATTGCCTTGGCGGGTTTGGCGGTCGGCGTGGTTCTCTCCATCCACACGCGGGCGACGCTCGAACGCTTTGGTGCCGAATCGATGATCCCCACCGCGCTGGCATTTGCCCTGGTGAAAGAGACCGGCCCGCTGATCACCGGTTTGTTAGTCTCAGGTCGCGTGGGTGCCGGTATTGGGGCCGAACTGGGAGGCATGCGCGTTACCGAGCAGATCGACGCGCTTGAATCGCTGGCGGTAGATTCATTCAAGTATCTGGTCTTCACACGCGTCGTGGCCTGTGCCATTGCCCTGCCACTACTTACTACATTGATGAACTTTACGGGCATGCTGGGAGGCTTCGCCGCGGAATCCTTCATCTCGAACACCTCTTTTCGGCTTTACTTCACGCATTCGTTTAGTAGTTTGGCGTTTTCGGACTATATTCCACCGACGTTGAGAACGGTAGTCTTCGGACTGATTATCGGCAGTACGTCCGCATTTCTGGGTTACAACGCCACTGGCGGGGCGGAGGGTGTGGGCCGGGCCGCCACCCAGAGCGTGGTGCTGTCGTCGATTTTTCTGATCGTGGCCGACGTCTGGCTGGTGGAGTTCATCCTGTTCGCAATTCCAGGTTCAATCTGATGAATGAGGCTGGCGCGATTCGCTTTGAGGGTGTAAGCAAAAGTTTTGGCGAGCGCAAGGTGCTGCGCGATATCTCGTTCACCGTAGAGGCGGGGACGGCTTACGTCCTACTCGGCCGTAGCGGCAGCGGGAAGAGCGTCACGCTGAAACTGATTTGCGGTTTGATCAAGCCCGACGCGGGTAAAATCCAGGTCGAGAATGAAGAAATTACTGGCCTGGACAGCACTGGTATGATTCCGATCCGGAAACAGATGGGCTTTCTGTTTCAGAGTTCCGCGTTGTTCGACTCCATCTCCGTGGGAGAAAATGTGGCGTTTGCGATGCGGCGCCACACGAACAAGCCGGACCAGGAGATCCATGACGTGGCCCAGAAGGCGCTCGATCAGGTCGGCCTAGGCAAAGAATACGACAGTATGCCCTCAAGCCTTTCTGGCGGCATGCGCAAACGCGCCGGGTTGGCGCGTGCGCTGGCCCTTGAGCCATCCATCCTGTTGATAGACGAGCCCAGCGCGGGCCTCGATCCGATTACTTCGTCCGAGATCGATGACCTTCTGTTAACGATCAAGAAAGACCGCCACGCCACGCTCGTGGTGGTGACCCACAACATTCCCAGCGCCCGCGCCGTGGGGGATCGCATGGCGTTTCTCGATGACGGGCGCATTCTGGCGGAGGGGACGGCCAATGAGTTGGAGCACAGTGAACATCAATTGGTGCGGGAATTTCTGAAGTCGCGACAAGGCGGATAACCGAGATGGATGCATATAAAAAATTAATCGTCGGGCTGTTTGTAGGCGCTACGATGCTACTCTTCGGTGTCGGTCTATTTCTGATCGGTGACGCGAAGCAGCTCTTTAGTAAGTCGTTCGATATTAGTGCCGATTTTGAGAAAGTAACTGGTCTTGAAATTGGCACTAAGGTGCGCGTGGCAGGCATGGACGCTGGCGCAGTGACGGTGATTACGATACCGCCGCAGCCGCGTGCGAAGTTCAAGGTCCGCTTTCGGATTACCGAAAAGCTGCATCCGCTCGTAAGGCGCGATTCGGTGGCCTCCATCCAGACCGACGGCCTGTTGGGTAATAAGTTTCTGGAGGTGGACGCCGGTACTGACGCTTCGCCGATCGCCAAGGACGGCAGCGGCATTCGCGGTGAGGAGCCGTTCGATTGGGGAAACCTGATGGACCAGGTAAAGCTCACGGTGAAGGCAGCGAACGATGTCGTGGTGGGACTGAAGGAGCCTCTACACGATGCCATTACGAAAATCAGTGACACCGCGCACTCCACCGACGTGATGATCCGCACCGCCACCCCCCGCGTACGCGGCATTCTTGATTCTTCCAATAAAGTGGCGGCCAACATCCAGCAGATCGCCGAAGGCATTCGCCAAGGGCGTGGAGCGGTGGGCGCGCTGCTCTATGACGAACAGTTGTCTGGCAACGTCAAACAAGCCGTCACCGATGCCCGGCAGGCGGTGCAGCACCTCCGCGACACGACGGAGAGCGCGAAGAAAATGGTCGCTAAGGTGGATGAGAGCGAGATCGTGCCCGAAGTGCAACAAGCGGTGAAGAATATGCGCGAGATTACCGCGCAAGTGAAGGACGCGGTGGAGAAGTTCCAGTCGGCGACCGGAGAAGGTGGAGGCGTAGGCGAAAACCTCCAGCGGACCTTGGCCTCGGCCAATGAGGCGATGTCCGACCTTTCGGACGATACCGAAGCGCTGAAGCATAATTTTCTCTTCCGCGGCTACTTCAAGAAACGCGGATTCTATGACCTTGGGGGGATCTCCGCGCCAGAGTATCAGGCGGGCAAGGTGGTGGGCAAAGGCTTTACCCGTCACCCCATTTGGCTGGAAGGCTCGGCGTTGTTCACGGTTGACGCAAAGGGGGTTGAGGGCATCAGCGTCACCGGCAAGGCGGCTATTGACGAAGCCATGGCCGCGATTCTTCAGTTCCCCCGTAACGGTCCCATGATCGTGGAAGGTTACGCTACCGCCGGCACTCCCTCCGAGGTGTTCTTACGTGCCCGGCGTCGTGCCGCCCTCGTGCGGACGTACCTCATCTACCGGTTTCACCTGCGTCCGAATTACACGGGAATTGTCGCCATGGGCGCGGCACTGGTGGAGGGCGGCACGGGAGAAGGTGTGCGCCTGGTGTCCTTTTACAAAAAATGAGTATGAAGATGAACTCTCAGAAAAAAGCCTATTTGGTCGGCGGTGGCATTGGCTCGCTGGCCGCCGCAGCCTTTCTGATTCGCGACGGTGGAATCCTCCGTCGGCCAGTTCGTGCCGCATGGCCTTCGGACTGGCGCTCCCCCTCCCTCACGGTCACGGTTCTGTTTTGAGGTACTTAGCCACAAACAGAACCCCGACCGTCAGGGAGGGGAGGTCCTGGATTTAGGCCAACATCACGTTTCGCAAGTCCCTACGCGCGACATTCAGGAGTGAGGTATGCACTACGGAGACACCGAACTCTGATTTTTCATGCGCCGGCAGCCATGATGGCGCCCGGCCCGGAAGCGGTCGAAACCGGAGCTTCTGCAGCGGCGACGGTGAACCGGAACGCGCAACCCTCGCCCAGAGCGGACTCTACCCAGATACGTCCGCCCATCTCCTCCGCCATCTTCCGGCAGATCGCCAAGCCAAAACCAGCCCCAGGCGCTTCCGTAGTATGGAGGCGTTTCAGCAAATGAAAAACAAGTTCGTGATTTTCCGGGGCGATTCCGACGCCATTGTCGCGCACGGTGATAGTCCAGAATTCGCCATCCCGCTGTGCGGAGAGGTGAATCTTCGGCACTTCGGGACCGCGGTACTTCACCGCGTTCAAGATCAGGTTTTGTACTATGCGCACCAACTGGTTGTTGGTGCCCTGCACCCAAGGCAAGGCGTCCGCCGTCACTTGGGCGCCGCTGCTGGTCAAGGCCTGCGCCAGGTTTAGCTGCGCTTCGGCGACGACTTGCTCCAGGTGCACCGGTCGCGGTGCCTCGTCGAAGCCACGAATGGCGAAGGCGTGCAGACCTTCAAAAAGCGCCGACACGCGGGTGACCCCTTGAGTGATGAAGTGGGCAAGTTCCTTGCCCTGGGCATCGAGGTGTTCACCCAGCACCAGCATTTCAGTGAACATCGAGATACTGCGGAGTGGTTCGCGCAAGTCGTGCGCCACGGCGTAGGCAAAATGCTCCAGTTCGGTGTTGGCTCTGGCGAGTTGCGCGGCGTGAGCCTCGGTTTCTCTCCGGCGCTGAACTTCCGCGCAGGCCTCCCTGCAATTCATCACAATTGCGGCGATGCAGGGCTCATGCAAGTGATTCGAGACCGTGCTCTCCACCCAGCACCAATCGCCATTCTCCTGGTAAATCCGGGCTTCCACGTGGCGCGTTCCCAGGGGCGTCCCCCGTATCTCGTGCACTGCGCGTTGGACCGCTGGACGATCGTCCGGGTGGATGAGTTCAAATATGTTTTTGCCTACGAGCTCTTCGGGGTGGTGGCCAAAGAGCTTGGCGCTCGACGCCGAGGCGTAAATTACCTCTTCTGTCGGGCTCAACGTAGGAGTGACCTCAGGGCCGTTTTCCACTGAGGCTTCGAATCGACTGCTTTCCATATCGACGTCCCATCCCTTTCTTCGCAAACTCTAACTTCGCAAGCTTAAATAGGGCGTCTTGACTCTACCACTTTGGTGGGTGCAGGTCTGCGCAAAAGTGCTCAGTCGAGTAAAGTTTTTGGGCGAAAGCCGATGTGGCGTGAAAGGAGGGGGGGAATATGTCAGGGCCACCAAACGATGGCCCTGACGGGTGCCGATTTCTAGCTAAGGTCGGCGCGGAGCATGGGTTTGTCGGTAACAGAGAAGTCGGCGCTGGCCTGGCTGGTAGAAGCGATGTCCTGAGCGCCGGTGCGCTCGAGGATATCCTTCGCGCGAGTGGTCCATTCGGAGTTATCGCTATGCACGGAAAGGAGAATGCCGCCTTCCTTGATGCGGCCTTCGTAGCGCTTCGCCTCGTATTCGGGCATGCCCATGCCCGTGAGCGCGCCTAAGACACCACCGGTGACGGCACCGGCGCCCATTCCCGCCAGGGCGCCCATGATGGGTCCGGCAGCGATCAGCGGGCCGACGCCTGGAATCGCCAGGGCGCCAATGCCCGCCAGCCAGCCAAGGGCGCCGCCCAACACGGCACCGGCGGAAGCGCCGGTGGCGGCTCCTTCGGGAGCCTTGGTGCTCTTTTCGACGGCGAAGTCTTTCGTGCCTACATTGTCGGGCAGAAGTGCCGAGATGTCGGTGTTGCGAAAGCCCGCGATGCGGAGAGCATCGACGGCGCCGGAGGCGTCGTCGCGAGTCTTGTAGATGCCAAAAACAGAGGTATTTGCCATGATAGGTTCCTTACTTGGTTATTTCTTACTCGGAGCGATTTCGAGATCGTTGGTAACATTCTTCACGCCGGCGATGACGGTGGCCTTCTTCGCCACGCTGTCTCTTTCAGCAAGGTCGCGCACCGGTCCGCGCAACGTCACTGTGCCGTCACGCGCAATGATCTTGACGTTATGGGCGTAAGTGGAAAGCGACTTATCGTCGATTACCGACTTACGCACCTTACGGGCTAATTCGGTATCGGCCGCATTCATCTTTTGTTGGTCGGCGGTGATCGCATGTTTGGCGCGATCCCGTTCATTCATCTGGGTGTTATCGGCTTTTTGAGCGAGGAGCGTGGCCCCGGCGGCCAAGGTCAGAATGAGCATGTGTTTTATCATAGGGTCCTTTCAAGTACTAACTACTGGTCCAACGGTTTCCCGATAGGCTTGGCGGCCGGCGTCGAGAGCGGCATTCAAGGTGCCGCGCCCTTTCTCGAGGGTATCCCGTCCTTGGTCAACGATCCCCCGTCCTTGGTCAACGAGCTCAGTGGCCTTGTCCGCCAAATCCTCGCCTTGACGCGCGACGAAAGCCTTACCGCTATTCACGCCATCGCAGATGGCCTTGCGAGTCGCTTGGCCGGAGCGAGGGGCGAGCAAGATGCCCAAGCCGACGCCTAGGCCGGCTCCGAGCAATAACAGACACGTGTCTTTCGACATGCTTGATGGGGTGCAGTCATTCATGAGGGTATTTCCTTATCTCTTTTGCATTTCGCGGAAAGAATACTTCGAGAGCAGTTTGGTGAGGGCGGCGGTTTGAGTTGATGCGCTTCCCTTGCCGTCGCGCACGATCTCGGTGGTCGTGTAACGATTCCCGTAGAGCAAATGGTTCTCGTCCATGTCTTGGCGCAGCGTCGAACCGTCTAGGGACACACCGGCGAACAGGCCGCGAGATTGCGAATAGCCCAAAATCTCGGCACGCATAAAGGCGTCGGTTTCGGCTTGGGCGGTGCGGCCAACCGGACCCGCCATGGCCTGAGCCGTGCCACCGATCTTGAACTGCGATTGCATCAAACGGTCGGCGCCGCTGGAGTTCATAATGAGCATGACGAGGTCGGTTTCGCCCACGCCAATCTGGAATCCAATGCTTCCGCCCTCCACCCGCAACGCCGCTGGGTTGCTCCACCCTGTGCGAGCGGCGTTACGGCAGGACATGAAGCCCTTACCGTACTTGGCGCCGACAATAAAGCCGGCTTTTTTGAGCCCGGGAACGATCACCACGCAGTGAGCACGTTCGAGAAGGTCCTGGGGAATGGCCTTATCCGGTTCGGCCATGATTTCTTGGAAGGTGGTAACGGCCGCTTGGAGGCGCTCCGTGCTCTTTTCGTCTGGCTTATGGTCAGCCATTAGGGAGTTGCACGACAGGCTGAGGGCGGTGAGCAGAGTGAGATGGTGGATCTTCATACTTCGTTATCAGAGCAATTGCGGGGCCAACTCAGATTTGGGGAAGGATTGCGGCCTGCGTGTGCCGGTGAACGGCAATACTTTCGCTTGCCCAGCGCAAGTGTTGCCTGATTTCGGTTTGGCGGCAGGATTGCAAGAAGGCTGATACGAAGGAGATTCCGTATGAACTGGGATCAAGTAGAGGGTAAATGGAAGCAGATGAAAGGGTCCGCCCGCGAGACGTGGGGTAAACTGACCGACGACGATCTAAACATGATCGCCGGCCAAAAGGACCAGTTGATTGGCCAAGTGCAGGAGCGCTACGGCGTGGCCCATGAAGAGGCGGAAAAACAGGTGTCGGCCTGGCTGAAGCGCCACGATGAGAAGGCCGTGGGCGCCAAGCTATAGCAAGTGCATCCGCTGTCGAAACGCCGCCTTGAGTCGAAAGCTCAGCGCGGCGTTTTCATTTTCCGGTACCATAAACAGCGATGGAAGGTAACTTTGCCGGTCGAGTGTTGATTGTCGACGACGACGAGAGTCTGCGTCAGAGCCTGCGCGCCCTCATGGTGGACGCGGGCTGGAATACCGCCGAGGCCGGGGACGGTCAAGAAGCGCTAGACCGGCTAACGAACTACGATGCCGATGTGATTGTCACCGATCTGGTGATGCCCCGGATGGATGGCATTGAGTTTCTGCACGCCTTGCGGGCCGCGGGTGACGAACGGCCGACGATCGTCTTAACCGGTTTTGGCAGTCTCGATAAGGCGCTCTCCCTGGTGCACGATCTGGGTGCCTTCTGGTTTCTGGAAAAGCCAGTGAAGACGAACGCCCTGAAGGCCCTGTTGGAGCGAGCCATTGCGCAGCGAAGGCTAACGCTGGAAACCCAGGCGCTGAAAAGGGATTTAGCCAACCGGGGCTTTCTGGGCGAGATGGTGGGTAAGTCAAAGGCGATGCAGCAGGTGTTTCACCTCATTCGCCAAGTGGGCCCGAGCACGGCTTCCGTATTTATCAGCGGCGAAAGTGGGACCGGAAAAGAGTTAGTGGCCCGGGAGTTACATAAGCTCAGTCCTCGCCGCACCCAACCGTTTGTGGCGATTAACTGCGCCGCGTTGCCCGAAAGCTTGATGGAGAGTGAATTATTCGGTCACGAAAAAGGTGCTTTCACGGGCGCCGTCGATCGCCGGGCGGGCTGTTTTGAGCAGGCGCACGGGGGCACTTTATTTCTCGACGAGTTGGGTGAAATGCCCTTGGGGACGCAGTCGAAATTGTTGCGTGTTCTCGAAGACCGACGCGTTCGCCGATTGGGTGGGAAGGCTGAAATCGAAGTAGACACGCGCATTATCGCGGCGACGAATCGTCCGCTGGATTCCGTGTTGCGGGATAAGTACTTACGAGAGGACTTATATTACCGCGTAAATGTATTTCATATTGAGTTATCCCCCTTGCGTGACCGCAAGGAAGACATTCCCGATCTGGCCCAGTCCCTGCTGATGTCGCTCAATCGTAAGCACGGAGCGTCGGTGACGCGGATTGAGCCGGCCGTAATGAGCCGGCTCGAGGAGCACTCTTGGCCAGGCAACATTCGCGAATTGCGGAACGTGCTGGAGCGCGCGGTAATTCTGGCGTGGGAGGGTCCGATTCAATTGCAACATTTGCTGATCGATGCCGAATCGCGTCTGCCGGAGACCGCGATGGCGGCTACCAATGCGGCTGGCAACGCGGAAGATAATGTGAAGGCGATGCCGGCCACGGTAGCGGCGGACATGATCGCGTTTCGGGCAGGTGAGCCACTGATGAAAGTGGAAGATGCCTATATTCAACTCACCTTAAAGCATGTCAACCAGAACCGGAAGCGGGCGGCCAGTCTGCTGGAGATCAGCGTGCGCACCTTGCACAATCGGCTAACTGCGTTGCGTAACGGTGTCGCGCCAGAGGAAGCTATCGAAGATGAAGACTAACCACCCGGAAGCGTGAAGCAGACCGCCGTACCTTGGCCCTGCGTCGACTCGATCCAGATGGTTCCGCCGTGCAGTTCGATCGCCCTCCGGCAATAAGTTAATCCCAAGCCCTCGCCGGGAAAATCGCGTCCATTCAGGCGTTCGAACATATCGAAACTGCGTTCTGCGCGCGCTGGTTCAAGACCCAAGCCGTTGTCGGCCACTGACACTCGCCACTTTCCTGAGGCGGGTTCCTCTTCCGCTGTTACGTCGATCCGGACGGGCTCAGCGCGCTTGAACTTGCACGCGTTATCGATCAGCCGGCTGAAGACTTCCGTGAGCATTTCGAAGTCGCCCTGCACCGATGGCAGGGGGTGGATGAAGATCGACGAGCGGAGCGGTTTAGCCAAGCGAGTAACGGCATGGCGCACCACCCGGGCAAGATCGGTTTTCTCGAGGCGCACGAACTCCCCCAATTGCAGGACTTCGAACATCCCGGTGAGCCGGGCCTCGAGGCGAATCGCGCTTTCCTGGATCTTCGTCGCACAGAGCGCAGCATCTTCGGCGGGGTCGGCGAGTAAGTCGGCGTAACAACGGATCATGCGCAGTGGCTCGCGCAGTTGATGGGCGGCCATGGCGAGTTCGGCTGGCAACCGCAGCCAAGCAGGATCGGATTCTTGCATTGCCTCCATATTAGTGCGGAAGTTGCCTGAAAGGAGAAAATTCTGCATTCTTCCACGTCAGATCGGCATTGGCCCTCCGCTTGCAATGCAGTACCTGGAATGACTCAACAAGGAGGATATTCATGACTTTTTCAAAGTTTACATTTATTGGACTTAACACGACGATGGCGGCCTTGCTGATGGCGCAGGTACCGAATCCAACCCAGACGAACCTGCCGGAGACCAGCCGGGACGGCGTTCCTATCTTCCGCGTCACCTCGGTCTCGAAGTCGGTGACGTCTATCAACTATCACCATCGGCAAGGGTCGACGGTGGTGGGAATGGCGGGTACCGCATATATGCCGAAGGCCGTTGGCGAGGCCAAGGTGGAAAGCAAGACCGGCGCCACCAAGGTGCAGGTGGATGTCGACAAGATGTGGCCGGCCGAATCGTTAGGCGATGAT
>Ga0105048_10019086_pt1 | contig 10522 bp, 10 predicted proteins | sample MAT05_FD_78382 | JGI IMG/M metagenome (GOLD analysis project Ga0105048, IMG submission 78382) | Freshwater microbial communities from Lake Fryxell liftoff mats and glacier meltwater in Antarctica - MAT-05 | ecosystem: Environmental > Aquatic > Freshwater > Ice > Liftoff microbial mat | place...
AATTTTCGATCGCTTTTACCGATCGGATAAAGCACGCAGTCGGGTCAGCGGTGGATCAGGTCTGGGATTAGCAATTGCAAAGGCCCTCGTTGTTGCTCATGATGGCGATATAGGAATAGAGAGCACACCCGGGAGTGGATCGACGTTCTGGTTCGCAATCCCGGTATCCAGGGATCCGAATACTGTTTAAGGACCAGACGGACGAAGGCGGGGCCGAGTCGCATTGCGGATCCGGCGACGAACGATGCGCGGCAACCGGCCAATTTTCGCGGAAAGTTTTGATTCTCGTTCAACACTGTCGGCAAATAGTGCGGCACTCGATTCGGGATCGATCTCCAATCCGTCCCTCTCCTCGAGCGCGAGCCGATTCGCGATCACCCACAGGTAGACATCAGCCTCGGATCGGTTCGGAAAGTGCTCCAGCAGTTTCCTCTCTCGCACAACTCTGGCGATCGGCAGATAGATCTCGTCATACCAGTTCGTGACCGCATCGGGAATCGACACCAATGCCCCTCTCAGATCGGACATGGCCTCCTGATGGAGGAGGATGTGATCCCACATTTCGTCATACCGACCGAGCGCCGTTGGCCGAATGTCATGCTCCGGCCGGAGTCGGTCGAGATCGGTGAGACGAAGAAGTTCCGCGTACTCGACCTGCAACAACAACTCGAAAGCGGACATCGATGCATAGAGAGGGACACGGACGTGTCCCTCGATCACCTCGGCATCGATGAACTCGACTCCTCGCTCGCGCGCCACGGATACCCGGTGGTTCCCATCCTTTACCCAGTAGACGTCGCCGACCTTATAAAGCTGGATCGGAGGCAGACGTACATCCTGATAGTAGGCACGATCAACATTTTTCCAGCGTCCGGCGGTATTTCCACGGCGAGGAAGAAATGCCCGATCGAAATCGTGAAAGCGATCCACGCTGCCGACGATATTGTCTATCGGGACGGTCTGGAAACCTCGATAGCTCTCTCGTTCGGGTGACAACCGGCGGCGGACCTCGTGATAGGGAATGAGTTCGTTCGGTTGTCGCCGGACGATCGAGAGCAACTCATGCACGAGCGCCTTCTGGCGGGCGCGTTCGAAATCGTGACGGACCTGCTCATCGACCATCGCGCGTTCTCCTGTTCGGATTCACTTCGTTGAGAGAGCGGCTGGGCGAATGACCCTGCCGTCACTTCCAAGCTCGATCTCCAGAACCTGGTACGGATAGACATTGATGACCCTGGTGTTGTGATAGTCGACCGCGAAGGGAATGCTTCGATCATAGAGATGGACGTGACCATGCAGGTGATACACCGGTTGGTACTTCCGGAGAAATCGCTGGAGCACCTTGAAACCGCGATGTGGAGGATCGTCCCGATCATTCACATCACGCGGGGGAGCGTGCGTGATCAGGATATCGAGCGCGCGCCCGTGATGAACGCGAAACCACAATAGTTTCGGGGTCATTTTTGTGAGCATCCACCAGATCTGGAGTTCGGTGTACTGCTGCTCTTCGCCGTCCCGATACCTGGGCGAACCGGGAAGTCCAGCGAGAATCATTCCGCTCGATTGATCACGAAGCACTCGTCCGCCCAGATCGATGCAACCCATGGGTTCATGCAGTTTCCCGCGCTCTCCCCGGCGAGTGACCTCTTCGAGGTGGTTGCCAAGCACGAAGTAGACAGGTTTGTTAAGTGCATCAGAGAGGAACTCGAGGTAACGAGCCGGGAGATCACCGCAACCGAAGACAATGCTGACATCGGGCATGCGCTCCCGCAGCGTCGAACTATGGATGCGTGGATCAATTTGATCTGAAACCGCAAGTGCTTTGATCAGCATTCCTTTGGTGGTCCAGGTAAAGCACGACAACCGTGCCAGCGGTTGGTCCGCCTCCATGCTAAACGATCGAGGGTCCAATTTCTGCCGGGAGTGCCGTCCGAACCTGGCGGAGGGACTTCTGTGTCATGACATCCGGATGCGCGAAAGATTGAACATACGTACACTCCCGTTAGCATGGATCGATCATGTCAGGTGAGTCCCGGGATTGGATAGAAAAACCACGATAGAAGGGCCCTAAAACCAATGGAGGTTCGTGCGTGTCGCATCGCGTGATTCGGGTAGTGCTAACCGTTTTGATTGTCGGGGTGTTCGTCGATCAGGCGGCATTGGCGTTTCCGAGTAATGGTCGATCGAACGTTGCGCCACCACGTCAGCAATCCGCTCCAGTCTATTGCGCAACTTTGCAGGAACTTGAATTGGTCGAGCGGATCAACGCGTATCGGAACGAGAGTGGATTGGGTCCGCTGACATTGATCGTGCCATTGGGCGCTGCCGCTCGCCACCATGCAGAAAGCATGGCCGCCTACAACTACTTTGGTTTCACCCTGGTGCCCGAAGGAATCACGTTCGCACAGAACATTGAGACATACGGCTACACCGGGACATATGTCGGCACCAATATTGCCGCTGGACCCGGCAGCTTCAATGCCGAGGTGGTCCTTGGTCAGTGGAAGGCGTCTCCGTCTCAAAACGAGAATATCCTCAATCCCAGTTTCACCATGATAGGAATTGGAAGTTCGCTCAATTCCGAGTCGGATTTTGTGAACTACTGGGCGGCCGCATTCGGAAGTGAAGTTATCGGCGAACCTGCTATCGGATGCAATGTCAGCGAGACGGCAAGCATCCCCGCGCCGACCGTGATGGCGCCGGATACTCCAACCTCGACCCCGTCGCCCACTCCGACCGAAACCCCTCGGCCGACTGAAACCCCGCTTCCGACTGAGACGTCCACTCCAGCGGCCACACCAACGTCTCCACCGACACAAACGAAAACGCCGCCGTGGGTGGTCAGTCCAACGAGTTCGCCAACGCCGTCACCACCGGCATCGGCCACGGCGACCGCGCAAACGGATCCTACGATGATCCCAACAGTGACCGAGGCACTCGCGCTCAGTCCGACTGCAGTCGCGATAGCGACTTCATCACCAGGCACTTCTTTGCCGCCGGAGACGGCCGCCTGCGCTTCCGATCGTGACGCGGCCCGCGCTGCTCAGGAAGTGGCCATGAGCTGTGCCGGGTTCAAGCCGGATGAAGAGGTCGATCTCTTTTTCGACAATCTCAGACCTTCCGCCCTGCTTGAAACGGTAGCGGCCGATGATGAAGGGCAGATCGAATACACCTTCCTGGTCCCGGAAATGCCTGCCAGCCGGGTTCGCTTGATCGCGCGGAGCGTCGATACCGGATTAACCGCAACCGTCGGACTGGATATTCGACCCGGCATTCTGATTTCACCGCGCTCTGGTGATCCCGGCGATGTCATTGGGGCAGATCTCACCGGTTTTCAACCTGGCGAAACAGTCACCATCTTCTGGAATGATGAATCACTGACCAGTCGCGAAGTGCGGCAGGTGAATGTTGGCGAAGATGGCAGTGCGACCACTACCTTCCGTGCGCCGGCATCGACGGCCGGGTCCCACACGATCGAGGCGGTTGGACTGGCCGGTGGAAAGGCCTCGGCCAGCTTTACAATTAACCCCAGCTAGTGAGCGTCTGGTAATTCAACAATCTGGAGGACGATTGTGATCGATCTTTCGAGCGATACCGCCACGCGGCCATCGCAGGGAATGCGGGAATTCATGGCGAAGGCGCCGGTGGGTGACGAACAACGCCGGGAAGACCCGACGGTCAATCAGCTTCAGGATCTGGTTGCCGAGCTGACAGGGAAAGAGGCGGGTCTCTTTCTCCCATCCGGCACCATGTGCAATGCCATTGCCTTTACCGCCCATTGCGAGCGCGGTGATGCGATCATCATGGATAAATGGGCGCATCCGAATATCGCCGAGGGTGGCGGCCCGGCGCTCCTGGCTGGCGCAATGGTTCGATCGATGGACGGCGAACGCGGTGTCTTCACCGCCGACCAGGCGCGAGTCGAAATCAGCAGCCGGGGAACGCACACGTCGAAAACGGCATTGATCTCCGTCGAAAACACGACGAATCGCGGGGGCGGCAAAATTTGGCCGCTCGAACGACTGGCCGAGATGCGGGCACTCTGCGACGAACATGACATGATTCTGCACATGGATGGCGCGCGCTTGATGAATGCCGTCATCGGCAGCGGCAACTCCGCCAAAACCTTTGGGTCGTATGTCGATACGATCTGGATCGATCTGTCTAAAGGGTTGGGTGCTCCGGTCGGCGCGGTTCTCGCCGGCCCAGCCGAGTTCATTGAACGCGCCCGGCTGCTCAAACACCGATTTGGTGGTGCAATGCGGCAGGCCGGCGTGATCGCCGCGGCCGGGTTGTATGCGTTCGAGCACAATGTCGAGCGCCTTGCCGAAGACCACGCCAATGCCAGACTGATCGAAGAAGGACTCAAGACGATCCCAGGCGTCAAGCAAATGCAGGGACCGGTCGAAACGAACATCGTCCTCTTCGATGTCTCCGAAACCGGAAAGAATTCGAAAGAGGTTGAGGCGAAGCTCGAAGAGCAGGGCGTCCGAATGGCTCCATATGTGCTGCCGACCTGGATTCGTGCCGTCACTCATCTCGATGTCAGCCGCGAAGATTGCGAGAAGGCGGTCGAGGCCCTGCGCATCGCGGTCGCGTAGCAGAAGGGTATAGACCGGGTGAACCGGGCGTCAATCGATCAAATCAGCCGTGTTTTGCAAGGCTGGGTCGACGATGGTGTCGTACCCGGCGTTGCATTCGCGGTCGCGATCGACGGCGAAGTCGTTCTCGAACACTATGCCGGCAAGACTGCGGCTGGAGCAGGGGCACCGGTCGAGGCAACGACGCTCTACTCGATTGCATCGATCAGCAAGGTTTTCACTGCCACGCTGATGATGCGTCTGGTCGAGCGCGGGGAGGTTGCGCTGGACGAGGCAGTTCGTCGCTTCTTGCCCGCCTTTTCAGGAGCGGAGAAGCGCGACATAACGGTTCGGCATCTCCTTTCGCACACGAGCGGATTGCCGAAGGAGAATCCCGCGGAGTTGCTGCTCTGGTCGCGGGAAGCGAGTTTTGCTGAAACCGTCGCGTCAGTCACGACGATTCCGCTGGCATTTCCGCCTGGAACCATAGTTGGTTACTCGAATGTCGGGTATTGGCTGCTCGGCGGGGTGATTGAAGCGGTCTCTGGCAGCGCATTCGCCGAGTTGATGCGCTCCGACGTTTTTACGGCCGCAGGGCTGACCGATACCTTCATTGATCCGCCCCAATCCGAGTATCCCCGGATCGCGCGCCGCTATGGCCGGGCGAAGATCATGAACGCGACGTATGGGCGTCGTCTGGGCTCGCCATCGGCCGGGATTTTCGCCACAGCTGCCGATCTTTTGAAATTCGCCTCTTATTTTCTTCATGGCGGATCGACGAACGGGCGCCGATTGCTTTCACCCGCATCTGTTGAGCTGATGGGGAGTGACCAGACGAATGGATTTCCCGGTGGAATTGAGGGCATTCAGGAGTGGCCGGTTTGCCCCTGGGGTCTCGGTTGGGAGATCAAGGGGCAAAAGCGTCCACATTGGACTGGCGAATTGACCGGATGCAGCACGATCTGCCACGTCGGTCAGGGTGGAACCCTGCTCTGGGCGGACCCGGAGAGCGGCATTGCCGTGGCCGTGCTGGCGAATCGTGACGTATCAACCGGCTGGGCCACGGACCCGCCGCGCTGCGCGCGGTTGAGCGATCTGGTCGCAGCTATGCCGCGGTAGCTGCCACCAGCGCGGCGTCCAGAATATCGATCGCGGCGTCGACATCCCCGGTGGTGATGATGAGTGGCGGGCAAATCCGGATCACATTCGCGTGCAGTCCGCCTTTGCCCACGAGGAGTCCTCGGATTTTGGCGGCGTCCATCAGTTTGAGCGCAATCTCGGGCGCTGCTACTTTTGTCGCTCGGTCTTTCACAAGTTCGACCCCGACCATGAGCCCCATGCCGCGAACATCGCCAATGACCTGGTGCCGTTCCGCAAGTTCATGCAGTCGACTTTTTAAGTGTGCACCGACGACCCGGGCATTCTCGCGGAGATTATTGGTCGCGATGAAGTTGAGATTGGCGAGCGCCGCAGTTGTTGCGATCGGGTTTCCGCCAAAAGTGGAGAGACTGAGCGATCGGATCGACGACGCCAGTTCATCCGTCGCCGCGATTCCGCCAATCGGAATGCCGTTCGCAAGTCCCTTTGCAAAGACGATCACGTCCGGTTCGACGTTGTACGCCTGAAACCCGAAATCAGCGACCCCGGTGCGTCCCCACCCCGATTGAACTTCGTCTGAAATGAAGGGAATACCGTAACGATCGAGAATCTCTTTGACCCGGACGAAGTACTCCGCCGGAGGTGTGATGAACCCTCCAACTCCCTGGATTGGCTCCGCGATGAATGCGGCCGGATTGCCACTCGTGGTAGTACGAATCACCGCTTCGACATCCCGTGCGCACAACATGTCACAACTCGGGTATGTCTTCTCCCAGGGGCAGCGATAGCAATACGGATTGCCGACGTAATGAACGTGAAGGGGCGAGAGTGAACTGGAGCGCCAGGGACGCTGTCCGGAAGCGTTGATGGTGGCAAAGGAGCGGCCATGATAGCCATGTCGCAGCGCAATCAGCTCATTGCTGTTCCGATTGAGCGTGGTCACGAGCAGGGCAGCCTCGTTTGCCTCAGTTCCGCTATTGGTAAAAAAGACTTTGTTGAGCTTCGGTGGAGTCATCTCGCGGATTCGCTCGGCGAGTTCGATCTGGGAGCGGATCAGAAAGAGCGTCGAACTGTGGATCATGCGATCGAGTTGTGCCTTGATTGGATCATTGATCTCCGGAATGGCATGACCGCTGGAAACCGTGGCGATTCCGCCGAAAAAATCCAGGTACTGACGACCGGCGCCGTCAAAGACGAATTGACGTTCTCCGCGCCGGAGTTCGATCGGTTCCGAATAATTGAGTCCTACCGATGGAAAGAGACTCTCCTTGTGCCGCCGAACGAGATCGGCAGAATCGTCGAATTCAGGGAAGTTTAGCGGCGCGGCGGATCGTTCTGACATTGATCGGGCTCCTCGTTGCACGGCAGACGCTATTCAGCGGAAGATACCGCATCATGAGGAAACAGGACGGGAGCGCACTGCGGCATCGGCGCCGCCTGTATGCAACCGGAAAAGCGGATGTCGCTTTTCAATTTCAGTTGAAAGGGATGTGACGTGGCAGCACCGAACTCGGCAATGACGCCGAACTATGCAATTCTGGATGGTCGGCTCAAGTCGGGCGGAGTCGTGATTCTCGATGGTGGAATCGGGTCGGAACTTCAGGTGGTCGGTTACCCTGAAAACGCGGAGGATCGTCCGAAGAATTTCACCTGGGGTTCAATCGCAATTCACGAAGCGCCGGAAAAGCTGGTCGAGGTACACCGCCGGTACGCCGCAACCGGTGCTGATGTGCTGGAGACCCACACATTCGCCTTGAACCGTGTCTATTCGGCGCTGCAGGACGGGCGCATCACGAGCTTGCCCAAAGATGGCTGGAAACAAATGGCGCTCGATTCGGTTCGTTTGGTACGCGAAGGCGCCGCGAAGGCAGGTCGCAATGATGTGGCAGTCGCGTTTGCGTGCCGGACGATGGACTGGGAACCGAAGCAACAGGAAGAAGCGCGCGACCTGATTGGCACGTACGAGCCGCTTGACATGGAGAACTATCTGAAACCGTTGGCGGAACTGCTGGCAAATGCTGACGCCGACCACAAACCGGATGTGATCCTGATGGAGATTCAGAAGGAGATTCCCGAGGACCTCGAGTTTCCTGACTATCAGATCTTCCTCGATACCGGGATTCCGCTCTGGATCGCCTATCGCCGGACCGTTGGGAAGATTCTCGGAGTCGATGGCGAGGTGATTCTCGAGGATGGCGACCGCTTCGGTCTGGCGGCGAAGAAGTTCGAGGAGATGAGTGCGGCCGCAGTACTCGTGAATTGCCTCCCGGCCGATCAGGTTCACGGGGTCGCGACCTGGTTGAAGTCATTTACCAATCTGCCGATTGGTGCCTACCCGAACTGGGGCCGGTATCTCCGCTACGAGTGGGATTGGTCCGATTGCCCGACACCGGAAGTCTTCGCCGCGCACGCGGAGAAATGGGCCGCCGAGGGAATGCAGATTATCGGCGGCTGCTGCGGAGCCCGCCCGATCGACATAGAAGCACTTGTGCAGATGTTCAAACAGCCGGTAGGAGTTGTGTAAGAGCCTTGATTGCCTGCTGAAAATGATCGTGAAGGTAAGAGCGGTAGCTCTTACCTTCACGCCAATGGGTCAGGCGAGTTTTGGGGCAATGTTGTGGTTGTGATGGAAGAGATTCTCGGGATCGTACGTTGATTTGACTTCAGCAAGTCTGGCGTAGTTGCCGCCAAAAGCCGATTCGGTACGAGCTTCGTCGCCGGCGTCCATAAAGTTGACGTTGACCGAATTTTTGGAGAAGGGTTGCAATGCAGCCCCCGTGTCGCGAACCCAGCGGATGTTTTGCTCGGTTTCAGCGGGATCCGTCCAGCAACCGGTCACGATCAGGTTGTATGAGGCGCTTCGTTCGCTGAAGGAGGTCGCCGTTGGATCGACGCGCCACATCGCGCCGCCTAGCTATTCCAGGTTCAGTGCAAGACGTGGTGTTGGGGCTGCGGTGTAACATGAGACCATCGTCTCGATGACCTGATCATTCAACTCCGGGAGAAAACCGGATTTCCAGTAGTGTAGGGTGCCGTGCGGAAAGGTCTCCGCAAAGAGCATTTGCCGGGTCAGATAGGTAGTCGTCGCAACTGTGTCTGCGATCGGCTCTCCGAAGCTTTGCAGGTTGTGCACAGTGTGGTCATCGGATTGCCCTCCACAACTGCAAAGAACGTAATTGACTCCCTTCGAGCCATCGGAAGTGGACCCAATCCCATGATCGACCTTGAGTTCATCTGATGCTGCCATCGAGACATCGCGATAGTATCTGATCGCGGCAAGCGCATCGGCAAATGGATGAGTGATGATTCCTCCAACCACCTCGGAAACGTTGTGCAAAGGGTACGTGAGAGCCGTGACCACTCCATAATTGCCACCGCCGCCGCGAAGAGCCCAAAGCAGATGCGAGTTTTCAGGATCACTCGCTGTCACCTATTCGCCGCCCGCAGTGACAACCTCTGCTGCGATCAGGTTGTCGCAACTCAGTCCGTGTTTCCGCATGAGAAAACCGATACCTCCACCGAGGGTCAGCCCTGCAATACCGGTTGATGCCACAACGCCGCCTGTGGTCGCCAATCCATGATGTTGGGGCGGTATCGAACTGACCCCAGGTCACGCCGCCGCCCGCGGTAGCTGTCTGGGCAATGGGGTCAACAACGCTCGTATTCATGGGCGAACAATCGATCATCAGACCGCCATCGCAAACTGCTTTGTCGGCAACTCCATGCCCTCCACCCTTTATGGTTCGCGGAAGAGAGGGTTCGTGAGAAAAAGCGATCGCCAGTGCATCATCTTTTGACCGGGTGCACTGTGCAATCGCGGCCGGGTAGCGATTGATTATCCCGTTCCAGAGGTGTCGGGCTTCGTCGTATCCGAATTCGCCAGGAAGAAGCAATTCGCCGACGAATCCTGAACGAAGATCAGCTACCGCCTTAAGATCGAGCGACATCAGTGAGAGTCCTTGCTTTGTAGAGTCTCTGGCGATTGCTACGAAAGAGCTTTCTCGTAGTCTATCGAAAGTTGGAGATGAGGAGTTGACCGGGTATATTTTGGATGTTTTCCGCAATGTGAAATCAGCCCGGCAACGTCGAGAGGGTGGTCGGGTCGCGCAGATCGACAAGGAAGGCGCCGATTGATGAACTCGATTTCTCGTGACGGCAATGTTGTAAATCGGACCTCCCGACTATCGGTTCGCGACGGCGGCAACGACCTCGGCGTATGGATTCGTACCAATCGACTTTTGCAGCATGTCAGCCAACGTGAACTGGCGGATCGCGCCGGTATAAGCAGATCATATCTGTGCGATATCGAACGCAGTCGAGGCACGAAACCGAGCGTTGAAGCGCTGGACAGGATCGCGCTCGCGCTCGGCGCCGCACGGACGGACGTGTTGCGAGAGGCAGGCATTCTCGAACCGAATCTTAATCCACAGGAACTCAGCCGCGAACAGAAGTTGGTTGCACTCTTCCGTGGTCTGAGTGATGAGAGCCAATTCGCACTGGAGCGTTTCGCCCGCTATCTACTCAGCGAGGAGCAGCATTGGGTGCAACCCCGACTCGTCGATGAAGAGCTTCATGTTGAAAAGAGAAGTTTCCAGACCGGCCCCGGCCTATTCGATGGAATGGATATGTGACGGGCGCTTTAAGCCCTAAACTGCAAGTTACAATGATCGTACTCTTCTTGATCCTTGAACCTCACCTCTTACGATTCTTCCCGCTGAAGTAATACCCTGCTGATGAAAGAACGACAATGAGTGCAGCCATCAGCATGCTGTGTATGGCGGTATCTCCCACAACGGTCATCCCAAACCAGAGCGTCAAGAAAAAGATGCCGACTCCCATCCCGA
>Ga0105048_10019087_pt1 | contig 10522 bp, 10 predicted proteins | sample MAT05_FD_78382 | JGI IMG/M metagenome (GOLD analysis project Ga0105048, IMG submission 78382) | Freshwater microbial communities from Lake Fryxell liftoff mats and glacier meltwater in Antarctica - MAT-05 | ecosystem: Environmental > Aquatic > Freshwater > Ice > Liftoff microbial mat | place...
CCGCCTTGTCCACGATGATCCGCGACTTCGTATAGTCGGAGTAAAAGGCGGGGTTCGTCTTGGTAATGGGCTTCACCAGCTTATCGAGCTGCTGGTCGAAAATCTCCCGCTGACCGGCGTTCATCGCCTCGGTCGCCTCCTTCGCCGTGCCGATCTTCACCGTCGCTGCGCGCGGTCTATTCACCACCGCCGCGTAGGCCGCGATGAGGCTTTGGATGAGCAGCAGCGAAGCGGTCGTCACTTCGTAATCCGTCGCCTCCAGATCTGCAAAGGCGAGCCACGGCGCATTCCCCGCCACCGCCCCATAGGCGCGCGCCATTCGCCGTCCAAAAACTCCACTGGAAGCCCAAGACCGGGAGCGTCATCTACCGCTCCCGCCGCAGTGGGCGCACCCAGCGCAACGTCGAAGTCTCCAACACCGCCCGGCCCCTGTCCGGCGCGGCGCGGTGAAAAGGAAATGCAGAGCAGCTCCTGGCTCAATGGGTTCGCTCGAAGTCGAATCGACTTAGTTGATCGTGGTCGGCGTGCACAACCTTGGCCGCGTCTTGCCGCCGTGCGCTGCAAACGCTACGGTCCGCGCATGAGCGAGATCATCTTTGAAGTGCGTGAAGACGAAACCGAAGGCGGCTACGTCGCGTCCGCCCTTGGCTATGGCATCCACGCGCAGAGCGAGACGATTGAGGAGTTGCGCGAGCGGGTGAAAGAAGCCGTGGACTGCTACTTCGACGAGACGATGGAAGCGCCAAAAATGATCCGCCTGCATTTCGTGCGCGACGAAGTGCTCGCCCGATGAAGTTGCCCCGCGATGTCTCCGGCACGGCGCTCGTGAAAGCGCTTCGCCAGCTCGGATACGAAGCGAGCCGGCGATCCGGCAACGTGGCTCACCCATCCGCGTCACCACGCAACGCGACGGAGAGCATCACGAAGCCATCCCGCATCACGACCCGATAAAGCCCGGCCTGCTCTCCAGCATCTTGAAGAGTGTCGCCGCCCACCATCGGATGACCGTCGATCAGTTGCTCCAAACGCTCAATTTGTAGTCCGGGCGCTTTTCGCCGGTCCCGAGCACACCAGCCCGTCGTGCGCTTGCGGCGAAGAATCTTTGTGAGTCCGTGGGGAAACTGCGGTCATCGTTTAATGGCGCTCAATTAAGCCCCGCCAGAGTCATTTCCAACAGAGTAAAACGATACGGCAACCTGTCTGTTTTTAGCCTTGATTGAGTGCCATCAAGCCTCGACCCCGGGAGCCTCTCGCACCTCAAATGGAATCTATCGCCCCGCGCCGCATTGGAGAAACATGACCGGGACCCTCAAAAAATGGGGCAACCGCGTCGCGCTCCGTCTGCCGTGGGCCGGGGCCGGGCAAATTCATATTCACGAAGGGGAGTCGCACTTTTCCTCATGACGCGGTGGCTCTGGCCAGCCATGATCCGCGGCCCGTGAAACGCGGGCGCCGAATTTTTTTGCACCTCACGTCTCTGCATGCCGAAGAAGCCTACTCCCAATCCCGACGAGGAACCTCAGCTCCCCTTTGCGAACGGTAACGCCGCGCCGGAAGAACCGGCGCCGCAGATGCCTGGATCCGCCGAGGCCGAGGCCGAAGCTGAACCGGGCGCGGACGGGGTGCCGGTGGCTGAAGCGCCGGAGCCGGAGCGGGTCATCGTGAAGGTGCAGGAGGATCAGGCTCCGCTGGCGCAGAGCTATCGCAACTGGTTCCTCGACTACGCGAGCTACGTGATCCTGGACCGCGCGGTGCCGCACATCGACGACGGTCTGAAGCCGGTGCAGCGGCGGGTGCTGCACACGCTGTGGGACATGGACGATGGGCGCTTTCACAAGGTGGCGAACGTGGTGGGGGCGACGATGAAGCTGCATCCGCACGGCGATGCGTCGATCGGTGCGGCGCTGGTCTCGATCGGGCAACGCGGGTGGCTGATCGAGCCGCAGGGGAACTACGGCAACACGCTGACTGGCGACGATGCGGCGGCGCCGCGTTACATCGAGGCGCGGCTCACGGCCTTTGCGAAGGATGTGCTCTTTAACCCGAAGACGACGACGTGGCAGCTGAGCTACGACGGGCGCAATCGGGAGCCGGTGACGCTGCCGGCGAAGTTTCCCATCGTGCTGCTGGAAGGCGCGGAGGGTATCGCGGTGGGCCTCTCGACGAAGGTGTTGCCGCATAATTTCAACGATCTCTGCCGGGCGGCGATCAATCATTTGCAGGGGAAAACCTTCCGCATTCTGCCGGACTTTCCCACGGGCGGGACGGCGGATTTTTCCGCCTACAATGACGGGGAACGCGGGGGGAAGGTGAAGGTGCGCGCGAAGATCGAGGTGCAATCGAAGACGCTGCTGTGCGTCACGGAGCTGCCGTATGGCGTGACCACGGAGTCGCTGATCGAGTCCGTGCTCGCGGCGAATGCGAAGGGCAAGATCAAGATCAAGCACGTGGACGACAACACGGCGGACCGGGTGGAGATCCTGATCCATCTGCCGGCGGGGGCGGAGCCGAAGAAGGTGATCCAGCAGCTCTACGTCTTCACGAGCTGCCAGGTGCAGCTCAATCCGGCGGCGTGCGTGATCGTGCGCAATCCCGAGACCGGCGCCGACAAGCCGCACTTCGTGGGCGTGCGCGAGATCCTCCAGACCAGCGCCGAGGCGACGCGGGAACTGCTGAAGCGGGAGCTGGAGATCAGGCTCGGGGAGCTGGATCAGCAGTGGCACTGGGATTCGCTGGAGCGCATCTTCATCGAGGAGCGGATCTATCGGGACATCGAGAAATCGCAGACTTGGGAGAGCGTGCTGGAGGAGATCCGCAAGGGGCTGAAGCCGCACCTGGGCCGGCTGCGGCGGGAGGTGACGGAGGAGGACATCACGCGGCTGACCGAGATCCGCATCAAACGGATCTCGGCCTACAATCGCTCCCAGGCTGAGGAGGCGATGAAGAAGATCGAGCAGGGGATCAAGGAGACCCGGGCGAATCTGAAGAACCTGACGGCCTACGCGGTCGCGTGGTTCGAGATGCTGCAGGCGAAATATGGCAAGGGGATCAAGCGCCGGACGACCTACGACGAGATCGCGCAGATCGACGCGAGTGCGGTGCTCTCGGTGAATCAACGCCTCTACGTGAACCGCGCGGATGGGTTCATCGGGCTGAACTGGCGGCAGCACGAATTCGTCACGGAATGCACGATCGCGGACAACGTGCTGACGATCATGCGCGACGGTTCGCTGAAGGTGGCAAAGGTGGCGGACAAGACGTTCATGGGCCGCGACATCATGCACATCGCGATCTGGCCGAAGGACGGCGACACGAGCTTTTACACGATGGTGTATCAGGACGGAGAGACCGGGAAGGCGTTCGCGAAGAAGTTCCAGATCGGCGGGCTCTCGCGCGACAAGCTCTACCCGCTGGTGAAGAGCGAGAACTCGCGGATCCTCTACCTAAAGGGCAGTGCGAAGGAGGAGGACATGCCCAAGGCGCTCCACATCCTCCTCGATGGCCGCAGCGGGGTGCGCGTGCGGGAGTTCGACTTTGACCTCGTGGCGTTGCCCGTGAGCGGTCGCACCTCCATGGGTCGCACGGTGACGAAGTGGACGGTGAAGGACGTGCGGGTGAGGAAGTAGATCGGGCCTCGCGCGGGCGGCGCGGGCCTGTTACGTGAATGTCACACGGCGGCCCTTTGCGGGATGCCGCCCGCTTTTTACTGTCCGGCCTTCCATGAGTTCCAAAGCTGCGAACAAACGCATCCTCGTCGCCGAGGATGAACCTGATGTGCTGGCGTTGGTCGCGATGAACCTGCAAGGCGCGGGCTACAACGTGATCAAGGCCGACAACGGGCTGACCGCGCTGAATCAAGCGCGGGAGACGCTGCCCTCGCTGATCATCCTCGATCTGATGCTGCCGGAGCTGTCCGGCCTGGAAGTGTGCAAGCTGCTCAAGAAGGACCCGCAGACGAGCGTGATCCCCATCATCATGCTCACGGCCAAGGCGGAGGAAGTGGACCGCATCGTGGGGCTCGAACTCGGGGCGGATGATTACATCACCAAGCCCTTCAGCCCGCGCGAACTGGTGCTGCGGGTGAAATCGGTGATCCGCCGGGCGGCGGGTGCGGCCGACCCGGGCGACTTGCTGACTTTCGGGGACATCTGCGTGGATCGGTCGCGCTACGAGGTGACGGTGGATTCGAAGCGCGTGGAGTTCACGGCGACGGAATTCAAGCTGCTCACCGTGCTCATCGAACGCCGGGGCCGGGTGCAGAGCCGGGATACGCTGCTCAACGATGTGTGGGGCTACGAGAGCATGATCGACACGCGCACGGTCGATACCCACATCCGCCGGCTGCGCGAAAAGCTGGGCAAGGCGTCGGACTGTATCGAGACGATCCGCGGCTTCGGCTACCGGGTGGCGGAGCCGGGGCGCTAGCAGGCGATGAGCGGCTGGTTTTTTGCAATTCTCGCGGTCGCGATCGGGCTCGGCTGGTGGTGGAGTGCGCGGCGTTTGCGGGCCGATGTGACGCGGCTGGAGCGGGTGCTGGATGACGTCGGGGCTGGGCGGGTGCCGGAGAGTTTCATTATGGGCGGGGGCGCCTTCACGCATTTGCCGGGCCGGCTGGAACGGATCGCCGAGCTGCTGGGGCAGTTGCGGGGCGATGCGGAGCGCAGCGAGGCGCAGCTCGATACCGTCCTGGCGAGTATGGAGGAGGCGGTGATGGTGGTGGATGAGCATCATGTCCTACGGCAGACGAATCCTTCGTTCCGCAGCTATTTCGACCTGACCCACGACCCTCGGGGGCAGACGGTCCTGCGTGCCTCGCGGGTGACGGAGCTGGAGGCGCTGGTGACCGAGGCGCTGGCCACGGGCGAAGTCCAGAAAGGGGAAATCGCGGTCAATGGAGGTCGGCCGAACCGGCACTTTGCGGTGAGTGCCGTGCCGATGCGGGACGATGCCGGGCGGCCGGGCGTGGTGGCGATCCTGCGCGATGTCTCGCGGCTCCGGCAGCTCGAGGACGTGCGACGGGAGTTCGTGGCCAATGTCTCGCACGAGCTGCGCACGCCGCTCTCGATCTTTCACGGCTTCGTGGAAAACCTGCTCGACGATCCCAAGATGTCGATGTCCGGCCAGCGCGAGATTTTCCAGATCCTGCGGAAACACTCGCTGCGGCTGAACGCGCTGCTCGAGGATCTGCTCACGCTCGCCCGGCTGGAGTCGCGCAAGGACCAGATCGAACTCGCACCGGTGCGGCTGGACGAGTTTTTGCAAGGACTCGCCGGGGACTGGTCCGGCCGGGCCCGGGAGAAGAAGCTGACCCTCGCACTGGAGATCGCACCCGGCCTGCCGGTGCTCCCTGCGGACGTCCGGCGGCTCGAGCAGGTCTTTAGCAATCTGCTGGAGAACGCCGCAAAGTACACCGACGAAGGCGGGCGGATCTCCGTGAAGGCGGGGGTGCAGGGAGACTCCGTGGAGGTGCGGGTGGAGGACACGGGGATCGGAATTCCTCCCGCAGATCTGCCCCACATTTTCGAGCGCTTCTACCGGGCGGACAAAGCGCGGACGCGCCTGCTCGGCGGCACGGGCCTCGGCCTGTCCATCGTGAAGCATCTCGTCCAATCCCACGGCGGCTCGGTCCGGGCCGAGAGCACGTATGGAAAGGGGACCGCGATCGTGATCCGGCTGCCGCTGGAAAGCGCCGCGGGTCCGGTGCCCGGAGCGGTGTGAGAGCGGGGGAGGGAGGACCGCGGCCTTACGAGGCGGCCGGCGCCGTCTGGGCGGGATGGGCGGTCTCGGCGGGACCTGCTTCAGGCTCTCCGGCAGCGACGGGCAAGGCAGCGAAGTCGGTGATGAGTTCGATCCGGCCATCCTCGTGCTCGAGCAGCGCGGACATGCTCTCGACCCAGTCTCCGGAGTTGTAATAGGTGACGCCGCCAAACTGCCGGATGGCCGGTGAATGAATATGCCCGCAGACGACGCCGTCCACGCGATCCTCCTTGGCAAAATGAACGATCTCCTCCTCATACTTCCCAATGTAGCTGACCGCGTCCTTGACGTTCTTCTTCACGTAGGCGCTGAGCGACCAGTATTCCCGGCCGATCAGGCGGCGGAGGTAGTTCAGCGGACGATTCAGCCGGAGCAGGAGCGTGTAGCCCACGTCCCCGATGAAGGCCAGCCACTTGATGTTCTGGATGACCGCGTCCAGTTCGTGGCCGTGGATGACGAGCAGGCGGCGGCCATCGGCGGTGGTGTGGATGGCTCGCGGCTCGATCTTGACCGCGCCGAAGTCCCCGCAAAAGCCGTGGACGAATTCGTCGTGATTGCCCGGGATGTAGATCACGTGGGTTCCCTTGCGGCCGGCGCGGAGAACTTTCTGGATCACGTCGTTGTGCGCCTGCGGCCAGTAGATGCCGCGGCGCAGCGACCAGATGTCGATGAAATCACCCACGATATAAAGAGTCTCAAATTCGAAATCCCGGAGGAAATCGAGGAGACGCCCGGCCTGGCTGCCGCGCGTTCCGAGGTGGACATCGGAAATCCAGCCGGTGCGGTAACGTTTCATGCACTATGCAAAGCGGGTGCGGGGGGGCGGAGTCAAAGCTGGAGGCCGTCTTCTGGGCTGGTTTTACCGGGTTGTAACAATTCCGGCGCTCAGGGCGCACATACTGCTTTTACTTTGAGTGCTGTGAAATCAAACATCTGGGACATCGCTGCAGGCGGCCAAGACACCGCCAGCCACGGCAAACGCCGCCGCAAGACCATCAGCGACATTTTGCGCGCCGCCTACTGGGCGAATACGCGCGACTCACTGACCCGCCGGGCGGTGAAGAAGGTTCTGCGCTGAGGGGACACCTCGCCGCGGGGCAAATGACGCTCGCCTCACCGGAAGGATGCGGTTGAAGAAAAAAGATGGAGCCGCGTGGTCATCGAGTGATCGCGATGCTGCGGATTGGAACCGCGGCTGACGACGCAAAAAATTCCCGGGCGCGCGGCAAGATCGCGGTTGTCACCGGCGCGATGCCGCCCAGCGTAGCGCGATGAAAATTCACGCCGTCATCCATGGATCGAGCGATGGCCTCGGCAGCATCGCCGGCTGGGCGCAAAGCCGCGGCCATACCGTCACGGAGACGTTGCTCTATCTCGGCGAGACGCTGCCGCCGCTCGCGGGGCTCGATTTCATCATCCTCATGGGCGGTGCGATGAATATCTACCAGCACCGCGACCACCCCTGGCTGGTGGCCGAGAAGGAGTGGCTCGCCGCCGCTATCGCGCAGGGGAAGCGCGTGCTCGGCGTCTGCCTCGGTGGCCAGCTCATCGCGGACGTGCTCGGCGGACGCGTGGTGCAAAATCCGCAAAAGGAAATCGGCTGGTGGCCGGTGCGAGTCGTCGCCCATTCGCCGCTCTTCGCGGGTTTTCCCGCCGGGAGCGTGGTCTTTCACTGGCACGGCGACACCTTCACCATACCGCCCGGCGCCACCCGTGTGGCGGAGAGCGACGCGTGTGCGAATCAGGCCTTTATCTTCGGCGATCGTGTCGTCGGCCTGCAGTTCCACCTCGAGGTCGCTCCCGAGTCCGCGGCCGGGTTCATCGCCGGCGGCGAGAGCGAACTGGTGGCAGCCGCGTTCGTCCAAACGCCCGAGCAGATCTTGCGCGGTCCCGCCGCCTTTTCCCCCAGCGCCGTCACCGGCCTGCTCGAGGCACTCGCAGCCGTCCCGGATCGAAGCGCTCGCCAATCCCGGCCAGAAACCTAAGCTCAGCACTCGATGAAACCGTTGCGCAAAGCTGAACTCACCCAACTCTCGCCCATCGAACTCGGCCCGGTTCGCGTCCGCGCCCTCGCGGTCGGCGTCCAGGGGCTCGCCGCCGTCGGCCTTGCGACCCTGGCCATCGGCACCATCGCCGTGGGCGCCATCGCCATCGGCCGCCTCTTCATCAGCCGTGCGCGGATCCAGAAGCTGCACATCGATGAACTGACCGTCGGCCGGCTGCGCATCCACGAACAGATCGACCCGCCGGCGCCGCCGAGCGCCCCGCACCGCTGAACGGCTGAACGGTCGGGCGTGAATTCCTGATAGCGACGGGCCGCGAACGCTGCTAGAAACCGCGCTCCTTTCACTCTCCCTCTATGCGACTCCTCGTTACCGGCGGCTGCGGATTCATCGGCAGCAATTTCATTCGATACGTGCTCGAACACTATGGCCAGACCAGCATCTCGAATGTCGATTCGCTGACCTACGCGGGGAATCCCGAGAATCTCGCCGGGGTCGTCCAGACCTACGGCGAGCGCTACGAATTCTACAAGGCGGACATCTCGGATCAGGCGCGGATCAATGCCCTCTTTGAGCGGCATCAGTTTTATGCGGTGGTGAATTTTGCGGCTGAGTCTCATGTGGACCGCTCGATCGATACGCCGGGCGATTTCATTCACACAAATATCGTCGGCACGGCCACGCTGCTCGACGCGGCGCGGCGGCATCAGGTGCGGCGGTTTTTGCAGGTGTCCACGGATGAGGTCTATGGATCGCTCGGGCCGGAGGGGCTGTTCACGGAGACCTCGCCGATTCAGCCCAGCTCGCCCTACTCCGCGAGCAAAGCCGGCGCCGATCTGCTCGCGCTGGCCATGCATCACACCTACGGCCAGGAGGTGATCATCACCCGCTGCTCAAACAACTACGGGCCGTATCAATTTCCCGAAAAGCTCATCCCGCTGATGATCCTCAAGGCGCTCGGCAATCAACAGCTGCCGGTCTATGGCGACGGCTTGAATGTGCGCGACTGGATCCATGTGGAGGACCACTGCGCGGCGATCATCGCGGCGCTGCTGAATGGAAAGCCGGGCGAGGTGTACAACGTGGGTAGCGACGGCGAGATGCGAAACATCGACGTGGTGAAGATGATCCTCGCGCACCTCGGTAAGCCGGAGTCGCTGATCAAATATGTGACGGATCGCCTCGGTCATGATCGGCGCTACGCGATCGATTCCAGCAAGGCGCACCGCGACTTGCAGTGGAAGCCGCGGCACCAGCACGAGCAGGGCATCCGCGAGACGATCGACTGGTATGTGCGCAATCGCGCGTGGTGGGAGCCGCTGCTCAACCGCAAGTAAGCGATGGCGGCCCTGCGCATCATCGTGGTGGGAAGCGGCGGCCGCCTCGGTGCGGCGCTCGTGCGTGAATGGCGCGCGGAAGGGCATCACGTGCTCGGCTTCAATCGCCAGCTCCTCGACATCGGGGATTTCACAGCGGTGCGCGAGACCCTCGGTGGGCAGGACTTTGATGCGCTCGTGAACTGCGCGGCGCTGACAAACGTGGACTACTGCGAGACCCATCCCGAAGAGGCGCATCGCCTGAATGGTGAAGCCGTGGCCACGATCGCGGATGTCTGCACCAGGAAAAAGGCGCGCTGCATTCACATCAGCACGGACTACGTCTTCGATGGTGCCAAGCAGGAGCCCTATACCGAGGGCGATGAGGCCGTGCCGATTAGTGCCTACGGCGCTTCGAAGCTGGCCGGCGAGCAGCTGCTGCACTCCGTCTCGGCGCAGCATCTCGCGGTGCGGGTTTCCTGGGTTTTCGGTCCGGATCGCCCGAGCTTCGTGGATCAGATCCTCCAGCGGGCGCTGGATGCGGATGCGGTCGCCGCCATCGCCGACAAGGTGGCCGTGCCGACCTACACGCTCGACGCCGCGCGGTTGCTGCGCCCTTTCCTCGATCGCGTCCCGGCCGGCGGCGTGGTGCATCTCTGCAATGGCGGCGCCTGCACCTGGCAGGAATATGGGCAGTATGCGCTCGATGTCGCCGCCGAGGCCGGCGTGCCGCTGCGGGCTCGCACCGTGGCCCCGCAGGCCATGGCAGATCTGAAAGCCTTCATCGCCAAACGTCCGCCGCGCACGGCGATGGATACCGGCCGGCTCACGGCGCTCACCGGCCTCACTCCGCGGCCGTGGCGCGAGGCGGTGGGCGAATACGTGCGCGAGGTGTGGGCACCGGCGCATTTGTCATAGCCGGTGAGGGCTCGGCTGGACGTTTCGCCTTTTCGCCCGCGCCGCTTCGCCCTACGCGTGCGCCGAGACCATGAGTGATTTTGCCCAGCCCGGATTGATCTGCACGCTCCAGCGGCTCGGCGAGGATCATCTCGTGGAAGTGGAGGCGGAACTCGTCACCCTGGCGCGCGAACGCCCGATCGCGCTCGTGCTTCCGTGTCACCCAAACGATCTCGCGCGACCGGCGTTTTCAACGGTGTGGCGGGAGTTGGCGGGCGCGGCGTTTCTCTCCGAGGTGGTGCTGAGTATGAATGGAATCACGGAAGCGGAATTCGCCACGCAGCATGGGGCGGTGGTGGGTGGGCCGGTCGGTGCCGCGCGGGTGACTTTGATTTTCGATCCCGACGGTCGCGGCAAGGGCGGGAATGTTGCCGCGGCCTTCACGCACCTCGTGGAGGCGGGGCGCTGTGCGATCTTCGCCACGCAGGATTGCGATGTCGCCTCGTTTCGCCGCGGCGATCTCGCCCGGCTCTGCTATGCGGTGGCGCA
>Ga0105048_10019092_pt1 | contig 10520 bp, 6 predicted proteins | sample MAT05_FD_78382 | JGI IMG/M metagenome (GOLD analysis project Ga0105048, IMG submission 78382) | Freshwater microbial communities from Lake Fryxell liftoff mats and glacier meltwater in Antarctica - MAT-05 | ecosystem: Environmental > Aquatic > Freshwater > Ice > Liftoff microbial mat | place...
ATCAGATTTCCGCGATTCCCCTCGCGTCGGGCGATGATGGTACTGGCTACGACTTTACCGAACTGCAACTCAAAGGCAGCCTCGCGGGGCACGTGTTCGTCGATAACAACCTCGACGGCAAGTTCGACAGCGGCGATACCGCGATCGCGGGTGTCAGTCTGCTCCTGACCGGCACGCTCACCGCCGGCGGGTCGGTGAGTACCCCGCTCGAAACCGGTGCGAACGGGGCCTTCTCATTTACGGATCTGGAACCCGGTACTTACTCGATCTCCGAAGTGACCCCCAAAGGATATTGGGACGGACCGGACTATCTGGGCACTCAGGGCGGTACGCTCGGCAACGACCTGCTGAGCGGTATCGTCGTAACCGCGTCCACCTCGGGGGTCGATAACTCGTTTACCGAGATAATCCCCGACCACCTCGGCTGTCCTCTGCCCGTGAAACCCGCCATCACCGCGATCAGTCGCGACGATGGAGCCGACCCCGCCGACGGTATCACTTCGGATAAGACTCTCGTTCTCCGAGGGACATCGGACGCATTCGCCGCGATCGACATCTTCCGGGACGGTGCCAAAGTCGGTTCGACGACCGCGAATAAAGACGGCGAGTGGGTGTTCGACTACACCCGGACTTCACTGCCGCTGGGCGATTACAACTTCACAGTGAAGGCGACACCGGTCGGTCCTCTGGGTGTCGCGGGCGAGTTCAACGCGTTCGTGTTCAACAACGCGGACCTGTTTTTCTCCGACGTTCAGGGCCGCCTCGCGGTCGGCAACAACGCCACCCTGAGCGGGTACGGGCTCGGATCGAATCTGCCGGGTTCGGCCTCGAACGCGGACAATCTGATCGTCGGCAATAACGTGACCTTCGTCAACGGCCAGCTTTACAACGGCAACCTCGTCTACGGCGGGACCGCGAACCTCTGGTCGTCGAACCTGCTCAACGGCAGCGTCCGCCACGAAACCGATATCATCGACTTCGCCGCCGAGAAGGCCGCACTGGTCGAGCGATCCGATTTCTGGAGCGCGATCCCGAACAACGGTATCGTCCGGGACGACAACCGCAACATCACGATCGTCGGACCGTCCGGCAAACTCAACGTCTTCACCCTGGACCACAATCGGCTCAACAGTGCGACGAGTCTGACGATCGATGCCCCGGCGGGTTCGACGGTGCTGATTAACGTCCCCGGTTTGTCGCCGCGATTGCAGAACTTCCAGATGTTCCTGACGGGTGGGGTCCAGCGTCAGAATATCCTGTTCAACTTCTACGAAGCGACCGACCTTTCGGTCACGGGGATCTCGGTCCAGGGGAGCGTGCTCGCGCCGCTGGCGACCGTTTGGTTCGCCAACGGTAACATCGAAGGTTCGCTGATCGCGGATAACGTCAACGGGTCGGGCCAGTTGCACAATTTCCCGTTGATCCACGACTGTCCCCCGGAGATGTCCGCCGCGTTCGCGGTTTCGGTCGTCGTGCCGACGGGACCGGTATCGACCCCGCCGATGGGGGTGTCCTCGTCGAACTTCGATGGGGTATTCCGCGTTCTCGATGCGATGGGCACAGTGAGCGTGTACGATGCCGACGGGTCGTTCGAGGGGTCGTTCCGACCTTTGGGTCTGTCGAACCCGGTGTCGATTACCACCGACGGAACCGACATCTGGATTCTGGATGCGGGTACGAAACGGGTCGATCGTTATAAGGGCGGGGCTTCGTTCCGCTCCGGAACGCCGATCCCGACCGACTCGTTCGCCCTGACCGGCGATAGCTCGAATCCATTGACGGTGCGATCGGTCAACCGCCAGTTGTACGTGACCGACGGAGCCCGTCCGGGTCTGGATGACGTATACGACCAGGTCACGGGTAGTTTCCTGGTCCGACGTTGAGACGATCGCCGATTTCAGTCGGACGGACGCAAAGAGGGGATGATGCGAGGACTTCGGTCCTCGCATCATCCCCTCTTTGCGTTTCGTATCGCACCCGGCACGAAGCCGTACGACTCAGGTCGTTCCGCGGGGTCGCCTCATGTATTTGGACAGGATGTCGCGGGCGGCGCGTGAAGTATTCGGGTCGTTCGCGGGAACGGCGGGTTTGTTGGTCGGCTGGCCTGGGATCGCCGGGATCTCCATAACCGTCGTACCGTCCGGGACTTCGGGGGACAGCCCCGAGGAGGGGATGTCGTCGCTGTCTTCGGCGAGGAGCATAGCGGCGAGTTGGTCGGCATCGATCTCGGAGGAGATCACGATCGGTTTGGGTGCGGGTTTGGGCACGGGAGTCGGTGTCGGACGATTCGCAGGAGGCGGTGTGGCACCAGCGACCGGGATGCGTGCGGGGGTGGGAGTCGGGACCGCAGCCGGTTCGACGCGGAGGATGAACTCCAGAGGCCCGACTTTGATTTTGTCCCCGTCGAACGTCTCGCGTTCGCCTTCGACCAGTTCTTCGTTGATCTCCGTGCCGTTGGTACTGCCGAAGTCGAGGACGAACACCTTGCTGTCGCGTACCGTAATGGCACAATGCTGTTTGCTGACCGCAGGGCTCGCCGGACGTAGCTGGCATTGGGGATCGCGGCCGATGAGGAATTGCTGGCCGGTGATGGGGATCACTTTGCCCTGATGGACACCCTGAGCTACTACCAGGCTGAGTTTCATATCACTCTCTCCCGAGTCGACGATTGATCGAAAGTATCCAAATCGTTTGGAAGGTGTCGCCGAGCCACCAGACGAATCCGAGCGGAGGCTCGGTAGTTCGACTGAGGTCGAAGGGGAACACCTACGGGCGGATGCGGTATCGGCTGGTGGATTAAAGGATATTCGACCCACGAAGTCCAGATAATAAGATTGTATGCACTCGATTACCGATCATCCATGCACTAAGACTGGGCATATTCATGAAGTTTTGCCGAACCCTCTCCCGTGCCCCGTTCGCGCTGGCGTTCCTTTTGCTTTCGTCGTGCCAGCAGCCGACGCTGATCGAGCCGGAGATCGTCCGGGAAAACAGAGATGTGACCCTGACGATCCGACTCGAACCGGGGGCCGATACCCCGACCGTCCGCGCCGCCCTCGACCGCTTCTCGCGCGAATGGTCCGCATCGACGGGGGCGACCGTCGTTGTGGATGCGAACGCCGCCGCCCCCTCGATCCGCGTCTTCCCCGCAGCCGAACTCCACGCGCTGGCGGGGTCGCTGCGGACGGTTCCCCCGGAACTGCGCTCCGCCCAGCATCCGTGGTATCGCTACAGCGACCTGATCCCCTGGGCGACCTCGCGCATCCTCGTGTCGGATGGGGCCGTCAAAGCTCTGCCGCTGGTGGGCGAGGGTCAGGTGCTGATCGGCCGCACCGACCTGATGGCCCGATATTTGCCGCAGTGGCAGGCCCTGCATCCGGGGGCCACCCTGGAACTGCCCTCGACCTGGGAGGAGTTCGCCGAGCAGGCGGCGTTCTACGCGGCCCGCACCGGGCTCCCCGCACTCGCGCCGATGTCGCCCGACGATATCGAACGGCTGTTTTACTCGATCGCGGTCGATTACGACCGCTTCCTTCTGACGGAGAGCGCGCGGGGATCCAGACTGCCGAAGCGCGAAGAAGAAGACCTGCTGTTCGGCTGGCAGTACAACCCGAGCAACTCGAAACCCCGACTCGACGCGCCCGCGTTCGCTCACGCGCTTTCGCTCATGAAGAAACTCGACCTGTATCGCCCGAATCCCGGTGCCGACTTCGCTCTGGCGGTCGTCACCATGCCGCAACTCGCACAGATCCTTGCGGTATCGGGGAACCGATCGCGGACCGCGGTGGGTCCTCTCCCCGGTGCGGGGTTCGTCTTCGATCCCGCGAGACCCGGCGAACGGCTGTCGGTCCCAGGCAGTCAGCCCAACCGGGTCCCATATCTGGGGTGGGGAACGGTACTGGGCGGGGTCCCCGCGGACAGCGCGCACCCGGAGGCCACGTTCGACTTCCTCGCCCGGATGGGTCATCCTTCGGAAGCCGCACTGAGTCTGGTCAGCGACGGGACACTGGGCGCGGGGCCGATCCGCACCTCGCAGGTGGAAGCCGGTCGCCCGGTCTGGAGCGGCTATCGCCTGCCGGTCGAACAAACCGATCGCCTCATCCTCGCGCTGCGTCCGCTGATGGCCCGAGGGGTCGTCAACGCGCGTTACGTCCTGCGTCTCCCCGACCAGAAGGCGAAATCGGCGATCCTGCAATCGGGGCTGCGCCAGGTGCTCTCGGGGTCGAAGACACCCGCCGAGGGGCTCGAAAGCGTTCGGAAAGGCTGGGAGAAACTCGACGATGCCAACCCCGATTTGTCGAAGCAGTTGCGCCGATCGCTGAACCTGTAAAGATGTCGCCGCCGACATCGAGGGCGGGGCGACCTGCCGAGCCCGAAACGTCGGTCGCAGCCCCCGAACTTCCGCAACTCCCGTCCGCCTTGACAGATATCCGGCCATGCCTTATCCCCGCTACCTCTGGAAGGTAGGGCCGAGCGAAGAGTCGCGCGGCAGTCCGTGGACCGCACCGGGAGATATTGATGATGTCGAATCGGAGAAGAATGTCCGACCGTCTGGTGCGGGTCGCGGTGCTGCTGGTGCTGTTCCTCGCCGGGGCCGCCCGCGCCGATACCCCATACGGAAAGCCGGTCGCCGAGATCGTCCCTCAGGGCAATAAGATCCGGTCCAACGCGGACATCATCTCTCAGATCAAGACCCGGCCCGACACCGACTTCAACGTGGTCACCGCCCAGGAGGACGTCAATCGCCTGTATTCGCGCGGCTGGTTTCGCAACGTCTCGATCAACACTGCGATTCGGCCCGATAACCGCGTGACGGTGTTCGTCATCGTCGAGGAGTGGTCCAACTCCATGAGCGAGGTCGTTTATCGCGGGGCGCAGCACCTCAGCGACGACGAGCTCTATAAGGCGACCGGGCTCCGCAAAGGGATGCCCATGAGCCCGATCGCCAACCAGTCGGCGGCCCAGGCGATCCAGCGCAAGTACTACGACGACGGGCGGATCTTCGCCAACGTCGTACTCGTCGAGGGCGGAAAGATGACCGATACCCGCGTCGTCTTCGACATCTCCGAAGGCCCCAAAGTCAAGGTCGATTCGCTCGAACTGAACTACGTCCGCCCGGAGTCCGGCGAGGTGAGCAAAGGCCGCCTCCGGACGCAGCTCGCTTCGAGTTCGTCGTTCCTGGGGATCGGCGGGTCCTACGACCCCTCGAAGGTCGAGGCCGACACCATCCGCATCCGCGACTACTACCGCAACCTCGGGTTCATGGCCGCGAGCGTGCAGGTCGAGCGCAAGTGGTCCAAAGATTACCGCAGCCTCGGCGTGATCTACCACATCGACGAAGGCCCGCGCTACCAGGTCAGGTCGGTCGGCATCGAAGGCAATAAGGTGTTCACCGAAGAGAACCTCTTGCGCCTGACCGACACGCGCCCCAACACCTGGTACAGCCGCGAAACCGCGCAGGTCGATATCGAGCGGATCAAACGTTACTACGGCTACACGGGGCGCAACGTCCCCGTAGACGAAAAGATCGTCGAAACCGAACCCGGTGTCGTCTCGGTGAGTTACCAGATCGTCGAGCGCGATCCCGTTCGCGTCGGCGAGGTCCGCATCGAAGGCAACGATTACACCAAAGACAACGTCATCCGCCGCGCGATCCCGCTGCGTCCGGGTCAGATCCTCAGCTACCCGGACATCCTCGCCGCCCAGCAGGCTCTGAGTAAGCTCGGCATCTTCGACGAAGACCCCGCCGCCGGTACCCGCCCGGAGGTCATCGTCGAAGACCCCGACAGCGACCAGCCGTTCAAGAACATCCTCATCAAGGTCAAGGAAAAGCCGACGGGCAGTCTGATCTTCTCGCTGGGGGTCAACTCCGAAGCGGGGCTCAACGGCTCGATCGTGCTCAACGAGCGCAACTACGACATCACCAGTTTCCCGACCTCGTTCGAGGAGTTGATCTCGGGGCGGGCGTTCCGGGGGGCGGGCCAGGAACTGAGGCTCGAAGCCGTGCCGGGGACGCAGTTCCAGCGGTACAGTATCAACTTCCGCGAACCGTCGCTGTTGGACAGCATCTACAGTCTCGGGGCGGGCGGGTACTACTACCAGCGCAACTTCCTCGAGTACAACGAATCGCGTCTGGGCGGTCGCGTCAATCTCGGCCGACACGTCGGCCAGAACGTCACACTCAATGCCGCACTGCGAGTCGAAGAGGTCGATCTGTACGGAGTCCAGGGGTCCGAACCCCAGGAGATCCTGAGGGATGCCGGGAAGAGTCTGCTGATCGGCGGTCGCATCGGCGCGAGCTACGACACCCGCGACAACTACCTGCGTCCGGGCGAGGGGATGTTTATCGACGCGGGCTACGAGCGGGTCACGGGCGATTACAACTACGGCCTGGCGACGATCGAAGCCACGCGGTACTTCACGACCTACCAGCGCAACGACGGTTCGGGTAAGCACGTTCTTTCGGCGCGTTCGCAGGTGTCGTATGCCGGCGAAAACGCTCCGGTGTACGAGCGGATCTACGGCGGGGGCTACCGGAGTATGCGCGGGTTCAGTTTCCGCGGGATCGGTCCGCACGTCGGCGACTTCAACGTCGGCGGTCGGTTCGGGTTCCTCAACAGCATCGAGTACCAGATCCCGATCGGTACCCGCGACAATCTGTACTTCGTGACCTTCCTGGATACGGGCACGGTCGAAAAGGACGTGAGCATCCGGGACTACCGGGCGACGGTGGGTGCGGGCTTGCGGATCGCGGTTCCGCAGTTGCTCGGACCGGTGCCGATCGCGCTCGACTTCGGGTTCCCGATCAACCAGGCTCCGGGCGACAAAAAGCAGATCTTCAGCTTCTGGCTGGGCTTCTTCAACATCTGATCCGGCGAGTTCGATTCGAGTGGGCGACCCGATGCGGGTCGCCCACTCGCGCGTTCGACGATCCACTTCCGACCGGTCCGCGCCTCCGATTCACTCGTGTTTGAAAGTCGATTTGCTGTCCCCCGTGCCGCTCCTCCGCAGCGGCCACGGGCGGATGCGATCGACCAGCTTCAGGTGTTCCGACAATCGCCACCGGTGGTGCGGCGTGCCGTTGCGGGCATCGAATGCGTCCGCGAGGGTTTCGCACAAACCGAGCACCCATACCCGCAGGTCCGCGACGTTCGCCGTCGTGCGCGCAGATTCCGGCAGTTCGGCGAGCACCTCTTTGGGGAGTCGCAGTTTCACGTCGGCGGTCAGGCAGTTGGCGAGCATCAGACCGCACAAATGGAAGGTGAACTGGCGGGAGATGTCCGTAGACTGGATCGCGGCGGGCAGGAACTTCTCGTACAGGGGGACCGCGGCATCGACGTTGGCGGTCAGGCACAGGAAGTCGATGTGGGCGGCGGCGATGTTGAACTCCTGCGGCTTGCGGGCGATCGGGCGGATTCCGCGGCGGTGGCAGGTCATCGCGTCGGCGAGGCGACCGAGCAGGAACAGCGGGTAGAGCAGGTCGCCGTTCGCGCCCGAGGCGAACCGCTCGTCGGTGATTTCGTTCCGGAAGAACGGCATACCGATCTCGACGGCCTTCTCGTACTTTTTCAGGAACACGACGTACGACATGTGGAACACCCGCTCGGTGACGAGGTCGTCGCTGAGGTGGTCGCGGGGGGCCGCCTTCCATTTGCGGTGGCAGTCGTTCGCCATTTTTCCGTCGCCCATGGCGATCGCGATATTGCGGCCCAGCAGCCAGACTGCCCGGAGGCTCGAACCCGCTTCGGTATAGCGGTCGATCATTTCGGCGAACACCTCCTCGATCTTCGCGCGCGGGATCGTCGGGAACGAGGTCAGTTCGTTGATGACCCAGCGGTACTCCCAGAGGAGGCGGTCGCCGGGGAAGCGGTTAGGGTACAGGTCGGACATGCTCAGACACCAGGAAAATGCCACCAGCAGCAGTTCGGGCTGCCCGCCGACCATCGCCGATTCCATCAATTCGCTGCGGATCTCGAATCCCCGCTCGAGTTCGTTGTGGGTGTCCGCGATGTCGGTCGCCTCCTGGAACATCGCGGTCCGCGTCGCTCCATAAGGTAAGTTTGCGGCCTCCATCGCGATCCGATCGATCCGTCGCATGTGGTCTTCCAGAGCACTCTCCCGTGTATGTGGCCTTTTATCTTATCTGCCGCCCCGTCGATTCTCTACGTCCGTCTCCGACAAACCCTCCGGCATTCGATTCCGATCAAATGCTGTGCCAGATTGCGTGCATCGATGCTGCGAATGTCGGCAACGAGTGGTAGACCGATCGTACGAATGTGAGCCATTGTTCCCGGTTTCGTGCTGAATCAGCAGTGCGACGTGCGATCGACCGCGAATCGGTTCGCATATGGCATGAATGTTGCACAGTTTCAGGCAGCGACTGAAGGGAGTCTCATCAATTCTGAATGAGATCTTCTCCATTCTGGTCGAGCGAATCGCTAAGATGATATTGCGTATCGGGGGAGCGAGGAGCGATCCGAACTTCCCGCGTCGGCCAGATGAATGTTGAAACCTGCCTTCCGATCCGGAGTCTTCCCAAAAGAACCCGGATATCTTTCGGGCTCTCTCTGCCCGACGAACGAGTAACGCGACGATTTCTTTCGAGGGTTGATCGAATGACCATCAAGTTGCGCCCCCTGTATGTCGTATTGGCTTTGTCTCTGGCTCTGACGGGAGTCAGCCACGCATTCCCGGAATGGACCGAGAATGCCGGTCTGGATTTCTGGAACGAGAACCAAATGCAGCTCGATCTGAACGTCGCCAACCGACGCGGCAGGGATCTCGAGGAGCAAAGCCATACGATCGCCCAGCGTCTCGAATACCGGGAATCGGTGATTCAGGATTTGTTCGCGGCCAGGATCGTATTTTCCGAGGCGGTCGCCCGCTTCCGATTCCTGTGCGAAACGCAGCCCGACGCGATGCGATTGTTGAAGCAGAACTTCGCGGGCGAGAGTGTGGACGAGTCGGTTGCCAAACAGGTCTGGAGTTTCGCGCAGGTCTACCTTCGGGTAATTCCGCCGAACGACCCCCTGAGAAACCGCTTGCTCAACGAAGCCGGCGAACTTCTTCCCGCAGATTATGTTGCCAGGACGCGATGAATAGGCGTATCATGTTCTGCGTCGGGAGTGCAGCGGCGGCTAACCGCCGCACCCGACTCAGAGACATTTTCCCCTGGAGACTGGCAGTATGCTGCGATCATTGGCTATCCTCACCGGCGTTTTGGCTCTTTCGATTCCCGCAAACGCGGCCGACCTCAAGGTCGGCGACACCTCGCCGGTGTTTGCGAAACTCGCCGGCACCGACGGCAAAGAACACTCCCTGTCCGATTACAAGCAGGACATTCTGGTCGTCGCCATCACCTGCAACCAGTGTCCCGCCGCCGTGGCCTACGAAGACCGAATCATCGAATTCGTCAAAAAGCACGGCAGCGAAAAGGTCGGCTACGTCGCCATCAACGTCAACAATGGCGAGTCGGACCGCATGGACAAGATGAAGGAACGCGCCAAGGAAAAGGGCTTCAACTTCCCGTACCTGTACGACCCGTCGCAGGAAATCGCCAAAGCCCTCAACGCCAAAGTGACCCCGGAATTCTACGTCCTCAACAAAGAACGTAAGATCGTATACATGGGGGCGTTCGACGACAGCATGCGCGACGCGAGCAAGGCCACGAAGAACTACCTCGAAGCCGCCGTCAAAGAAGCCCTCGAAGGCAAAACTGTGACCACCTCGAAGACCAAAGCCGTCGGCTGCGGCGTGGCGTACGACACCAAGTAAATTGCACTCGACTCGGTTCGAGCGAATCGGACCGACGAGATGCACGAACGGAACGAGCCCCACGCACATGTGCGTGGGGCTCGTTCCGTTTTTCGTCACTCCTACTGGACTTACCCGACCAGGATTCGAACCTAGACAAAGAAAACCAAAATTTCTTGTGCTACCGTTACACCATCGGGTAATTCATCGACCTCATCCACCGTCTCAATTCATCCGACCGTCTCACCTCGTCCGGTCAGCCTATTTTTCGCTACTCTGCGTCGAATGTCAATCCCGAACGATTTGAAACGCCAATTGTTCCAGTTGGATCGTCAGATCGACGTTCACGCATCGGATCGTCTCGGGGAGTCGCAGGATCACCGGGGCGAAGTTTAATATACCACGAATCCCGACTTCGGCCATCGCATCCGCTGCACTCTGAGCGAAATCGGCGGGTACTGTCAGGATGCCGATCTCCGCGTGGCAGGTTCGCGCAGTTTCCGGCAATTCCGTCATGGCCCGGATCGCCAGCGAACCGACCGCCGTACCCACTTTGGCCGGGTCCGAGTCGAACAGAGCCACGATGTCGAACCCCTGCTCCTGGAATCCACGGTACCGCAACAGCGCGCGAGCCAGATTGCCCACACCCACCAGGATCGTCTTCCACGAACGATTCACCCCCAGAACCTCGCGGATCGCCTCGATCAGTTCCGATAGCGGATAGCCGATTCCGGGACGACCCAGACTGCCGATACTCGCCAGATCCC
>Ga0105048_10019095_pt1 | contig 10519 bp, 7 predicted proteins | sample MAT05_FD_78382 | JGI IMG/M metagenome (GOLD analysis project Ga0105048, IMG submission 78382) | Freshwater microbial communities from Lake Fryxell liftoff mats and glacier meltwater in Antarctica - MAT-05 | ecosystem: Environmental > Aquatic > Freshwater > Ice > Liftoff microbial mat | place...
CGCTGACCACCAACAAAGATCATATCGCCGACCTTCCATCCATGAGAGAACGGCAGCGTCTTGTCCCAGCTCCAGTGCTCGGGCGGTGACAACAGTTGTTTCTCTTCTCCGACGACGGCCCACGCATCGACGAGAATCAATGCGCCTTCTCGATCCAGATTGACAAACGTTTCGGTCGTGGTTGGACCTGGAGCCGAAAAATACGTATTTCGAACTGCGTCGAGTTCCGTCATGAAGTTTGTCACTGCCGTTTGGTCGCCATCGCAGTGAAGATAGACATTGTGCTTCACAACGTCAGCCATGCTGGCTCCCGCTTCGGCCAGAACCCGCTTCAGTGACTCGAATGCGTTCGTCGCCTGAGTCGCAATATCCGATCCGACCACTCGGCCATGCTCGTCAAGAGACATTTGTCCGCCGACGAAGATCAGATTTCCGGCGCGCACTGCCTGAGTTCCAGACGACGCACCACCAGAATGGCTGGCAGGACAAACAAGCTGCATCTTCACTGTTGATACTTTCCGTTGATGACACGATTTGATCGGCACAGAGTTGCCAATTCTAATGTCCTCGGCTCGAAAAGCCACACAAGCCCATCGCACTCCTGTGGTGCGTGCAGTCGCCGATTTCGGTAGGTCCTGCTTGCCGAGCAGGACTTCGCGGCCACGCCGCGACGAGTCGCGGTCAAAAGGAGAGCCACGCGACGACGTGGAGCGGATGTGCGACCCAAGGCGGTTCGCCTTACGGCGAAAGTCCTTTCCGGCAGAAAGGACCTGCTTTGACAATCATCCGCGACTGCACCCCTTGCGATTCTCGCTGAGTCAGTGGGACGGAGTGACTACGGTTCAGCCCAGCGACAACTTCAGCTCAGGAGCGAGGAGTTCCCGTAGTTTTTCGAGTGCCTTAAGCTGCAGTTGTCGCACGCGTTCCTTCGAAAGCCCCATATCGGCAGCGATCTCACGCAGCGTACGAACTGGGCTGTTTTCGGACTTCAGCCCGAAGCGACTTAGCAGGATCTGATGTTCCCGGTCATCGAGGACAGAACCCGCACGGGCAAGTAAGTTCTCCACAACTGTTTGTGGATCATCGCATATCGGGAGTTCCAGATCCTTGTCTGGAACTGCCGAAAGCATCTCGGTGGCAGCATTTGGAAACCGTTCTCTGCGACGCTGGCGAGTTTTCCAGAGTCGAAAGAAATGTCGCTGGATCGAATGCGTGGCGTATGTACTGAAGCGGAAGCCTCGAGAATAGTCAAAACGGTCGATGGCACCCATCAGGATCATGCAGCCGTCGCTGCAGAAGTCGTCAACATCGCCATTCTGGGATGAAAACTTTCGGGCGATGCTTGAGACCAGACGCAGGTTCGAATTCACAAGCTGCTCGCGAATCTGTTCAACCAAATCCAGACACTTATCAATTTCATCCATCGCCTTGTTCGAAGGTGCCGTCGGAGACAGGCGACTTCGGATCCTGCTCACGCGGAATCTCAACAGGTTCAGAGCCCGGAAAAGCACTTGTTCCTGCTCGAAGGTCAGCAGCGGGGCGTCAGTATTCCAGTCGCGGAACACAGGTCCTTCGTTAAGATCCAAACTCGAAGCTACCGACACGGATTGGCGGTCTTCGATCGTTTGTTTGCGAAGCGATTCCATCGATTCGACCGCTGCCTCAATGGGCGTAGCGTCTCCTTCCAGACTCTCGAAGTCGTTTGCTGGAATGAATCGGACCTCGATCGCCAGCAAGGCGGTCGCTCGAAGTTGCGATTTTGAACCGACCGTCAATTTCTTCGGAGCAGGCTCACACAATGCCTGCGAACGGCGATTTGAGGAAGTGCGTGATTTGAGCTTATTTGACATCGGGCACACTCCATATTCATTCGGAACGATCGTGTTTAAACGTCCATAAATTTATAAAACATTCACTTCAATGTCAACCGGCATGCATTCGAAGAAATAACAGATCCAGGCATAAATGTTCTAATTTTTGTAGACATTATCGAAATAATTGGAAAACTCAGCGCAAGAATTTAACGTTCTGATTAATTAAATATCGTTCACGTAGCTCAGTCGCTCCGCCGACTGAGATTCAGGGCCACATCGTGGTCAAAGAAAGGGGCATGACTATAGTGACCGAAATGGGGCGTTGACTTCACTCGACGTACTCCAATGGATTCCGAAAACCGTCTCAAAGAAAACGAGCATCACATGATCACAATTGACTGGGATGCCGACGATCGATGCTACGTGCTGAGATGCTCGGTTATGCTGTCGCATTCTCGCGATGAAGTCTTTACGTTCTTCAGTGATGCGTTCCAGTTGGAACAAATCACACCGGCTTGGCTGAATTTCCGCATAGCCACGCCCGGACCCATCGAACTGAAAAGGGGCAGCCTGATCGACTATCGCATTCGGCTGCACGGAATTCGCATTGGATGGCAAACGGAAATCTCATCATGGGAACCACCCTATTCATTCACTGACCGTCAGGTTCGCGGGCCATATCGGCTCTGGGAGCATCTGCATACGTTTGAAGTAGTTGAAAGCGGAACGCTGATTATGGACAGCGTCCGCTACCGAGCAATTGGCGGACGTCTTGCCAACTGGCTGATTGTAGAAAAAGACCTTCGCAGAATCTTTGAGTATCGGCGGCGGCGAATACTGGAGCTGTTTCCCGCAACAGCATCGGTTACGGAAGCGGCAAACTCATGACGCAGACTCCCGCCGTTCGTGTCCGGGATCTCAACAGTCATCCGGCCCGCCATGACGGCAAATTCGTCGTCTACTGGATGACGGCATGTCGGCGGCTGTCATCCAACTTCGCTCTTCAGCGCGCGGCCGAGCTCGCTCGCGTGCATCGAAAGCCCCTGTTGATCGTCGAAGCCTTGCGGCTTGACTATCCGTGGGCAAGTCGTCGATTGCATGCGTTTGTGCTGCAGGGAATGCGTGACAATCGCGACCATGCGATGCGGTATTCGCATTGCTACGTGCCGTTTGTGGAGACGACGGCAGGCCAGGGCAGCGGGATGATGGAATGGATTGCATCTCAGGCAGCCATGATCGTGACCGACGACTTTCCGTGTTTCTTTTTGCCACGCATGATCAACGCTGTCGCGCGTCGCGTTGACGTGAAGCTGGAAGCTGTCGATTCCAATGGTCTGTTTCCGATGCATGTCGCAGACACGGAATTTTCCACCGCGTACGCATTTCGTCGTTATCTGCAGAAGAATCTGAGTGTGTATCTTCCTGTGATGCCGGAGTCGGAACCGCTGTCCAACCCGGAAATTCCGCGGCTGACAGTGCCGCCGGCAGAAATGACCTCACGTTGGCCCGCCGCCGATCTGTCGCTGCTCAACTGCGAAGCGGAAGCACTGGATCGTTTGCCAATCGATCAAGGTGTGAAGGAGGCGGCCATGACAGGTGGCCCGAACGCCGCTCGAAAGCAGTTGGACAGCTTTCTAAAAGTGCGGCTGAGTCGATATGCAAAGGATCGAAATCAGCCAGACGAAGATGCATCCAGTGGTTTGTCACCGTACCTGCACTTTGGTCACATTTCCGCGCATGAGGTTTTTCAGCAGCTTGCAGCACAGGAAGCCTGGTCGATCGACAGCCTCGCCGATCCGAAAAAAACGCGCGGCAGTCGAGTCGGCTGGTGGGGTATGTCGGAGAATGCCGAGTCGTTTCTGGATGAACTTGTGACGTGGCGAGAACTGGGGTTCAACATGTGTTCACGTCGCCGGGACTTCGACCGCTACGAATCACTTCCGGAGTGGGCTCAGTCGACACTCAGAAACCACGAGTCCGATCCGCGCCCCGTCGTCTATTCGTTTGACCAGATACGAAACGCCGAAACGCACGATCATTTATGGAATGCCGCTCAATATCAGCTGACATCGACAGGCCGCATGCACAACTATCTGCGCATGTTGTGGGGCAAGAAGATTCTTGAATGGTCCGAAACACCGCGTGCCGCGCTTGGCACCATGATCGAACTCAACAACCGTTTTGCCGTGGATGGACGCAACCCGAATTCCTACTCCGGAATTTTCTGGGTACTGGGGCGTTACGATCGCGCGTGGGGTCCTGAGCGTCCGATCTTCGGCAAGATCCGATATATGACTTCAGAAAACACAGCTCGAAAGCTGCATTTGAGCAGGTATCTGCAACGTTTTTCACCGCAATAACCACAAATTGGCCGACCCCGGATACTTTGCCGTCATCTCTGGCGAATGACCGTTGCCGTGTTAAACTGCCTACCGAATGATTCTTATTTGTGGTCCTGGATGCTTAAAAAATGGGTCAGGAACCAATAGGGCGGAGCACCCTTGTGGCCATTTGGCTATTGGTTCCTGACCACTTTTTAAAGCCCTTGCCCGGATTGTGATCTGTTTTCGAGAGGCAACTTTCATGCGACTTTCCGTACTTTCGTGGATTTGTGCAGCAGTCCTGGGGGCTACTGGCCTGACGATCAATTCTGCCTCGGCTGGCGATACTCTGGTTTTTGAACCACCCAAACCCGGCGACAACGTCAAGCATGTCGTGCTGATTTCAGGCGACGAGGAATATCGGTCGGAAGAATCGATGCCGATGCTGGGCAAGATTCTCAGTCAGAATCACGGATTCAAATGTACGGTATTGTTTGCTTTCGGACCCGACGGTGCTGAATACATCGACTCGAACAATCAAAAAGGCCTGCGTGGACTGGAGTCTCTGGATTCTGCTGATCTGATGATCATCGCGACTCGATTTCGTCATCCTGATGCGGAGCAGGCAAAACACATCGCTGCATTTTTGAATGCCGGCAAGCCGGTGATCGGACTGCGGACGGCAACGCACGCATTCCAGGGTGGTGAGAAAATCGGCGACTCACTGACGTATGACCAGTTTGGTCGTCAGATTCTGGGTGAGCAATGGGTTTCACATCATGGGCATCATAAAGTTGAGGGGGCGCGGAGCGTCGTGGAACCGGGAGCCGAGCACCACGTGATTCTGCAAGGCGTCTCCGAGATTTTCGCGCCGAGCGACGTCTATGGCGTCACTCACCTGACTGATACTGACACAATTCTGCTGCGTGGTGCCATTACGGAATCTCTGGATCCTGCATCAAAGACGCTCGTCGATGACGCCCGCAACAAACCCATGCAGCCACTCGCATGGTTGCATCCTTACACCGCCCCCAACGGCAAAGCAGGCCAGTCTTTTTGTACAACCGCCGGCGCGTCATTGGACTTTGTGGATGAAGATCTGCGGAGATTGATTGTGAATGCGGCGATTTATCTGACCGGGGGCAAGGTGCCCGAAAAAGCCGACGTGGACTACGTCGATCCGTTTTATCCAACGTTCTTCTGCTTCATCAACGAACCGGATTATTACAAGAATCTGAACATGAAACCTGAAGACTTCGGCCTCGGCAAAGCTCCTCACCGACCGGATCCTCCCGGCAATCCTGCCTGGCCCTTCCGACCGACTCCGGGGAAAAAGTAGCCTTGGCGTTTTCGATTCTCTTGCCTCTAAGGCGAGCGGCAGATTTCTGGTTGCCGTCGAAAACCAAGGCTAGCGCCCTGCGGCTAATAAAATCAGCCGCCACACGCTAGCGTCCGGTTGTTCGGCTTGGTAGTTCTTAATCTGCCGCTCGCCTGATAGCTCGGCGTGAGCAAGAGTATCCTCGCATTCAACACTGTCCTGTGAAAGATCTTCTTCATGCCTCGAATCAAGGCGTTTCAGGCTTTGCGGCCGGTTCCGGAACTGGCCGCCAAAGTGGCGTCCGTTCCTTACGACGTCGTCAATCGGGACGAAGCGGCGGAGCTGGCGGCGGGCAATCCGTTGAGCTTTCTGCATGTGGTCCGACCCGACATCGACTTCCCCCGCGACAAGAATCCGTATGATCCTGATATCTACGATCAGGCATCTGACAACTTTCAGAAATTGATCAGTGACGGTGTCTTGCAGCGTGATCCTGCAAACTGCGTCTATGCGTATCGTCAGATCATGCAAGGCCACTCACAAGTCGGCATCGTCTGTTGTTGCCATGTTGACGACTACGAAAACAATCTCATCCTGAAGCATGAAAAAACCCGGAAGAGCAAAGAAGACGACCGAACGCACCATGTGCTGGCCTTGAATGCCAATGCGGGCCCCGTGTTTCTGACATATCGCGGCGTCGAACACATCAACTTTATGGTGGCTGCTGTGTCAAAGACGGAGCCGCTCTATGACTTTGTCGCGGGCGATGGTGTGCAGCACACGGTGTGGCGGATTGAAGACGCGGAGCCATTCGTTGAGGCGTTGTCTGCGGTGCCCCATTTCTACATAGCCGACGGCCATCATCGGGCGGCCAGCGCATGGCGTGCCGGGAAGGAACTCCGACGCAGGGCTCCCGGCGGTACTGGAGACGAAGAATGCAACTGGTTCCTTTCCGTGCTGTTCCCGTCAAGTCAGCTCCGGATTCTGCCGTACAACCGCGTGCTGAAAGAAATGAATGGGCACACCGTCAGCGACCTCTTGGAAAAACTCAATGCGCTGGGTGAGCTTGCTCCCGCGGACAGTCCGGTCCCGGATGCACCGGGTTCATTCTGCTTTCTGATTGATAACCATTGGTGGAAACTCACGATCCCGCCAGACCCTTTGTTCGTCAATGATCCGATCAATTCTCTGGACGTCGCCATTCTGGAACGTCTGGTTCTGCATCCGATCTTCGGCATCGAAGACGTTCGCACAGACCCGCGCATCGACTTCGTTGGCGGGATTCGAGGCACTGCTGAATTGGAACGACTGTGCATTCCGGGTGCGTGGTCCGTCGGAATTTCGATGTATCCGACGACGCTGGAACAACTGATGACTGTCTCTGATGCGGGTGAGATCATGCCGCCGAAAAGTACCTGGTTTGAACCAAAACTTCGCAGCGGACTGCTGGTGCATACGCTGGAAACGTTAACTGCGGGGCATCCGCCTCGGTAATTTTGTGAGACGATGGCGTGCTGGAACCCAGGACTCGAATTCGAGGTCACGAACGAACTCGCCGCGATCATGCGACTGAGCTGACTCAGGATTATGCCGAAGCGATCGCAGAACTCATCGAGCAGACCGGCGAATGCCGCGTGCGTGACCTCGCAAAGCGGTTTGCGGTCAGTCATGTGACAGTCAATCGAGCGATCGCCAGGATGAAGCGGGATGGCTTCGTGGACACGGAACCGTATGCCCCGATCACGCTGACGGAAAAAGGGAAATCGCTCGCGGAGTTTTCTGAACGGCGGCATCGAATCGTGTTCCGGTTCCTGACCGCGCTCGGAGTCAGTGAACGCACGGCGTCAATCGACAGCGAAGGAATCGAACATCATGTGAGTGAAGAGACGCTGCAACTGATGGAACAGTTTGGTACGAAAAAGGACGCGAAAAAGCCGTAACTTGACTCTCCGAGTCGAGATCCCCGGCACTCGACTCAGGGAGTTAAGCACCCATGCATGAGTTTCTTCGTTTAACGGCTAGCCGAAGGCGTAGGTTTTCTGGCAAATTGCCTACGCCTACGGCTCGCCGTTAAACGAATTATGCTCGATAACTTGTGCATGGGTGCTTCTGCGGCACGAAAATCACTTTCCAGAAATTATAGAGATGACTCCTGACATTAACATTCGAACGACTCCGGACATTACCCTGCGCACACTCGCGGCGCTGAGTCTCGCGTGGTTGATCGTTTTATCAACCGTAGCGGCAGACGATCGCGAAACAACCAGTTACGTTGCCACCGTCGCAGGCAATGGTAAGGACGTTACGATCCCATCAGAAGGTCGGGCGACAGAAACGGCGATTTCGCAGCCGTTCGGAATCTGCATTGGCCCGGACGGCGCGCTGTATGTGTGCGAAGTCGGCTCACATGTGATTCGTCGAGTCGATCTGCAGTCCGGTATGATGACCACTGTTGCAGGCAGCAGCCGCAAAGGATATGCGGGCGACGGCGGACCAGCGGCGGAAGCCGAACTCAACGAACCCTACGAAGTGCGATTTGACAGCCACGGAAACATGATATTCGTCGAAATGCAGAATCACGTTGTGCGGAAAATGGACGCAGAATCAGGCACGATTTCAACTCTGGTCGGCAATGGCACTGCCGGTTTTTCAGGGGACAACGGACCAGCAACCGCCGCACAACTGAATCAGCCGCATTCTATCGTGCTCGACAACGAAGACCGACTTTATATCTGCGACATAAAGAACCATCGCATCCGATCGGTCGATCCAGCGACCGGGATCATGACGACCTTTGCCGGAACTGGTGAACGGTCCGTGACGCTGGATGATGGGGGACTGGATGGAACGTCTCTCAACGGCCCGAGAGCTCTCGATTTCGACGGACAGCATGGGCTCTATCTCGCACTCCGCGAGGGCAATGCAATTTTTCGAATCGATCTTCAGGAACGCACGCTGCAGCATCTGGCGGGAACCGGCAAAAGCGGCTATGCGGGCGATGGCGGCCCTGCGAAAATCGCCCAGCTGGCTGGTCCGAAAGGTGTCAGTTTGTCCAAAGCCGGTGACCTGTACTTCGCCGACACGGAAAGCCATACCGTCCGCGTCCTGCGAATGTCATCCGGGATTGTGGAAACCGTCATTGGCGACGGCAAACCCGGTGACGGACCGGATGGCGATCCGAAACACTGCCGCCTCAATCGGCCGCACGGGGTCTTTGTTTCAGCCGACGACTGGCTCTACATCGGCGACAGCAGCAACCACCGCGTTCGCCGACTTAGCCTCATCCAGCGATGAGCGAGACACGGAATGCGCTACATTTACTTTTCCGATCATGTTGCAGATGAGTTTGGGTGCGATGGCGGATCAAGGGAATGTACGATGGACATTCATGTCCGTCGTATGGGCATGAAACACGGTCGAAGCGAACATTATTATGCCTTGACTGCGATTCGGCAGGCGGTCCTATAACGAATCCGTCCTTGCATTCAATCGGTCCGAGGCGAGTGGCGATGCCGCGCTGGAATTCCCCCCGTGGACGGTAGCAATTGAGCGATCAGAAAGGCATAGTGCGCGTTTACGTCTCACCGTCCCGCCGCTCCTCCTGCCCCCGAGGCTCCCTCAATGAAAACACTGATTGCCGGATTTGTATCGCTTGCATGTGCATTGAATGCGTTGATCGTCGTGGCTCAGGACCGGATGCCCGATCCGAATGTCATTGCCGCATCGAAGGTGATCGCGATGCAGGAAACTGTTGCATGGTCTGATCTGTTCAACGGAAAAGACCTGACCGGCTGGACCGGCGACACCGCTGGCTACGCCGTGCAGGATGGGATCCTGATCTGCAACAAGGGTGGCAAGTCTCTGGCCACGGAGAAAGAATACAGCGACTTCGCGTTGCGTTTCGAATTCAAACTCGAAGAAAGCGGCAACAGCGGGATTGGCATCCGAGTCCCCAAAGACGGTCATCCGTCACGCGACGGCATGGAGATTCAGATTCTGGACCACGACGGCAAAGCGTATAACGGCGATGCGGTGATGACGGACGGCAAGACTCAAAAGCTGAACTGGCTGAAACCTTGGCAGTATCATGGCTCAATTTATGGCATTTATCCCGCAAAAACCGGCTATCTGAAACCCGTCGGCGAATGGAACTCGGAAACGATCATCGCGATTGAGGATCATATCATGGTGATCGTGAACGGAGCCGTTGTCGTGGATGCATTCCTGGACAACACCACTCCGGTTGACGGAAGTCCTCACGCCGGAATGAAGAACAAGCAGGGTCACATCGTGCTGGCCGGGCATGACGATCGAGTCGAATTCCGGAACCTGCAGCTGGCGGATTACGCGCCATCGCCCACACAGCCGACGACGACCGCCGACAACACACCACCTGCGGGATTTACGGCCTTCTTTAACGGAAAAGATCTGACCGGCTGGAAGGGACTGGCCGATGGCAACGCGAACAGTCGGAGAGCCCTGAGCGGCCAGGCCTTGACGGACAAACAGGCCGAAGCCGACGCAGTGATGAAAGAACACTGGACTGTCGCAGACGGCATTCTGATCTACGACGGAAAGGGCGACAGCCTTTGTACTTCAACAGACTACGGCGATTTTGAATTCTACGTTGACTGGAAGATTCCTCCCGGAGCAGACTCCGGCATCTATCTGCGTGGTACACCGCAGATTCAGATCTGGGATCCCTGGGACGCGCGAATGCCGGCAGGACAATCCGATCCGACGCGACCTGAGGAATGGGTCACACAGTACGCCAATGGACGCAATCTCGGTTCCGGGGGACTGTGGAATAATCGCCGCTGGCGAAATGCACCCACAACGCTGGCGGATAAAAAACCGGGCGAATGGAATACATTCCTGATCCGCATGGTCGGTGACAAAGTGACCATCTGGCTAAATGACAAACTGGTTGTGGATCGCGTCGCGCTGGAAAACTACTGGGACCAGACCGGCCTGACACCCCTCGTGCGCGCTGATCAGATCGAACTGCAGCATCATGGCAGCGAACTGTTTTTCAGAAACATGTACATCCGCGAATTGCCGTATTA
>Ga0105048_10019096_pt1 | contig 10519 bp, 7 predicted proteins | sample MAT05_FD_78382 | JGI IMG/M metagenome (GOLD analysis project Ga0105048, IMG submission 78382) | Freshwater microbial communities from Lake Fryxell liftoff mats and glacier meltwater in Antarctica - MAT-05 | ecosystem: Environmental > Aquatic > Freshwater > Ice > Liftoff microbial mat | place...
ATCGATAGTCTTGGCCGCAGGTGGTTTCGCCGTGGGCAAGGCCGGCGGTTCGGCTGCGGAGGGCTGACGTGTAGGGGTGGCGAACGCTGCGACCAAACTCGCGATCACGATCAAGAGGGTAGTCTTCATCGGTTACATTTCCGTTGTGGTTATTCGTTTCTCCTCGCGAGTATAACCGGCGCGGACGAGACAGGGTTTAACAACCGGGTAACGCCGCCAGCGACATTAGCGAAGCGGTCTTCCACATCCCACAAGACCATAAATGGCAAATCGTTGTGGAAATTCGGCTCCAGCGATGAGCGACCCGGTTTCCCACCCAATACCCAATTGAACCAAGCAAAAAAATCGTCGTGCCGTTACCATCCGTGGAGGTTCGGGCGTCGTCGAATTACCAGACGAGTCCATCGAATACTCCGCTCGTTACAATCCTAACCCGCCTAACCTTCCTTCGAGGTTCTCATGCGAACATTCCTGCGGGCGACCGCTCTGTTCATCGCTGCCGTCGGCACCGCTGACAACGTGTTGGCGTGCAAGTTCGCACCCCCAAGCCCTCCTGCCCGCCGGGCGATCATGGCCGAGACGGTGGTTGTCGGCAAAGTCTCCGGGTTCGAGAAGGAACTCGTGCAGGCCGCTCCATACCCTGGGGTCAAGGAGAAGGTCGGCTACAAGGTCGCCACGATCAAGATCGACGCTGGGCTGATCGGTGCCGAGAGTATGAAGGAGATCAAGGTTGGCTTCATCGCTCCCGTCAAGGCAGACCCGAACGGACCCGTCGGGGGCATCCGAGTTGTCGAGTCATGCGGTCATCAGCCAGTCTTTGAACTGAAAGAGGGCCAAGAGTTGATCCTGTTCCTGGTGAAGCACCAGAGCGGCGACTTCTACATGATTCCGGGGGGAACTCCTCCGGTGGACCTGAAGAGCGGAGATCAGGCCAAGAAGGATCTCGAGTCCGTGAAGAGCGTCGCTGCGATCCTCGCCGACCCGATGAAGGCGCTCAAGAGCGACAAGGCCGAAGTTCGAGCCGAGGCGGCAGCAGTGATGGTTCTGAAGCACCGGAACTACCCCGTTCTCGGCGGCGAAGTCGATCAAGTCGCCATCGGAGCCGACGAGAACACGCTCGTCCTCAAGGGATTGATCCAGGGCGATTGGAGCATCCAAAACGCACGGTTCGACGCACACCCGAGCCCTTTCCAGGCCTTCCAGTCCCTGAACCTGACGGACAAAGACGGCTGGATCGCCCCGATCATCGTGAACGCTCCCGGCGCTCCGCCCGCGGATTACGGCCTGATTCAGAAGGACGCATTCATGAAGTGGCTCGACGGTGAGGGGAAGAACTACCAGATCAAGAAGATGGTTCCCAAGACGCAGAAGTAATGCGGAATCCTGAACGGGTTCAGAACTCGGTAACAGTTTCGGCTGAGATGTTCATGAACATGCCTGTTTCCCTCGAACTGGTGGTTGCGAAGCCACAGTTCACAGAGGAAACAGGCATGTCTCTTTCGACCACTTCGCTTCCCCATCTTTTCCGCGAGTTCGGCGGACCTTCATCGGCAGAACTTGTCGTGGCAAGCCGCGCAGGCGTTGTCGAATTTTTCGCGCCTAAATCGTCCGAGTTGCGACCGTTAGTAATGTGTTCCCCTGGCGAGAGCTTCAGGCTCCGATCCGGACCCGGTCACGATTCGATGCCACGATCTCGATAACGATGGTTGCATCATGAGCGAGATATCCTCACGCGCTGCTGCGCTACTGATGCGGCATTATCCGTCGCTGTACGGATACGTGTACGTGCTGCTCGGCAATCATGTGGACGCGGAGGATGCTCTCCAAGAGGTCGCGATGGTCGTGGCTCGGAAGTTCGGCGAACTCGAACATGAGGACGACTTCCTCCCGTGGGCTCGCGGCATCGCCCGGATCGAAGTGTTATCCGCCAAACGTCGCCGTGCCCGGCTCCCGGCGCTGGCCGACCCCGTAGCACTCCAGGCGATGTCGGATGCCGCCCACGATGTGGATCAGGCAACGGTGTGGTCTGAGCGACACGCTGCCCTCCAGAAATGCGTCGAGGCGCTTCCGGCTGAGAGCCAGCAACTTATTCGATTGCGCTACAGCGATGAGTGCCCGGATGTCGAGACTCTCGCCCGTCGCGTGAACCGAACCGTGTCGGCCACCTACGGTTTGTTGAAGCGAATCCGCCAACTGCTCCGCGATTGCGTCGAGCGTAAACTCGCGGAGTCGCACTAATGCCAGCCGATCGCGATGCCGACACGATCGCCGAATACCTCGACGGGCAACTGGCACCGGAGGAAGCGGTCGCGTTTCGAGATCGGGTTGTTTCCGATCCCATCTTCGCCCGAGCGCTTTACCTTGCGGCGGTCGATGAAGCATTCCTCCGCGCTCAGGCTCGTGGTGACGGCGAGTCTCGCCCCAAAGCGGCGACTGCGGGCTGGCGATCGCGCTTTCGCCGCACATACCGGGTCGTGGGGTTGGCGGTGTTGGCAGCTTCGCTCCTGTTCGTTTGCTGGTCGATTTGGCCATCGTCCACGCCGCGAGAACAGGTCGCACGGGTCGAACGCATGACCGCCTGCCAGTGGGCAGACGGAACAATCCCTCGCGGCAGTGTCGCTCTTGGGCAAGCGTTTCAACTGCGTTCCGGCGTGGCCGAGTTCGTCACCCAGACCGGCGTGCGAACCGTGTTCGAGGGGCCGTCCGCGTTCCAATTTGAAGGGGCCGACACCGTCCGATTGACGTCCGGTCGGCTGTTCTGCGATGTACCGAGGGGGGCGGAAGGGTTCACCGTTCAGACTGCGAACGGTCGGGTGGTCGATCTCGGGACGCGGTTCGGAGTCGAGATTGGGCCTGCGGGCGAAACGGAAGTTCACGTGATTCAGGGCCGGGTGCGGACTGAGATCAGCGATTCGTCCGCGAGGTCGGAGTTGGCGGTCGGTCAGGCCGGACAGTTTCGTTCGGGTTCAGCGGCGCTCGCAATGGTTCCTTTCCAAGGAGCGAAGTTCACGACCGCCAGCGGGCTCATTTATGAACCGTTCGACTACCAACCGCGTCTCCCACTCGTCGGACAAGGGCAGTGGTTCGACCGTGACGCCAGCATGCCGTCACCGGGGTTCGAGACGCTACGTGTTCTCCGGTATCCCGAATTGCCTGCACCTCGGGGAATGGCACTCAATCTAAACCCGTCTGGCGGAAAGGCAACCCGCCCCGTTGGACGACCGTGGCCAGCCACGTTCACCTCTGCGCTCATCTGGATCGATGACGATTTCATCAAGGGAATGAGAATGAACCGAATCGGAACGGTCGGGTTGATCGGTTTCGGGCAATCCGATCCGGCGAAGCCCGCGGTCCGGCTCATTGTCAAGCCCGGCAAAGGGAACAACGAGTTGTATCTCGGTCTTCGGGTCGGAGATCAAATCAGCTGGTCTACCTCGCCGCAGAAGTACGAGGAAACGCAGTTCGTGGTTCTCGAAACCAGTGGAACAACCGCGCGACTGTGGGTCAACCCATCGCCAACGAGCTTTGAAGCGGAAACTCCACCGACCGCCGATGTCGAGACCGCACTATCCGTTCCACCGACGATTGAAACACTCTGGCTCGGGGAATCTGGAGCACCGAAATTCGCCTGGTGGCAGATCGACGAAATCCGCGGCGGTTTCCGCTGGGCCGATGTCACGCCACGGGCGGTTGCTCGCTGATAACCTTGAGTTCGAGCGATTCTTTCAGAATTCGCGCCTAACGAACCGTTCCTCGAACCGATTGTTTGTGCGGTTCGATCGTCGTTCTCCCGCCAGCCCGCGATAGCCGAATCCCGCCCCACTACCACACGCTCAGGTTGAACCATATGACCCGCCTCTTCCTCGCTCTGCTGGGAGTCGTGGCCACCACTTCGGCCGCAGTGGCTGCTGAACCTGCTCTCGAATTCGTGAAGACCCATTGCATCAAGTGCCACGGGCCCGACAAACAACTCGGCGACGTTCGCCTCGACAACCTTTCCGCAGTACCAGCCAAATCTGCCAAGCAGTGGGAAGCGGTCCGTGACCAAATTCGCGATGGGCTGATGCCCCCGCCGAAGGAAGTGCGACCCGCCACGACCCAGACGCGGGCGGTGATCGCATCGCTGACGGCCGCGCTCGGCACGAAGCCGGGCCACTTGCCAATCCAGGGGAACTTGATGCCGCACGAGTTACTGTTCGGAGTTCCCGCGAACTCACTCGGAGCATCGCCGCCGCGTATCTGGCGAGTCTCCCCGACGGGGTACGCCGCTTCGATCCGACCGTTGTTCAAGGAATCGCTGCGTTACGTCAATCCATTCATGCTCGGCGGCGGGACGGGGTTTCGAGATTACGCCGAGATGCACTCCGCGGACGAGGCAGTCACCGAGGTGTTGCTGCGGAACAGCGCCCTGATCGTCGATGTTCAGACCATGCAAGGCTCCAACGGCGCACACCGCGAGTACCTGAAGTTGATGGACCCGAAGGCACACACCAAGGAACTCATCCGTGCCGCGATCAAGCAGCAGTTTAGCCTAGCGGTTCGACGTGCCGCGACGGACGAGGAGGTGGACCGGTACTTCGGGCTGTACGAAACCGGTCTGAAGGCTGGCGACGCGGTCGGTGCGTTCAAGACCGTTCTGCAAGCTGTCATCCTTCGGCCAGACGCGATCTACCGCTACGAACTCGGTTCTGGCCCGGTTGCGGCTGGTGGCCGACGTATGCTCTCTCCGATCGAACTCGAACAGGCAATCTCGCTCAGCATTGGGAACAGTCGCGACCTCAAGTTGGTTCCCGAACTCACGGCCGCGATCGCCAAAGGCGATGCTGCGGTGAAGGACGTAGTTGCCCAATACGTCCGCAAGACCATCGCGGAACCGAAGGGTGAGCGAGGGCGTGCGATGGCGTTCTTCGCCGAATATTTTGAATACTCTCGGGCCACGACCATCTTCAAGGATAAGCCGGAAAAGTCGGCAACATCGCCTGCGTTCGCCCACGACCCGCATTGGCTGATCCACGATACCGACCTGCTCATCCACCGCGTTCTCGACGAGGATCGTGATGTGTTCCGGGCGTTGCTGACCACGCCGTTGTCGTTCGTGAATTGCAATCTCGTCGAGGACAAAAAGACCCGATTGAAGAACATTCAGGCCCCGGGGCACCGCTCAAACAACAAGGACACCCGGAGCGTTGAGTTCGTCTACGGCTTCGACGAGTGGCCGGCCAATCAGCCGGTTGAACTGCCGAAAGACACGCGAATCGGCGTTCTCATGCAACCGAGTTGGCTCGCGGGGTGGAGCACGAACTTCGACAACGACCCCGTGCGCCGCGGCCGCTGGGTCCGCGAGAAGTTGCTGGGCGGCACTGTTCCGGACCTGCCCATCGGAGTCGTGGCGGCTGTCCCCGAAGACCCGCACCGCACCTTCCGCGACCGCCTTACGGTCACCCGCGACGCGAAATGCTGGAAGTGCCACCAGCGGATGGACGAACTCGGACTGCCCTTCGAGGAGTTCGACCACTACGGCCGATTCCGGAAGACGGAAACTGTCCGCGACGTTGAGGCGACTGCCAAAAATGTCGATCCGAAGAGTGGGAAGTCGCGTGGCACGATCACCAAAGAAGTCCCGCTCAACACGGCTGGCACGATTCTCGATAGCGGCGATCCGAAGCTCGACGGCCCGGTCACTGACGCGCGACAGATGATCCGCAAGATCGCGGACTCGGACCTGGCCCGGCAGGTATTCATCCGCCACGTGTTCCGCTTCTACATGGGTCGCAACGAGTACCTCATCGACGCGAAAACGCTCCAAGAAGCCGACAAGGCATACGTCGCCAGCAACGGCAGTTTCCAGGCAGTCCTCGTCTCCATTCTGACATCCGACTCGTTCCTTTACCGGTGGGCCGCGGCCCCCGCGGGAGGTTCCAAGTGAACGTCGAAACCACACGCCGGGACATGCTGAAGGGCGTCGGTCTTGGGGCGGGCGCAGCCGTGCTGACTCCGATCCTGGGACAACTCGCCGCTCACGCGGCCGGTGACGCAAAGGCAGCCAACCGCCTACGGGTTGTGTTCGTCATGCAGGGTAACGGCATGATGGTCGATCACCTGTTTCCTTCGGGTGTGAAGCCGAACAATAAGAACGGCCGTTCCGACACGACGAAGCTCATCGACGTGGATCTGAAGGACCGCGATCTGCACGCGGCACTCGAACCTTTGACGCCGTTCAAGAATCGCCTGGGTCTGATCCAGGGGCTCTCGAACCGCATCGCGTACAGCGACCACTCGTGCGAGTTCGGCGCGCTCGGGTGTTGTCCGAAGAACAAGCCGCACAATGCGACCATCGACCATGTCCTCGCGGACGCGATCCCGGGTGTCTACCGGCATCTCGGACTTGGGTGCAACGATCAGATGCGACCAGACAACATCTACTGCTTCTCGGCATCGGCTCCGGGTCGCCCGGTGCCGATCATCGCGACACCGGAGGAGGCGTACAAGAATCTGTTTGGAAGCATCGTGTCGGGGTCGATGGACGCGAAGGCAGCGTATACCCACCGCACGAACCTGCTCGACTTCATGGCCACTGACGTGAAGCGTGCGCGCAATGGGTTGTCTGGCGACGAACGCCACAAACTCGACGGCTACCTCGAAGCGTTCGAGTCGATGCAGGCCCGCCAGAGCCAACTGCTGGCGATGAGCGGCGAGATCAAGAAGCACGCGCCGGCCCTGCCTGAGAAACTCGCCAAGGAGCGATCGTCCAGCCTCGTACTCGAAACCCAGTTCGATATCGCGGCGGCGGCTCTGATCAGCGGGATGACGAACGTGATTACGCTCGTCTCCGGCAGCGGCGGCCAGAGCGGTGGATCGTTCCCTGAGATCGGCGTGGCCAACTCCCACCACATCGGTCACGGTGGCAGTTACCCGGGCATGACCTACGCCGAATGCTTCGTCAAGGTTCGGCAACTGCACACGCAGTTGATCGCCCGCCTCGCCAAGAAACTCGACGCCATCAAGGAGGGGAACGGCACGATGCTCGACAACACGCTGATCGTTTACCTGAGCGACTCGGCCGACGGTCACCATCCGTCTTGCTACACTTGGCCGGTCGTGCTGCTGGGGAACCTCGGCGGCAAGCTCAAACTCGGTGGCCGCTACCTCGACTTCCCGAACTACGAGACCAAGGGCCACCGCACGCTGGCCAACCTGTATTGCACGCTGACGCACGCTGTGGGCAAGCCGATCGACAAGTTCGGCGTTGCCGACGTGAAACTGGCCGTCGCTGACCAAACCGGGCCACTGGCAGAACTGTTGGCTTAACCTCGATCAGGTTCCCATGAGCGACGACCTGGAGCCAACGCCATGAAATTCCTGTCCGTCTGCGTGCGGTGCGCTGGGGTGCTCACCGCCTCGTATTCCGCACCCCCAGAACCGTCCGCAGATGCGAAAAGGATCATCGGCGGCGACAAAGTCGTCGCATTGATCCGTGAGATCGAATCGGTCGAAGCCTTCCGCGTTGGGAGCGTCGAGGACTTCAAGAAGGGTGAGACTGCGGGTGCAGACGAAGCAGTCGCGGGCCGAGTGATCGTCGCCAAGGGGGTGGGGGTGGCTATGCCGAAGGAATTCGCCCCGAAGTTGATCGCGGCACTGTTGGCCGACGACACGTACTTGAAGTCTGACTCCAAGGGGACGACGAAGAATGCAGGGATCGGGTTCCGGGGGAAAACGAAAGACGGCAGCATCGTCGAGGTGAGCTACTGCCTGGTGAAGGGGAACGTGTTCTTGCGTGTCGTCGACTCCACCGGGAAAGTGCTGAAGTACGGCGATTGCCGTGGCTTCCGTGACGACAAGCAGGCTCCGCTCCGGTCACTTGCAGCCGAAGCGTTCCCGGACGATGCCGAAGTGCAAAAGCACAAGCCGAAGCCAGCCGACAATGCCATCCGAGTCCCCGACGCGAAGGGGCCGTTCGAAGCGGGATCGAAGGTCGCGAAGCTCGCCGACGGGTTCGCGTTCACCGAGGGTCCGACGTCCGACAAGGACGGCAACGTCTACTTCACCGACCAGCCCAGCGACCGCATCCTGAAGTGGTCGGTCGACGGCAAACTCTCCACGTTCCTCGAGAAGTCCGGCCGGGCGAACGGGCTGTGCTTCGACGCGGACGGCAAGCTGTGGTCCTGTTCCGATGAAAAGAATGAACTCTGGAAGATCGACGTGGCGACGAAAGAGCACGAGGTCGTCGTCAAGGATTACAAGAGGAAGTTGCTCAACGGCCCGAACGACGTGTGGGTCGCGCCCGACGGCGGGGCGTACTTCTCGGACCCGTTCTACAAGCGGAAGTGGTGGGACCGCGGGCCCGAGGAGCAGGACAAGCGAGGCGTGTACCACGTTAGTGCGAAGGGCGTTGTGACCCGGGTGGCCGACGACTTCAAGCAACCCAACGGCGTCATCGGAACGGCGGATGGAAAGACCCTGTACGTCGCCGACATCGGGGGCAAGCAGACGTTCGCGTTCGACATCAAGGACGACGGGATGCTCGCCAACCGCCGAAAGTTCTGCGACATGGGGTCGGACGGAATGACCCTCGACGCCGACGGGAACGTCTACCTGACCGGGAGCGGGGTCGTCGTGTTCGACAAGACGGGCAAGAAGATCGCCGAACTCGCGGTGCCGGAACAGCCGTCGAACCTCTGCTTCGGCGGCAAGGACCAGAAGACGCTGTTCATTACCGCCCGGACCAGCCTATACGCCATCCCGACGCGGGTCGCGGGTGGCGCTCGCCAGTAACCGTGTTTACCACTCCAAATCCCGCCAGCGCAACCGTGGGTTCACCACGGCCGGAGGACTCCATGTTCCGCGTTCTGCTCCCAATGCTCGTCGTCGGCTTTTCGGCTCTCACGATCGGATTACCGGCATCGCAATCAGCCCCACAAGACAAGGGCCAGACCGAACTGAAGGCGCTGCCCCCGGGCGAGTTGCCACCGGGTTGGCTGCCGTTCGACCGACTCGACGACAAGGTCGAGTGGAAGACGTTTCGCAAGACGATCGAGCGGCCGATGATCTACCTGCCGCCCGATACCAAGTCGGTTCGCGGCATCTTCGTCTGTTACGTGTTCCACAGCGGCGACCCTCGGGAACTGGCCCGACTCTGGAACTTCGCGCTCGTCCTGGTTCCCGTCGAGTACGAGTACGACGTCGGGTTTTACGACCGGCGGAACATGCGACCCAAAAAGACCGGCCTCAAGGTCGGCAACATGGGCGTCGTGCTCGATTACCTGTCGACCGCGGCCAAGGAACTGAAGCGGTCCGAACTGACGGAGGTGCCGATCGTCGGGTGGATGGGCCAGAACGGGGCGCACATCTGCGGCGACCTGTTCAAACGCGCACCGCGCCGAGTCCTCGCGTGGGCCGATGCGTGGTATGGCGACTGGAAGAAGTACCCGGAACTTGTGGCATCGGTGCCGGTCGCGTCGGCGTGGGAACTCGACGAGAAACCTCGGCTCGCGTTGCGAAACGAGAAGTTCGTGGGCGTCGAGAACAAGCCATCGCCACCGAGCATTCTCCAGTGCAACGCTTCAACCTACGGGTTCAAGCACGGCATCTACTCGAAGTACAATTTCTTCATGGCCTACATGGACCGGTGCATCCAGGTTCGCATGCCCGACGCAATGCCGGAACCCGGTCAACCCATGAAGCTGAAGCCGATCGACCTTAAGGCAGGCTGGGCAGGCGACTTCAACGAGATCAGTCAGTGGGCGTCGATTGCACCGGTCGCGGAGGCGAAGGGGATGGTCGATCCGACGTGGCTGCCGGACGAGTATGCGGCGTGGATGTGGCGGTCGTATCACTCGGCCAAGCCCGACATCAAACTGACGGGGCCAGCGGTCGAGTACCGCAGCGGCGGCGGTCCTGAGTGTGGGCTGGGATATGGCAAGGCGCTCAAGGCCGACTCGCCGCAGACCTTCACCGCGGACGCGCCCGCGACCTACACCAAGATCGAATTCCACGACGGTGACAAGATCGTGGGCACCGCTGAAGCCGCGCCGTGGAAGGTCGAGGGCGTCAAACTGGAACGCGGACTGCGGGCACTTTTCGCCGTTGGCGTCACAAAAGACGGTCAACGGGCCGCAAGCCGCCCCGCGTTCGTGATCGTGGAGTGAGCAGTTTCGTATCTTCTTCTGCGGGACTTGCCCATGCGATCGAGTCCCGCTCCCTTCTCGCGGGTATCCACATGCGATTGCTGCTTGCTCTCTCCGTGGTGTTCGTCGTAGCAACTTCGCTTCTCGCCCAGCCCCCGAAGCCGGACCGCATCTGGAAGTCCGCACCAGACGGAGCGGAGGTTATTGCCGCCACGTTTCTCGGCGGGAAAGGCACCGAGTGGCTCGCCGGAGGTGGGTTCCAGTCCGATGGCATCGTCCTGGTCGGGAACGTCCTCGGGCCGACGCTTGAGTTGCCCGTGAAGGTCGCCGTGATCGGCACCGACCTGCCCGCGTCTGCGGAACCAAAGCCCCTCCCGGCGATGGACAACGGCAAA
>Ga0105048_10019103_pt1 | contig 10516 bp, 12 predicted proteins | sample MAT05_FD_78382 | JGI IMG/M metagenome (GOLD analysis project Ga0105048, IMG submission 78382) | Freshwater microbial communities from Lake Fryxell liftoff mats and glacier meltwater in Antarctica - MAT-05 | ecosystem: Environmental > Aquatic > Freshwater > Ice > Liftoff microbial mat | place...
ACAGGCGAGCCGGCCGCACCAAGCGAAGCGCGGTCACGCTGCGCGCCGGGCGGCACCCGTGACCCTGTTCATCCCCGCACCAAAAATCACGCTCCGCGTGTTGGTGTTCCTCAGGATGACGGACTTTTTAAGACAGTCTCTCAGAACGACGGCTCTTTTTTTGGATAGTCGATTGCGCGCCTGTCAGTACGACTTCGCCCACACCACCCGGCGTTTGCTCGGCTCGCCGGTGAGGATGCAGTGGCCGTCCTCCTCGGGGGCGTCGAAGGGGATGCAGCGGATGGTCACTTTGAGGTCGTCTTTGATCTTCTCCTCGACCTCCGCCGAGCCGTTCCAATGCGCGAGGACGAAGCCACCGTGGATCTCGGGTTTGTTCGGATTCTTCGCGGTGAAGAAGGCGTAAAACTCCTCTTTCGTGTCGATCTTCACGGTGTTCTCGTCGCGGTAGGCGGTGGCTCTGGCCAAAAGGCCGGCCTGCATTTCCTCGAGGATTGCGCCGGCTTGGCCGACGAATTCCGCATTCGGAACAAACGCCTTTTCCTTCGGCCCGCGGTCGCGGCGGGCAATGGCGACGCTGCCTTTCTCCAAATCGCGCGGCCCCAGCTCGACGCGGAGCGGCACGCCTTTTTTGATCCAGTCCCATGTCTTCGTTCCACCGCCGATGTCGCGCTGGTCGATCTCGACGGTGAGCTTTTCGCCAAAGGCGGTCTGCGCGCGCAGTTCGGCGGCGAGCTGCTGGGCGGCGGCGAGCACGGCGTCGCGCGTCTCGGGCTTGGGCGTGACGGGGATGATGACGATCTGCGCCGGGGCGATGCGCGGAGGGAGGACGAGGCCGTCGTCGTCCGAATGCGCCATGATGAGCGTGCCGATCATCCGCGTGCTCATGCCCCAGCTCGTGGTCCAGGCGTGCTCCTCCTTGCCCTCGCGCGACTGGAATTTGATGCCGCTGGCCTTGGCGAAGTTCTGTCCCAGGAAGTGCGACGTGCCGGCTTGGATGGCCTTGCGATCCTGCACCATGGCCTCGATGCACAGCGTCTGGACCGCGCCGGGGAAACGCTCGCTCGCGCTTTTCTCGCCGGTGAAAACGGGCAACGCCAGCCAGTCGCGGGCAAAGGTTTCATAGACCCGCAGCATCTGCCCGGTCTCGGCGAGCGCCTCCGCCTGGGTCTCGTGCGCGGTGTGCCCTTCCTGCCACAGAAACTCCGCCGTGCGCAGGAAGACGCGCGGGCGCATTTCCCAGCGGACGACGTTGGCCCATTGGTTGATCAGGATCGGCAGGTCGCGCCACGACTGCACCCACTTCGCGTAGCTCGCGCCGATGATTGTCTCGCTCGTGGGCCGCACGACCAGCGGCTCGGTGAGCTGCGCACTCGGCGCGGGCCGCAAGCCGCCTTTGCCGTCGGACTCCAGACGATGATGCGTGACCACCGCGCATTCCTTGGCGAAGCCCTCGACGTGCTCCGCCTCCTTCGCGAGATACGAGAGCGGGATGAAGAGCGGGAAATACGCGTTCTTGTGTCCCGTCGCCTTAAACATCCCGTCCAGCGCGCGCTGCATGTTTTCCCAAATGCCGTAGCCCCACGGTTTGATCACCATGCACCCGCGGACGTCGCTGTTCTCCGCGAGATCGGCGGCCTTCACGATCTGCTGGTACCACTCCGGGAAGTCCTGCGCGCGGGTGGGGCTGATGGCGGTCTTATCTTGCTGGGGCTGGCTCATGGGTTGGTGGAAAAAGGGCCGCGAAGCTAGACGCCGGGCGTACGCTCGGCAAGCAGACGCTAAAGCCGACCCAGGAAATTCGTGAAGAACTCCACGCCGCGCTTCAAATCCGCAACCGCGATGAACTCATCGCGCGTGTGCGCCTGGGCGATGTTGCCGGGGCCGAGCGCGATGGCGGGCATGCCGCGTTCGGCGAAAAAGCAGGCGTCGCAGAACCAGGGTGCGCCGACGGGTGGTGCGCCGCATTCGCCGAGCAGGGCGATGAGCGGGTGCGCGGGGTCGGTGTAGAGCGGCGGAGCGGGCGCTAGGTCGAGCGCGAGATCGGGGCAGATGGCACGGAGCCGGGCGGCGAGGGTTTCGGCGAAATCGGGGGTGAATTGCGCGGGGACGAGGCGCAGATCGACGGAGGCTTCGCAGGCGTCGGGGATGATGTTCGTTTTCGAGCCGCCGCGGATCGTGCCGATGCTGATCGTCGGCGAGCCGAGCACGGGGTCGTGAATGGCGGCGAATTCGCGGGCGAGGTCGCCGCGAAGCAAGTCGAGCACGTTCATCATCTTCGCGATCGCGTTTTCGCCGAGCTCCGGGCGCGAGGCGTGGCCGGCCCGGCCAGCGGTGCGGAGCTGGAGAAAGGCGCTGCCTTTGTGCGTGTGGACGACTTGCAGATCCGTGGGCTCGGCGGCGATGACGAAGTCGAACCGTTCCTCGCGGGCGAGCGCCTTCGAGCCGTGCTGGCCGGCTTCCTCGCTGGCGAGCCCGGCGAACCAAATCTCGTGGCCGAGAGCCGGTATCCGCTCCCGCATTTCGCGGAGCGCCCAGAGCATCGCGGTCATCGGACCTTTGGTGTCGCTGGCGCCGCGGCCCCAGACTTTGCCGTCGCGGAGTTCGGCGGCGAAAGGCGGGATCGTCATGCCGAGCACGCTCACGGTGTCGGTGTGCGGAGCAAAGAGAACGCGTGGTTTTCCGGCCCGGTCACTCGGGAAACGAGCGACAACATTCGGTCGGCCGGGCAGCACTTCGCGGAGTTCGACATGCGCGCCGAGCCCGCGCAGAAACTCCGCGAGCCAGCCGGCGATGCGGGCCTCGCCGGTGCCGTCTGTGCCAGGGTCGCCCTCGGGATTTACGCTTGGGATACGGATGAGAGCCTGGAGCAATTCGACGGCGTTTTTCGGCTCGGACATACGGCGGTCGAAAGTCGCAGGTCCGCGTCGCAAGACGAGCGCGTTTTTGACGTCGGAAATGCGCTTGCGTCCGCGGTGCGACTGGCCAATCTGGCGACCTTCCCTATGAAAAAGCTCCATCTCCTATCATTCGCCACACTCTTCGCCGGACTCACTGCTTTTGCGCCCAACGCGGGGCGGGCGCAGGAGGCGGAAAAGCTGAATCTGCCGGGCGCGATCTCCGGCACGATGGACATCGACTTTAAGACCCGCAAAAGCCTCGACGAAAAAGGCAAGCCGCAGAAAGGCGTGACCGACCTGTATCAAGTCGCGCTGACGGTGGCGCAAACGACGGAGTTTAAGGGCACGATCCAGCGGCAGCCCGCGGTGGGCGGTCTTTTGGGGACGGGGCAAAAGGCGCAGCTGGTCTATTCGATCGATCTCTCGGTGCTGAACCCGGCGAATCTTTCCCAGAAACGCGCGGTGGGAAAATGGGTGGGCACGGTGCCGGTGGCGGCAAACGGGGAATACAACGAGGAGGGCTTGGCGGACAGCCAGCAGCGCATCGCGGTGGACGCGATCGGGAAGGCGCCGGCGTTTACGGACAAGTTTGGCGGGAAGCTCATCGGCAAGGGGAAGAAGGCTTCGAGCGCAACGACCTATCTGCGGCAGCTCGCGGGCAAGCAGGTGAAGGTGGAAGTAAAGAACAGCGATCCGATGCGTTTTGAGTCGCTCGCTTTGGCGATGGGTCCGGCGCAGACCTACCCGCGCACGGCGGTCAGCGGGAATCTCGACTACGACTACGAGACGGGGAACTACTACACGAACGGCATCCGCTTTATCTATCAGCAGAACGGCAAGGAAGTGGAGGACGTGGTGACCGGCTCGATCAAGTGGGTGGAGGATGCGAACCGCGCGAGCAATGGCAAGGGGCAGTACGAGTTCAACCTGCGCTTCAACGAGGCGAAGAACACGAAGCCGGCGGGCGAGGCGGCGGCTTTTGCGAAGATGAGCGACGAAGAAGCCTTCTTCGCGGTGGATAACACGATCCCGTCGCTGACCGGGACGATCAAGTACGAGGATCAGATGACCACCGTGGGCGACAAGCAACTGCCCGGCATGAGCAAGATCAAATATGATCTCGGGGCGAACCAACTGACGAAGGTGCAGATCATGAACTTCCTGAAGCTCTGGCTCGTCTGCGTGGGGCCGACGAACGACGAGTAGGCCGCACTTTCGGTTTTTACAAAACGCCGCCTGGGAAACTGGGCGGCGTTTTTTCTTGGGAGTCGCCAATCAGGAGGGGGAAAACCCGGCGCTGACTTCGAGCCGCACGTCTTTGGTGAGCAGGCGGTCGCCGTCGAATTCAAACCACGCCTGGAAGCGCTGGCCGGCGAGCATGTGCGGCAGCCAATGGCGGTCGTCGGCCCACATTTCGTCGTAGGGGATCGCGTCCAGCCGGAACCAGAGCGGCGTCGCTTCGGCGGTCTCGATCAGTTCGCCGGTGAAGTCGCGCGCAAGGAAGACGGCGCAGTGGAGGCTGTAGCCGTCGGTGAACTGAAAGTGCAGGGCGCCGCGCTCCTCGATCTCCAGCGGGGTGACGCCGATCTCCTCCTGGGTCTCGCGGATGGCGGAGTCGAGCGCGGTTTCGCCGGGATCGAGCTTGCCGCCGGGGCCGTTGATTTTGCCCGCACCGAGTCCGCGCTTCTTGCGGATGAGCAGGATGCGCCCGTCTTTGACGATGAAGCAGAGATTGGCCCGCTCGCGCGGCTGCCAGGTGGACCAGTCCATGAGTGACGAATGACGAAGGCGGAATCACGAGGCAATGAGGAAGCTCGAATGAGGCGTGAAAGTTGTCGTCCTGACTTCTCGTCATTCGCCATTCGTCCTCGCATGAAATGATGCGTTTCGACTTTGAAATGGCTCGGCGCGGTCACGCCGTGCAAAAGCCCTTCAAGCGCTCGCGTCTCAGCGTCCGTCGTCTCTTAAAGACTGGGTAAAAAATCGATGGGCCGGGCGCGCAGGAGCGCTTGGCTCCGAGTATCCCAGCGGAGCCGAGCGCTCTTGCGCGACCACGAGGCGCTCCCGCGCCCGGACTTATTTCACACCTCTCAGTTGATCTCGCGCGAGCGCGGCTCGCGATCCTTCGTCGTCGCCGTCGAGGGCACGGTGACGAACGGCCCGCCGGCCAGCGGCGCGGCTTTGCTGAAAGCCACATCCGGCATGTCGCTCGCGCGTCCGGCGAGCGGGAAATCTTTGCGCAGCGGGAAGAACGGATAGCCGTCCCACATCAGGATGCGGCGCAGATCGGGATGGCCGGAGAATTTGATCCCGTACATGTCAAAAGCCTCGCGCTCATGCCAGTCCGCCGTCGGCCAGATGTCGATGACGGACGGCACTTCCAGCTCGTCCTCCGAGACCGCGATCTTCAGGCGCAAGTAGTGGCCCTTTTCAAACTGGTAAAGCTCATACACAACCTCAAAGCGCGGCTCCTCGCCGAAGTTATCCACGCCGCTCAGGTCGATCAGGAAGGTGAATCCCAGCGTGTCTTTGCAAAACCCGCACAGCGCTTTGATCTCTGTGCGCTCCACGAGCAGCGTCGTTTCGCCGCGAAACTCGATCTTCCCGGCGACTTTGAATTTCGCCTGAATGGCGCTGACAGCGGCGGTGATGGGAGCAGCCATGATGCGTTACCCGTTCATCGCCGCGTAGAGCGCGGGTTTCTGCTCCTTGAGCGCGGGTTCCATTTCGATCTTCCGCTGCAGGCGCATCAGTCCCTCCAGCAGCGCCTCCGGTCGCGGCGGGCAGCCGCTGATATACACATCCACCGGGATGAGCTGGTCGATCCCCTGCAGCACCGCATAGCTCCGATACATTCCGCCGCTCGATGCGCACGCACCCATCGCGATGCACCACTTTGGCTCCGGCATCTGGTCCCAGATGCGCTTCACCGCCAGCGCCATCTTATAAGTCACCGTCCCCGCCACGATCATGACATCGCTCTGCCGCGGCGAAAACCGCATCACCTCCGCGCCAAACCGCGCGATGTCGAAACGCGACGCGCCTGCGGCCATCAGTTCGATCGCGCAGCACGCCAGGCCCATCGGCATCGGCCACAGCGAATTCTTCCGCATCCAGTTCATCGCCGAGTCGATCTGGGTGAAGATGATGTTGCCCTCGATCTTCGAGTCGTAGGCGACCGGGCTGGTTTCAGTCATAGGCGCGGAAACTAGTCGCCGCCTTGCGCGCTTCAAGGCATTTGTCCGCCGCCACCCTTCTCGCCATCAATGCGGAAAGCGGAAAAACGCGTCCGCCGTTGCTGTCGTGCGCGCGGCGAGCGCCTCGAGCGGTTCGCCGCGTAGCGCGGCGATGAACTCGGCGGTGGTCCGTGTGTGGGCGGGTTCGCAGCGCTTTCCGCGGGAGGGAACCGGCGCGAGATACGGGCAGTCGGTTTCCAACATGAAGGCGTCGCCGGGGACGGTGCGCGCGGTCTCCTGCGACGTCTGCGCGCTCTTGAAAGTGACGATGCCGGTGAAGGAGACGAGATGCCCGAGCGCGCGGACGTCATCGGCCTGTGCGGGCGGTTTGCCGAAGCAGTGAAAGACGGCGCGGAGCCGGCCGGTGGAGTTTCTCAGGATGGCGAGGGTGTCGTCCCACGCGTCGCGTTCGTGGATGACGACGTTCAGGCCCAGCTCGGCGGCGAGGTCGAGCTGCTGCTCGAAGACGATGGCCTGGACGTTTTTTAAAGCGGCCGCCCTCACCTCCGCCGCGAAGTCGCCGGGCTCGCCCGTGGTGACCGCGCCGACGATCGCTTCCAAATCCGCGCGCGGCGCCGAGCCCGGCAGCCGGTGGTAGTCGAGCCCGGTCTCGCCGATGGCAACGACGCGCGGGCTGCGAGCAAGGTCCCGCAGTTCGTCGATGAAGCCGGGCGCGGCTTCGTCCGCGGAGTTCGGATGCACGCCGATGACGGCGAAGACCTGCGCGTATTTCTCCGCGAGTGCCACTGCGCGGCGGCTGCTTTCGACGGAGGTGCCGATGCTCAGAATGCGGGAGACGCCGGCGGCCGCGGCGCGCTCGAGGATGGCGTCGAGATCGTCGGCGAAGTCCGGAAAATCGAGGTGGGCGTGGGTGTCGGTGAGCATTTGCGCCTTCACCACTGAATGACCGAACTCGCCCACGTCAACCCGCCGCCGAAAACGACGAGCAACACATAGTCCCCCACTTCCATCCGGCCCGTGCGGTTCGCCTCGTCGAGGGCGATGGCGACGGCGGCGGCGCTGGTGTTTCCGTAGCGGTCGAGGTTGATCACGAAGCGCTCCATCGGCAGTTCCATCCGGCTGGCGATGGCCTCGATGATGCGGAGATTGGCCTGGTGCGGGATGATGCACGCGAGGTCGGCGGGTTTGATATTCGCGTCGGCGAGCGCGCGGGTGGCGGCGTCGAGCATGGAGGTGACGGCGTGTTTGTAAGTCTCCTTGCCGTTCATCTTGATGCAGTTCAGGCGCTGGTCGGCGTTGTCTTTGGAAATGGGAAAGCGCGAGCCGCCGCCGGGGATGTAAAGGATGTCGGAGAGGCCGCCATTGCTGCCCATGAAAGTCGAGAGCACGCCGTGCCCGCCCCCGCGGTGCCGCAGGATGGCCGCGCCCGCGCCGTCGCCGAAGAGCACGCACGTGTTGCGATCCGTCCAGTCCACGATGCTGGAGAGCTTCTCCGCGCCGATGACAAGAATGGTATCGTAGGTGTGGGAGGTGATGAACTGCTGCGCGATCTCCAGCGCGTAGAGGAAGCCGGAGCACGCCGCGCTGACATCGAAACACGCCGCGTTTTTCGCGCCGATCTTCGTCTGCACGAAACACGCGGTGCTGGGAAAGAACATGTCCGGCGTGACGGTGGCGACGAGGATGAGGTCGATTTCCTCGGCGCTGATGCCCGCGTTTTCCATCGCCGCCAAGGCCGCCTTTGCGGCGAGATCGCTCGTGTTTTCGCCTTCGGCGGCGATGCGGCGTTCCTTGATGCCGGTGCGCGAGACGATCCACTCGTCGCTCGTCTCGACGAGCTTTTCGAGCTCGGCATTCGTGAGCACGCGCTCCGGGACATAGCTGCCGGTGCCGATGATGGAGACGGTGCGCTTAGGCTGGCTGCTGCGCGGGTGGGGCGTGGGCGGATTCATGGTAGCGATGGGCCTCCTCGATGATGTGCGGGTTCACTTGGTGGAGGATGGACTGGACGGCCATGCGGATGGCGTTCTTGACGGCGATGGGGGAGCTGCCGCCGTGGGCGATGATACAGACGCCGTTCACGCCGAGGAGCGGCATGCCGCCGTAGTTGTCGGCGTTGGTGACCTGATGCACGGCGCGAAAGGCCGGTCGGCAGAGGAGGGCGCCGGCTTTGCGGACCGGGGTTTTCGTCAGCTCGCCTTTGAGCAGCCGGAAGATGCTTTTGGCCAGTGCTTCGCTGGTTTTGAGAACGACGTTGCCGGTGAAGCCGTCGGTCACAACGACATCGACGGTGCCGCCAAAGAGGTCGTGCCCCTCGACGTTGCCGTGAAAATTGATGCCGCTTTTCCTCAGCAGGGTATGCGCGGCGAGAGTGAGTTCGTTGCCTTTGAATTCCTCGCCGCCGTTGGAGAGGAGGCCGGCGGTGGGGTTTTTCTTGCCGACGACGTGCCGGCAGTAGGCGAGTGCCATGATGGCGTTGTCCTCGATCTGCTGGGGAGTCGGGTCGGGGTTCGCGCCAGCGTCGCAGAGGATGAAGTTCCCGCCTTTCTCCGTGGGCATGTGGGCGGCAATGGCGGGGCGCTCAATGCCGCGGAGGGTGCGCAATTTGATCGTCGCCGCGCTGACCGCGGCACCCGTATTTCCAGCACTGACCACGGCTTCAGCTTCGCCGCTTTTCACCAGATCGACGGCGCGACTGATCGAGGAATCCTTTTTTCGCCGCACGGCGTCCAATCCGCTGTCGTGCATCTCCACGACCTGCGTGGTGTGGACGATCTGGATGCGCCCGTCATCGCATCCGAGGCGCTTGAGTTCCGCCTCCAGCCGCGGCGTGTCGCCGGTCAGGAAGAGCTTTGAGATCTCGGAAAACTCACGGAGCGCCAGCGCTGCACCCTCGATGAGCTTCGCCGGGCCTTCATCATGGCCCATGGCGTCGAGCGCGATCTTCATGGGCGCATTTCGGGCGCGGCGAGCGGGTTGTTCAAGTGTAAAAAAGAACAGCCGTCCAAGTGGGAAAGCACGAAATCCGAAATCCGAAACTCGAAACAATGCACCGCAGGCGCGGATGTTTCGGATTTCGGATTTCGGATTTCCGCCGCAGGCGTCTAGACAGCGTCGATCGTGAGAACTTGGCGGCCTTTGTAATAGCCGCACGAGGGGCAGGCGATGTGCGAGGGCACTGAACTGCCGCATTGGCCGCACTTATTCAGGGCGGCGGCATGCCAGCGGTTGGCGGCCTTGCGCGTGCGCAGCCGCATCTTCGACATTTTGCGTTTTGGAACTCCCATATCAGTTGGTCTTTTTAATTTTTAGCTGGTCCAGCGCGCCCCACGCTTGTCGGGGGTCGGAGAGAGGCTCGGTGGCGGTCTCGGCTTTGGCCCGAAGTGACGCTCCCTGACAGACTCTCCGGCCATTCCAATCGCAGCGTGGATGGGGCGGAAGGGCGAGCAAGATGTCTTCCCTCACCATGCCTGTCAAGTCCACGGATTCAGCGCCGGTGAGTTCGACCTGGCAGGCGAAATCGGCGACTTCGAGCGGGAAGCGGAAGCGGTCGAGGCAGGCGACGCATTCCATTTCCAGATCGACGCCGATGCTGCCGGTGGCAAAGAGGCCGCCGTCGCTGACGCCGATGTCGAGGGCGTAGCGCACGTCGCTCACCGGGCTGACACCGGGCTCGTGGAGATCGAGCATGCTGCTGGTTTCCGCGCCTTCGAGGTGCAGGCCCTCGACGGGGATTTGGTTGAGATGGACTTTCATACGTGGGCTTTCTAAGCGGCGTCGGCGGCGTGTTTCCCGCGCAATGCCGCCGCCACGGAAGCTGGCACGAAGGCATCCACAACGCCACCCAGTCGGCTGATCTCCTTGACGATCCGCGAGCTGAGGTAGGTGTATTTTTCCGCGGGCATGAGGAAGATCGTCTCGATCTGTTCGTCGAGTTTGCGGTTCATGAGCGCCATTTGAAACTCGAACTCGAAATCCGAGACAGCGCGCAACCCGCGGACGACGGCGGCCGCGCCCTGGTCGCGGGCGAACTCGACGAGCAAGCCGTCGAAGCGGGAGACGCAGACGTTTTCCAGCCCCGCGACGGAGCCCGCGATCAAGGCGGTGCGTTCGTCGGCGGTGAAGAGGCTGCGTTTCTGGTCGTTGACGGCGACGGCGACGATGACTTCGTCGAAGAGTTTGGCGGCGCGTGCGATGACGTCGAGGTGGCCATTGGTCACGGGGTCGAAGCTGCCGGGATAGATCGCGCGTCTCACGCGCGCACGCTGGCGGAAGGCGGGGGGATTAAGAAGGGGAAATTTTTCCGACGAGGAGGGTTTCCTCGATGATCCGGACGAGTTCGGCGACTTTGTAGGGCTTGGTGAGGTAGCCGCTTGCGCCTTGGTCAATGAGTTCGCGGATGCGCTCGCCCATGGCGTCGGC
>Ga0105048_10019108_pt1 | contig 10514 bp, 8 predicted proteins | sample MAT05_FD_78382 | JGI IMG/M metagenome (GOLD analysis project Ga0105048, IMG submission 78382) | Freshwater microbial communities from Lake Fryxell liftoff mats and glacier meltwater in Antarctica - MAT-05 | ecosystem: Environmental > Aquatic > Freshwater > Ice > Liftoff microbial mat | place...
AACGGTGGGACGGTCCGTATCAGAAACTGTTCATGAAGCGGTTTCCGTTCGCAGTGATATTTCGGGAACGAACCGATGCCATACGAGTGGTCGCGATCAAACACCACAGCCGCGATCCCGATTACTGGAAACACCGAATCACAAATGAGACCTGATATGCGTTCCGCATTTGCCATTATCGCCATGCTCACCATAGCGGTGGCCGCACCCGCTCAGAACCCGGTGAAGATCGCCGTGTTCCCGCCGGAGATCCGGCTCGAATCCAAAGGCGATTCCCAATCGTTCCTGGTGCAGTCCACCTACGCCGACGGGCTGACCAAAGATGTCACCGCCGAGGCCCAAGTGAGCCTCGCCAACCCGGCCTTCGCCAAACTGGAAAAGAACGTCTGCTCACCCGTCGGCGACGGCGATACCGAATTGGTCGTGGCCTTCGGCGGGCATACGGTGAAGGTGCCCGTGAAGGTGACCCAAGCAGCGACTGAACGCCCGATCTCTTTCAAGAACGATGTGATGCCGGTGTTCATGCGTTCCGGGTGCAACCAAGGGGGTTGCCACGGTGCCGCCCTCGGCAAGGACGGCTTCCGCCTGAGCCTGTTCGGCTTCGACCCCGACGGCGACCACTTCCGCCTGACGCGCGAACTCCACGGCCGCCGGATCAACTTGGCGGAACCCAAGGCGTCGCTTTTGCTCGAAAAAGCAGATGGCAGTGTGCCGCACACCGGCGGCAAAAAATTCGCCGCCGGCGATCAGTACCATGCGGCGATCCTGCGTTGGCTGGAAGCCGATGCCCCGCTCGATCCCCCGGCGGTAGCCGTGCCGGTGGGGTTGGAAGTCTTCCCCCCGAATGCCGTGCTCGACGGTAAAGATTCCAAACAGCGATTGATCGTGCGGGCGAAGTATTCCGATGGAACCGACCGCGATGTCACCGCCCTCACGCTGTTCATGACCAACAACGAAACCTCGGCCAAGATCGCCCCCGATGGCGACGGCGTCGTGACCGCCGGGGAACGCGGCGAAGCCTTCATCATGGCACGCTTCCACACCTACACCGTAGGCGTGCCGTTCATCACGCTGCCAAAGGGTCAGCCGTTCGCGTGGCCAAACGTGCCAGAGAACAACTACATCGACAAACTCGTTCACGATAAATTGAAGAAGCTGCGCATCGAACCCTCCGGGCTGTGCGACGACACCACCTTCGCCCGCCGTGTATTCCTCGACATCACCGGCCTGCTGCCGACGCCGGACGAACTGGCCCGCTTCCTCATCAGCACGCTAGCCAACAAGCGCGAACTGCTCGTGGATGAGTTGTTGGAGCGCAAGGAATTTACCGAGATGTGGGTACTGAAGTGGGCCGAACTACTGCAAATGCGTTCCGACAACCAAGTCAGCCGTAAGGCGATGATGCAGTACTTCGGTTGGCTGCAGGAAAAGATCGGCAAGAACACCCCGACGAACGAATGGGTACGCGAACTTCTTTCCGCGAACGGGGGAACGTTCAAGAACCCAGCCACGAATTACTACCAAATCGAACGGGACATCGTGAAGGTGACGGAGAACGCCGCGCAGGTGTTCATGGGCATGCGGATCCAGTGCGCCCAATGCCACAACCACCCGTTCGACCGTTGGACGATGGATGACTACTACGGCTTCGCGTCGTTCTTCACGCAGATCGGCCGCAAAGGCACCGAGGATCAGCGCGAAATTATCGTGTTCAACAACAACGGCGGCGAGTTGAACCACCCCGTCCGCGGCAAGCCGATGAAGCCGAAGTTCCTTGGCGGCGCCGAACCGGACCTCGCCGGGAAGGATCGCCGGCAGGTCCTCGCCGATTGGCTGGCGTCGCCGGAGAACCCATACTTCGCCAAGAACCTCGCCAACATCGTTTGGTCGCACTTCTTCGGCCAAGGAATCATCAACGAAACCGACGATGTGCGGATCAGCAACCCCGCCAGCAATCAGGAACTGCTCGATGAAATGGCGAAGCGATTCACCGATTACAAGTACGACTTCAAGAAGTTGGTGAAGGACATCTGCGCGAGCCGAACGTACCAACTCGCCAGCCAGCCTGCGAAATCGAACGAAGCGGATACGCGGAACTTCGCCCGCGGGCCGATCCGACGCATTCGTGCGGAGACGATGCTCGACATCATCACGCAAGCGACCGACACGAAGAACAAGTTCCCCGGCCTGCCACTGGGTGCCCGCGCCGTGCAGATCGGCGACGGCACTATCAGCACCTACTTCCTCACCACGTTCGGACGGCCGATGCGCGATACGGTGTGTTCCTGCGAAGTGCGCTTGGAACCGACGCTCAGCCAGAGCCTGCACCTGATGAACGGCGAGACCGTGGCCGGGAAGATTTCCGCGGGCAACCTCGTGGGCAAGATGCTCCAGGAGAAGAAGCCGGCGAATCTGATTATCGAAACGATCTTCCTGCGGGCCTTGAGCCGGGCACCACGACCGGAGGAGATGACGAAGCTGCTGGCCGCGGTCGAAGCGAACCCCAACAAGCAGCAAGCCCTCGAGGATGTGTTCTGGGCCGTGATGAACTCGCGCGAGTTCATGTTCAACCATTAACTCTTGCTGCCCTCTCCTGTCGTGGGAGCGGGGTTGGAGTGAGGGGGATACAATGGCAAGTTCAACGTTAGGCGTCCGCAAACTTGTTACGGAAGTTTTGGCATCTCTGCCAAAGCCGTTCGGAACTGGATTGGTCGTTACACCGCCGAGTTAACAGGTGGAAAAAGCGGTGAACCGGTGAGCGCGAGAAACAGTCTTATGACGACCCACCGCAAACTGCATCCATGAGGAAAATCCATGAGCTTGACAATTGAACTTCCCGCCGATGTGGAATCCAACTTTGCCCGCATTGCTGCGGACAAAGGTATCACTGCGGAGGAGTTGGCCCGCACGATGGTTCTGGATCGGGTACGACGTACGCCATCGCAATCATGGGATGAAATCGTGGCTCCGATTGCCGCCGACTTCGCCGCAAGCGGCATGACGGAAGAAGATTTGGACGCATTAGTCGAAGATGCCCGCGAGGAAATCTATTTTGAACAACACGGGAGGTACTCCAAGAAGCGATGAACGACCTTGCCGTTTTCGATGCCATGATCTTCCTGCGTGCCGCGGCAAACCCGTCAGGTGAAGCACGGCACTGTCTCCGTACCGTCGAAACGGGAAGGATACGGTCGGTGATCAGTCAAGCAACGCGTTATGAGGTGATCGACGTGTTGAATCGACCCGAGATTCGTCGCAAGTTGTCTTCAATCACGGATGATCGCGCGGATGAAATTGTGGAATTCATCGATAGCCACTGCATTCAAATCGTTCACGTTCCCTTGGTCTTTTCGTACCCGCGCGATCCCAAGGACGAGAAATACCTGAACCTCGCCATTGCCGCGAATGCCAGTTACATCGTGAGCCGCGACAACGACCTGCTCGAATTGATGAAGCCGAACGACCCCGAAGGAATCGTGTTCCGCACCGCCTACCCGAATATCGAAATCCTTGAACCCGCGGCTTTCCTCCAAAAAATGCCCCCAGCCTGAGTATACTCCATGTTCCGCTTCGCCTTGACCGCCCTAGTCCTCGCCGCCTCGATCGCACACGCCGATCCGAAGACGCCCACGTACGCGGACGACGTAATGCCGATCCTCAAACAGCATTGCAACAATTGCCACGGCAACGACAAGCAGTCGGCGGGGTTGAACTTGGCCAGCATGGCCACGCTGAAGGAGGGCGGCTCCTCCGGCGAAGTGGTGAAGGCCGGCCACCCGGACAAATCCCGGCTCTTCACGCTCACGGCCCACAAGGAAAAGCCCGAAATGCCACCGAAGGCGGCCAAGATTCCGGACGGGCAGATCGAAATCCTCCGGCTCTGGATCGAACAAGGCCTGCGCGAGAACTCCGGCAGTAAGGTGAACATTCCGGAGAAGCCAAAGGTGGACATCGGCGTGAAGAACGTGGGTAAGGGCAAACCCGAAGGCCCGCCGCCAATGCCGATGGCGGGGAAATTGAAGGGCGATCCGCTCCAACGCACACGCAGGCCGGGAGCGGCGCTGGCGATGGCCGCGGCGCCGTGGTCGCCGCTGGTGGCCGTGGGGGGAACCAAACAAATCTTGCTCTTTCACACGGATTCCGGCGACCTGCTCGGGGCATTGCCCTTCGAGCACGGTCAAATTCAAAGCCTGCATTTCAGCCGCAACGGCAAGTTCCTGCTCGCCGCGGGCGGTCGCGGTGGCGCCTCCGGCAAGGCCGTGCTGTTCAACATTGAAACGTGCGAGAAAGTAACCGAAGTGGGCATCGAAACAGATTCGATCCTCGCGGCCGACGTCTCGCCCGATCAGACGCAAATCGCTGTGGGTTCGCCTTCCAAGCTCATCCGCATCTATAACACGACCGATGGCAGCGTCGCCCGCGAAATCAAGAAGCACACCGATTGGGTCACCGCGGTCGAGTTCAGCCCCGATGGCGTGCTGCTGGCCACGGGCGACCGCAGCGGTGGCCTTTTTGCATGGGAGGCCTCCACCGGCCGCGAGTTTCACGCCCTCCGCGGCCACACCGGCATGATTACGGACATCTCCTGGCGCGGCGATGCCAACGCGATGGCCACCTCCAGCGAAGATGGCACCGTCAAGCTGTGGGAAATGGAGAATGGCACCGCCACCAAGAGTTGGGCCGCACACGTCGGGGGTGCCACGAGCGTGAAGTTCAGTTACGATGGCAAGCTCGTCAGCACCGGCCGCGATAAGCTCGTGAAAGTATGGGATGGCAACGGCGGGTTGCTCAAACAGTTTGCCGAGGCTTTCCCCGATCTCGGTTTGAAAGTCGCATTCACCCACGACAACGCCAAGGTGATCGCTGGCGATTGGGCCGGCAACTTGAAGGCGTGGAGCCTCGATGGGAAGGTGCTCTTCGCCGCGGATACCAATCCGGCCCCACTGGCCGAGCGCATCAAAGCCATGGAAGCCGCGCTCGCGGCCGCTGAGTCGAAACAGAAGCAAGCACAAGCCGCATTCGCAGCGGCGGAAGAAAACGCGAAGAAATCGCAAGCCGGGTATGCGGCGGCGCAAGCGAACGTGGCGAAGCTCAGCGCCAATATCGTGGCGGCGAACAAAACCGCCGCCGAGAAAGCCAAGGCTGCAGAAGTTGCTGCGGCGGCAATTGCGCCCAGTAAGGCGGAACTCGAACAGAAAAAAGTGGTACATACCACGGCCGTAACGATGGAGAAGAAAATCGCTGCCGATGCGGTGCGGCTGACGGAACTCGTGAGCAAAAGTGCGGCAGCAACCAAGGAGTTGGAGAAAACGGTTGCGGATCATGATGCGGCGAAAAAGTCGATCGAAGCTGCGGAGGCATCGATCCGCACAGCGGAGGCAAATTTCAATTCTGCCACGAAAGCGGCTTCGGAAACAACGATGGCCTCTGCGGAAGCGCAAAAGTTCGCGGCGAGCCTACCACCCATGTTGCCCCCTGCCCAAGCCGCCGTGATGCCCGCCCAGCTCGCGGCGGAAGCCGCTGCCAAGGCGGTTGAACCGGTGAAGGTGGCGTTGGATGCGGCCAACTCGGAGGTTGCGGAGCTGAAGAAACGATTGGAAGCGATGAGAGCCAAGAAGTGAATCTTTCCGAGCAGGAAGCGTAAACAACGATTCCTCAAGACTCAACAAAAGTCTCGTCGCGAACGCTTCCGGCTCGGATCAAGAAACGTGTTATGCCTTCAGCATGCCGACGCTCTTGGCGTATTCGAAGATGCCTCCGGCTTCGATGATCGGCATTACGTCGCCGAGCGATTTGAGCTTCCACGAATCGCCGGTGGTGAGGTTGTGGATTTCATTCTTTTCTAAGTCGACGCGTAATACGTCGCCCGTGCAAACCGTTTCGCACAGCCGCACCTCGGATTCCAACGGCAGCAGGAACGCCCCGTTCACCGAATTGCGGTAATAAATCCGGGCGTAGAACTCGGCAATCACCGCGAGAATGCCCGCCGCGGCGAGGGCAATCGGGGCGTGCTCCCGGCTGCTGCCGCAACCGAAGTTTTTGCCGGCGACGATGATCTTGTAAGGCGAGATAAAATCATCGGTACTATCATGAAAGGGTATGTGCCCCTTGGGTAAGCCGCCTTGACTGGCGGGCACGCCGCTGAGTGCGAATTTACCGAACATCCGGTATTCTTCCGGGATGCCCGGATTGTACGTGAGGTATTGGGCGGGAATCATCTGATCGGTATCGACGTTATCTCCCAACACGTAAACCGGGCCTTCGATAATCTTCGGAATCATTGTCATCTCTCCATCGCGGGATAGAACTAGTTTACGGGAAAAGGTTCTGGCCGTCGAATACAAGGCCTTGGTTTGCCTGTCGATATTCCGGACGTTTTTTGATAATAGATGGCGTTAGAACGAATTATCGTGCTACAATGTTAAGCAACGGTGAATATTGCGATCACCAACGGGCAATAGTCATATTTCTCCCCTCGAGTTCAGTTACAATCATGCGAGCAAGGCTAACGGTCGAATCGGGCGATTGTACCCCGAATGCGGTGGATCTTCTCCCTGGCACCACGATCACCATCGGGCGCAGCCGAGACAATCTCCTCGTCATTAAAGACGACCTCACGTCCCGATTGCACGCCAAACTCTTTTTCGAGGATGGCAAATGGATGGTTCGTGATTTCGGCCTTAACGGTACGAAACTCGGCGGTCATCGCATCAACAACATTGCCGAGTTGAATGAAGGGGCGGAACTCCAAATCGGCCACACGCGATTCCGCTACCATATCGGAGCGGTGGCGGGTGCTCCCATTACGGTTCCGGCAAACCGTGCGTTGGTCGGTGCCGGGAAAGTATCCCAGCCCGAAACCAAAGATGCTTCCGGCAGCGGTTCCGGCTCGGCCCAGCGTACCCGCGCCGAGAAAGAAACCCGAACCCAAAAGTACCAACCCCGCGACACGGTCGTTTCGGTCGCTTCCGGCGGTAACACGCTCCCCGAGGCGAACGAAGACGATACCAGCTTGCGGGCCGACGAACTCGTCGCACTCTGCAAATATATGACGGCCGCCGCGGCCATCACCGATCCGCAAATACTCATCCGCCTCAGCCTGCAAACGGCGTTGAATCAAACCTCGGCCGCACTCGTCGGTTTCCTCAGCCTCGATCCCGCCGAGCCGATCGTCAAACTCGTGCTGCCCGACAAGGCGGCCGTCGATGTTCCACTCAGCATGCGATTGACGGAAAAAGTCCGCGATACCAAGAAGCCCTTTTGGTTGTTCGGGGATCATCAAACGGCCTTGGACACCGAAAGCCTGTCCTCGTTCAGCGACGCGATTTGCCTGCCCGTACACGGGATTCAAGGCGAACCTTTGGCGGCGATTCACGCTTACAAAACCGGGCGAGGCTTCACCGAACGCGATCTCAAATTCTTGGAAGCCGTGGCCGGTTACCTCTCCCCTTGTATCGACGGATTGCGAAACCGGCGCAGCTTGGAAGCCGAGAACTTGCGGTTGCGTGGCTCCGCTGCCACGGCCGACGAATTGATCGGCGATAGCTCCGCGATGATGAACCTGCGCCAGCAGATCGGCCGCTCGGCGCCGATGCCCTTCACCGTACTCATCCAAGGCGAAAGCGGTTCGGGCAAGGAACTGGTAGCGCTCGCGCTGCACCGCCACAGCCAGCGGGCGAGCGGCCCGTTCGTGGTGGTGAACTGCGCCGGCATCGCTCCGGCGATGCTCGAAGGCGAACTCTTCGGATACCGCAAAGGCGCTTTCGCCGGGGCCGACCACGATCATTTGGGCCTCTTTGAACAAGCCGACGATGGCACCATTTTCCTCGACGAAGTGGCCGATCTCTCGTCCGAATGCCAAGCCAAATTGTTGCGGATCATCGAAGGGAAGACCTTCCGCCCCGTGGGTGGTACCCGCGATATGACGCTCGATGTGCGGGTGATCGCGGCCACCAGCCACGATCTCGATGGGGAAGTGAAGATCGGCCGGTTCCGCCAAGATTTGCTCTTCCGTTTGAAGGTGATCCCCATTCGAGTCCCGCCGTTGCGGGAGCATCCGGAAGACATCGTCGAGTTGGCACGTTTTTTCCTCGAACGCCTCTCGGTGCAATGCCGGCGGCAGTTCCGCCTCACGCCCGAAGGGGAACAAAAACTCTACGGCTACCGTTGGCCGGGGAACGTTCGCCAATTGCGGGCGGTTCTGGAAAGCGCCGCGGTGATGAGCGACGACGACGCCATTGGCGCCGATGCGAGCCCGCTGAGTGGAACCGCGGAAACCCCGGCCGTTCTAATGACGTCGCCCCTCGATGCCCCCGCGAGCCTCGATATCGACGACATCGAAACTTGGGCGATTCTCAAAGCCCTCCGGCAAACCACCGGCAACGTCAGCCAAGCCGCCAAGGTGTTGGGCATCAGCCGGGATACTCTTCACACCAAGTTGAAGATTAAGAACATCGACCGCAAAGCCGTCGGCGCGGGTACGGAGTGAATTCCAGAGCCGGAAGCGTGAGCGACGATCATGAATCGTCTCTCACGCTTCCGGCTTCAACCCGGTTCACCCCGGCCGCGCCCTTGCGAGTTGGCCAGCCAAGTCGGGCGGTAGTTGTAGAGTTTGATGAGCGTACGATCCTTCAGCAGCTTGGCTTCGCTCGGGCCGATCGGCACCACCCGCGGATACTTCACGGTGCCTATGCCTCTGGCGTACGGTTGAACACTATCATTTTTTCGCGCCGATGGCGCGCAAGGTCGTTTCCGTCAGCACGAAAAGCGTCCCATTGGCGAACACTGGCGGAGCGACGATGATGCTGTCGAATTCATGCTTTGCGATCACCTTCTTCGCCCGTGAAAGTTCAAAGGTCGTGAGTTCTCCCCCTTCGCTAGCGACGTAAACCTTGCCGTCCACGATCAACGGCTCACCGTATATGGAAGCTTTGGCATCGTGCGACCATAGTCGCTTGCCCGTCTTGGTATCGAGGCAGTGGATGTATCCTTGCCGATCCAACGCGATCACCAAACCCCCTTCGACGGCCACGGAGGATGTGGTTTCGTGCATTTCGGATTTCTTGTCGCCATCGTTCGTGAACTCCCAAATCACGGCGGAAGCCGGGTTCGGCTTCCCTTTCTCGTTGCCGTCGTCGAGTTCCGGGCTGACATCGCCTTTCTTTGACGGATCGATGCAGAACAGTCTGCCCGCCCCTCCTGATGCTTCCGGATTTTTGCCCACGCCGAAGTAGACGCGGCCGTCGGCATACACCGGCGGAGCAACGAGGATTTGTCTGCCTTGCTCCCCCCAAGTCCACTTAGCACCCTTGCGGTTCAAATCGAACTTCCAAATGAGCTTGCCCGTGGCCGCTTCGAACGAGCGAACCCAGCCGTCGCCTTGGCCGTGGATGACTTGGGCTCCGTCTTTCGTCTCGATGATCAGCGGGCTGGCATGATGACCTCCCATGCCATCCTTCCCCGGTGAGTTGTCCTTCCACACGACCTTGCCCATGGATTTGTCGAAGCAAACGAGGCAGGGAGCATCGGGCGAAACAACCTTCGTATGGCCATCGTTGATGCCGTTGCCAGTTTGCACGAACAACAAGTGCTTGTGAATTGCAAACGAGCCCAAGGTGTGATGACTCGGGATCATCGGCGAGTTCGGGAAGACCTTCTGTTCCTTCACGAGGTCATACTTCCATAGTTCCTTCGCCGGGCCAGTGCCCTTGCTCAGCGGTTCGGTATCCAGGCAAACCACTTCGCGGCGGCTCGTCATGAACCAGAGCGTGTGGCCTTCTGCAATCGGTGTGCAACTCAGGCCGTTGCCGGACCAATCCGCGAGATTCTGATCCGATTTCAAACGAGGTGTGGAATACTGGTACAGAAACTTGCCATCCGATTCGCGGAAGCAGGCGAGCACTCCGCGATCATCGGTGATCTTCGGATCGAGTTCCGCATCGTTGTTCGTGCCGACCCAAACGAGACCGTTCGCGACGATTGGCCCACCGATGCCCCGGTTGCCAACCTTCGCCGACCAGCGGATGTTCTTCGCCGGTTTGCCGTCAACGGGGAATTGCCAATCGATGGGGCCGTTCTTCTCCGGGCTAACCGGATTGCGGGATTGCGAACGCCCGCCCATCGGCCAATCGTCGGCGAACGCGGCAACACTCCATGCAAGGCAAATGAAGAAGATTCGCATGTTGGCAATCCTACAGTGAAAGCCGACGGTCGGCGTCCTTCGGCCCGCCAAACCCAGTGCGTTGGCTTTCAATGATTTTGTAGGTCGGTCCGAATGGTGTGCACAGCACAAGCGGAGGCCCGATGGTCTCCGCTTCCCTTTCCGTCGGGCCTTGTCCGCACTTCGTGCGTCCATCGGATCAACCTACAAACCTCACCCCCCGCAACCGGGGCCGTCGCTCACGGCTTCGGCCATGACACGCAGTTGCAGCACGCTGCGTTCCTGCTCCTTCTCCATGTAGGCACGGCCCTTCTTCACGTTCACATGATCCCACGGCAGGCGTTCGCTCATCGGT
>Ga0105048_10019110_pt1 | contig 10514 bp, 6 predicted proteins | sample MAT05_FD_78382 | JGI IMG/M metagenome (GOLD analysis project Ga0105048, IMG submission 78382) | Freshwater microbial communities from Lake Fryxell liftoff mats and glacier meltwater in Antarctica - MAT-05 | ecosystem: Environmental > Aquatic > Freshwater > Ice > Liftoff microbial mat | place...
GGATTCAGATGGGTATCGTTCGCAAAGTACTGTTTTCCAAGTAAATTCAACGCGATTCTGGTGTGAAGGCTATGCGGGAGAAGTGGCGAACTTGCAGCTTCGAATCCCTCCCTCTCCGTTTGAGTTTGCACTCCTTTCGTTAACCCCTACAATTCAAGCATTTTTGGCGGTTCCAAATGATTGGCACAGTGAATTGTGTCAATCATTGTGCCAATCAACGATTTTTCACCACAAACCAGTAGACTCACGGCTCGACACCCAACAACTGCGACAGTTCGGAACGACAACGTGTCGACCCAATTATCGCAAGACTCTACATTATCCGCGATCCGAACCGGAAGCAATCGCACGTCCGGTCAGTTGAATCTTCTGCATCTGACGCTGAGCTTCGTCGTCGTGCAGGTGGTAATAATGGGCCACTAACTTCGAGTCTTGATGGCCTAGCCAACGCATCACCGTTTGCTGCGGCACATTCTTGTTCGCACACAGGCTACAAAAGAAATGTCGAAAGCTGTGGAGTCGGCCGTCCTGGAAGCCAATCTCGCCAGACTGCGTGGGGAACTTTTTCGACAACGGCTTCAATACATTCCGAATCAGGATGTTGCGCACCGTGTCCGCTTTCAGTCGTCCGCTCAGCGGGCCGTGAAACACGAAACCATCGGCGGCGTGGTGCATCGCTTCCAACACTGGGCGAAGTTCCGGATTCAGTGGGAAGCATCGATCGCGACCACCTTTTGTCGTGCGTAACTCGCGGTCCGATTTTCGCCGGGAAGAAGTCGACTCGTCCACCAAATGAATCGTGTCGTTCGCAAACCGAATATCGTTCCATCGTAGGTTGATCGCTTCGCCGATCCGCAAGCCAGTGTAGGTCAGGGTCATCACCAGCGGATGCAACCAAGCCAACTCCGGGTTCACTTTCGTGAAGTCGAGAATCGCAAGCACCTCTTCGATTCGCCAGCAATACGTGTCCGTACCTTGCGGTTTCGGGAGTTTCAACGCAATCCGAGACTCCGCAGGCAGGCGTTTTTTGCTGATGAAGAAGTTGACGATCTGCTTGATCGTCGTGCCTTCGAGATACTGCGTTGCGTACGAGTACTCGGATTTCTCCAGGTGTGTGAGGTATTGTTCCAGGATGCCGGTCGTCACGCTGTGCCAGTCGGTGATGCCCTTCGATTCGAGAAACATCAAGAACTTGTCATACACGGCTCGGTAGCGTTTCTGCGTCGACTTTCGTGTGCCGCCGGTGATGCGCGACCGAGCGGCGTGTTCTTCGTAGAGTGTGCGACCTACTTCGAGTGACAGTGTGTCATCTATGAGTGGCGTTAAGGCTTCTGCTTCGGCCAACTTGTGTTCAATCGCAATCGTGAGATCGAGTCGGGGTAATAGTCCGATGGCTTCTTCACGACTTTTCGTACCGAGCGAATGTCGTCCAGCATTGATCGTGTTGCTACGACCGTCGGCCCAGTACACATCGTCGCGTGTGAGTATGGTCCAGGTGAAGTATTTCCCGGCGTAGCGTTCGTGCTTGCGTGGCTTGGGCATGATGGTCTCCAAGGGTGCTGTTTCCGCGCCCGAACGACACGCGAGCGGCTCGCGGTCGGGTGGACGACGAAAAAGGGAACGGAATTACGGGGTTCGCGGACCGGCCTTCCAGCCGGGCTTGCGACCGTAGTGGGGTGGTGGGTTCGCGGCTGGCAGCGCCCCTGGAGGTGGGTTCGCCGACACGGGCGTCTTCACGCTCTCCAGCGCCGTGACCGGGATCAGGATGCGATGTTTGCGTCCGCCGGGCTGAACGTACGGGAGATGGCCACTCCGCAAGTAGCGGCGGATCGTGATGGCCGCCAAACCGCTTTGCCGACTGAATTCGTCAATCGAAATGTGATCGTGATCAATCATAACACCACCGTGGCCCGAGGCCGGCGAACGCTCGCCGACGGGAGCGAGGGAACCCAAACGGCCCCTCACCCTCTACTCGTTCCGGAAAATCGCCCTGCGATTATTTCTCGACGCAGTTTGCTGCGGAAGGGGCGAATCAGTCGTACTGCGATGTGCCCAGTGATTGCAGGTCGACATGCTTGGAGCGCAGGGACCGCACCAACTCCGGCGAACTCGGATGGACCAATTCGAGTTCGGCCAGGATGTGAGCGTCGGAATGACCGGCAGCGATCAGTGCTAGAATATCCTCTAACAGGTCGAGGACTTCAAAGGTGTCGTCGTGCGACGCGGCCGTCTTGGCCACATGGTCGGTCATTCCCGTCACAGGTCGCCCGAGCGGTGTGGGTGAGACCAGGCCGACGACCCGATCCGACACCAAGATTCGACGGGTGTACCGGGCGAACAGCGTCGCGGTATTACCCCGCGTTGTGGCGACCTTGAACATCCCTATCGTGCGGCACCAACGGAGAGGCGAAAATGTCTGGCCGATAACGAGTTCGAAGGCCCGGCAATAGCGGTCGTGGACGGTCGAAACGCTGGCGTTCAACTGCTTTGCAATTGCCGTAAAGGATGCCTCTCGCCCAAGGTCGTAGCCACCGTCGGCCCAGCCTTCGAAGCGATCCCAGACTTCCAGATAGTCAGCGAGTTTCCCGGTGTGGACCTTCGGGCTGGTCTTGGCCGCCCGCGCCTTCCAGAGTTTGGCCTGGCGATTGGCGTCCTGCTTGATCGTCTCTTGCGAAGCGTCCAGGTGCATTAAGAACAGCGGCACATCGGACGCCCGTTGGAGGTCCAGGTGCGGATTCAGTTGGATAGACATTCGGATCGCGTTTCGTAAGGCTTGGAGTTGATCGACGGGGACCGTAGCATCCCGACGACAGTTCGCATCGGCGAGAAGCGCTTGGCCAATGATCTGCTGACACTCAGGACTCACCTGCCCCAATAAGACGTCGACAATGTTCCGGATTGTAAGTGGCTGGAGCGATCCGCAGAGAAAGATCGGATCCGTGCCCGCAATGCTTTCGAACGACATGGTCGGCGACACAGGTTCCCCCGTGACGCCGACCATGACTCCCATCGCGAGTTTGGCTGCAAATCCGGTCGTCCGTCCGTCAATGGTGTCCTGCGCGTACTCTTGATAGTACCGCCGGGCCTCCTTCCAGAGGATGAGGTAGTATGGGTTCCGCCGCGTGAACTCCCACCGATACTCAACTGGATACAGCATCAGTTGGTTCTTAGGCCGGCAGACGAACTCGGGCGTGTTTGACGAAGGCTTGAGCATGTGACCTTCCTGACGGAATGATGCGAAATATTGAATATTGTACCGCTGAATAGAAGTGAATTGGTGCAGTCTGCCCAAAACAGTATTCCCCTCTGTTTTGTGAGCTGCAAGTAGGTGTCGTGTGACACCCAAGGTTCGCGAGAGCTATACGGTGGCAATCAAGTATTATGACCCCGAAAACGCGAAAATTTAGGCGTCAGACGAAATGCGATGGCGAGTTTGGAACCGGCAAATTGGTAATCTGCACCTCTATGTATTATGACGCATTATCGATCGGTATTTAGCTGCACGCGGCTCCAGTCACCCCTGAGCGATCGTGGTTAGCTGGGTCAAAATTGCGAATTAGCCTTGGAATTTGCAGTTATCGATAACTTCCGTTACATCCCCTTTGTATCCGCAAAGGGGATGTAACGACACTTTCCGATAAACTCGAACAATTCGAGGCCCTCGCCCCGCTACCGTTCCTCATGGCGGTGACTGGCTGTCACTTTCGTGCCATAAAGGGGGTGCGAGCTAACCTCCTAGACGTTGCGAAAACTCAATACGGCATCAAGCGGGAATGTTTCCAGTCCATGACTGCAATCTTTCGGCTGAGTTTTCCGCCGGGCACTTCACCTCCGATGCCGGACTCCTGCTCTTCCGCGAAGCCGACCGGCAACTCGGCTTGGTCGCGGCCTCAGCGACACCATCGCCGATCCGCGCTCGCACGAGCGGATCACCCACCCGCAAGCGATTTTCTTGGCGGCCCAGCAGGTCTTCGGACTCGCGGCTGGCTACTCTGGCAGGCCGTCACCGACCAACCCGAAGTCGATGGCTTCGCCGAACTCGATTCGGCCCCACACTCTGACGACTCGAAAACCAAATGACTCGCTGCGATCCTGCAAGTTCATCGGTCAACTCGTCTTCGCACCGCTCGTGAACTGTCACCGGCTCACCTCAACGGCGACCGCTGCTTTCAACTCAAGGCAAAACGAGGCGACCCGTCGCAAAACGAAAGATGGTAGTGAAGTGGCATCTGCATTTCCGTTTTTGTGATGCATCCCGGTCTGAAACTTGGGCGACGAATGGCAAGTTACTTAGATATCGATACACTGCGTTTACGAGCAAGAATTAATCACTACACGCATAGACCTATGTCGCCACCTATACCGATACCTGAACGATCGCTCTTTGAACAGTACCGCAAGGTTGCGGTCGCTGGCATCATTACCGCTGCCGTGATCGGATGGGTTTACTGGCAAAATTGGGCTAGCATGTGGGTCAAATGGGATCGCGATCCGCGTTACTCGCACGGTTACTTCGTACCTTTGTTTGCCGGATATTTGTTGTGGTCTCGTCGCGCGCACTTGCAATCGGGTTACTGCCGATCTCACGTTTACGGGCTGTTGCTCGTCGTTGTCGGGCTGGCGATTCGCGCGGGTGGAGTGTTAATCTACAACGATTGGTTCGCGGCATTATCGCTCTTGCCCGTACTGCTCGGCATGGCGATTCTTGCCTACGGAATTAGTGGTTTCCGTTGGGCTTGGCCTGCGGTCGCATTTCTCGTTTTTATGGTCCCCTTACCGTACCGTTTTGAAATTGCACTCACCCACCCATTGCAAGGCGTCGCGACGTCGGTCAGCACGTACTTGCTCCAGACCGCCGGGTTCGTGGCGGTTGCGGAGGGGAACACCATCCGCATGGGAGATGGCATCCGGCTCGGCGTCGTCGAAGCATGTAGTGGGCTGAGTATGGTGATGATTTTTCTTGCACTGACGACCGCCGTGGCCATTCTCATTAAAAGACCCTGGTACGAAAGGGTAATCGTTCTTGCGAGCACGATTCCGGTTGCTCTTCTCGCCAACATCATCCGGATCACATCGACGGGAATACTCCACAAGTTGGTCAGTCGCGAATTTGCCGACCGTGTCTTTCACGACTTTGCCGGCTGGCTGATGATGCCGCTCGCACTCGGCATGCTCTGGATCATCATGAAGATCGTTTCCCGATTGATCCTCGATATCGAGCCGGAACGTGCGATCGGATCGGTCGCTAAAATACCTACGCTCACTGCTGGATTGAGCAGCAAATAAACGGAGTACGGAATGCGAATCGCACTTTGGATATCGGCCTGGGTTCTTGCCATTTCATTCGGCTTCGGCGAAGGCCGGTGGACGGGTCGCTGGGCGCATTCGGATGCGCTCGACGTGGCCGCGAAACAATTGGTGAAACTGCCAAAAACCATCGGCGACTGGGAGAGCACGGATCGCGAACTGAGTCGTGAGGAGGTGGCGATGGCGGAATTGTCGGGGCACGTGATGCGTACCTACACGCGAAAAGAAACGAATCAGGTGGTCTCGGTACTTCTTGTTTGTGGCAAGCCGGGTCCGATATCGGTTCATACCCCCGATATTTGCTTCAAGGGTATCGGGTTCCAGATGGCTACCGAACCGGTTGTGTTGCCTTATGAAGAATTGACCGCTCGATTCTGGACGACGCGGTTTGAAAAAGGCAATTCGCCGGTCGAACAATACACGGTTTTATGGGGGTGGACGACCGACGGTACGTGGGTAGCAGCCAAGAACCCGCGTATCGAGTTTGCTACGCAGAATGTTTTACACAAGCTGTATGTCATTCGTCCACTCGGTACCAAAGACACCGCTCCGAAAAACGATGTCCCACTCAATGAATTCCTCTCGGTATTCATGCCGAGCGTCAATCTTGCACTCTTCACCAATTAAGCATTTTGCAAATAGCTACAGAGAGAACCGAGCCATGCGAATCCAGAAGCGATTGAATTTCAAGCTCGGTTTGAGTCTCATCTTCGGTATGGCGGCTCTTGCTGTTGGCGTCCACTTTCTACATGCATATCAACTCCGTCGAACGTCCCGGGGGTTGTATTCCGAAGCGATTCAGCTCGAAGAGGCAGGTCAACAAAAGCTGGCACTCGAGTTTTACGAACACTTTATTTTGTTGAACCCTTCCAATGATGAAGCGCGCATTCGCTATGCACTATTGCTTCACAAGATGGCAGTAAGCCCACAAGATCGTTTCCGTGCTTACACGAAACTGAGCGATGCCGCACGACGTTCGCCGCGCGAAGGGAAATTATGCCGTGCGTTGGTGCCATTGTGCCTGGAACTCCAACGGTTCAACGAGGCACGAGATTATCTCCTCGACATGCGACAGTTGGGGATCGTTGAACCCGAAATGCCTCGGTATCAAGCGGAAGTCGAGATCGGCGAAAAGAAATTTGATGCCGCCGACCTGTGGTTCCAGAAAGCAGTGACTGCGGCTCCAACTGACGCGAAATTATCGGTACAATATGCCACCTTCCTGCGCACGCAGCAAGGGCAGACAGACCTGGCAGACAGTGAGATTTCCCGACTCGTCAAGAAAGGCGGAGATATTGCCGAGGTCCGGATTGCGGCCGCGCAGTACTTCATGCGTTGGGGTGACATCGACAAAGCGGCCACCGTTCTGACACCCACCGCCGAAGAGCCTTGGTCAAAAAACAATGAAGTCCTTTTATTGACGATTGACGTGGCAATGGATCGCAATCAACGTGATGTGGCACAACGAAATGTGGACATCGGCCTGAAGCAGTATCCTGCCGATTATCGCTTCTCGCTGAAAGCGGTTCAGTTAGCAATTCTCGAAGGGAACCGCGAACGTGCGTCGATACTGATTCAGCCATTGACCAGCAAACCGCCCAAACGCCTGGAAGATCTTTGGCAACTCATCAATCTCATGATCGACCTCGGTCAGACCGAACAATCCGAGACACTTTTATTGCAACTCGGCGACAAAGGTAGCAGTTGGATAGGCGATTATCTACAAGGTCGAATCCGCTTCCAGAAAGCCGATTGGTATGCCGCCCGCATTCGTCTCGATCGCGTGATTCAATCGACCCAGACGCCACCGTCATTGGTCGTGCGACTGACGTATCTCATGCAGGCCGAATGCTTCGGAAGACTCGGGAATCCCGATCAGCAGGCCAATGCATGCCGGGCGGCGCTCCAGATCGAAGATGGCTGGCAACCCGCACGAAAAATGCTGGCTGCCACTCTGGTATCACTCGGCCAATTCGACGAAGCTCAGCGGCAATATCGCAGACTTCCCGCCAACGATGCCGATGCGCAAACTGAACTTCTGCGCTTGTCAATTCGCAAAAATTACCGCCTTTCTGCGCCCGAACGAAACTGGAAATTAGCGGAGGAATTGCTGACGAATCTTTCACAAAACGCAAATGTCGATACGAGCATAATGCGACTCGAACTGCTTACTGCACAAGATAAAAAAGAGGAAGCCCGAAAGTTAGTCGATGAAATCCGCACCAAAGACCCGAAGCAAGTGGCCCCGTGGGTTTATTTGATCGAAACGGCTGCGCAAACCGGAGACGCGGCACGGTTAGTGGCGACGATCGCCGATGCCGAACGTGCCATTGGCCCGCGTGCCGAATGGTCGATGGCCCGCATCCGCCATCTGCAAAGTGTAGCCAGTGCCGATCTGCCCGCACGCCTGCTGAAAACCGAGACGGAAGAGTTGGCCAAACTCACCGTTCCCGAACGGGAACGATTCCTTGCGGGTTTACGGGATCGGTATCTTCAGGTCGGTGATGCGTTATCGACCGAACGTGTGTGCCGTCAGCTTGCGGACCTTCGACCGAATGACACGGAGACCCGATTTCGGTTGTTCGAACTAGCCGCAAACCGCGACGATATGACTACCTGTCGGAGTACGATTACAGACCTCACACGAATCGAAGGAAACGGCGGTGCGTTGTCCGCGTATGCGGAAGCCAATCTTTTGCTCCTCAAAGCGCGGAAAGGCGATCGTAACGTCATCCCGGCTGCACGCCGGTTCATTAGCGTGGCCATTGCCGCCCGACCATACTGGTTGCCTGCAAAAATCCTCGATGCCGAGCTTTACGAACTCGATGGGCAGGCCGCCAAAGCCCTCGAACGGTACGAGACACTCGCGGAATCGGGGCAGGTACCGATCGAAACCACACGCAAAATCGTTCAGTTACTGACGAAAGCGGGTCGGTACGTCGATGCGCGAACGCTGTTGAGCAAACTTCCCGAACAGACGATCGCGAAAGGCGGGCTGAAAGGCACCACCGTTGCACTTTCGTTACTGACCTCGCAAGGCGAGGCACCGGGTGCAGCTGAAAATCGCCGCCGTGGTCTGGAAGACGCCCGTAAAACCGTGGGACCGAATTCGACCGATCCCAAAGAATATCTGTGGCTCGGGGAAATGGCTTTGTTGGCCGGCGAAGCGGGCGAAGCCGAAACGGCATTTCGCAAGGCACGCGACCTGAACGTGGCTGCGCCCGAACCGTGGCTTGCGCTCGTGGTGCTCTTTGCCAAAACCGATCCGAAAAAAGCTACGGCGGAACTGATGGCTGCAAAAGCGAAACTTCCCGAAGCACAACTACACTCGTTAATGGCCGCCGGTTACGAAGTCCTCGGCCGCCTGAAAGAGGCATCTGAGGAATATGTCGCGACGCTCGCTGCAAGGCCGAACGATCCGTACGTCATTCGAACCGTGGCCGGATTCCAGCTACGCACCGGCGATTGGGCGAAAGCCGAAGCGTCGCTCCGGAAACTTCTGACGATCTCGAAAAGCGACGACACAATCGTCTGGGCACGCTGTTCGCTCGCGATCACGCTCGCCCGCCTTGGCGGTTACATCCGCTTCCAGGAAGCCGAAACCTTGCTCGCCGAAAATGCCAGCCGCAACGAATCCACCTCTGCCGACCGCTCCGTCCGCGCCATGATTCTCGCGTACCAGCCTGGATTCCGCCGGGAAGCCATTCAGCTTCTCGAAAACGAAACCACTAACAACGCGGCGATGCCGCCCGATTTGCGCTACCTGCTTGCGCAACTTTACGAACGCGATGGGCGTTGGCAGTTGGCGCAGGCGGAACTTTCGGCCATCCTGAAAACCCACGAGCGGAATCCCGTTTACCTCGCGCATTACACGCGGTTGTTGTTGTCGCACGGCGATACCAATTCGGTGAAACCGCTGATCGAACGACTGGTCGCAATCACCGGAGAGACAGCGATTGCGATGGAATTGCGTGCGAGACATGCTGTAAAAAGTGGACGCCCCGAAGAAGCCTTCAAACGCATAGTTGCGTTTGCGGCTACGCAAAATCTCAAGACGCAACTCGGTTCCGTGCGGCTACTCGAAGAGTTGAACGCCAAGGAAGCCGAGCCACTTTACCGCGACTACGCGAAAAAATCGCCCGACCCGCGTGCAGTCCTTCTCTTGGCGGGGTATCTCGCAAGGCACGATCGGCTGAGTGATGCTCTGACCATCTGCGATGCTGCGTGGAAAACCTGCCCGCACGAAGCCGTGGCGCAAACGTGTATCGCATCGGTCCGCGCTGGCAAACCGACGCCGGAGGATATTCAGCGCGTCGAACGTGGGCTGGCCGCTGCGAAAGAATCGTTGCCGATGATGATCCAGCAAGCCGATTGGAAACAGTATCGCGAACAGTATGCCGAAGCGATCGCGATTTACCGTGCGATCTTGGTCCGCGAGCCAAAACAGGTGGTGGCACTGAATAACCTCGCGTTCCTAATTGCGGTCAAAGACGGCCAAACCGAGGAAGCGATGCGGCTAATCGATGCCGCACTTGCGGTCACCGGCCCCCATGCCGAGTTTCTCGATACCCGTGCCATCATTCTGACGCGGGCCAACCGAGCCGATGAAGCGATCGCCGACCTCCAGCGTTCCATTGCCGATGCCCCTTCGGCCGTGAAGCAGTTTCACCTGACGCAGGCGTATCTGAAGGCGAATCGGATGCAGGGTGCCGTCGATGCCTATCGCAGGGCGGCCGAACAGGGTATCAAGCCCAATGATTTCCACCCGCTCGAACGTCCCGAACTCGACCGTGTTGCCAAAGCCGTGAAGTGGAAATGAGCCATACGACACCGACGTAAGTCCGAATTGCGGAGGCTCCAAAACCGTGTTTTGGTTACGCCGAACGACACTTTCGCGATACCTCGCGAATCTGACTTACGTCAAATCGCCTCCGATTTTTTGCCTGTTGGCTTTCGTGTGGGTGTTGGTTTTTCACCTTTGTCGCGCAAGCGAGGGAGATTACGAAAGCCGCCCAGGCGACATGTCGCCGGGGCGGCTTTGATGGATCAATCCGAGATTACGCAGGGGTCGCTTCCGTGTTTGCACGGCGACGACGCAGGCCGAAGCCGAACATGCCCGCAACGCCGATTCCCAACATCGTCATCGTCGCGGGTTCTGGAACCGCCGATGCAGGAACAGGTGCAGGACCATCATTTGACAGGGCAAA